>Ga0181529_10006034_pt1 | contig 12456 bp, 11 predicted proteins | sample PEATcosm2014_Bin_36_FD_119763 | JGI IMG/M metagenome (GOLD analysis project Ga0181529, IMG submission 119763) | Peatland microbial communities from MTU Mesocosm Facility, Houghton, MI, USA - PEATcosm2014_Bin10_30_metaG | ecosystem: Environmental > Terrestrial > Soil > Wetlands > Peat | place... | reverse complement strand
TCTATCATGCGCTGGAAAAAGGCCTGGCATTGGAGCATTTACGGCTGGATTTGCGGATCATTTCGCGAACTTTCGGTGCGGTTTTGGAGCGGACCGGGACTTGGCGTAATCTGTTCGATGACGCCTCTCTGCAGTGGATTAAACTGGCGATGTGAAGATCGCACTGGCGCAGTTGAAAGTGTTAGGCGGACACGGGCTGTAGAGGATAATTCGCTAACTTAAAATCACGCGGCTCTATCGCGCGAACAGGCGCTTCAAAAAGACTGCTCTGCGGATCCCGGGAGCATTGCTGCTGGGCGGGGCGGTAAACTTCTTCGCGGCACTTTAGCGGCACCTGTTCCCAAAACCCCAGTGGTTTGGGCTGCGCCGACAACGCGGTTCCCTCGACTGCGGCCCGTGGATTGGTCACACACAGCTGTTGTGCTGTTTCTTCGCCTGCTCGTTGGGCCACGTGGTTGTAACTCTTTTCCAGATACGACGGCCGCCATTCGGGGTAGTGTGCGTCGGCGGCGAAAAAGTGAATCCAGTTGCGCTCCAGCAATTCGTTTGCGAACGCCTCTGCCAGTTTGCCGAAACACCCATACAATGAACTGGCTGTCACCTAAACCAGGCACCCTCTGCGCATCCAGTCCGCCAGTAGTTCGAGCTGGCTTAAGACGTCCGGATATCGCTCCGGATGGGTGATAATCAGCGTATAGCCCGCCGATTGCAGCATGAACAAGGCGTCGGTCATCTGTGGGGGAATCGACGCGTTCCCGAATTCGATCAGCAGGTACCCTTTGCCGTCGATCGAGTAGCGCAAAGAATTAGCGACCGCATCGAAGACATTCTCCGCAGTCATATGGAAGTCGCACCCCAGGCTCAATTCCATCTGGCCTTTCAGCTGCTCGCGCAGCTCCGCATAACGCTCTGCGATGAGCTGCCGCTGATAGGGGTAGCGCTCGCTTGCGTGAGGAGTGCAGACAATATGGGTTATGCCTTCCGCCGCAGCCTGTCGCGCCATCGCCAGAGACGTTTCCAGGTCGGGGATTCAGCACAGCGTCACTGTTGAACAGAAGGACCGAGAAATGTAAGATTTGGCATCTCCTTAAGCCATGTCGTGACATAAGACGACAACTTACCATAGGAATTATCAAAGGCAGTCACCTGCTTCCCTAACAGCATCCCCAGCAACATTGCGTGTAGCCGGTTCGTAACGATCTTATTTGAACGCGATAACAAAGAGACGCCATGTTGCACGATGGAATTACGAAGAACATACCAGCATGGAAGCATATCCAGCGGATGGTCGCATCTTCCATTTGCTATTACTGCCCTCGCCAATGTTGCGAATGCCGCTTTTTGCCACATCGGGATACAATCTCCCCAATCTACGGAAGAAACAGCTTCCGCCGCGATTTCCTTGGGGACTGATCCATTTTCTTGATCTCTGCGTAGAAAATATAGCGAACTCTCAGTCTTCATTTTCTGCGTCTGAGAAATACTTCCCCAGAGCCAGTGCGCCATATCCGGCATCAGCGTGACGTTATTCAATCTAGAATCCCTGAGAGAGGCGAACGAACTTTCATCGCGCACGAAAATGTGCAAATTACTATGAGATCTTAGAACTGCGCACGACTCCGTCTGTTTAGTCTTGTTTTCAAAGTAAACTGTCTGCGGAAATATGATCACCCGGTTACGTGGATATTTCATAATGATCCGTTCTCTTAGGAGCTGGTTCGGTGAATATAAATCTCCGAAATTCCCTCCGCCTTGCATTAAGAATGTAACATTGTCATCTATATTGGGAACGTCTTGAGGCGCATCTTCAGCGCAATAACGTCGCTCAGGTCGAATGCCATATTCGGAAAAGAATGCTTCTGTTCCGATGTTGATAAGAAGGTCGCCAACGTTGAGAGTAAGAGGGTAATCCAAATAAACAAACCGACTCCGGAGGTCGATGTAATCGAGAATCGCCTTCAGTTTTATTTTTAAAGCCTGCATCGGAGATTCATTGTGCTGCATAGATTCCCTTCCTCTGATTCTGCATAACCCACCCTAAGAGTCCCCAATTCAGTGTGGCAAGCATCCCGTCTGTGGCCAGACTGGCCCAAGCCGCGCCGAGCCATCCGAAGTGCGGAATCAGATAGAGATTGGTTGCAAAGTTGAAGGCCGCCGCGATGGTTTGACTGCCAAGGCGCAACTTCTGGCACCCGGCTCCAGTCAAGGCGTCACCCGCACTACTGTGCAGGCTGCGGAAAACCGGCAATAGGCAAAGCCAACGCAGGGCTGAAACACTCTCAGCAAAGCTCCGGCCCACCAGATGCGGGATGATCGGCGCTGCCACCAACATGACCGCCGTGGACAAGAGCGCAATCGGTGCAGTGCGCTTGACGATGCCGATAGCAAACTCCCCTGTGCTGCAAGGACCATCGACGCCTTTGCGGAAAAAGCGGGGAAAGGTCGCCACCTGGATCGAAGAAAACGGCATACAGGCGGCCGCGATTACCCGGTAGGCCATGCTGTAGATGCCGTTAGCGGCGTTCATGCCGTAGTGGCCGAGCATCGCTTTGTCTATATCGTCATATATTGATACGGTCGAATAGGTTATGGCAAAGATAAAACCCTCCGCACTGCGCTGACGCAGTAGTGCCGCGGAGAAGGCCGGCAGGCCGAATGTTCTGGTGACCAGCGCTAGGGCCGCAAATGCACCTACCGAAGAAACCACCAGAGCGGCGATGACCCATTGTCTAGCCGTTCCCTGATGCAAACGCCAGAGCATCGCCCCTGCCAGAAGCGTGCGCAACAAATTGATCAGCAGACTCAATGCGGCCATAGTGCGCATCTTCTCGAAAGCCTGAAAGACGTTGCCGGCCGCTGAGGTGAGTCGGTAACACAGGCAGTCCGCGAGCGCGACGCAGAGCACCATCGTCCAGGAATAGGAATGCGCAATGTGGGGCCCAATCCAGGTTAGAAGCGCAACAAAGAGGCTGCCTAGCGTGAACGTGGTGGCGAGGATATTGCCCCAGTACGGTGCAAATTTCCCGGGCTCTGGACATACATAGCGCAGAAAGACGGTTTGCGAGCCGAGCGCACTGTATTGGCCCAAGATCGCAACCATGGCCGCCGCGCCTACATAAATGCCATATTCGGTGCTGCCCAGCAACCTCCCAAGAAGAATGAAATAAGCGCCTTGGCAGACGGTGGAGAGGCCCATACCAAGAAATATCCAGCCGGCGTTACGAACGAGGGCGCTGGAACGAATGTGTATCCACTCCTTCCAAAATCTATCCATGGTTCGAACCCAGCCGAATGCGCCTGGCACCTTCTGCTAGACCAACAGAGGCAAGAATGTACAAAATCCACGTTAAATCATTTGGAACCATCATTTGTTCCTCGTCGAGGCTGACAATGATGGTTAGAAATACAATGCATGCATACCAATTAAGGTGAGGTGAGTTACCGGCACGCATGCATAAGAGGCTATTCTTAAGACTCTTCAGGAGAGAGTACAAGACCAAGCCTAACCCCAACGCGCCAAGCGTAAGCCATATCGCTAAAAATCCATTATGAGTTGAAGACACAGCCCAACCATTTGCCAATGAGGCATTGGCCGACTCACCCTGAAGTCCTCTCCAGAATGCCATGTATCCGTATCCAGCAACTGGCCGTTTCATGATGGACATGACCGCGGATTGCCAGATCCCAGTGCGTCCGGTCAGGGTTGGGTCCTTACCAAGGAAAAACGATATCTCTGCCGAATATAGAAACCCGACAACCGAAATAATCACGAAGCAGGTCATTCCTATGATAATCGTAACGGCCTTATCGCGCGCACGTAAGCTCATCGCGAACCTCGTTACGATAACATAAACCAGCAGGCCACTCAAAAGGACAAGGCCGGTCTTGCTCTGGGTCATAAGGACAAACAGTATAGACATGCATACATAAGTGGCACGCAGACCTTTAGAAAGGAATGTCGTGGTCCTGTCATAAAACGCCGCAGACAACAAAAATACTGTCATAATCGAACAAAGATTCTTTTGAATATAGATTCCCTCCCAAGCGCCCTTTGCACTACTTAAATTTAAGCCGAATTGTGGGAAAAACAGCACAGCAATGTAGCTGGTAACAAGGCAAATCCAACCAAGCAGCAGCATCAGCTTTGTCTGTCGCCCCGGGTCAAAGCGCTGATATATATAGAATGCAAACAGTGTATTCATTGCCAAACATAGTGACCATTTTATGGAAGCATCCGGGAATTGTGACCAAACACAAGAAGCCATCGCTAGCAAAACCAACGCCGAGATTGCCTTATTTTTAATGGCGCTTTTGCATAAACCCCTCAGTTTTTGAGACATCGGCATTAGCGCGAAAGCAAAGACCGCCATGGCTATGGCTATGTTTTCTCTTGATCCCGCCCCCGCAAGCCTGCCGAACCCCCCGTTATCGGCGGAATTATTCGCTGCAGCTTTTTGAAACCACAGCGTTCCTTGAGACGCAAAATAAAAAAGAGGGATCATGAGCACCCAGGTGACTACTAGCCGAGAGATCGGGAGATCTGAACGCGCGATTTGTTTTTGCATAGACATCCTATTCTTTTCGCATCGCGCGATCGACGAACTCACGCATCCGCTCGACAAAAACTGATGTATCGAACTTCTGGGCGTGCTGTCGAATCTCCGCCGGAATAAAGGTGTTTTCCCTTTTCTCAAAGCACTGAATTCCCTCAATAACAGACTCTACAGTCTGCTTCGAAAAGAAGACTCCCGTATCGGGTCTGCCTTCTGTATCCCCCACGCGAACTGTCTCTAATGAGCCCCCGTGGCCGTAGGCGATTACCGGGCGGCCAAAGGCTTGCGCCTCTACTGGAGCAATTCCGAAATCCTCATCGGCGGCAAATAGAAATGCGCGACAGTTCGAATAGAGCGCCGGAAGCCCCGCATCCGGCACGCGGCCAAGAAATTCAATGGTAGGTCCGGCAATGGCTTTTAATTCCTTCTCTTTTCTCCCAATACCAGCAACTAAGAGCCGTCGTTCGAGCCTGTTGCACGCCTGAATAAGCAATTCAATGCCCTTGTCCTTATCCAAGCGCGAAAGCGAAAGGTAGTAATTGTCATGGTGGCTAGCCAGATAGCCCATTGCTGTGTCGACGGGCGGATAGATTACCGTGCTCTCCCTACGAAAATATTTGAAGACGCGGTTAGCAATATAGTCTGAGTTGCTCACGACGTGGTCAACACGTTGCATCGCGTTGAATTCCCACATTCTGACAAATGTCGCGCAGGCGACAAATATTGTCCTTTTTGGCCAGTTCATTTCCGCTTGGCGCTCAGCGTATAAGTGCCACCAGGCGCGCTGCGGAGTATGGCAGTAGCAGATATGCACTGCGTTTTGCCCCGCGTTGACTCCCATTACTGGCGGACACGAACTCAAAATTAAATCATATCTACTTACATCGAGGCTTTCCGCCGCGCTTGGGAAAAGAAACATAAGATTTACCCGACTTAGTCGAAAACAAGCTATTAACCTGTTCAGGGCACTCGTGTGCACCTTCTTGTTGCGAATATGCAGTGGCAAAAGCGTGGTGTCAGAAGAAAGGGTAAAAATATCCGCTTCGGGATACATTTCGGCAAGCACGTCTGCGACTTTTTCCGCACCGCCAGCCTCTAGAAACCAAGGATGTACAATTGCGACTTTCATACCTAACTCTCTCTTGACTGAGATAAGTGCAAATCATTAGCGTCTGTCTTTTTGAAGTACTAATGGTTTCATTTTTCTGATGAACAATTTTACCTTTTGCTTGGAATTGTCATCGAGTAATACGAACCTACAAAGGTATTGCAAATAAAAGACACAAAAACGCAGGTCGATTCTGCCCAGGGATATCGCTTTATGCAATAAAAGTAGCGAATTGCGCAAAGGCTTTTGGCTCTGCCTTATGTGACACATGCTGATTCTTACAAGGCAATAAGAAAATGCTTTTGGCGTGAGTAGTGTCTTCCGGTGTTCGAGCGCCCACCGATATGGAAATTCCCAATCAGACCCCTTGCTGAGACGCGCTACATTGCTTTCGTTGTGATAGACCATTAACACCTCTTCCATCCACTCGGGCACGATCGCATTGGCTTCACGGGCGCGTAGAAGCCAATCGACATCCTCGTTGGACGGAAGTCCCTTGGTAAATGGAACCCTAAGGAGAAGCGACCTTTGTATCAGGGCTTGTGATCCGGGCAAAAGATCCTCGCCGTGGACATAGACGAACTCACTCCAATCTTCCCCCGCATGTGGAAAGCGGCGCGGTCGCATGATGATAGTACTGTTGTTACGCAATTCATAGCGACAACAGATGAAATTTGTAGATGGGTCTGCACGTGCGGCTACCTCTACCTGCCTGGCGATTTTTTCCGGCATCCATTCGTCATCGTCATCCAGTGAGGCGATCCACTCGCCGCGGGCTGCACGGACTCCAGTGTTTCGGGCTTCGCTGCAGCGGACGTTTTCTTGAAGCTCGATTACCCTCAGACGCGGCTCCCGCAAGGCTTCGAGCAGCTTCACAGTCTCCGGCTCTGGTCCATCAACGACAACAATCACTTCCAGATTGGCGTAGGTTTGGTTTAAAGCGCTTCGAATCGCTCGCTGCACAAGGTCTGGGCGATTGTGCGTAGGGATAACAGCAGTCACGAGAGGGTTCACAGCGCGACCTCATCTTTAGCTATGCGCACTATTTCGCTTCCTTTCTTGAAGCTATTGCTTAGAGGTTGTTGACTACTATCTGATATTCCTTCATGATCGCAGCCCAGGTGAAAGATTTTCGAAAGGACTTCAAGCCCTCTGCAGCAACCCTTTCGCGAAGGCCTTGGTCCTGAATGAGGCTCTGTAACGCATCGGCAAGTTCGATTGCCGAGCCAGGTTCGACCAGAATGATCCCGCCCTCCGCGGCAATTTCAGGGATTCCACCTACGCGCGTTGCAACTACGGGAGTTCCGCAGGCCATCGCTTCGATATTGGTCTTGCCGAAAGGCTCTTGCCAAACGGAAGGGCAGCAAAATACATCAGCCGCGCGGTATTCGTCAGCAATTTCCGTTTGAAGCCGGTAGCCCTCAAATCGGACATTCGGCGGGCTGTGTTTGAGTAGCGACTTGACATACGCGGTTGGTTTGCTTCCGCCGGTGTACGACGATCCAATTACTTTGCAGATGGCATGAACTTTTCGCTCCAGTAATATCCTCATGGCTTCCATCAGTACATGTACACCCTTTTCCGGGTGCAAGCGACCGACGTATAGCACGACCGGGACAGCATTGTGCCGTGAAGCTCCAACCGGGAGCGGATGAAAGAGCGCTTCATCTGCGCCGTTGTGAATGGCGTAAGTCTCTACCATCCGCGGTAAGAGCTTAGACCGATCCTGCAACAGCGCTTTGCTAACAAAGATGTAAGCGTCCGCCGAAAACGAACAAAGGGCCCGCCGTACTTGCGGAGAAGCAATTCCATCATGGGCGTGATAAATCAGCTTTGCGTTCTTTGAGTGAATAGACTTTTCAAGGGCCGCGGCGAAATAAGGTTGGTTGTCGCACCATACGATATCTTGATCACTTATTCGGGCCAATAGTCGCTTGAAGACATAGCGAAAGAACATCGCTGTTAATCTCGCTGGCAATCTGTGTCTACCTCGGATCTTCGCGTACGCACGCAATTCTGGGACCAGAATAATCCGATCTGGGCTGAATCCCCAGGCGTCGTCGGCAGCAGAACATACGGCGATCCTGGAATCGTCAAGGCGCATAATATCGGCAACATTTTTTGCAATCGCACCGCTGCGGAATTCGGAGAACGGCTCCATCTCGGGCAACAGGTGATATATCACAGCACGACCTGATCTTTCAGTTTTGGCTTTCGGAGGAAGCGATGGCCGGCAGCCTGAATGAGAACGGCCCAGATGAAGTAGCTGTTGCCGACGAGATAGCGATGCCAGAGTCGTGCGGGGTCGACGCAGAGACGGAAGAACCATTCCATGCCAATGCGCTGCATCCATTGGGGAGCGCGAGCAGATTGTCCCGAGAGAATATCGAAGGTGGAGCCGACGCCGATGGCGAGTTTGACGGGGAGGGCAGAGAGGTTTTCCTCGATCCAGTACTCCTGTTTTGGGGCGCCGAAGCAAACGATAAGGAGGGCGGGACGGGCGTCCTGGATTCTGGCGAGGACGGCACCGGCCAGTTCGGGAGAGTTTTCGAATCCCAGGGGCGGGCAGTCGACGCCGGCGATGCGGAGCCCGAGGAAGCGGGTTTCAAGGTAGGCGGCGGCGGCCTCCGCAGAGCCGATGTTGCCACCGAGAAGGTAGGCGGAGACGCCCGTCTCGGCGGCGAGTTGGCAAAGGTCGGCGGTCAGTTCGACGCCGGTGATGCGCTCGGGCAGGGCATGCTTGAACAGATGGCTGGCGAATACCAGCGACATGCCGTCGGCGACGTTGATGTCGGAGCGTTTGAGCAGGGCTTCGAAACGAGGTTGCTGATGGGCGAGGTAGACAAATTGCGCATTGACGGTGGTGATGACGGCCGGGACGGCGCGCGGACTAGACAGGAAATCGCGCGATAAGACGAGCACCTCTTTTTTCGAGATGACATCGACAACTGCACGTCCTAGACGAATACGCTTGCGGTTTTCCATTCCCCGCTCCGGCCTGAAATTGTCGATGACCTAAAACCTGTAAATAGCTGCCGAAGAGGCCGACGCCACCAGACCGCTGGCATCCGTCGCGAAATTGCGAAGGTAGCTAAACGGGACATAGACAATGTCGTCGGCCTGGAGATCTAGATCCGCATGCTTCCCCTTCTGCATGGCGCTCAAAGGAAGCGATAGCTCTACATAGCCTGCGTCGGACTTGCGGATGAGGCGAGCATGAGATGGCACAGCTGTGTGGTTGGTTCCACCCGCACGGGCCACCAATTCGAGCACGCTAATCTTGCCTTCGTTGTTGGTCATGGTGTAACCACCAGGGCTTCTCACATCGCCCAGCGCGTACACGATACCCGCCCTGGGCACAAAGAGCGTGTCTCCGGGATGAATCTGGATCGCCGTATCGAATGCAGCTTCGGGCTTGTTAGAGACGTAGTAGGGAATCCTATCCTTCGAATTGCGGCGCTCGATGAGGATCTTTCGGTCGGCCAGCTCAGTGAGACCGCCGGCCAGCGTGAGCACGTCCAGCACTGAACGCGGTGTCCCTATGGCGACGGCGCCTGGTGCTTTGACCTCGCCGAGCACCGAAACCTTTTGCGTCGCATACTCCTCGACCGCAACCAGTACCTTGGGCTGCAGCATGTAATGGCCATCGAGTAGAACCTTCTCAATGGCGCGAGCCGCCTCAGCCGGCGTCAGGGCGGCGACCTTGACGCTACCCCCGAGCAACAGCGGCAGATCGCCTGCGTCGGTGACACGCGCATGTTGCTCAAGTTCCGATGTATCGAAGACCTGGACATGGAGCAAGTCTCCAGGTCCGATGAGAAGGCTCTCGGGGGCCTGAGCAGCTAATCCGGAGGCAGTTAGAAGTAAAAGAAATATCCACTTAGCTGCGTTTCGCATTGTCGTCCTCCGAGTAGTTGTAGACGTTTTTGCGGTAGCCGTAATAGCCGTAGTAGCTATCGTCACTGGGACGAAGGCCGTTGAGCACGACGCCGATATAGTGCTTGGTGCCCTCGGTAAGCGTTCGGTAGCTTTGCCGCAACTGCGGTCGCTCAGTGAGCCGGACGCGAGTCAATAGCAGAGTGATGTCGGCCAAAGGATTCACCAACACTGCGTCGGTGACCGGAAGAACAGGAGGACCGTCGAGAATGATGAAGTCATAGTTTTTTCGCCACTCTTCGATGCACTTCCCGATGCCGAATTCAAGCAGCTCGGATGGGTTGGGCGACGTGGCCCCTGCCAGCAGAGCGTGGCACTGGGGAAGATCGGGAAGTAAACTCCCAATGTGATCCCGCAGCTCCTGACCAGCCAACAGCTCGCTAAGCCCCTGCCGATTAGGAACGCCGAGCCTGCGGTGCAGGTGGCCGCGTCGCAAGTCCATGTCCACGAGCAACACCTTGCGGTTGGCCTGCGCCAGGATCACCGCTAGATTAGAGGAGAAGGTAGTCTTGCCCTCGCTGGCGATGGAACTGGTGACCAGGATAACCCGGCCGCCGTGCTCTGGCATGCCCCCAGTGAGCAGCAGACCAGTGCGGATCGCCCGGAGGGACTCGGTATAGGTGGAATGCGGATCCTTGATGCTTGCCAGAGAATCCGGTCCGGTAGTGGCAACTATGTCAGTGAGCGGTGTTGCACCCAAAAGCCTTTGCCCAACGATATCTTCGACTTCGGTGATAGTGTTGATCTTGCTATCGAGAGTGTCGACAAGTAAGGCCCCGAGTCCACCAAGAAAGAGCCCCGCACCCAGCGAAATGGCCATATTTAGGGGCACGTTTGGACGCTTGGGCATGGCCGGAGAGCGACCGGGGTCCACAACAGTGATATTCGAGGACTTCAAACCTTCGAGCACACCCGCCTCTTTTAGGCGTTTCAGCAGGTCCTCATAGAGCCCTCGGCTCTCGTCGGCCTCCTGACGAACGATAGCGTACTCGATAGCTTTGTCATTGAGCTTGGCGGCCTGTTGCTTGGCCTGCTCGTATTGGCTGCGAGTGTTGGCCTCCGTCTGCACGGCAACGGCAAAATCGCTTTTGGCACGCTCTTTGAGGCGTTCGACTTCCTGGTGGATCGAGTGCTCCAAGCCGGCAATGTTGCCGCGTAGCTCAACGATTTTGGGATACGAGGAGCCGTACTTAGCCTCAGCCTCCTGGAGTGCCGCCTGCTGCGTTGCCTCTTGCTGGCGGAGGCTCTGGATCAATGCCAGAGAATTGCTCATGGACTGGGAGTTGATGCCAACCGAATTGCCGGCCAGGCCGGAGAGCATCTCGGCATCGCCGGTCTCTGCCGCGTGCGCAATGGCTCCTTTAAGGATGCGGCTCTGTTCGGCCTGTGTAAGGGCGAGGGTAGCCTGTTGCAACTCGTCAAGCACTCCTGAATAGGCTTGCTCACGGCCTTGGGCGTCCGTGGTGCCCATGCTGTATACCCCGCTCTGGCGTTGCAAATCTACGACCTTCGTCTGCAGGTCCTCACTCTGTTGTCGCAGCTCGCTCAGTTGCCCACTAAGCCACTCTGAAGCCTGATTGGTGGCGGTGTATCGTGTCTGAAAGGTATAGTCCACGAGACCTTTCATCAACGTGTTGACCACAGCCGCAGCCAACATCGGATCAGGATTGAGGTAGTTGATCTCGATGAGCCGGGTGCCTGACACTGGCTTGACATTGAGATTCCTCTGAAAAACACTCAAGGCCGCCTGACGACGCTGAGGGGAATTCTCAAGGGAAGCGCCAGGCATATCCTTTACGCCACTCGGAGTAAATAGCCCCAGCAACCAACCAACAGGGTTCCAATGCGGCTGAAAGTCCCTGGTCTCTTCCATGTGCAGGGTTTCAACGGTGCTGAGCGCCAACGTGTCCGACTGCAAAATGTTGGCTTGTGTCTGCAGATTGATGTTGGCTTCGAGAGGGTCGGTTGCGCCGCTGGCGCTGCTCATCAGACTTTCGAGCCCCATGGCGTCGGAACTCTCCGACTGTACTTGCAAGGTTCCCGTGGCCTCATAGCGCCGGGTGGCGAAGCCGCAGTAGAGAGCGGCCAAAACTACAACCGTCAGCGCTGTTCCATATACCACGGCACGCCTTTGCCGCAATAGTGTCACTAAGTCTCTTAGAGTAAGTTCTTTCTCTCCCAAGGAATCCAAAATCGTTAAACCCCTTTCTTCGCGAGTCTTGTGATCGTATTTCTTCCGTCAATCTTCAAATAGCCATGCAAATCAAGCAGTTTCTGGGTCGCGCAAGACAGCTGGGGCTGTTTTGATTAAACATTTCACATCGAAACACAACGACCATCGCTCAATATGAGCCATCGGTACACACACTACGTCGCCCAGCGCGAGCTTCCTCGTTGCCCCTCGCGCAATCTGTCAAACTCACAGCAACAAAGAATTGGAGTGTGAGCTGGTCGTCATCAAAGCGCCCGAAGTTCCGAAACTGCAACAGAATCCTCCAATCACAGCGCTGGTCAGATTTCAGACACAAAATCTCCACCGCCGGAAACTCTGACCTGGTGAATGAGGGAGAAAAATCAATTCAAAAGGCAGATTTTGTAACGAGTGTATCGTTACCAACGTACCGCACATTCAAATAAGAATCGCTGGCAATTACCCCCATTGTCAGTTCTTCGTCGTCACACCAATCAACAACCAGGCGTTTTGACTAGTTGCACACGAACACATCGCTCCGAAGAGTGAGCTGGTCCCGGTAGTTCGGACAGTTTTTGTTTTTTCCTTAAGTGGAAGTTCTTGCTTTTGTTTTTAGGCTGCCATGGATTCTGGCAGGCGGTTGAAGTATACCTGATCGGGCGTTTGCG
>Ga0181529_10006033_pt1 | contig 12457 bp, 5 predicted proteins | sample PEATcosm2014_Bin_36_FD_119763 | JGI IMG/M metagenome (GOLD analysis project Ga0181529, IMG submission 119763) | Peatland microbial communities from MTU Mesocosm Facility, Houghton, MI, USA - PEATcosm2014_Bin10_30_metaG | ecosystem: Environmental > Terrestrial > Soil > Wetlands > Peat | place... | reverse complement strand
GGCTCAAGGACCGGCTCAACGAAATTCTCGCCAAGCACACCGGCAAAACCTTCGATGACATCGGCAAGGACACCGACCGCGACAATTTCATGTCGTCCGACGAGGCCAAAAAATACGGCCTCGTGGACCAGGTCGTGGTGTCGCGCAAGGAAATTCCCGGCGGAATGGAAAAATCGTCGGTGGTGGTGTAATCAAGTCCAGGAGCGGGAAAGAAAGCATGGACGTCTGACCTTGCGTGGATATAAAGTGGAACGTCGAACAATGCTCCAAGCATCGAAAACCGGCGAACGGCCGGGAACAATTCGATGTTGAAGGCCAGCCCGATTCACAGGCAAGTTTCGCGAATTTCGCAAAAGAGTTTCATCCTTGAACCGATGATCAAGGCGGAAAATATCCGCCGGGAAAGAAATAACGGCCTCAATGAAATTATTCAGATTTCTCCTGCTGACGACGGGCATATCGCTGATGTGCCTGATCACCATGGCGGCGCGGGGCGAGGTCATCTTTACCAACCTGGTTTCATTTACCGGCACGAACGGGGATTTTCCGGGCGCCAGTCCTTATAGCGGGCTGGTGGTGGGCGCGGACGGCAATTTATATGGCACGACGTCGCAGGGCGGTTCGAACAATCTCGGCACGGTGTTCCAATTGACGCCCGGTGCCGCGTTCACTTCGCTCTTTTCATTCAACGGCACCAATGGCGCAACTCCCTATGCTGCGTTGACGCCGGGCAACGGTGGATTTCTTTACGGCACGACATTTGCCGGCGGGGTCAGCAATTGGGGCACGATCTTTCTGATCACGACCAATGGCGCATTCACCAACCTGTTCTCCTTCACGGGCACCAACAATCCCTGGCAAGGCTCGTCGCCCGCTGCCGCCCTGGTGGCGGATGGCGCCGGCAATTTTTACGGCACCGCGGATTTTGGCGGCGCCACCAACCCCCTTTATCTTAACGCTTCAACCCTGCTCGGTTATGGCTACGGCACTGTGTTTGAATTGACCACCAACAAAACCGTGACCGCCCCCGTCCTGTTCGGCGGCACCAATGGCGCTTATCCGTCCGGGGGATTGGCGCTCGCAAAGGACGGCAATTTTTATGGCACCACGCGCTGGGGCGGCAACGGGCTCACCGGAAACTTTCCGGGCTACGGCACGATTTTCAGAATGAGTCCCGATGGAACGTTCACCAATTTTTACAAGTTCACCGGCGGCGACGGCGGTTTTATTTACGCCGGGCTGGCGCAGGGCGGCGACGGCTGGCTTTATGGCGCGGCGTTCCAAGGCGGCTCGGTGGGCAATGGCACGCTCTTCAAAATCAGCACCAACGGTGACTTTGTGCCGCTGCATTCGTTCGGCTACTTCGAAAGCGCCACGCCTTATGCCGGCATGATGGAGGGCGGCGATGGCAATTTTTACGGAACCACCTACGGCAATGCGAATTATGGCAATTATGGCTCGGTCTTTCAACTCACGCCCGCCGGCGCATTCACCAATCTGGTTTCCTTCAACATTGCCAACGGTTACCAGCCGGCCGGCGTTCTGGTGCAAGGCCCTGACAACAATTTCTACGGCACGACTTCATCCGGCGGCGCGAACGGTTTGGGAACGATTTTCCGGTTAAGCATCCCCATGCCGGCGGTGTTCCAAGCGATAACGCTGACGAACGGCGCGGCCACGCTCACCTGGAGCGCGGTGGCGGGTCAGACCTATCAACTGCAATACTCGACCGACCTGACTCAAAACAACTGGACCAACTTGAACAAACGCATCTTCCCGACCAGCGGAATCATGACCACAACTGATTCAAATGCCGCCGCTGTTCCGCGACGGTTTTACCGCGTCGTTCTTTTTCCGTAAGCCCGCGTTCACCAGCGCCGCCTCCGTCGCCGGCCGCGACAGTAACCGTTGCCAAGCCGTGTCCCGTTCGGGTATTTTTGAAGCATGAAACGTTTTGCCGCACTCGTGGGTCTGGTCCTTTCCATCGCGTTGCCCATGGCGCGCGCCCAGCAAAGTCCCGACGACCAATACATCGCCCTCTACAACCTGATGCAAGAAGCGGACGCGCTCCAGGAGGCCGGCCAGCCGCGGCAGGCGCTCGCCGATTACACGCAGGCGCTGGCCGGATTGCAGAAGTTTCAAAAAATATTTCCACTTTGGGATTCGGAAATCGTCACCTACCGGCTGAATTATCTCGCGGACAAAGTCAACAGCCTGGCGGCGCAGCTTCCGGCCATTTCTCCAACCGCGCCGCCGCCGGCGACCAATGCAATTTCCGCCACCGCGCCCGCCGCGGATGCGACGACACAATTGTTGGGCGCCTTGCGCGCGCAGGTGCAGGAATTGCAATCAGATAACGAGGCGCTTCAGGCCAAGCTCAAGGAAGCCTTGCGCGTGCAGCCGGCCACGGTCAACACGCAGGAACTGGCCCGGGCGCAGGCACAGGTCCTCTCCTTGATGAAGGAAAATGATTTGTTGCGCGCCAGCCTGGCGCCTGTCGCCACCAACGTCGCCGCGCCGGGGGAATTGTCGAAGGCGCGTCAGGCGCTGGCCGACGCAAATCAAAAGCTGGCTGAACAAACCCGCCGCGCCGACAAGCTGGTGCAGGACAATCAAGCGTTGCAGTCGGCCGCCAGCGTCAACGCTTTGGAAAAAGCGGCGTTGGAAACCCGTCTGCAACAGCGGCAGACCCCGGCGGCATCCGCGCCGGCGGAAACCAGCGACGAGGTGAAAACACTGCGCGCGCGGCTGGCGGTGGATGAGGCGCAGACCGTGCCCTACACGCCGGAGGAACTGGCCTTGTTGAAATCGCCGGCGCCAGCTCTGCCCGCAAATGCCCGTGGCCCAAAACAACCCGTCAACAATCTGCCGGGCGGCTCGGCCTCGCTGGTCGCCGAGGCGCAAAAGTATTTTTCCGCCGGTGATTACGACAAAGCCGAGGCGGATTACCTGCAGATTTTGCAGCGCGACCCGAACAACGCGCAGGCGCTGGCCGATCTGGCGGCGATTGAATTGCAGGAGAACAAGCTCGCCGACGCCGATACGCACATCACCGCCGCGCTCGCAAAAAACCCGGACGACGCCTTCACCCTTTCGACTTTCGGTTATCTGAAATTCCGCCAGCAGCAATACGACGCGGCGCTGGATGCTTTGAGCCGCGCGGCGAAGCTGAACCCGACGAACCCGCTGATTCAGAATTATCTCGGCGTCACGTTGAGCCAAAAGGGACTGCACACGCAGGCGGAAACGGCCTTGCGCAAGGCGATTACACTCAACCCCAATTATGGCGACGCGCACAACAACCTCGCCGTGATTTATTTGAGCGAAAATCCGCCGATGGCGGCGCTCGCCCGCTACCATTATCAAAAGGCGCTTGACCTCGGCCAGCCGCGCAATCCCGATCTGGAAAAAAAACTGGCTGACCTGGGCACGCCGGTCCCGCAGTGAACCCAAAATGGATTTATGGATCATTGGATTTTTGTCCGGCTATCCATTTACCCGTCAATCCAATAAACCAACCCATTGCCAGCCATGCTCCGGCAATCCTTTCACGAAATCGTCATCGCCACCCGCGGGCGCGGCTTGCATGAGTTCACGCGCGAAGTGGAGCGATGGGTGGAGCAAAACCAGTTCCAGGACGGCCTGCTGACGCTGCATTTGCAACACACTTCCGCCTCGCTGTTGATTCAGGAAAATGCCGACCCGGACGTGCGCCGCGATCTGGAGGCGTTCTTCAAACGGCTCGTGCCGGACGGCGACCCGCTGTTCATCCACACGGCGGAGGGCGACGACGACATGCCCGCGCACGTCCGGACGGTGTTGACGGCGGTGAATTTGAACATCCCGGTTCGCAGCGGACGGCTCGCCCTGGGAACGTGGCAGGGGATTTATTTGTGGGAACACCGCACGCGCCCGCATCCGCGCCGCGTCGCGCTGCACTTCGTCGGCGAATGAAATTGCCGCGCCGGTTGCTCCGCAAGTGGTATAACCTTGCTTTATTGTTAAAAGCATGACAACTTAAGACGCTCAAGCCTCGACCGATGCTTGAGAAAATCTCGCGTTATATTTTGGCGGTTTGTATGTCTGTGGTGTTGTTGAACCGGGTGTTGCGGTTTTCGGCTGATGGCATGATGGCTAAAAAACAATTGTCCGCCGCCGCTTATTTTGGCTGGCTGATGTTCGGCGCGTTTAGTCTGGAGGCGGCGACCGGCACGTCCACATGGACGGCTTCAGACACGACCGGGGTTTGGAGCAGCACGAGCATCACGACGGATTGGAAAAGCGCCACCATTCCAAATGCCGCCGGCTGGCTGGCTGAAGGCCCCACCGCGTCTGGCAGTTCTGGCACGGTCACATTGGATATCAATGCCACCGTGGGCTGGCTGAAACCGGGCGGCAACGGCGGCGGCTGCAATTGGACGGTCAACGGCACGACCAAGACCATCACGATGGATGGAACCGGACTGGGCGCCAATGCCTTTGCGCACAACAATGTCGCCTGCATCAGCATGAATTCGAGCATCAACACGATGACGGTTCAGCCCAGTCTTTTGATGTCCAATACCGACTTGGATATCGGCGCGGCTTATAATGCCACCTCGACCTCGACCACGCTGGTTGGCGTGCTGGGAACGACGACCATCAACAATGCCGGCAGCACCGGCAATTCCGCCGCGCCGCACAATTTGACCATTCAGGGCACTGAAAAAAATACCGCCGTCACCATCAACAGCAGCATCGGCACGTCCGGCGCGGGCATTGTGATCAGCAATATTGTGAGCAGCGGCAGCGCGGTGCTGGCGGGTGCGCTGGGTTCCAGCGTAAACAGCCTGACGCATAATTCGCCCGGCACGCTCACGGTTTCCGGCAACTACACCGGCGCCGGCGGCGTGACAGTTCAGCAAGGAACGCTAATCCTCTCCGGCCCGGCCAACGCTTACAGCGGCAACACAATCGTCGCGGCGGGAATAATTCAATTGGGCGCGGCCAATGCGATTCCGTCCGGCAGCAGTGTGAATGTGGGCGGCACGCTGAATCTGGCTGGTTTCACCGACACCATTGGCGGCTTGTCCGGCGGCGGCACGGTGGACGGAACCAGCGGCTCGCCCACCCTCACCGTGGGTGGAAACAATTCGGGCGGCACGTTCAGCGGTGTCATAAAAAACACGGCGGGCACGTTGTCGCTGGTGAAAACCGGCGCCGGCGCCGAGACATTGAGCGGAACGAACACTTATTCCGGCAACACCACCATCAGCAACGGAACTTTGCTGGTGAACGGTTTGCTCGGCGGCGGCGCGGTCACGAACAAAGGCGGCACGCTCGGCGGCAGCGGCGCGATCAGTTGCCCGGTGACGGTGCAGAGCGGCGCGTTTTTGCAACCCGGCTTGGGCGGCGTGGACACTTCGACGCTGACAATCAACAATAATTTGACTCTTGCGGGCAACGCTGTTTTTACGTTGAACCGGACGAACGCTCAAAATACCAGCCGCGTTTCCGGTGTCGGCACGCTGACGCTGGGCGGAATACTGACGGTGATAAATGCCGGCCCGGCTTTGGAGGGCGGCGACCTGTTCTTTCTTTTCAATGCGACGGCTCAAGCCGGTTCTTTCACCGCCACAAATCTTCCGACTTTGACTGCGGGTTTGTATTGGACCAACACCTTGTCCATCAACGGCGCCATTTCGGTGATTTCAACGCTGCCGCCAACGAATGCCGTGATAACGAATCTGCCCGCGGCGAACATCAGCGCCACGTCAGCGACGTTGAATGGCAGGGTGCTTTCGACCGGCGGCCAGTCGCCAGCCGTCACATTGTATTACGGCGTGACGGACGGCGGAACGAACGCGGCCAGTTGGAGCGGCAGCGTTTCTTTGGGAGCGCAGGCGGGAAATTTCAGTTGCGTGGTCACGGGATTATTGGCCAGCACAACTTATTATTATTCGGCAAAGGCCTTGAACAATGCCGGCGCCGCGTGGGCCGCGCCTTCGCAATCCTTCACCACACCGGTTGCCATCCTGGCAACGGTGACGAATCTGCCGGCCTCAAACGTGCAGGGTGCCTCGGCTATTCTGAACGGCCAAATCCTTTCCATCGGCAACCAGACGCCGACCGTCACTTTGTATTACGGTCCGGCCGACGGCGGCGCCAACGCCGCCGCCTGGACCAATAATATTTATCTGGGCCAGCAGAGCGGGAACTTTGCCGTCACCGTCACCGGCCTGTCCACCAACACGATCTATTATTTCACCGCCGCCGCCGCGAACAAGGACGGCACGGCCTGGGCGGCGCCGTCGCTGACGTTCACGACCTTGCCGACCGCTCCGGTGGTTTCGGTGCTGACTTATCATAATGACAACGCGCGCACCGGAGCGAACACCAACGAGACCCTGCTGACGCCCGGCACGGTCAATACCAACAACTTTGGCCGGCTGATAACCTATGCGGTGGATGGCTTTGTTTTCGCGCAGCCGCTGTATGCCGCCAGCTTGGCCATTCCCGGACAGGGCACGCGCAACGTGGTGTTTGTGGCGACCGAGCATGACAGCATTTACGCCTTCGACGCGGACAACAACGCGGGAGCCAATGGCGGATTGCTGTGGCACACCAATCTGGGCATTGCGCCGTTGAGCAACAATGGTGAATTTGGCGGGCGTTATCACAATGGAGTTTATACTGACCTGACGCCGGAGGTGGGTATCACCGGCACGCCGGTTATTGACCCCGTTTCCGGCACGCTCTATGCGGATGTGCTCACCCGCGAAGTCACCATCATGACGACTAATTATTACCATCGCATTCATGCATTGAACATCACCAACGGAATGGAACAGCCTTACAGCCCGGTGGTGGTCAGCGGGTCCGTGCCGGGAGAGGGCGTAGGCGGCAATGGCTTGGTGGTGTCATTTGATCCAAAGCAGGAGGCTCAACGTCCGGCGCTCACGCTGGCCGGCGGGATTTTATACGTCGCCTACGGCAGTTTTGCGGACACCGATCCTTATCACGGCTGGGTCATGGGCTTCAACGCCACCAATCTCGTGCAGTTGACCAACTATATTTTCAACACCACGCCCAACGCCACGACGTCGGTTTTCGGCGCCAACGCCGGCGAGGGCGCGCTCTGGATGGGCGGCGATGGATTATGTGTGGACGCCAACACCAATTTATATTTTGAAACCGCCAACGGGTCGTTCAGCGAGAATACCGGCGGCGGCGATTACGGCGACAGCTTCGTCAAACTTGCGACCACCAATCAGTTGCTGGCGGTTGCCGACTATTTCACCCCGACCAACCAGGCCGCCATGCAGGCGGCGGACAGCGATCTCGGTTCGGGCGGACCGATGCTGTTGCCCGACTCGGTCGGGAGCACAGCGCATCCGCATCTGCTGGTCGGCGGCGGCAAGGCGGGAATTATTTTTCTGGTGGACCGGGACAACATGGGCACGTATGCGTCCTTATTCTCTCCCGACCGTGTTGTGCAGAAAGTTTTCACCGGGATGAACTTTTTTTCCACCCCGGCCTACTTCAACTACACGATTTACTATCAAGGTCGCGGCAGCGTGATGAATGCCTACACGATCACCAACGGCTTCATCACACCCACGGCCGTTTCCTCGTCGGGAACCAGCTTCGCCGGATTCGGCACCACGCCCTTGATTTCGGCCAATGGCTCCAAAAACGGGATCGTATGGGCGATTCAAACTGACGGGGCCAGCCCCTCCGACACCGGCGCCGGCGTGTTGCATGCCTATAATGCCACGAACTTGTCTCTGGAACTTTACAACAGCAGCCAGAATGCTACGCGCGACAATCCCGGCGCCGGCGTCAAATACTCCGTGCCGACCGTGGCCAATGGCAAGGTCTATGTGGGCGCGCAATATGCCCTGTCGGTTTTTGGCTACACGGCATTTCTGGCCACGCCCGGCATCTCGCCCGCCGGCGCGGCTTTCACCAATTCGGTGGTCGTGACGCTCGCCGACGCCACGCCGGGTTGCGCCATTTACTACACGCTGGATGGCACGCTGCCGACGACCAACTCCATTCTTTATTCCGGACCCTTCGCCGTGATCAACACCTTGAACCTCCAAGCCGTCGCCGTCAAATCGGGAGCGGTCAACAGCGGCGTGGCTTCCGCTTCGTTCATCAACACCGCCGCCGTGGGGAGCGGAACCGGGTTGACCGGCCAATACTGGACAAACACCACCAGCGTCGCTTTTACAAATTTCACGTTTGCCATTCCGCCGACTTTGACGCGCACCGATGCCGTGGTGAATTTCAATTGGAATTCCGCCGGGCCGGACCCGCGCATTGGCCGGACCAACTTCACCGCGCGCTGGACCGGTTCGTTGCAGCCGCAATACAGCGAGACCTATACTTTCACCACCATCGCGGACGACGGTGTGCGCCTGTGGATCAACGGCCAGTTGCTGGTTGACGATTGGGCGGCGCAATCATCCGCCGCCACCAACAGCAGTTCCATCACCCTCAACGCGCAGCAACTTTACAACCTCCGGCTGGATTATTTTCAGAACTCCAGCAACGCCGTGGCGCAACTGCTGTGGAGCAGTCCGTCCACCGCGCAGGCGATCATTCCGCAAACGCAGCTTTATCCCTTCACCAATCCGCCGCCGACGATCATTCTTTCCGGTCCGGCGGACAACTCCGCTTACACCGCCACCGCGAGCGTGAGCCTCGGAGCCAATGCTGATGCGCCCTACAATCCCATCAGCACGGTGGCCTTTTACGCGAACGGCAACTGGCTCGGCACTTTGAGCAACAGTCCCGATGCGCCGCTTTACGCATTGACGGCGACCGGCTTGGGCGCCGGCAATTATGCGTTGACCGCCGTGGCCACTGATGGCAGCGGCTTGAGCAGCACTTCAGCGCCGGTCAACATCAACGTTGCCACCGGCAGCGGATTGCCCTACGGCTTGACGGGCAATGGACCGGTGCCGGCGTTCCTGAACATGCCGCAAACATACAACGGCGCGCTGCCGCCGCTGCTTTCGGAAACCGGCGCGTTCAGCGACACGACCAACCGCATCCCGGCGGGCGGCTTGATTCCGTATGCCCCGAACGTGCCGCTGTGGAAGGACAATGCGGTCAGCAGTTGGCTCATGGCGTTGCCGGAAAACGGCGGCCTCATCACGCCCGGCGGGCAGATCCAATTTCAGCCGACAAATTCCTGGACGTTCCCGGCGGGAAGTGTGTTCGTGAAAAATTTCGATCTGGTGGTCAACGAAACCAATTCGTCCATTCCCCCGCGGCGGCTGGAGACGCAGCTTTTGGTGCGCGATGTCAACGGCTCGGTCTATGGCGTGACTTACAAATGGCGGCCGGACAACAGCGACGCGGACCTGCTGGCGGGCAGCTTGTCGGAAGACATTTTGATCACCAACGTGACGGGTGTGCGGACGCAGACATGGTATTACCCGAGTCCTTCCGATTGCCAGGAATGTCATAACACACCCGTGGCCGGAAATTCTTCCGGGATCAACGTGCTCGGGGTCAACGCGCGGCAGCTCAACGGCAATCTGACGTATTCCGCCACCGGCGTCACGGACAACCAGTTGCGGACGCTGAACCGGCTGGGATTATTCTACCCGGCCATCAACGAAGCGGCCATCGGCAATTACGCCCAGCTTGCGCCGATGACGAACGTGAGCGCCTCGCTGCAGGAACGGGTGCGTTCGTATCTGGACGCGAATTGCGAGCAATGCCACCAGCCCGGCGGCCAGGGCATCACCTGGGACGCGCGCCACGACACGCCGCTGGCGCAGCAGAACATCACAAACTATCCGGCTTCATTTCCGATTGGCATCTCGGACAACGCGTGCGTCGTGAAATCACAGGACATCTGGCGGTCCACGCTTCTGCTCCGGATCAACACGCTGGATCAAGACATCCAAATGCCGGATTTCCGCAATCTCATTGACACCAACGCGGTGCAGGTGATCACCGACTGGATCAACAGCCTGCCCGGCACGCCCGCGCTCGCGCCACCAGCCATCACGCCCAACGGCGGCAGCTTCGTCGGCTCGGTCAACGTCTTGTTGTCCGCGCCCGACACCAATGCGGCGATTTATTACACGCTCGACGGCTCGCTGCCCACGACCAATTCAGCCCGGTATGCCGGCCCCTTCAATTTGTTCACCAACCAGACGGTTTCCGCCAGCGCATCTGAAACCAACTTCAACCCCAGCGTCGCCGCCAGCGCCATTTTCAATGTCCAGCCGATGTATTTCACGTCGGCAAATTTTCCTGCCGGCGGGCCGTTCCAAATGGGCTTTGTCGGCGTCACGGGCGGCAACTATGTGTTGCAGGCGTCAACGAATTTTTCGACCTGGACGCCCATCAGCACCAACACCGCTGTGACCAACGTGTTCAACCTGCTCGACCCCGCTGCGACCAATTTTCCGTATCGCTTCTATCGCGTCCTGCAACAATGAACCGTTCCGCCCGTCATCCAGCCAAACCCGGATTCACGCTGATTGAATTGCTTGTCGTGATCGCGATCATTGCGATTCTCGCCGCGCTGCTGCTGCCCGCGCTCGCCCGCGCCAGGCAAAAGGGCCAGCGGGCCGTTTGTCTTTCCAATCTCAAACAAATCGGCCTCGCGTTTGAAATGTATCTCAACGACAACAACGATCGTTTTCCCGACCGGCGTGATTTGAAGTCCAGCCTGCCCGGCGGTTACCATCCGTGGACGACCTGGCCGCCGTCCGACCCGCGCGCCGGCTGGGCGGCGACGGTGTTGCAAAGTGAAAATCCAAACTTCACCATCTGGTCGTGCCCGGCGGCGGTGGATTCGCCCGCCGGCAACATCGTGCAATCCCTTCAAGCCACCTCCGCCGATACCAACGCGCCGCCTTGCCGCTATTGGGCCTGGCGTTTTGACCGTCCCGACAATCCGGTGGGGCTGGAGGATTTTTGGGGCAAGACAGAATCGCAAGCCGTCTCCGATCTCCAATCCACCAACGACCCGACCGTCGGCCTCATCACCGGGGCCAGCGATGTTGAACTCGTGGTTGACTCATATTTTCCGAACACCGTTCCCACCGTTCCCGCCGGATTCAGCGGCCACACCATCCATGGTGGCGGACGCTGCCGCGTTTTTCTCGACGGCCATGTGCAATTCATCACGGACTCCAGAACGCCGCAGTGAAGCAATTTGCTTTCGCTCCGCGCCCGTTTCGTGTTTCATCTTCGCCGTTTGAACCATGCCCAAACGCACTGACATTCACAGCGTCCTCATCATCGGCGCCGGCCCAATCATCATCGGCCAGGCGTGCGAATTCGATTATTCCGGCACGCAAGCCTGCAAAGCCCTCAAGGAAGAAGGCTACCGCGTCATCCTCGTCAACTCCAACCCGGCCACCATCATGACCGATCCGGAGTTCGCCGACCGCACCTACATCGAGCCGATCACGCCCGAATGTGTCGAGAAAATCATCATCCGCGAGAAGGACGAGATGAAACGACTCAAGGCGAAGGGTAAATTGGTTTTGCTCCCGACGCTCGGTGGCCAGACAGCGCTCAACACCGCGATGTCGCTCCACAAAAGCGGCGTGCTCGAAAAACACGGCGTGGAAATGATCGGCGCGAAGGCTGAGGCCATCCAGAAGGGAGAAGACCGCCAGATCTTCAAGGACCTCATGTTGAGCATCGGCCTTGACGTTCCCATTTCCGGCACCGCGCATAATCTGGACGAGGCCCGCGCCGTGGCCGACAAGATCGGCAAGTTTCCGCTCATCATCCGGCCCGCGTTCACGCTCGGCGGCACGGGCGGCGGCATCGCCTACAATCGCGACGAATTCGACGGGCTCGCCAAGCGCGGCATGGAGCTTTCGCCCGTCTCGGAAATCCTCATCGAAGAATCCCTCCTCGGCTGGAAGGAATACGAAATGGAAGTGATGCGCGACAAGGCCGACAACTGCGTCATCATCTGCTCCATCGAAAACTTCGACCCGATGGGCGTCCACACCGGCGACTCCATCACCGTCGCGCCCATCCAGACGCTGACCGACAAGGAATTTCAGATCATGCGCGACCAGAGTTTCGCCGTCATCCGCGCCGTTGGCGTCGAGACCGGCGGCTCGAATATCCAGTTCGGCGTCAGCCCGGAAAATGGCCGCATGGTCATCATCGAGATGAACCCGCGCGTCAGCCGCAGTTCCGCGCTCGCGTCCAAGGCCACCGGATTTCCCATTGCGAAGATCGCCGCCAAGCTCGCCGTCGGCTACCTGCTCGACGAACTCAAGAACGACATCACGCGCGAAACTCCCGCCAGCTTCGAGCCGAGCATTGATTACGTCGTCACCAAGATTCCGCGGTTCGCCTTTGAGAAATTCCCGCAAGCCGACCCCACGCTCACCACGCAGATGAAAAGCGTCGGCGAAGCGATGGCCATCGGCCGCACGTTCAAGGAAAGCCTGCAAAAATGCCTGCGCTCGCTGGAGAT
>Ga0181529_10006030_pt1 | contig 12461 bp, 7 predicted proteins | sample PEATcosm2014_Bin_36_FD_119763 | JGI IMG/M metagenome (GOLD analysis project Ga0181529, IMG submission 119763) | Peatland microbial communities from MTU Mesocosm Facility, Houghton, MI, USA - PEATcosm2014_Bin10_30_metaG | ecosystem: Environmental > Terrestrial > Soil > Wetlands > Peat | place... | reverse complement strand
GGGCGTGTCGAACTTGAGGTCGACGTCGGTGAACAGGAACAGGCCGCTCTCGCGCGCCGCCTGCTGCATCTTCAGCGCGACGTCGGCGAGCGTCTGGTAGTCGCCGGTGGTGCGGATGACGAACTGCAGCGGCGCGCCGCCGGTCGAGCCCGGCAGCGACGGCGGCGCGAAGGCCTGCACCTGCGCCTGCGGCACGGCGAGGAATTTCGGCCCCAGCGCCGCCAGAACCTGCTTCTGGTTGCGCGTGCGCTGGTCCCACGGCTTGAGCAGCAGGCCGGCGAAGCCAGAGCGCACGCTGGGATAGCCGTTGACGATGAAGGCGTGCAGCACCTCCGGCACGGCCTTTGCCTCGCTGTAAAGGCGCTGCGTCGCCTGCTCCACGTAGTCGCGGTTGGCGAGCTGCGGCGCCTTGATCAGGCCGATCAGGAAGCCCTGGTCCTCCTCCGGCGCCAGCTCGCGCGGCGTCGTCACGTACATCACCCCGGTCATCGCCAGCACGCCGACCAGGATCAGCAGCGTCAGCGCGCGGAAATTCAAACTACTCGACAGACGGCGCTGGTAGGCGCGCCGTAGCGCCTCGAAGCTGCGGTCGACGATCGCGCCGAAGCCGCCCGGACTTGTGTCGTGGCGCAACAGCTTCGAGCACATCATCGGCGACAGGGTCAGCGCGATAAAGCCGGAAACGACCACCGCGCCGGCCAGCGTGAAGGCGAATTCGCGAAACAGCGTGCCGGTGACGCCGGAGACGAAGCCGATCGGCGCGTAGACCGCGGCGAGCGTGATCGTCATCGCCACCACCGGCAGCGCGATCTCGTGCGCGCCGCGGATCGCCGAGTCGAACGGCGTCATGCCGTCCTCGATGTGGCGGTGGATGTTCTCCACCACCACGATCGCGTCGTCGACCACCAGGCCGATGCCGAGCACCAGCGCCAGCAGCGTCAGCAGGTTGATCGAATAGCCGAGCGCCAGCAGCGCGATCATCACGCCGATCAGCGACAGCGGAATGGTCACGATCGGGATGATGGTCGAACGGATGTTGCCGATGAACAGGAAGATGACGGCAATGACGATCACCGCCGCCGCGATCAGCGTCTTGGCGACTTCGCGGATCGAAGCGCGGATGAATTGGGTCGAATCGTAGGCGATCGCCGCCTCGAGGCCGGCGGGCAGCCGCGCCTGGATGCCGGGAATCACGCCGCGGATGCCGTCGATCACCGTCAGCGGGTTGGCTTCGGGCGTGCCGTAGACGCCGATGAACACCGCTTTCCGTCCGTCGAAGGTCGAGGAGGAATCGGAATTCTGCGGCCCAAGCTCGATCTTGGCGACGTCGCCGAGCCGCACCAGCGCATCGCCGTGCGACGCGATCACCAGCTTGCCGAACGCCTCGGCGTTGTCGAGCGAAGTCAGCGCGTCGACGCTGATCTGGGTGTAATCGCTCTTCACTTCGCCCGCGGCGGAAATGAAGTTGTTGGCCGCGAGCGCATTGCGGATGTCGTTGGCGGAGACCCCGCGCGCCGCCATCTTGATCGGGTCGAGCCAGATGCGCATGGCGAAGGTCTGGCCGCCGAGGATCTGGGCGTTGGCGACGCCGTCGACCGTCTGCAATTGCGGCTGGACGACGCGGATGAGGTAGTCGGTGATCTGCGACGCGGTCATCACCGTCGAATTGAACGACAGGTACATCAGCGCGGTGCCCTGCCCGGTCTGCTTGACGACGACCGGGTCGAGGGCGTCCTTCGGCAGCACGCCGCGCACCTGGTTGACCTTCGACAGCGTGTCGGCCATCGCCCGATCGGGGTTGGCGTCGAGCCGCAGGTTCAAGGTGATGATCGAGACGTTCTGCTGCGAGGTCGACGCCAGCGTATCGACGCCGTCGGTGCTCGCCACCGCCTGCTCGATCGGCGTGGTGATGAAGCCTTTGATGACGTCGGCGTCGGCGCCGGGATAGGTGGTGGTGATGGTGATCGTCGTGTTCGAGGTCAGGGGAAACTGCCGGATCTGCAGCTTCGACCCGGCGACGCCGCCGATGATCAGAATCAGCAGGCTGACGACGGTCGCCAGCACCGGGCGGCGGATGAAGAGATCGGTGAATGCGTTCATCGGCTAGGCCGTCACGGCTTCGGCGTTTCGGCCGGCGGCGGCAGGGCGACGCCCTGGTCGATCGTCACCGGCGAATTCTGCTGCAGTTTGATCTGGCCGGCGGTCACCACCTTGTCGCCGACTTTCAGGCCGTCGACGATGGCGATCCGCTCGCCGCGCGTGTCGCCGACGTGAATGAAGCGGCGGTCGACGGCGAGGCCGTCGCCTTCTTTGGCCGGGACGACGACGAAGGCGTTGTTGCCATAGAGGCTGTAGACGACGGCGGTGCGCGGCACGCTCAGCACGTCCGCCGGCGCGCCGGTGGTGACGGTGACGTCGGCGAACATGCCGGGCAGCAGCTTGTGGTCGGAATTGGCGAATTCGGCGCGCACGGTGACGTTGCGCGAATCCGCGCTGACGCGGGCGTCGATCGCCGTCACCTTGCCGGTGAAGGAGCGGCCGGGCTGCGCGTCGACGGAAAGCGTCGTCTCCTGGCCGACGGCGAGCTTCGCGAGCGCGCCTTCGGGCGCGGAGAAATCGACGTAAATCGGGTCGAGCTGCTGTAGAGTCGTTAGACCGACGCCGGCGGCGACATACTGGCCGAGATCGACGTTGCGCAGGCCGAGCCGCCCGGCGAAGGGCGCCCTGATCGTCTTCTCGGCGATCACCGCTTGGGTGTGCTCGACCGAAGCGGCGGCCGAATCGCGCGCCGCCAGCGCCGCGTCGACCGTCGACTGCGGCGTGTTGCCGGTGGCGATCAGCCGCTCGGCGCGCTCCAGCGAGACGTTGGCGTTCTTGAGCTGCGCGAGTCCATTGGCGAGATCGGCCTGTTCGACCGACGTGTCGAGGTCGACCAGCGGCGCGCCGGCGGCGACGTCGTCGCCCGACTGGAAATGGATCGCCGACACCACGCCGGCGACCTGCGGCGCGACAACGATGCCCTGAAAGGCGCGCAAGCTGCCGATCGCCGCCAGTTGCGGCGGCCATTGCTCGGCCTTCGCCTCCTCGACCACGACCGCCGTCGGCTTCGGCGCGAAGGCGGCGCTGATCGCGTTCTTGACGATGGTCGGCTTGAGCACGAGCTGAAAGTAAGAGAGCCCGCCGACGACGGCGACGATGACGACCAGAACGAGGAGAAACACGACCGGCCGGCGCGCCTTGAGCGGCAGCGCGCGCAGGATCAGCAGCAGCGCGCAGACGATCGCGATCGCCAGCAAAGCGCCAGGGAGCGCCGGCGCATGGAAATGCGCAAAGTCGGCCGCCGCCGCGAGCGTGAGCGCCGCGATCGCCAGCACGGTCAACACCCAGGTTGTCGCCCGCTTCATCGTCCCTCGTTCTCCCGCGCGGCCGTGTGGCCGCCGGCCCCTTCGAAGCGGCGGGACTATTTCAGAAGGTCGATTGAAACGCCAGCCTTTCCTCCCAGCGGGTCAACGCTGCAGCCCTGCGATTTCCGCATGGCGAACCGCGCCGCGCGCCGCTAGAACGGCTCACTTCAGGGGAGGCGCGCCGCCATGACGCTCAAAATCGACCAACGCCTCGAGCGCTTGCAGACGCGCTTGCGCGAGCTCGCCTTCTGGCGCGCGCGCGAGACGCGCGCGATCGACGGCTGGCGCTGCGACGGCGCGCCGATCGCGCTCGGCGCGCCCTGGCCGAGCCGCGACGGAATCGTGCGCTTCAAAGCCGAAGCGCGCGTTCCCGACGCGTGGCCGCTCGAGGAGACGCGCCTGTCGCTCGACCTCGGCGGCGAGAGCCTGCTGACGCTCGACTATGAAAGCGGCGAGCGCGTCGCGTTCGGCCTCGACGTCAACCATCAGGAGTTTCCCCTCGCCGGCCGCCGCGTGGCGATCGCAAGCGAGAGCGTCGCCCGCCGCCCGTTCGGCCAGCCGGTCGTCGATCCGCATCTGCAGCGCGCGCAGCTCGTCCGGCTCGACCTCGCGCTCGTTCGCTTCGCCGACCTCGTCGCCGTCGTCGTCGAGGCGGCGGACGCGCTTGCAACGCACGAAGCGGCGGAGCATCTCGTCGAAGCGGCGGAAGCGGCGTTGCGCGCGATCGACTGGCCCTCGACCACCGCCGACTACATCGCGCGCGTCGCCGCCGCGCCGGCCCAGCAGGCTTTGTGGCGCCGCCCCGAGACCAAGCCCGATCCGGCGCCGCTCAGCGATTCCGAGCGCGCGTCGATCGCCAGTGCGGAGGCCGCGCTGCGCACGCGGCTGGCCGAGCTTCGCCGCCGTTTTCCGCCGCAGGGCGAAGTGGCGATGACCGGCCACGCCCATATCGACCTCGCCTGGCTGTGGCCCTACGAGGAGACGCGGCGCAAGCTCAGGCGCAGCTTCTCGACCGCGCTGGCGCTGATGCAGGCCGCGCCCGAATTCCACTTCAACCAGTCGAGCGCGCACTTCTACGCGCAAGTCGAGGAAGACGATCCGCAATTGTTCGCCGCGATCAAGGCGCGCGTCGCCTCCGGCCAGTGGGAGCCGATCGGCGGCCTATGGGTCGAGCCGGACACCAACATGCCGTGCGGCGAAAGCCTGGCGCGGCAGATCCTCTACGGCCAACGCTATTTCGAGCGCGTCTTCGGCCGCAGCCATCGCGTCTGCTGGCTGCCCGACTGCTTCGGCTTCTCGCCGGCGCTGCCGCAACTGCTGCGCCAGGGCGGCATCGATTCCTTCCTCACCACCAAGGTTGCGTGGTCGGAAACCAACAAATTTCCCCACGACCTGTTCTGGTGGGAGGGGCTCGACGGCAGCCGCGTGCTCGCCCACACGTTCGACAATCCCGTGCACGGCTACAACGGCGAAGCGCGGCCGGGCTGCATTGCGCCGACCTGGGCCAATTTCCGCGCCAAGGCGCGCCATCCCGAGACGCTGCTCGCCGTCGGCTACGGCGACGGCGGCGGCGGCCCGACGCCGCAATGGGTCGACAACGAGCGGCTGATGCGCGAGCTGCCGGCGCTGCCGCGCGCGCGCTGGGCGCGGGTCGACGACTTCTTCGCCCGCGCCCACGAAAGCGCCGCCGCGACCGATGCGACGCCGACCTGGCGCGGCGAAATCTATCTCGAGCTGCACCGCGCGACGCTGACGACGCAGAGCGGCGTCAAGCGCCGCCATCGCCGCGCCGAGCAAGCGCTGATCGCCGCCGAGACCGCCGCCTCGCTCGCCCATCTCCTCGGCGCGCCGGCGCCTGAGAGCCTCGAGCCGCACTGGCGCGTGCTGCTCAAGAACCAGTTCCACGACATCCTGCCCGGCTCGGGCGTGCGCGAGGTCTATCAGGACGCCGAGGCCGAGCTCGACGGCGTCATCGCCGCGGGGCGCGCCGAACAGGAACGCGCGCTCGCCGCGATCGCCGGCAAGCTGCCGAAGGGCGCGCTCGACGACGCGCTGGTCGTCGTCAATCCGTCGCTTTCGGAACGCCCGCTTCGGCTCACGCTCGACGACGCCGACTTTGTCGCCGCCGACGAGTCGATCCCGCCGCTCGGGGTCAAAGTCGTCAGCCGCGCCGCGCTGAAGCCGCCAGCGGGCCTGTCGATCGACAAGCGACGGCTCGAAAACGCGGCGCTCAGGGTCGAGATCGGCGACGACGGGACGATCGCCAGCCTGGTCCACAAACCCACGCAACGCGAGGCGCTCGCCGGGTGCGGCAACCAGTTGTGGCTCTACCCGCAGGACAAGCCGCGCGCCTGGGACGCGTGGGACGTCGAAGAGGATTACGCCCAGCGCGGCGAGGAATGGCGCGGGCTCGATTCGATCGCCATCGTCGAGAACTCGCCCCATCGCGTCGCGCTGCGCGTCGAGCGCAGTTGGCGGTCGTCGCGCATCGTCCAGACCTACGCCCTTGCCGCCAACGGCCGCCGGCTCGACATCGAAACCTTCATCGACTGGCGCGACCGGCGCGTACTGCTGCGCAGCCTGACGCCGGTCCATGTGCGCGCCGAGCGTGCGGCGTTCGAATGCGCGTTCGGCGAGGTGACGCGGCCGACCCACCGCAACACCTCGTGGGACGAAGCGCAGTTCGAAGTCGCCGGCCACCGCTTCGCCGATCTCGCCGAGCCGGGCTTCGGCCTGGCGCTGATCAACGACGCCAAATACGGCCACAGCGCGCGCGACAATGTGCTGGGCTTGAGCCTCGTCCGCTCGCCCGTCCTTCCCGATCCGCTCGCCGACGAAGGCGAGCAGCGCTTCGCATACGCCCTCATGCCGCACGCCGGGGCGTGGCATGAGGGCGGCGTGCGCGAGGAAGCGGAGGACTTGAACCAGCCGCTGCTGGTCGGCTTGGCGCGCGGCCTCGCGCCGACGACGCTCGCGCCGCTCGGCTGCGGCGGCCTCCCCGCCGGGCTCGGCGCGCTGAAAGCCGCCGAGGACGGCGACGGCCTGATCCTGCGCGTCTACGAGCCCGCCGGCGCCCGCGGCCGCTTCGCCCTGCGCCCGCCCGAAGGCTGGCGCGAAGCCGAGCCGGTCGACCTGCTGGAGCAACCGAGCCCGCCAAAGGCCGGGCTGGCTGAGCCCGTTCGAAGTGCGCAGTTGGCGGCTCAGGCGGGGGTGAAGTCAGGCTTCCCGGTGGCGCGGCCCTCTGCGGCCGCGTTCTAGAGGCCGCGGGCGCGGAGGCCCGCGCCACTGCGCCCGCTGCGCCGCGGCGCCATCGCGCTTGTCACGGCGGGGGCGATTTGTTAGACGACCGCCTCGCTTCGCGCCGCCGGCGCGATGCGCACGCGGTCATGGCGGAACTGGTAGACGCGCTAGCTTGAGGTGCTAGTCCTTTAACCGGGGTGGAGGTTCGAGTCCTCTTGACCGCACCATTTCTTTCAAACGGCGGCCCATGTGGCCGCCGTTTGCATTTGCGCGTTGCGGACGCGCTCGGCGAGCGCGGCGCCAACATCGGCGGATTGCGCCGTTGACCCCATGGTCGGCCGAGGCCGACTTGCGGGTGAAGAGGCGCGCCCTGTTTCCCCGCCCCGCGCCTTCCCTGTAAGAAAGCCGCATGAGCCAGTTCGCCACCATTCTCAGGGTTCGGACGCGCGGCCGCGGCCTCTATGAATTCACCGGCGACCTCGTCGAATGGGTCGAAGCGCATGCGCTCGAGACCGGATTGCTGACCCTGTTTTGCCGCCACACTTCCGCTTCGCTGCTGATCCAGGAGAACGCGGCGCCGGCGGTGTGCGACGACCTCGAGGCGTTCTTCGAGGTCCTCGCGCCCGAGGACAAGGGCCGCTACAGCCATGACGACGAAGGGCCGGACGACATGCCGGCCCATATCCGCGCCGCTTTGACCGCCGTCAGCCTGTCGATCCCGATCGTCGGCGGCCGGCTGGCGCTCGGGACCTGGCAGGGCGTCTATCTGTTCGAGCACCGCCGCGCCCCGCACCTGCGCGAGGTCGCCGCCCATCTGCTCGGACCCTGAGTCCTGATTACGGACTGAAGTTCGACGCCTTCAAATCGACGCTGTGGCAATCGTCATCGCGAGCGACAGCGAAGCGATCCAGTCGAAGCCACCGCCGCAATCCCCAAGTCTGGATCCCCCCAGACTTGATCCGGGGGTCGCGATGACAAGTTGGGCGATTCGAGCCGAACCGATCGCGCGCAAGCGCGAAGATAAATTATCTTTCTGATTGTCAGAATTTCCCATACAATGAGTCTTCGGTCCGGCGAAAACCATGCGACGGCCAACGTGATGCGCGCGGCGAAACGAAACGGGCGCCAAGCCTCTGAAATCCCTGCAAACGGCGAAGCCGGGGGTTTCGCCGCGGCTGCGTTCGGCGGCCAAAAGCCGTCGAAACCGCTTCGCCTCGTTTCGCCCGCGCTTCGTTTCGTTTCGCTTCGTTTCGCTCAGCGCGCGCCGGCGCGAGCGCCCGCCCTACTCCACCGGCGCCGGCTTGACCGCGAACGGCCCGGGCGGCGCGATGGGGGCGTTCTTGTCGAGCCGGGGCTTGAGCGCGCCGGTGACGCGACCGGTCTCGGAGATCCAGCCGGCGGGCGCCGGGACGGTCGGGCCTTGCCCCGGTCCGGCGACGACGTGGACGACGCGATAGCCGCGCGTCTTCAGCTCGGCGAGAAAGGCCGGCATCATCTCGGCCGTCCACGGGCGATTGTCGTGGAACAGCAGCATGCCGCGGCCGGCCTTTTCCAGCCGGCCCATGATCAGCTTCAGCTCCTCGTCGGGTTTCATCGGGACCCAGTCCGACGCCCACAGGTCCGTGCCGAAGACGCCGACATTGTTGTCGGCGAACCAGCTCCTCAAGTCGGCGGTGTCAGCGAAGCCGGGAAAGCGGAAGAACGGCGCATGCAGCTTGAGCCGGGCGAGGTCGGTCGGCTCGCCGGCGGCGAAATCCTGGCCGTAGGCGCCGCGCTCGACCGCGATCATGCCCTTCAGAATGTCGGCGCGCGCCGCCGACTCGCTCATGAAGGTCAGCGTCGGCTGCGGGTGGGTGTAGGTGTGGCTGGCGACATTGTGGCCTTCCTCGACCTCGCGCCGCGCCAGCGCCGGCTGCTCGTCGACCTTGCGGCCGATGTCGAAGAAGGTCGCGCGCACGCATTGATCGGCGAGCGCCTTGAGCACCAGCGGCGTCGTGCGCTCGTCCGGGCCGTCGTCGAAAGTGAGGATCACTTCGTGGTCGGCGAGCGGAATCGCGGCGGGATAGGTCTTCAGCCCGATCAGCAGTCCGCCCACGGTCCCGACTTCGGCGACGCGCGACGCGCCGAGCTTGTCGGGCCCGCACTCGGCCGCCGCAGCGGCGGTGGCGGCCGCGGCGAGCGCGAGGACGGCGAGGCCGGTCGAGAGCTTGGTGAGCCATTGTCGCATGCGACAAGGCTTGCCGCGACGACGCGGCGGTGGTCAAGCGACGGTCTCGGCGTTGAGACGCCCTCGCCCCTTCGCTTCGCTCAGGGCAAGCTCTTCGAGACGCTCGCTTCGCAGGCTCCTCACGGTGAGGGCGTCCTCACCCCCGGTCAAAGACGACGGAAATTTAATCGCAGGACCGATTCCCCTCATCGTGAGGAGCGCCGCGCCAGCGGCGCGTCTCGAACGATGTGGGGGATCGGCGCGCCAACCTCAGCGGACCGCAAACCGCCCTTTAACGAATCGTTACCCCGACCGCCCTAGTTTGCGCTAAACGTCTGGCGACCCCTTGTTCAGGCCGTTCGTCAGCCGCTTCGCGTACTTTTCGCCAGAGCCAATGACCCGACCCACTCGCGTTTCGCCCCGTTCTCCCGCCCGCTTCGGCTGGCTTGCCGCGCTGACGCTCGCGCTCGCCGGCTGCGGCGGCGGCGGCGGCGCGGACATGCTCGGCTTCGACGACGGCTATCCCAAGCCGACCGATTATCCGATCCACGGCATCGACGTCTCCAAGTACCAGGGGACGATCGACTGGAACGCGGTGGCGAACAGCGGCGTCAAGTTCGTCTGGATCAAGGCGACCGAGGGCGGCGACCATGTCGACGAGCGGTTCCAGGCCAATTGGCAGGGCGCGAAGCTCGCCGGCGTTCCGCACGGCGCCTATCACTTCATGTACTGGTGCCGGAAGCCGATCGAGGAGGCGACCTGGTTCGAGGAGAACGTGCCGGTCGAGGCCGACGCGCTGCCGCCGGTGCTCGACGTCGAGCCGACGCCCGACTCGCGCACCTGTCGCCGTCGTCTCGAACACGACCAGACGATCGCCGACATGAAAGTGGTGCTCGACGAGATGGAGCGCCACTTCGGCAAGCGGCCGGTCATCTACACCAACATCGATTTCTACAACGCGATCCTCGCCGGCGGCGCCTTCGCCGACTATCCGATCTGGGTGCGCTCGACCAAGCACAATCCGACGATGCATTACAGCGACCGCGACTGGCAGTTCTGGCAATACCAAGCCAACGGAATCGTGCCGGGCATCGACGGCGAAGTCGACCGCAACGCCTTCAACGGCGACCAGAAGCAGTGGCAGGCGTTCCTCGACGGGCCGATCCCAGCGGCGCCCGGCGCCGCGGCGGTCGCGCAATCGTCGGCGCAAGCGACCCTCGCGCCGCCGCAGTCGATCGGCGCCGCCAGCCAACCCGTCCCGAACTGAGGTTCGGCGCGACGCCGCGCGCGATCGGCGAAGCCGGAAGGACGTCCGACATGGCCCGCATCGAGGCGCGCTTGAGCGAGATCGGCCTCGTCCTGCCGGCGCCGCTGAAGACGCCGGCCGGTCGGCTGCCGTTCGCGATGGCGCGCATCGTCGGCGCGCGCGTGCTGATCGCCGGCCACGGCCCGCTCAATGCCGATGGAACGCTGGCGGCGCCGTTCGGCAAAGTCGGGCGCGAAGTCAGCGCCGCCGACGCCTACGCCCTGGCGCGGCTGACCGGCCTCGCCATGCTCGGCAGCCTCAAGCGCGCGATCGGCGACCTCGACCGCATCCGCGCGTGGACGCGCGTCTTCGGCATGGTCAACGTCGCGCCCGGCTTCGTCGACACGCCGAGCGTGATCAATGGCTTCTCCGACCTGATCCTCGAGCTCTACGGCCCCGACATCGGCGCGCACGCGCGTTCCGCCGTCGGCATGGCCGAGCTGCCGTTCAACACCGCGGTCGAGATCGAAGCGGAGGTCGAGATCGAGAACTAACGCGCGCCCCGCCGGCGCGGCTTCTCCATCGCGACGAGCGCGACCAGCGCCGCGGCGATCGGCAGGTTTTTCAGGATCGGCGCGAACGGGTTGAGCCAATAGTCGGTCGGCAGCGCCAGGCCGACGAGCGAATAGAGGATCAGCAGCGCCAGCATGACGGCGGCGACCGCGGCGACGCGCAGGTTGACCAGCAGCATCGCGCCGAGCGCCAGATTGACCGCCGCGCCGCCGAACAGCGCCAGATCGGCGAACGGTCCGCGCACGCCGACCTCGGCGAGCATGACATAGGAATCGGCGACCGGGAACAGGCCGAAAGAAACGATCGCGGTGCCGATCCACAGCAGCGCGATCGTGAGACGCAGCAACGGCTGAACGAAATAGAGCCGCGCGCGCCAGAGGTCGGCGATCGTCGCCGGCGCGCGCTCGAGGCTCAGCCACAGCGAGCGCGGCGGGCGGCCGAGCGCGGCGGCGACGCCGGCTGGGTCGCCGACGTTGCCGCGCTCGAGCGCCGCGACCAGCTCGCGGTCGCCGGGTCCGACCTCGACGATCTCGTTCGCCCACGCCAGCGTCGCCAGCGCGAAGCGCGGCAGCGGCAGAAAGCGCGCGGCCTTAAGTCCGAGCCAATCGCGCAAGCCGCGTTCGAGCGCGTCGGTCGTCATCGCTTCCGGACCGACCGCCTCGACGCTTTGGGGAACCTGCGGCGCGAGCGCGAGCTTGGCGATCAGGAGCGCGAGCTCGTCGACATGCAGCGGCTGCACGCGCCAGCTTCCCGGTCCGAGCCGCGGCGGCGCCGGCAGCGCAGCGAGCGCGGCGAAGAAATCGCCGACCGCGCCGCCCGGCCCCAGCGCCAGCGACGGCCGCACGACGCAGACCTCAAGGCCGTCGACCGCGCGCAACGCCGCCTCGCCCTCGCCCTTGCTGGCGAGGAACCGCGACGCGTCGCCAGGCCCGGCGCCCAGAGCCGAGACGTGAACGAGACGGCGAACGCCGGCGATTTTGCACGCCGCGGCGAGGCGGCTCGGGCCGTCGACATGCGCCGCGCGCAAATTGTCGACCCGCCCGTCGCGGCCGAGCCCAGCGCAATTGACGACGACCTCGACGCCGGCGAGCTTCTCCGCCAGCGCCTCCGGCGCGCCCTGGGCAATGTCGAATTCGTCGCGGCTCGGTGCCGCCGCCTCTTCCCCCGCCTCGGCCAACGCCGCGACGATGCGGCGGCCGATGAATCCCGCCCCGCCGACCAGGAATGCCCGGCTCATGAACGCTCCCCCCGAGAATCTTGCTTTTATGACGCGACCTTACCGATTCGCTCCCGACTTGTCTCGCGCTGCGCCTAAGGAAACCCCATCGGGGCGACGAAAGACGGGCGCCGTCGCTCTTGCGTCCCGCCGCGCTTGCGGCAAAAGTCGGCGCCCCACGCGGCGGAGGAAACGAACATGTCCGACGAAGACCCAACCGCCCTCCAGTCCGACGCGTTGCATTATCACCGCCTGCCGCGGCCCGGTAAACTCGAGATCGCGGCGACCAAGCCGCTCGGCAACCAGCGCGACCTCGCGCTCGCCTATTCGCCGGGCGTCGCTTTCGCCTGCCAGGCGATCGTCGCCGACCCGGACGAAGCCGCCAATCTGACGACGCGGCAGAACCTCGTCGCGGTGCTGACCAATGGCACCGCGGTGCTCGGCCTCGGCGCCATCGGCCCGCTCGCCGGCAAGCCGGTGATGGAAGGCAAGGCGGTCCTGTTCAAGAAGTTCGCCGGCGTCGACGTGTTCGACATCGAGGTCAACGAGACCAACGTCGACAAGCTGGTCGACATC
>Ga0181529_10006028_pt1 | contig 12465 bp, 8 predicted proteins | sample PEATcosm2014_Bin_36_FD_119763 | JGI IMG/M metagenome (GOLD analysis project Ga0181529, IMG submission 119763) | Peatland microbial communities from MTU Mesocosm Facility, Houghton, MI, USA - PEATcosm2014_Bin10_30_metaG | ecosystem: Environmental > Terrestrial > Soil > Wetlands > Peat | place... | reverse complement strand
CGGGATGGGAAGACCTCGGTTCTTTCGCCTCGCAGAACCTGGCGAACCAGATTGCGGCTATGGCCTACGCGGCGCACGATCTGCCTGATTGACAGGCCCTCCCTGGCCAGGGTGCCGATCGCAGCGTTTGTCTCCTCGCGTCGCAGATAGCTTTCGTATTGCAGCTTTTCTGCGCTCGTGAGCAGCGCTGGGCTGATCGTCGTCGCGCCGAGCGCGCCACGGATCGCACGCATCGATTTGCGCACGGCGTCAACGAACGCGAAGCTGGCGTTCTCCATCAGATGCCATCGATCGGCGACCTGCATCGCGGCGGGCTGCGGCGCGACAATCAGGATGAGAATCCCGCGACAATCAGGATGAGAATGCGCCGCCGCGGGGGTGACGAAGGGAGGGCGTAGCCCGACCGAAGACACCCCCGTGGCGGCGGCGAGCGCCCGAGAGGCCTCGTCTGGCGGTATCGGCGGCTGGATAAGGGGTCGGCTTTCTCTTTCGAGAGGACCGACTTTTTGCCCGGCCGACACGTCACCGATTGTCAGATGAGGCTATTCATGAACTTGCGCCGCAACCATTCGCCGGCCATTGCCGGCGCGAAAGCTGGATTCAGCACGGCCGCCGCCTACCGGTTTGAAAAGGATCCCCGACTTCCCAGCCAGAAGGAGGCGCGTCGAGAACGACGGCGAGCCGATCCATTCTTCGATGTCTGGGACAATGAAGTCGTGCCGATGCTGAAGGCGGCGCCAGGGCTGAGGCCGATCGCCGTCTTCGAAGCGCTCGGCAAAAATCCGCCTCGGGCAATCTCGTCGCTCGCAAGAGAACCGCCGCGTCGCCAGGCGGAGGCGAACGCCTTGTCCCGAAAAGGGCAAGTCTCGTACGTGGCGTACGTAGCGGCTGTGGACCCGGCGCGACGCCTCCCCGCAGACAGGACAAAACGCCTCGCCGGCTTCGGCCCTGGCCGTCACGACCATCGTTTCGCCGACGCAAGAAACGCTCTCCGCAACAAGCCCGCTCGGGACGAAGGAGAGACTTCCAAAATTGCGTCGCATGGCGCTGATTCTCCAATGGAAACAGCGCACACTCGCCTCCACACTTCATCGAATTTGAGTCAGACCCAGCGTTTGGAGCCGCTTCACACATGTGTTTACGACGCCGATCGCCGTCGGAACCGTGCCGAATGACACCCTGAGCAATTCTTCAATCCCGCGGACCGATAGCGGTTTACTGAAGAGGTAGCCCTGCATCTCATCGCAATTGAGGCCGCGCAGAAACGTCGCCTGCGCCTCGGTTTCGACTCCCTCAGCGATGACCCTCAAATTGAGCTTTTGCCCCAAGGAAATTACTGCGTCTGCGACGGCTTTGTCGTTTTCGTTGGCGAGAAGGCCGTCGATGAACGACTTGTCGATTTTCAGTCGCGAGACAGGAAAGCTCTTCAGCGCGCAGAGGCTGGAATATCCGGTTCCGAAATCATCGATCGAAAGATGAACGCCCAAGCCCTGCAATTCCTTCATCGTCACGACCGCGAGTTCGACGTCCTGCATAATCAGGCTTTCCGTCACTTCCAACTCGAGATATTTGGCCTCCAGACCGGTCTCCTTCAGCGCGCTTGCAACTTGGGTAACGAGGTTCTTTTCCCTGAATTGCCGCGCTGACACATTGACGCTGACCACCATGGGGGCCAGACCGGCGTCCTGCCACGCCTTGTTTTGCCGACAAGCCTCGCGTAGCACCCAATCGCCGATCGGTACGATCAAGCCGGTTTCCTCAGCCATCGGAATGAATTTGATCGGCGGGACCAGGCCAAGTTTCGGATGTTGCCAGCGAACCAGCGCTTCGAGGGCGAAGACGCGCCCTGTGCGTAAATCGACTTGCGGCTGGTAGTGGAGGACGAGCTCGGATCGGGCGACGGCGTTTCGCAATTCCTCCTGAAGCTGGAATTTCTCGTGGACCTTGGCGTTCAGCTCGGACGTGTAGAACTGGAAATTGTCGCGTCCAACGTCTTTGGCGCGGTACAAAGCGGCGTCGGCGTTGGCCAGGAGCGCATCGGTGTCGACTCCGTCGTTGGGATAGTTCGCAATCCCTATGCTGCTCGTCACGCTCAGATCGTGGCCCTCCAGGCGAACGGGCTCCGCGATCGACGCTTGAATTTTCCGCACGGTCTCCGAGATGACGTCCACGTCCTTGGGCTGATCAAAGAGAACGATGACGAATTCGTCGCCGCCAATCCGCACGACCGTGTCTGTCGCCCGAATGCAACTCACCATACGTCTGGCGACGGTCTTAAGCAGTTCGTCGCCCGCATTGTGCCCCAAGCTGTCGTTGATGAATTTGAAGTTGTCGAGATCGACGAACAGCGCCGTCACCCAACGGTCGTGGCGTTTCGCATGCAATATGGCCTGCGACAGGCGGTCATTGAGCAGAGCGCGGTTGGGAAGCGCGGTCAGCGCGTCATGAGTGGCCATGAATTGAATGCGGTCTTCGGCGAGTTTGCGTTCGATTGCGATGCCGACGATGCGGGTCGCAAAATTGATGAGGTTCATTTCGGCGAGGGTCGGTTCGCGCGGTTCCTTCGCGTAGGTCGCGAACGTGCCGAGAATTGCGCCCTGATGCGACAGGATCGGCGTCGACCAACATGAACGTAGCCCGTGTTCGGCCGCTGGACCCCGGTAATCCTCCCACAGCGGATCGGTCATGATATCGGCGACGACGACAGCTTCCCGCCGATAGGCGGCCGTGCCGCTAGAGCCAGCTTTAGGGCTAATGGGCAGACCATCGACGGCCTTGGCGTAGGCATCCGGCAGGTTTGGCGCGGCGACGCGCCGCAGGCGGTTGCTCATTTCGTCAAGCAGCAGGACGGAGCCGATGACATCCTTGAACTGCGATTCAACGAGAAGAATGACACGATCGAGCACATCCTTAAGCGGGGTGCTCGTGGCGATCATTTCGAGGATCTGCGCCTGCCCATCGCGCAAGGCTTCCGCGAGCTTTCGTTCAGTGATGTCGCGTGAGACTCCGGCCACGCCGAAGATTTCGTTGCGCTCGTTGCGCAACGGCACTTTCGTTGTCGATATCGCCTGCTTTATGCCCCATGCGATTTCCTCCTGGTCGATCACCGGTTGCCCAGTCCGAACGATCTGCTGTTCGTCCGCGAAGAACTTCTCCGCCAGCTCCGGTGGAAGAAGTTCGAAGTCGGTCTTTCCAACCAAGTCCGCGGGTCCCGCCACGCCGATTCGGGTCGCCGTGGCTTGGTTGGCGATGACGAAGCGGCTATTGACGTCCTTGACCCAAAGGTTGTCGGGCAGCCGGTCGATCAAGGCTTGCAGCGACAGGCGCTCGTTGGCGGCGGCGCGCGCGGCTTTGAGTTCGGTAATGTCGTCGTAGGTCACAACACAGCCGCCGCCGAGCATCGGCTGGCGGCGCATTTGAATGAGCCGGCCATCCCGCAGCTCGGTCATCCAGACGATCGATTCATTGCTGAAATGGTTCGCTACGCAGAATGATAGATAGTCGTCGGCGGCCGTCGCCCAAGTTCCGGCGGCGATGCGAAGTTCGACGATCTCACGCAACGTCGCCCCTGGACGGATTTGCTCGGGCGCAAGCCGATAGATCTCCGCGAAGCGGCGATTGCTCAGGACCACCCGATCCTCAGCGTCGAAGTAGCAAACACCCTGCGCGACTGCGTTGAAGACGGCCTGATGGCGCTGCGCCTGCGCCTGCAACTGGGCGATCGTCGCGTCGCGATCGTCCATGATGATGTCATGGGACTCGGTCGCCAGTTTTGCGAGTGTAACAAAGCCGTCTGCATCGGACTCCTTCGCAGCCCGCTTGACCGGAATTGCGCGCAATAGCAGTCCCTCCGATACGACGATCGTGGCAGCCATTTCGACTGAGAAGACGCCAAAGTTTCACGAACTTTAATCTGCGCGCGCTAATGGCTCGTGAATCGGCGGTGAATACTCATCGAGCCGAGCTTCGTAGTTAAGGATCGGCAAAAGCGCCTTGCTGCGCGTTCTTCCCGCTTGGCCCCTCCCGCGTAAGCGGGTCTGTGCAGGGCTCGATTTGACCTGATGGTCGAAGGACGCGATTCCCAACGGCACTGATGTTGTCTACATCGATAAGGTCGAAGCCCCCCAGGGCCTGTTGATCGGCTCCACCATCGGCCAGCGCCGACCCATCCCGCTGACGGCGCTGGGCAAAGCGCTTCTGGCCTATTCGGCGCCGTCTCTGCTGGACCGGGTCGCGGCGGCTGGCTGGGAGCGCCGGACCGAAAACAGTCTGCGCTCCGTGCCGGCGCTCGAAAGGCAACTAGCCGAAATCAGACGTTTCGGTTTCGCCATCGACAATGAAGAATGTGATGTCGGATTGCGCTGCGCCGCCACCCCTATCTTCAGCCACGCCGGACTGCCAATTGCGGCCATCAGCGCAACCACGCTGACTTCGCGCGTCGATCATGACGCCCTCACGCTCCTCGCGGCGGAACTCGCCAAGGCCGCCCAAGAGGTTTCCGCGGCGCTTGGCTGGTCACAAGGCGAAACGGCGCCCACAACATAGGCGCCCCTGTCAGCGTCAGCGTAAAACTGCACGCTTTTGCCGTAGGCCTCTCCGGCCGGACAGCTCGGCGTCGCCCAATTGATCCCCGACCCGTGGGCCACGCCTTGGCCCTTGCTGGCCCCTTGCTAATAAATTTCAGCTCGATAAAATTGCTGTAAATTCAACTGACTAGATGGGCCGATATCACGACTGAAAATCGCGGGTTCTTGTTTGCTGTTTCTCAAGCCCCACCATCCGGTGGCGAAGATATGCGACGCGCGTCCGTACCATCCGATCTTTATCCGTATGCACGCCGCAGCCCTATGCGATGGCGACGACACTTTCAAAGTGTGGCGGCTATCGATTTCTATTGCGGCGTCGAACGTCCGATCGAGGTTGAGATGGCCAGGAATCAAGAGCGCGTGACAAAGATAACGATCCGCCGGCACCAGCTGCGCGAGATGGTGCCCCTCGCGGACAGCACTGTCTACCAGATGGAGCAGCGCGGGGAATTCCCGCGCCGATTCATGCTATCCCCGCGCTGCGTCGTTTGGGATCTTGGCGAGGTCGAGACTTGGCTGGAAAGCCGACGGACGAAGCCGATTGTTCCCGCCAAAGGCCCTGACGTAAGACAGCGACGAACCCGCCCAGTCAAAGCGCAGGATCGGGTTCTAACAAAGGCATAGACGGCGGCATCAGAACGGGTGCGTACTTCTTCCCCGCGATCCAGGCATCCACGATGTTCGACCATTCTTGCGTCATGTGCCTTCGCTGCACTTCGTACTCTGCTTTGTTGTATACGCCCCGTGATGAGCGGCCGTCCTCGTGAGCAAGGCACTTCTCGATCCAGTCGCTGTTGAAGCCCAGTTCGTTAAGCAGCGTGGATCCCGTCCTTCGGAGATCGTGAACCGTGAATGGCTCCAGCGGCAGACCGTCCTTCTTCGCTTGATCGACGACTGAATATGTTACGCGATTGAACGTCGCGCGCGACATCGGTGCATCCGCGTCGTAACGCGACGGCAGGAGATACCGCGAATTTCCGGCGCAGGTTTTCAAGGCGATCAGGATGTCCAGCATTTGCTGCGACAGGTAGACGTTGTGCGCCTTGGACCGCTTCATCCTCTCTTTCGGGATCGTCCAGACGGCGTTCTCAAAGTCGACTTCTTCCCACACCGCATCCTGCAGCTCGCTCTTTCGGACCATAGATAGCAGGAAGAAGCGCATGCCCAGCCGGATAGTCGGCAGTGTCGGCACCTTCTCCAACTCCCTGAACAGGACGCGGATCTCCGACGGTGAAAGCGATCGATCCTTGGGAACGAAGGTCGCGATCGATGCGGGACCGACCTCGTCAGCAGGATTCGCGATCTTCTCGCCGTGCAAGATCGCGAAACCAAAGATCTGCTTTACGATGTCTCGCACGTGTATCGCGGTTGCCGGAGCGCCTCGATCGACGATGCCGACGCAATGCGCTCGCAGATCACCTGGGCTGATCTCCGAGAGGAGGCGGTTGCGCCACGCTGGAAGGAGCTCGCGTTCAAAAATGGAGCGGCGCATCGCTCGGGTGCTATCTGCCATCGGCGCGGCCTGCAGCCACTTCTCGCCGAGTTCGCCGAAGCTCTTCGCCTCCTTGAGGCGCCGCTTCTCCCGCTGCTTCTCGATCGCTGGGGAGATCCCCTGGGCGACCGCCCTCCTTGCGTCGATGCATTTCTCGCGCGCGCGAGCGAGAGACAAGCCGTCCGGGGCGTATTTGCCAAGGTACAGCGTCTCGCGCCGGCCGTTCAGGCGGTAGTCCATCCGGAACGACATAACGCCCTTCGTAGTGACGTGGGCATACATCCCGTCGCGGTCCGCGACTTTGTAGTCTTTCTCCTTTGGTTTCAATGCTCTAAGTGCCGCGTCAGTAAGCATGGGCCGCCTCTAACCAAAACTACCGTCAAGCGATTTTGGTGGGCCACGGCGGCAAAAACTTCAGCGTTTTCAGAGTGGAAAGGCTGATAAAACTACCGTCATGTGCCCATCTGTCTATGACGGTAGTCGCAGAAATCAGCGCTGACAAGAGTCGCGACACCCGTCACGCAGCCCGTCAAAAGGGATTGCCGCCGGCCGATAGCAGTCGATTGTATACGGACATTTTATGCATATATATCAATGCAATGTGGAGAGTTCTGGCGTAGCGCCGGACAGCGTCGGTATCCTCAAAATCATTCCCACTCAATCGTCCCCGGCGGTTTTGACGTCACGTCGTACACAACCCGGTTGACGCCCTTCACTTCGTTGATGATCCGCGTCGCCGCTCTCCCCAAAAACCCCATGTCGAAGGGGAAGAAGTCGGCGGTCATGCCGTCGCTCGAGGTCACGGCGCGCAGGGCGCAGACGGAATCGTAGGTGCGGCCGTCGCCCATCACGCCGACGGTGCGCACCGGCAGCAGCACGGCGAAGGCCTGCCAGATCTGATCGTAGAGGCCGGCGGCGCGGATTTCTTCGAGATAGATCGCGTCGGTCTGGCGCAGGATGTCGAGCTTCTCCTGGCTGACCGCGCCGGGGATGCGGATCGCCAGGCCCGGCCCGGGGAACGGATGGCGGCCGACGAAGGCTTCCGGCAGGCCGAGCTCGCGCCCCAAGGCGCGCACTTCGTCCTTGAACAGTTCGCGCAGCGGCTCGACCAGCCGCATGGCCATCCGCTCGGGCAGGCCGCCGACGTTGTGGTGCGACTTGATCGTCACCGACGGGCCGCCGGAGAACGACACCGACTCGATCACGTCGGGATAGAGCGTGCCCTGGGCGAGGAATTCGACCGGGCCGCGGCCGTCGGCGGCGATCTTCTGCGCCTCCGCCTCGAAGGTCTCGATGAACAGCCGGCCGATCGTCTTACGCTTGAGCTCCGGCTCGGCGACGCCGTCGAGCGCGCGCAGAAAGTCGCGTTCGGCGGCGACATGGACCAGCGGGATGTTGAACTGGCCGCGGAACAGCTTGACCACCTGCTCGCCCTCGCCGGCCCGCATCAGGCCATGGTCGACGAAGACGCAGGTGAGCTGGTCGCCGATCGCCTCGTGGATCAGCACCGCGGCGACCGCCGAATCGACGCCGCCGGACAGGCCGCAGATGACGCGGCCCTTGCCGACCTGGGCGCGGATCGCTTCGCGCGCCTCGGCGCGGAAGGCGGCCATCGTCCAGTCGCTCTTCATGCCGGCGACGTTGTGGACGAAATTGCGGATGAGGCGCGCGCCGTCGGGGGTGTGGACGACCTCGGGGTGGAACATCAGGCCGTAGTAGCGGCGCTGCTCGTCGGCGATCAGCGCGTACGGCGCGTTCTCCGACGTGCCGACGCGGGAAAAGCCGGGCGGCAGGCGGGTGATGCGGTCGCCGTGGCTCATCCACACGACATGGCGCTCGCCGGGTTTCCACACGCCGTCGAGCAAGGGGCTTTCAGCCCCGACGGCGACCTCGGCGCGGCCGAATTCGCGGTGGTGGCCGCTTTCGACCTCGCCGCCGAGCTGTTCGGCCATCGTCATCTGGCCGTAGCAGATGCCGAGCACCGGCACGCCAGATTCGAAGATCGCCTGCGGCGCGCGCGGGCTGCCTTCGTCGGGCACCGAGGCCGGTCCGCCAGAGAGGATCACCGCCTTGGGCTTCAGCGCCGCGAAGGCGCCCTCGGCGTTCTGGAACGGGGCGATCTCGCAATAGACCCCCGCCTCGCGCACCCGCCGGGCGATGAGTTGGGTCACTTGCGAGCCGAAATCGACGATCAGCAACTTGTCGTGAGCGAAAGCGGGCGGGTTCACGGGCTTCGCGTCTTCGGCCATGGCGTTCCTGGCGACTCGCTTTGCAGAGAAGCCCTCCGCTTAAGCGAGACCGGCGGCAAGCGCAATCGCCGCGTCGCCGCGGACGGCGGACGGCGGGCGGCGGGCGGCGGCGAACGACGGCGTCACACGACCCGCCGCCTGCGCCATCAAAGCGCTTTAACCCGCCATCAAAGCGCTTAGATTGGCCGGCAAACGTCCCGCCGTCGGCGGACAGACGAGGGGAATACGGTGATGACGGAGGCGCCGCGCGTCCTGGACGCGCAGACGGCCGCGAGCCTGACAACCGAATGGGACGCCGCGCTCTACTTCAAGTTCGGGGCCGAGCGCGCCCAGCCGGCGCACGACCTGCTCGCCCGGGTCGATTTCACGCCGCGGCGAATCGTCGATCTCGGCTGCGGCCCCGGCGCCAGCACGCGCATGCTGATGGAGCGCTTCCCGCAGGCGGAGATCGTCGCCGTCTCCAATTCCGAGCCGATGCTCGCCGAGGCGCGCCGCACCCTGCCCGACATGACCTTCGATCAGACCGACATCGCCGAATGGCGGCCGCGCCAGCCGCCCGACCTGATCTTCGCCAATTCGTCGCTGCAATGGCTGCGCAAACACGAGACCCTGTTCCCCCGCCTGATGAGCGACCTCGCCGAAGGCGGCGCGCTGGCGGTGCAGATGGCCGACAACCTGCATGAGCCGAGCCATTCGCTGATGCGCATGATCGCCGCCGACGGGCCGTGGACCAGCCGGCTGGCGCCGATCGCCGAAACGCGCGCCGTCATCGGCACTCACATCGACTATTACAACTGGCTGAAGCCGCTTTCCGATCGGCTCGACATCTGGGAGACGACCTACGTTCATCCGCTGAGCGGCGTCGACGAGGTGGTCGACTGGTTCCGCAGCGGCGCGCTCAGGCCGTTCCTCGATCCGCTCGGCCCGCACGAGCGCGCCGAGTTCATCGAACGCTACAAGCGCGACCTCGCCGACGCCTACGACGCCGACCCCGACGGCAGCCTGCTGTTTCTCTATCCGCGCCTGTTCATCTACGCGCGCAAGGGCAAGGCGAAGACGTAGACGCCCCTCGTCTCCAACATGCGCAAGCGCGCCGATCTTCTTCTCGTCGAACGCGGATTCTTCGCCAGCCGGGCGCGCGCCCAGGCGGCGATCGCCGCCGGGCTGGTCAGCGCCGACGGCGCGACGGTGCGCAAGGCCTCCGACGCGCTCGAACAAGACGCGCGGATCGAGGCCAGCGCGCCCCATCCCTGGGCCTCGCGCGGCGGCGTCAAGCTCGCCGCGGCGCTGATCGCCTTCGACCTCGATCCGCACGGCCTCGCCTGCCTCGACGTCGGCGCCTCGACCGGCGGCTTCACCGACGTGCTGCTCAAGCGCGGCGCGCGGTCGGTGGTCGCGGTCGACGTCGGCAGAGGCCAACTCGACCCGCGCCTCGCCGCCGACCCGCGGGTCAGCGCGCACGAAGGGCTCGACGCGCGCAAGCTAACGCCCGAGATCGTCGGCGCGCCCGAGGCGATCGTCATCGACGTCAGCTTCATCTCGCAGACCCTTGTGCTGCCCGCCGTATTGCCGCTGGCGGCGCGGCCGGCCTGGCTCGTCAGCCTGGTCAAGCCGCAGTTCGAAGTCGGCCGCGACAAGCTGGTCAAGGGGGCGGTGAAGGACCCCGCCGACCTCAAGGCGGCCTGCGCCGCGGTGCGCGCCTGCGTCGAGGGGCTCGGCTGGGCAAGCGTCGGCCTCGTTCCCTCGCCGATCGCCGGCGGAGACGGCGCGCGCGAATTCCTCTATGCAGCGCGGCATGAGTGAAGCTAGCCGCGAAGTGACGATCGTCTCCCTCAATGGGCGCGGCGAAGGCGTGGCGACCGACGGAACCGTCGCGCCCTTAGCGCTGCCCGGCGAGACGGCGCTGGTCGAAGTCGACGGCGAACGGGCGCGCGTCGTCGCGACTGCCGTCGCGGCGCCGGAGCGCGCCGAGCCGATCTGCCCCTATTTCGGCCGCTGCGGCGGCTGCGCGGCGCAGCACATGAGCGCGCGCCTCTACGCGACGTGGAAGCGCGACGGCGTCGTGCGCGCGTTGCAACGCGCCGGCGTCGAGGCCGAGGTTGGGCCGCTGATCGACGCGCATGGCGAGGGCCGCCGCCGCGCGACGTTTCACGCGCGCTTCGCCGACGGCCACGAGCAGGTCGGCTTCATGCGCGCGCGCGCCCACGACATCATCGCCGTCGACGCCTGCCCGCTGTTCGCGCCCAGCCTCGTCGGCGCGATTCCTGCCGCCAACGCGCTCGCCGCGGCGGTGCGCGGAATCAGCAAGCCGCTCGACATCCAGGCGACGGCGACGCTCGGCGGGCTCGATTTCGATCTGCGCGGCTCGGGCGCTCCCGACGACCTGACGCGGCGCAAACTCACCGCCGCCGCCGAGCGGCTCGATCTGGCGCGCCTTTCCGTCCATGGCGATACAATCATCGAGCGCCGGCCGCCCGAAATCCGGTTCGGCGACGTGCTGGCGGTTCCGCCGCCGGGCGGCTTCCTGCAGGCGACCGCGGCCGGCGAGCAGGCGCTCGCCGACGGCGCCGTAGCGGCGCTGCAGGGCGCCAAGCGGGTCGCCGATCTCTTCTGCGGCGCCGGCGCCTTCGCCCTGCGTCTGGCGCGCCAGCACGAGGTCTTCGCCGTCGATTCCGACGCGGCGGCGGTGGCGGCGCTGATGCGCGCCGCCGGCGCGGCGAGCGGATTGCGCGCCGTCCACGCCGAGAGCCGCGACCTTTTCCGCCGGCCGCTCACCGGCGCCGAGTTGGCGCGCTGCGACGCCGTGCTATTCGACCCGCCGCGCGCCGGGGCGGAGGCGCAGGCGCGCGCGCTCGCCGCGGCAGGCCCGCCGCTGGTCGTCGCCATCTCCTGCAACGTCGACAGCTTCGCCCGCGACGCGCGCGTCCTCATCGGCGGCGGATATGAAATCGGGCCGGTGACGGCGCTTGACCAGTTCCGCTTTTCACCGCATGTCGAGCTCCTCGCCGCCTTCCGGCGCCGGCCGGTCAAGCGCCGCAAAGGAGCGCTGGGTTGACCGATCGTTCCGCCTTTCTCGATTCTCTCGCGCGCATCGTCGGCGCCGCGAACGTCGTCGTCGATCCCGACCTCGTCGCCCCCTATCTCGAAGAGCCGCGCGGGCTGTTCCGCGGCCGCGCGATCGCCGTCGCGCGCCCGGGTTCGACCGCCGAGGTGGCGGCGGTCGTCTCGGCCTGCGCGGCGGCAGGCGTGGCGATCGTGCCGCAGGGCGGCAACACCGGCCTGGTCGGCGGACAAATTCCCGACGCCAGCGGCGGCGAACTGCTGCTGTCGCTGCGGCGGCTCAACCGCATCCGCGAGGTCGACGTCGACGCCGACGCGATGATCGTCGAAGCGGGCGTGACGCTCGCCGAGGCGCAGGCGGCGGCCGAGGCGGCCGACCGGCTGTTCCCGCTGGCGCTCGCCTCGGAAGGAACCGCCACGATCGGCGGCAATCTCTCATCCAACGCCGGCGGCGTCGCGGTCATCGCCTACGGCGCCGCGCGCGACCTGACGCTCGGCGTCGAGGTCGTGCTCGCCGACGGGCGCGTCGCCAACCTCCTCTCCAAGCTGCGCAAGGACAACACCGGCTACGATCTCAAGGACCTCTTCGTCGGCGCCGAGGGCACGCTCGGAATCGTCACCGCCGCGTCGCTGAAGCTGTTCGCGCGGCCGCGGTCGCGCGCCACCGCGTTCGTCGGCCTCGCCGATCCGGACCATGCGCTGACGTTGTTGAAGATGGCGCGCGCGCGCTTCGGCCAGCAGGTCACCAGTTTCGAGATCATGCCGCGCATCGGCATGGAATTCGTGCTCGCCTATGATCCGGGCGGGCGCGATCCGCTCAGCCAGGCGCATCCGTGGTACGCGCTGATCGAGGTCAGCGCGCAGCAGGAAGTCGGCCTCGACGACGCCTTGATCGCCCTGCTCGGCGAGGCGCTCGAGCGCGAGCTGATCGCCGACGCGGCGCTCGCCGCGACGATCGAGCAGCGCGAGGCGTTCTGGCGCTTACGCGAATCGATGTCGGACGCGCAGAAGCCGCAAGGCGGCTCGATCAAGCACGACGTGTCGACGCCGGTCGGCGCGGTTCCCGCCTTCATCGCCG
>Ga0181529_10006025_pt1 | contig 12467 bp, 15 predicted proteins | sample PEATcosm2014_Bin_36_FD_119763 | JGI IMG/M metagenome (GOLD analysis project Ga0181529, IMG submission 119763) | Peatland microbial communities from MTU Mesocosm Facility, Houghton, MI, USA - PEATcosm2014_Bin10_30_metaG | ecosystem: Environmental > Terrestrial > Soil > Wetlands > Peat | place... | reverse complement strand
CTCAGCTCGCGCATTATTCCCGGCAACGAGAAGGCGATCTTCCGCGTCATCGACCATCTTTATCGGCGCGAGGCCAATGTCATCTATGACAACGGCTCCAACGGCCTGATTCACGTCAGCGGCCATGGCTCTCAGGAAGAGTTGCGCCTGCTTATTAACCTGGTGCGCCCCAAGTTCTTCATTCCCGTCCACGGCAACTACGGCAACCTGCGCAAACATGCCCAGTTGGCTATGGACACCGGCGCCGTCGAACACACCATCATCATTGAAGACGGCGACGTACTGGAACTGAGCAAGAACGACGTCCGTAAGAAAGACAAAGTCACCACCGGCCGCATTCTCATCGACTCCGGCTCCAATACCGATGTCGTCGAGGAGTTGGTTCTGCGCGACCGCCGTATCCTCTCCGAAGACGGTGTAGTACTGGTGGTTTTGGCTATCAACAAACGCACCGGCAAAGTGGAGCAGCAGCCTGAAGTCGTCATGCGCGGCTTTGGCGGCGCGGACATCACCGAACAAGCTCGCGAGTTAGTCCTGAAAACTCTCGATAGTTTGAACGCCGAGCAGAAATCCGACTACGGCATGGTCAAGGAAAAGGTCCGCGCCGATCTCAAGCGCCTCATCCAGAAAACCACCGGACGCCGCCCCATGATTATGCCGGTGATTCTGGAGATTTGAGCGGGGATAGCGTGTAAGCGGTGTTAATGGAGTTAGCCAGCGGCGGAAGCAATTACTCTTCCGCCGCTTCCTTCGTTTATTACGATTAAATTCCTAATAAACTGTCATCCTGAGCGGAGTTTGACGCGTTCTTTGCGGCAAACGCAGTCGAAGGACCTGCGTTTGCTTTTCTCCTACTTGATCGTCACACTACTTTCGCCGCCTTCTTTATGAAAACTGAGTGTTAAGTCAATCAAATTTGCATGATTATCTCTCTTTGGTTCAAAACTAAAATTGTATCCTTTCAACATTAGTTCATCCGCAATCTTATGGTACAAACCCGTAATTGCTTCATCAAGATAGATGTCTCCGGGTTTCATTCCAAGCAATTCCTTCACCTTGCTTTCCTGTTCAGCATTCAGTCTTTCAACCGTGATGCTGCGCAGGTGGTAAACAGGCCCCGGATTCACATCCAAGCGGTACGAAACTAAAGCGTGATCGCGGTCCAAAACCGGCAGGATCATTATCTCTACATCGGCATATCCATAGTGCAAGTAGTATTCTCTTAACTTGCTCTCCAACCCGCCCATTGGATAGCGTCCCGGAACATCTCCCTCCTTCATCTCGTAGAACCGCGACAAGTCTCTTCCGATAAGAAGTGGGCCTCCATCTGCCATAATTGTCGAGACGTGATACTGAGGGCCAGCAATTACAGATACCGTGAGAGAATCCTGATAATGATCTCCCACTTTTACAGGTGGTTGCCGGTTGATTTGAACCTGCGTATCAAGATATCCATTTTGGTGAAGAACTTCCTTGATGCGCGATCGCCTGAACCAATCTCCGAATTTACTGTCAGGCTTTCCTTCACCCCAATGGGCGTCAGCTTGCAATAAAGCAGTTAGATTTTCTGGTTCAACCTTCCAAACAATTTTATCGAGCAGAATCTGAGGGTTGAGAATGCTGAATTCAATGGAAGGCTCCGGAGCTTCTGGATCACGAGCCGATCCAAAATAGGACGGCTCTTGACTGTAGATGTCCGCAGTGATTCCATTCTCTTTCAAGATCATTCCAAGAGCAACTCGCATTCTGTCGATTGATGATTCCGTGGTAGGGATCTCATCGCCCAAGTCAGGAATTCGCTTCTTCAGCAAAGCTCGCAACTCCTCGTCGCTCCACCACACAAAGTTGCCAAAGCTGTAGGGTAGATGGCTCGGATAGCTTGTCGCCGGTTTGGAGGTCTGAGCTATTCCTTTGGTTGCCGTATACAGGAGCAATATGAGAAACGCAGTCAAGACAAATCGGCCAAATTGTGTTGATCTTATTTTCATGAGAGGTGGGCCTCACACGAATAGTAATGCATAAACCGTTCGATTCGCAGGAACTCTACCGATAAATCTCCCGGCGATTGCCAATCTGCAAAACCAGAACCGTCAGCACCCCGTCCCGAATATCGCAAAAGATTCAATAATCGCCTGCGCGATAACGCCAAAGATCTCCCAACTCCCCCTTCAGCGCTTTGCCGATCCCGCGCGGATCATCGCTCACTGCCACGCGCTCATCCATATAATCGACAATCCGCCGGGCCGTAGCTTTGTCCAATTTGCGCAGTTGCTTCTTCGCGGTCTCCGCGTACTCAATCGTCCAGGCCAAGGTCTTTCCTCACAGAAGCCGTGGAGTGCACCCGCTCCTGCCCATTGCGAACCCGCGCCAGCGTCTCGATGGCCAAATAATACTCCTCCATCTCGCCGATTCCGCCTTCAATCATCTCCCGCAGATAGAATGCCTTGGTGCGCCCCGTCTTCAAAGCCAACTGGTCCAGCCGGTCTTCAACTTCCGGAGCAAGCCTGATGGATGTTGCCATAATTTCCCTCCTTATGAATACGTGTATTCAATGTATCACATTATCACCATGCTTTCTTGATACGAGGCAATTCCGCTCTAGCCTTCCATTTTCTGCCGGATTGAGCGGATAATAGGAACACAGGAGGGTTGCCATGACGATTCTGGTTGAAATCAGCTCGGAAGCCGAAGTCAATCTGGCTGCCCAAGCCGTCGCGCGGGGCATTGCGTTGGAACAATATGCGAGCAAGCTCCTTGAGGATGCTGCGATTTCTCGCCCAACAGGCAAAGGCCGTCTTACCCGCGAAAGCCTTGATGCAATGTTGAGTAGGATCGGTGAAGGCGCGGAGTATCGTCCTAAACTGCCAACCTCTGCTTTCAGCCGTGAAAGCTTCTACGAAGACCGCACGTAAGCAACCAAGATGCAGATACTTCTCGATAGCAATATTCTGATTCGCTGGCTGGAGCCGGACAACTCGGACCAGATCGTTGTCAAAGCCGCTCTGGATCGCCTGATGCTTTTGAAGACCGATCTCTGTTTTACATCGCAGAATCTTGGCGAGTTCTGGAATACGATGACCCGTCCAGCCAACCGCAACGGATACGGATTATCTCCAGAAGAGGCGGATATTAGGGCAAAAGAAGTTGAAACATGGTTCGATCTGCTTCCCGATAGCCTTGCGGTTCATAACCGATGGCGACGGCTTTTGGTGGACTATCGCGTCTCCGGCGTCCAAGTCCATGATGCGCGACTCGTTGCCGCGATGCTTGTCCACGACGTAAAGCGCATTCTGACCTTTAACACAAAAGACTTTGCGCGATACGATGAGATTGAAGCCGTTCATCCACTTCAGATGGTTTAGCAAGGGACTCACGTCATGCCAGAGCAACTCATCTCCCTCGAAACCATCCGCACCGCCGCTGCTCGCATTGCGCAGATCGCCGTCAAAACTCCGCTCATTGAAGCCGCCTTCCCTGGCCTCTCAGGTTACGGAACCGGCAAGCAAATCTGGCTCAAGGCGGAGAGCCTCCAGCCCATCGGGGCATTCAAGATGCGCGGCGCGGCCAACAAAATTCTGCAACTCACCCCGGAAGAGATTCGCCGAGGCGTCATCACCTACTCCAGTGGCAACCATGCGCAGGCCGTGGCCTATGTGGCTCGCGCGGTGGGAGCCAAAGCCGTCATCGTGATGCCCTCGAATGCCCCCGCCATCAAGCGCACAGCCACGCTGGCGCTAGGTGCGGAGGTGGTGGATGTGGGTCTGGCTTCCAGCGAGCGCCTCGCCGTCGCTGAGCAGCTTGTCCGCGAGCATGGCTACGTGGTCGTGCCGCCCTATGACGACGAGCAGATCATCGCCGGGCAGGCCACCTGCGGCCTGGAGATTGTTGAAGCTCTCCCCGAAGTGAACCTGGTGCTGACGCCAGTCTCCGGCGGCGGTTTGCTGAGCGGCGTCGCCGCAGCCGTCAAGCAGCTGCGTCCGCAGGCCAAGGTCTTCGGCGTTGAGCCGGAGCTGGCTGGCGACACTGCGGAGAGCTTTCGCGCTGGCGCAATTGTCGAATGGCCGGCAGAGTTGACCAGCCGGACCATCGCCGACGGGCTGCGCACTCAGAGCGTGGGCGTGCGCAACTTCGCCCACATCCAGGCCTTCGTGGACGGCATTATCACCGTCACCGAAGCCGAGATTCGCGCCGCCATGCGCGCCATTGTGGCTACCACGCGCCTGGTTCCCGAGCCCAGCGGAGCGGTGGCTGTGGCCGCGCTGCTCTTCCATGCGGACAAGTTGCCCGCTTACACCAAAGCCGTTGCCGTGGTCAGCGGCGGCAATGTTGCACCGGAGCTATTCGCCGAGGTGCTTGCCGAATCTTGATCCATTCCGCGCAAAGCTGACTAGTGTCCTGAGTCTCTATTTCCTTTAACCATAAAATTGTCATCCTGAGCGTAGTTTGCCGCGTTTTTTGCGGCAAACGGAGTCGAAGGACCTGTGGTTGAATAGTTCCGTTCTTCAACGAACTTCTGATTCAGGACACGCGCTCACCTCAGCCTTATGGCGCCAACCCGCAAATTTCCAGAATCGCCGCGCCAAAGCGCTCCACCTTGGCTGGCCCCATGCCGCTGATCTCCAGTAACTGCCGTGGATTGGCCGGGCGGGAGTGTGCCACGGCGGCCAGTGTGCGGTCGTGGAGCAGCACATAGGCCGGCACGCCCAGCCGCTTGGCCTCCACCGCGCGCCACTCCTTCAGACGCGCCGCCAGAGCTTCGCCTTTGGCCGAGAGCGAAACTAGTTCGGCAGACGAGGCTTTTACGGCAGATTTTGGCTTTCTTGCCCGTGCCGGAGCCGTTCTGCGCCCTCCAAACTCTTCCACCACGCCATTGCTGAGCAGCAGATCGACTGACGATGTCGAACGAATTTCCAATCCGGCAGCAGTCAGCCGCACCTTGCGATAGCGCTTGACCTCGCCGTCCTTCTCGTACTCGGCATCCTCGATTTCAATCAGCCCAGTCCGCACCATCGCCTCCAGCAGTGCGTCAAAGTCGTTACGGCTCAGCCGGCCCACCAGGTCGAGATTGCGTTGCAACGTTCCGGCGGCCTTGTAATCCACCGCGCGCAACTCGTCGGCAATTGCCTGCACAATCTCCCGCTCCAGCGGGGTGGCGTGGCGGAAGAGCCGCAGCACCGCGCCGCCGGGGTCGCAGATGTCGCAGATGCCGCACGGTCGGGCCGCATCCTCTTCGTCGCCAAAGTGGCGCACCAGGGCAGCCATGCGGCACTCGGAAGAAGTGGTAAAGCGCAACACCTTTTCCATCTGCTCGGCGCGGAACTGGGCCTGAACCGTGTAGGTCTTCTTCCAGCCCGGTCCGCCGGCGGTCACATTGCCGCCAAAGTCCACCCGCGCCCCGCCGTGAATCTCCAGCTTTTCCAGCGCCTTGTCGAACTCTTCCTCGCCCAGCTTCGAGGCGGCGCGCAGCTCTTCATAAGGCTTGGGCTCTTCGCCCAGCATCTTGTAAACCTGGAGCAACTGGTCGGCGGGTGGATAGTCGCGGTTGAGAAAGAAGTCGTGGGTGCGCTGGTCGGCATAGCTGTGCATCAGATAGGTGCGGCTGGGCGCGCCATCACGGCCTGCGCGCCCAATCTCCTGGTAGTAGCCCTCCAGCGTTGCCGGCAGCCCGGCGTGGATCACCGTGCGGATATTGGCCTTATCGATGCCCATGCCGAAGGCGATGGTAGCCACGACGACCTCAAGCTCGCCCGACTGAAAGGCGGTCTGCACGCGCTCGCGGGTCGCCGGGTCAAGCCCCGCGTGATAGGCCGCCGCGGGAACAACGCGCGAGAGTTCTGCCGCGTACTGCTCTGCCCCTTTGCGCGATGTGGCGTAGACAATCGCCGGACGGCGCGCCGGGTTGGAGAGCAAGCCGCAGATGGCTTGCGGACGCTCCGGCATGGAAAGCTCGACCACCTCAATGGCCAGATTGCTGCGCCGGAAGCCATGGATGAACTTGGCCGGCTTGACCATAGCCAACTGCTCCAGAATGTCGGCCTGGACCCTCGGCGTGGCCGTCGCCGTCAGCGCCAGCACGGGCGCCGGGCGCAACGCGGGCAAATATTGGCCCAGCATTCGGTAATCGGGACGGAAGTCATGGCCCCACTGCGAGATGCAGTGCGCCTCGTCGATGGCGATCAAAGCCGGTTTGCGCTTGGCCAGCATCTCGCCAAAGCCGGGAACCCGCAGCCGTTCCGGCGCAATGAAAAGGAATTGCAGCGCGCCCTGCAAGTACTCCACGCAGGTCTGACGCGCCTGGGCGCGGTCCAGGCCGGAGTGAATCCGTCCCACGCGCAGGCCAAGCGAGAGCAGCTTGGCCGCCTGGTCTTCCATCAGGGCAATCAGCGGGCTGATCACCAGCGCCGTTCCCCCCAAAGCAATCGCCGGCAGTTGATAGCAGAGCGACTTGCCGAAGCCCGTCGGCATCACCAGAATCAAATCCCGCCCGTCGATGGCCGCTCTGCAGACCGCCTCCTGATTGGCGCGAAAGTCTGAGAAGCCGAAGACCGAGCTAAGAAGCTCCGTCAGATTGACCGAACTGGTTGGTGTCGTCAAGGGAATGGATGTCCAAGGCGTAAACAATGATAAGAAGCGTGCGAAGCTCCTCTATTGACTGTACAGCAGAGGATGCGCGCTTGGGTTTGAAGGCCGCCGAAGCCATATTCTCTGGATTTCAGAGCTTCAGAATCCCAAATAATACATTTATAAACAGTTATAGACTTGATATATATTGCATTCTAACCAGGCAAAACCAAGAGGAGTTTTCGTGATGAACAAGCTGGAAGAGATTACCATCAGGCGCAAGCGCGCTTACGCGCAGTTGATCGCCTGCAAATCAAAGGTCTACGAGGGCTTTCTGGCCATGGAAAAGGCGGCCTATTGCAACGGCGCTTTGCCCAAGAAGCAGAAAGAGCTGATTGCCGTGGGGATTTCTGTCGTCAAGGACTGCGAATCCTGTATGCAGTGGCACATCGAGCAGGCGGCGGCCGACGGCGCGACCTTCGAGGAGTTGCTCGAGGCCATCGAGGTTGGCATCGAGATGGGTGGCGGACCGGCAACTGTCTCGGCGCGCTTTGCGCTGGAAGTGATGGAGAACCTGGGGTTGAAGGCGCAACGAGAGTAACTGCTAGTGGAGTTTGCTTCGTCTTACATGCGTCTAAAATAAAAACATGATTCTTGAGAGCTTTCCCGTTGGCCCGTTGGCTTGCAACTGCACTATTCTTGGCGATGAGGACTCTGGCGAGGCCATCGTCATCGATCCCGGCGACGAAGTCAGCCGCATCGCCCGCCGGTTGACCGAGCACGGCCTCAAACTCAAGCAGATTCTCATCACCCACGCGCACATTGACCACGTGGGCGGAGCGCTGCGGCTGAAGCGCCTCACCGGCGCCCCGATCCTGATGAATGAAAATGACTTGCCACTGCTCTCGGCGATGGCAATGCAGGCCGGATGGCTGGGCATGGAGACGCCGGAGACCGCGCCGCCGGACGAAAATCTAACCGACGGATTGATGGTCGGCCTGGAAGATTATCCGGCGCAAGTGCTGCACACTCCCGGCCATTCTCAAGGCTCGGTCTGCCTGCACTTTGCGCCGCTCAAGCTGCTTATCGCCGGCGACACGCTCTTTGAAGGCAGCATTGGCCGCACCGACCTTCCGGGCGGCAACTTCGCGCAGATCATTGATTCGATCCAGACGCGGCTGATGGCTTTGCCCGACGAAACCCGCGTCTTGACCGGCCACGGCCCAGAGACCACCATCGGCACGGAGCGCCGGAACAACCCGTTTCTCTTCGGACGCTCGGGATCGGCGTACTGACGGCTTTCAATCTACGAGAGGACCAGGTTCATGGTCTCCCCGGTCTCAGAATCGGGACCGGGGGCACCCACAGTGAGTGGGAGGTGCGAGAGCCGATCACGCGCTATTCACAGCCACAGGAGTACAATTTGTGCTAAGCGAATCATCGGCCCGGCAGTGAGCAGAATGAGGCCGTTGAGCGCAAATTCAATCTTGGAACGTGGAGCAAGAACTTCCCCATGGCACGCATCTATCCCTTTCGCGCTTGGCGCTACAATCCCACATCAGTCCGCCTGGACGACGTGGTCACGCAGCCCTATGACAAAATCTCCCCGGCGATGCAGCAGGCCTACTACCAGCGCAGCCCGTACAATCTGGTGCGCATTATTCTCGGCCTGCCTGAGCTATTCGACGCCGAACGCGGCGAGAGTGTCTATAGCCGCGCTGCGCGTGACTTCAGCGCATGGCGGGAGCAGGGCGTTCTGGCGCAGGAGAAAGATCCCTGCATCTTTGCCTATGCGCAGCGCTTCAAGGTTCCCGGAACCGAGATCGTCAAGGAGCGGCGCGGCTTTATCGCTCTGGGCAAAGTTCACGACTACTCCGAGAAGGTGGTCTTCCGTCATGAGCAGACCCTGAGCAAGCCCAAGGGCGACCGGCTGAATCTGCTCAAGGCCACACACGCGCACTTCGGCCAGATTTTCATGCTCTACTCTGACCCGGCTGGCAGTGTGGAGAAGATTCTCTATGACGACGCAGGCCCGGCCGAAGCCGAGGTTACCGACGAGTACGGTGTGCTGCACCGGCTGTGGAAGATCAGCGATCCGGCGGCGATCCGCATGGTGACGACGGCGATGGACGACAAGAAACTGATTATCGCCGACGGCCATCACCGCTACGAGACGGCGCTGAATTACTCCAAGGAGCACGCGGTCACGACGCCCGCCAAAACGGAGACGAGCACCAGCCAGTTGCCACAGCCGGCCTACCCGGAGGCAGCGGTGATGATGACCTTCGTCAACATGGACTCGGACGGTCTGGTGATTCTGCCGACGCATCGCGTAGTGCATAGCTTGGCTAAGTTTGATGCTGCGGAGTTTGCGCGCGCGGCCGAAGAGTTTTTCACGGTGACTGCGCTGCCGACGTCGGATGCATCCGAGTACATCAGCACTTTGAGCAGTCAGCAAGGAACGGCCTTTGTCGCGGTCACTCGCTCGGGCGCATACTTGCTGAACTCGAAACCCGAGCCGATTGCCGCAGCTTTGGCCGATCTGCCAGAGCGTCAGCGTCAGCTTGATCTTAGCCATCTGCATTCCATCGTGCTCGACCGGCTGCTGGGCCTGGACGCGGAGAAGGTGCGGGAGCAGACGAATATCCGCTATCTGCGCGATGCCGCCGAAGCCGTCGATCAGGTGCGCCGCGGCGAGGCCGATGTAACCTTCCTGACCAATCCGGTTTCGATGGAGCAACTGAAGGAAGTGGCCTTTGCCGGCGACGTGATGCCGCAGAAATCCACAGACTTTTTCCCCAAACTGCTGAGCGGTTTGACGATTTATGCGCTGGATTAAGTGGGGAAGCCGTTTAGTCATTCGGATTCATTGAGTGAGTGATCGAGGAGAACCATGCCAACGATCAGCAGGTTTTACGGAATCTTGATTCAGATGTACTTCGGTGACCACGTTCCGCCGCACTTTCATGCGTTGTATGCTGAATATGAAGCTTTGATTGATATTCAGACTTTTGAAGTCATCCGTGGAGATCTGCCGAGTCGAGCGATGGCGCTCGTGCTGGAGTGGGCTCAGCAACACCGCGATGAACTTAGGAAGGACTGGGAACTATGCGCAATGAATCAAACGCCTGCGAAGATTCTCCCGCTGCCGTAGTTGAAGAAGTCACGCCGCGTTCACCGTGGCGCGTCACGGCAGTGGAAGTTCTTCCAGACTTTCGACTGCGGGTTGCTTTTGTGGATGGTCTGGCAGGGACAGTGGATATGTCTGACTTTATTCATTCGTCCAAAGCCGGAGTCTTCGCCAAGCTGGCCGATCCTGATCTCTTCGCCCAAGTCAGGCTTGAATACAGTGCGGTTGCCTGGCCCGGCGAACTGGATCTGGCTCCCGATACGATGTACGATGCGATCCGTGAAAATCGGGTTTGGTCGCTCTAGGAATGAGGTTGTTTTTTTGCGAGTCAAGCGAACATACCGGTCTTTTCTAGATGCCGTTTTTCATAGAATCAGTGGATTATTCCTGATTTGTGTATTTGCAATTATCAGCACAAACAATCATTTGGACGCGCAACAGGCGCCCGCCGCTCCGCAGACCCGTTTCGTCGTGGTGTTGGACGCGGCGCATGGCGGGGCTGACGCGGGCGGACACCTGGCCAACAATCAGTTGGAGAAGAGCTTTACGCTGGCGCTTAGCGTGCGGCTGCGTTCACTACTGACGGCGCGCGGCATTCAAGTGGTGACCACGCGCGACGCAGACGTGGCGGTCGAGGCGAATCGCCGAGCAGAGATCGCCAACCACGCGCAGGCGCAGGTCTGCCTGATTCTGCACGCCACGGACAATGGCACGGGGAGCGGCTTGGGCGTGCACCTGTTTACCTCGTCGCTGGCGCCCGCCGCACCGCCGCGCTTTACGGCCTGGAAGACCGCGCAGGCGGGCTGGGTGGCGCGCTCGCTGGCGCTGGCCGGGGTGTTGAACTCGGCGCTAACTCACGCGGGCATGAATGTTACGCTGGGCCGAGCGTCTGTTGCTCCATTGGACAGCATGACCTGCCCGGCGGTTGCCGTGGAGATTGCGCCGGAGATGGGAGCCGACAAACATGCGGCAGCCGGACTGGACGATCCTGACTACCAGGCGCGCGTGGCAACGGCTCTGGCGGCGGCGCTGGTCGAGTGGCGCGCGGAGGTGCGGCAGCCTTGATTCCCCGCTATCAGAAACTTCTCTTCGGTATTTTGTTGCTGGCCTCGCTGGTCATGGGCATCTTGCTCTGGCAGTTGCGCGAGCGCGCGCACTTGAGGCTGATCGCCGGACAAGATTCCGCGCCGACCAGCGCTCCCGAGGTTGCCTCCGCTGAGGACGCAACCTTGCTGGTGGCGAGTGATACCGACGGCTCCATGCGCACGCAGGTCTTCTCCCTGCCGCTGCCCGCCGATCCAGGATCGCGCGCCCGCGCCGTGCTGGGAAGGCTGTTGGACCTCTATGCGGCGCCTGACTCTCCGCATCCCGTCTCTGGCGGCGGAGGTTCCGTCTTGCAAGTCTTTCTGCTGCCCGCGCCGCCGCTCCAAGGCTCCGCGCAATTGAGTACTGCGCCGCCGGTCCCAATGCCGCAGAATCAGCCGACGACCGGTCCGCAACTGGCGGTGGTCAACCTGAGCAGCAGCTTTGCCGCCAATCACCCATCGGGTATTGCCACCGAGACGCTCACCGTTCTTTCCATCTGCGGCACGCTGCACGCCAACCTGCCCCGCGTGACCGAGGTGCGCTTCCTGGTGGACGGCGCGGAGCGCGCGACGCTGGCCGGCCACGCCGACCTGACGCGGGCTTATCTTGTGGGCGAGGATGCGTCGATAGAGGGATCGCACCTATGAATAACAGAGAATACAAAACTGTACCCACGATCGGCGTCTTCGATTCCGGATTTGGCGGTTTGACCGTGCTGCGGGCGCTGGCGGCACGGCTGCCGGGCGCGCGCTTTGCCTTTTTGGGCGATACGGCTCGGCTGCCGTATGGTTCCAAATCACGTCGCACCATTGCTCGGTACGCGGCGCAGAGCGCGCAGTTTCTGGTCCGCGAGCAGAATGCCGAGTTTCTGGTGATTGCCTGCAACACGGCCAGCGCCCTGGCTCTGGATGCTATTCAGGAGGCCGTGCCGGTTCCGGTGCTGGGAGTGATTGAGCCGGGGGCCGAGGCTGCTAAAGCAGCCACTCAAACCGGCGACGTGTTGGTGATCGCCACCGACGCCACGGTGCAGAGCCACGCCTACGCCGCCGCCTGCCGTGCTCATGGCCTGAGGGCGCTGGAGATGGCTTGCCCCTTGCTGGTTCCGCTGGTCGAAGAGGGTTGGACCACCTGCGGTGGGGCAGACGCGGCTTGCGCTGCAGGAGAATCGAGCCAGCAGGCGAAGGTAACCGCCGAGGTGATTCGCATCTATCTTGCAGAGCTGTTGGCTGAAGCCGCCGCGCAAGGTATGAATCCCGACGCACTGGTCCTCGGCTGCACGCACTACCCACTGCTGCGACCGCTGATTGAGCGCGCCGTTCCTGAAGGGATGAAGGTTATTGATTCCGCTGAGGCCACCGCAACGGCTGTCGTCCAGCTCTTTGGACCCTACGAAGCAGAGAAACCTTCGCCGCCCGCACAGGACCAGATTCGTTGCTTTGCCACCGATTCGGTGGAGAAGTTTGAGCGCCTCGGTTCGCGTTTTCTTGAGAAGCCCACTGGTAAAGTTGAGCTAATTGACCTCGGAGGCTGATATTCTAATTAGACGGTAGGTGTCCGGAATCCCCAAAATGCGGACCCTGGAGGAATGAAGCAAGAATGATCAATCTGGCGGGTAAGACAGTCGTCGTCTTTGGGCTGGCGAACAAGCGTTCCATTGCCTGGGGCATCGCACAACAACTGCACGCGGCCG
>Ga0181529_10006024_pt1 | contig 12469 bp, 5 predicted proteins | sample PEATcosm2014_Bin_36_FD_119763 | JGI IMG/M metagenome (GOLD analysis project Ga0181529, IMG submission 119763) | Peatland microbial communities from MTU Mesocosm Facility, Houghton, MI, USA - PEATcosm2014_Bin10_30_metaG | ecosystem: Environmental > Terrestrial > Soil > Wetlands > Peat | place... | reverse complement strand
GGCGGCGAAGACGGCGCGGATGTCGTAACGGAAGTAGGAGGCTAGGTAGGGCTGGATGCTCGGCCTGAAGAAGTCGGCGAAGTAGGGGCTGGGGTCGGGATAGCTCTGGCCGGCCTCGAGGGCGGACATAATGGCTCGCGCCTCGGCCTGATCCTCCTCGGGGATCGAGGCGAGGGCCCCATCTACGGTCTCGAGCTCCGTCTTGCCCGAGGCGCAGAGCGCAGCGACCCCCCGGACGCGGCCCAGGACCTCGGCGGACAGCGCCCCCTGAAGGCTCGGGTCGAGGGCGGCCGCCCCCACCAAGGCCCCCTCGCCGTAGCCGATCACCCAGATGCCCGAGAAGCGCCGGTCCGCCGCTGCCTCCGCGATGGCCGAGCGGGCGTCGGCCACGTGGTCGTCGAAGCGCAGGTCCTCCTCCCTCTCGCCGAGCCTGTAGGCCTCGCCCGCGCCGCGCCGGTCGTAGCGCAGGGAGGCGATGCCCCGGCCGCTCAGGGCGGCCGCGAGCTGGGACAGGGCGTCGCTCCTGCCGGGCACGGCGTAGTTGTCCCCGTCCCGGTCCTGGGCCGCCGCCGAGATGATGAGCGCGAGGGGCGCCTCGCCCTCGCGGCCCTCGGGGACGAGGAGGCTGCCGGGAAGAAGGCCTCTGCCCGTGTCGACGAGGTAATCGTGGCCGTAGCTCTCCTCGCGGGTCGCGGTGCCGGCGTAGACCAGGGAGAAGCTCCCGGCGGAGGAGGCCTCTCCATCGTCCGGGACGAGGGAGGCGGCGCCGCTCAAGGCGAAGCTCTCCCCCTCCTCGGTGGGGGAAGGAGCGGCCTCGAGCTCGAAGACGCCGCTCATGGGAGCCTGGCCGAGGAGGCTGAAGCTCATGCCCTCGGCCCTTCGGTCGACGCTGCCCATCGGATAGCCGAAGAGCTTTCGCGCGGGGAGGTCGAGGAGGCCGCCCGCCGCCTGGCCCGCCTCGGGATCGGCGGGAAAGAGGCGCAGGGCCATGGGCTCGGGCCCCTCGCCCAGGTCGAGGCTTCCCTCCCAGCGCCCGTCGAGGAATGCGCCGGCCTGGGCAGGAGGCGCGGCGCCCTGGGTCGCGGGCGCGGCCTCATCCTGGGGTGCGACCGCCATGGCGCAGCCGAGGAGGAGGACGGCGAGTATGATTTCGGCTAACGTTCGCCTCATGTCAGTTCTCGCTCAGCACGGTGAAATGCCGGGAAAGGCTCCGGCCGGAGGAGTCGACGACGGTCAGGACATGCGCCCCGGGGCCGGGCCGAGCCTCCATCTCGTGCGGCCCCCTCGTGAGGCCTAGGTAGGCCCCGTCGAGCTGCCAGTACAGGACGGCTCCCGGATCGCGGTGGGCGGCGCTGAACACGGTCGCCCCGGGCCTGCCCGTGATCTCCACGGGGATGTAGATCGAGGCCCCCTCCTCGGGGGCGATGATCGCGAGGCTGCGGTCCGAGAGGCTCTGGGCCGAGCCTGGCTTCCAGGGCGGCAGGCTCCTGTACCCGGGCTTGCTCGCGTAATACTTCTCCATGGCCGGAGGCAGGACGAAGCGCTTCTCGACCCGCAGGCTCGAAGGATCCGTGTCTTCCGCCCGCACTCGAAACCTGCCGTCCGCGCTGAGGGCCACGCTGAGGCAGTAGGGGCAGATGGGCAGGGCCTTCGCCGCGGCCGGCACGAGGACGGTCTCGGTGCGGGCGCAGTCGGGCCCGGCCGCCCAGCCCGAGTCGGCGCAGACCTCGACCTCGCGGAAGGCCGCGGGCGGGGCCGGCTCGGGAGCCCGTCCTTCGCCCGCCGATCCCTCGTCGGGCGAGACCTCGCCGACACTTAGCACGCCGAAGAGGTCGAAGAGGATGGGCGCGGCCGCGGCCGTCCCCTTGAGCGAGGGCCGCCCCTCCCCGCCCGCGTTGCCCACCCAGACGCCGACGAGATAGCGGCCGTCCACGCCGATAGCCCAGGCGTCGCGGTTGCCGAAGCTCGTCCCCGTCTTCCAGGCGATGCGCCGCGACGAGGCGTAGTCCTCCCAGGCGGCCTCCTCCTCGGGCCTGGCCACCTTGGTCAGGGCCTCGAGCGTCAGGGAGGCCGAGCCCGCCGAGAAGGGGTCGGCGCGGAGGAGCCGCGAGGCCAGCTCGGCCTTGGTGAGGCCTAGATCGAAAATTTGGCCGGCAGAGCGGCCCTTCCTCGGAGCGTAGAAAGCGCTGCGGGCGAGCGCGGCGAAGCGGCCGCAGACCTCCCAGAGGCTCGTCTCGGCCCCGCCGAGGATGAGGGTGAGGCCGTAGTCCTCGGCCCTGCGGCGGAGGGTGCTCATGCCCGTCGACACGAGGATGTCCCGAAAGCGCTCGACGCCGAAGGACTTGAGGAGTCGCACGAAGGGCACGTTGAGCGACCTCGCCAGGGCCTCGTCGGCTCGCACGGCCCCCGAGTAGGTGCCCAGGTTGTTCTCGGGCTCGTAGGAGCCGTAGCGGGTCGGAAGGTCGGGCAGGAGGCTCCGCGGGCTCAGCTCGCCCGCCTCGAGGGCGGCCGCGTAGAGGAAGGGCTTGAAGAGGCTGCCCGAGCTGCGCTCGGCGCGGACGAGGTCGACCGAGCCTTCGCCCGGCGATTGGGCGTTCGCGACATAGGCGAGGACTTCGCCAGACTCCACCCTGGCCACGAGGCAGGCGCCGTTGTGGACCCCGCCCGCCGCGAGCCGCTCGACCCGGCTGCCGAGTATGGCCGTCGCCCTCGCTTGGAGGGCCGCGTCGATCGTAGTTTCGACGCGGGCGTCGAGCTTCGCCTCGGCCCGGCCAGGGCCGCCGAGGGAGGCGTACTCGTCGACAAGCTGGGGCGCGAGCCGGGGCAAGGCGAAGGGCGCGGGGGGCAGGGGCTCGGCAAGGGCCAATCTCAGCCCCTCCTCGCCCATCTCGCCCTCGGCCTTGAGCCGGCGCAGGAGGCGGTCCCGCTTGGCCTGGAGGAGCTCGCGGTTTTTCCCCGGGTTGGAGATCGAGGGCGAGTTGGGCAGGACGGCGAGGGTCGCCGCCTCGGCCCAGGAGAGGGAGGAGGGGGGTCGACCGAAGAATCGGAAGCTCGCGGCCTCGAGGCCCACCACGTTGCCGCCGAAGGGGGCGTTCTCCGCGAAGAGGCCGAGAATGCCTCGCTTCCCGTGCAGGAGCTCGAGCTTGACGGCCATCAGTGCCTCGATCCCCTTCTCGCCCAGGGCCCTCTCCCTCCCCGGCCTACCGAGCCTGGACACCTGCATGCTGATCGTCGAGCCGCCCGAGACGACCTTGCCGGCCCTTCGGTTCTGCAGGGCCGCGCGAAGGAGGGCGATGGGGTCAACTCCGCCGTGGGAGTAGAAGCGCCTGTCCTCGAAGGCGACGAGGGCCCGCGCGAAGCGCTCGGGGTAGGCCGAGCCCCCGGCGGCGGGGGAGCCCGCCGCCGGGGGCAGGCGCCATTGCCCCTCGTCGGAGACCGCCGCTCCCAGCAGCTCGCCCCGCCTCGCGTAGACGGCCGTGGACATGCCCCCGGCGAAGCTCGGCGAGGGCGTCGCGTAGAGGAAGAGGAGGGCCAGCGCCAAGGCCGAGGCCCAGGCCGGCAGGAACTCCGGCCCAAGCAAGCGGCGAAGCCGCGCCGCCGAAGCCAAGAGACTCGTGAGGCGATACGAAAATCCTCTCTTCATCCGCTCGTCCAGTCTCTCCTTCCTCAGTTCTTGGCGCCGGAGGCGCCCAGCCACCTTCCGGGCACGAGGGCCTGGAAGCGCGGATCGTACATGGTCGAGACTGTCTCCGCCGGGAGGAAGAAATTCCCGTCGTAGGCCTTGGTGACATAGGTCTTGAAGACCTTGGGCTCGTTGACGGCGAGGGAGAAGTACGTGAGGACTCTGTCGTCGCGGACGTCCTGGTAGTCGTAGAGGGGCGGGGGCGGGGCCGCCGCCTGAGGGGCCGAGTCGGAATCGTCGTCCTGGGACTGCTGCTTGGGCTTGGGCAGCTCGGCGCCGACGCGGAAGCTGGCTATCTCCCAGCCCGAGGGCAGGAGCTGGGTCAGGGCGAGATTCTTCAGCGCCTGGCCCGAGCGGTTCTTGACGGTCGCCTCCACGATGAAGTCCGTGCCCGCCTTGGCCTTGGCCGGGTCCACGACCTTGCCGTCCATGCCGAGGTAGCGCAGGCCGAGGGAGAGGCCGTTGGCCTGGGGTTTCTCGCTGCCCGCGACCGGGGTCCCCCGCGCCGAGACGGAGGCGAAGATCGGGGCGCCTCCGCGGTTTTCGACCGTGACCGTCGCCGCCTGGCCCTCGGGGGCGGGCAGCTCGACTCTCGCCATGGGCTTGTCGAGCGTGACGTCGATGCCCGCGCCCGAGTCTCCGAGCGCGACGGAGGCCGACCCGGGAATGGCGGACGCGGCCAGCATGGCGTAGGGCAGCATGGCGCCGAGGGTCGCGCCGAGCTCCTGGGTCGAGAGCCAGCGCCTGGAGCCCAGCTCGTCGGCCAGCTTGTTGTAGACCGGCAGGGCCCGATCGGTGTCGCCCAACGCGTTCAGGGCGTCGAGGACGACGGCCCTGTCCCTGGTCTCGCTGCCGTAGGTCTCCTCGGCTATGCCCGGATAGGCAGCGACGTCCGAGGACAGGTCGCGGGTCAGGGAATCGGCGCCGTCCCGCATGCCCGCCATCGCGTAGGCCGCGGCGAGGCGGAACCGCGCCGCGGCCGGCAGGCCGGGGAAGTCGCGGAAGCGGTTCATCGCGGCTATCTCGGGGGCCCCCGCGAGGGCCAGGTCGTAGAGCCTGTAGGCCTGGCAGGACTGGGACCAGGCCTCGCCCGAGTTCCACGCCCGGCTCGTCTCGGCCATGTAGTCGAGGGCCTTCTCCAGGAGCCCCTGGGGTAGGTCGAAGCCCTCCTTTCGGGCGGCGAGGAGGAAGTGGGCGACATAGGCGGTGATCCACTCGTCCTCGGCCCCGTTCCCCGGCCACATGGCGAAGCCCCCGCTCATGGTCTGGAAGCCGCGGAGCTTGTCGATCGCGGCCGCCACGTCGTCGCGGGCTGTCAGGGCCTGATCCGCGGAGAGGGCGACGGCCTTGGGAAGGTAGAGCTGCGGGAAGGCGGCCGAGGTCGTCTGCTCGGCGCATCCGAAGGGGTAGCGTATGAGCCAATCGAGCCGCTCCGAGAGATCGAGACTCTTCAGGCGCGAGAGCACGACGGAGATCGAGTTAGTCCCCGCCTTGCCCGGGAGTTGGAGATCGGCCTTCCACGCCTTGCCGGCCCCGACGCTCCCCTCGGTGACGCTCGTCACGGGGGCGCCCACCGACCTCACCTCGAGGTCGACGCTCGCCTCCGAGCTCGTGCCCTCGATCGAGGCGAGGAGCTTGATATGGCCCGCGCCCGGGGAATCGGCCGCCCTCACGCGGAAGAGGGCCGTCTGGTCCCCGTCCTGCTTGAAGTCGATGCTCTGATTCCCGGTTCCGACGAGAGAGAGGGCCCCCGTCGCCTGCAAGGTCACGGTCGCCCTCTTGGCTCCCATGAAGTCGAAGACGGTCGCCGGTATCGAGGCCTCCTCGCCCGGGGAGAGGACGCGAGGCGCCGTGATCTGGCCCATGAGGTTGGCGCGGACCGGCACGGAGCGCTCCGCGACGCCGAAGGCCCATCCGGAGCTAATGCCGCCGCCGGCAGGGGCGCCGGCCACGACCATGAAGCGCAGGGCCCCGATATATGCGCCGAGCTTGAAGCTGCCGCTCGCGGTCTCCCCGGCCTTGAGCTCGCGGGGAGGGAAGCAGAAGACGACGGGAGGGAAGCGGCTGGGCTTGTGGTTCCCGCCGCCCAGGGCCTCGTCGGAACCTCCCACCGCGAGGAGAGTCTCGAGCTGGCCGGAGAAGGCCCCCATCACGTATTGGTAGAGGTCCCAGGACGAGAGGGAGCTCGCCTCCTTTTTATAGAACTCGTCCCAGGGGTCGGGGGTCTTGTATCCCGTGATGCCGAGGAGGCCCTCGTCGACGACGGCCAGGGTATAGGTCATGGGCCTTCCCGAGGCCTCGCGCACGGTGTAGGAGGCGTCCCCCTCGGGCGAGAGGGTCGCCGCCGTCTCGATCACGGGCTTGAGGCGGGTGGCCGGGTCCTCGACCATGACCGGCGCTATGCCGTAGAGCCTGATGGGCAGGTCGTTCGCCGTCTGGAGATGGGGCTGGACGAAAGTCACATGGACGTAAACGTTAGGCGCCATATCGGGCGTCACCGGAAAGGAGTAGGCGGTCGTGTCCTTCTTGCCCTCGATCCACTCCTCGCGCAGGATCTTGCCGGCGCGCTCCACCTGGACGAGGGCGCGGCCCTCGGGATTGGAGGGGAAGGTGACCGAGGCCGTCTGCCCCGGCTCGTATTTGGGCGCTCCCACGGTCAGCTCGAGCATTGCGTCGGCGCCGCCCGAGTCGCGGCCCCTGCCCGCCCAGCCTGGCCAGTCGATATAGACGATTTGCCCCGCCGCATGGCCGGCGTCGGGTCCTGCCGGCCCCGACTTGTCCACCGCCCTGACGAGGAATCGTCCCCAGTTCGGGTACTTCACCTGGAAGGTCCACGAGCCCCGACCGTCGGGGCCGATGGTCACCCTGTCCTTCTTGAGGGGCTTTTGGAAGAGATCGTCCGCGCGCTGGGCCAGGCTCTCGTCGCCCTTCTCCCACCACCAGCGCCACTCGAGCTGGTAGAGGGCCACCTCGACCTCCCCCCCGCCCTTGACGAGCTTGCCGTCGCGGTCGACGAGGGCGAGGTCCACCCTCTGGTCCTTGTCCACGAGGAGCATGCCCCTCGCGGCGTCGCCCTTGGGCAGGCGCAGGCCCACGTACCGGGCGTAGGGATGGAAGTCCACGCTCCTCGACTCGCTCGAGTAGACGCCAGAAGGCTCGAAGACCCGGGTGAGGATGTTGGCCGTCAGCTTGCCGGGGGGCAGGCTCTGCGGCGAGGAGAGGTCGAGGGCGAAGCTCGCCGAGCCGTCGTTGCCCAGGTTGTCGTCGAACAGGACGACCCGGTCGGCGGAGACCGTCCTCGTCGGATCGTCGAAGCTGAAGTCGGGCAGGGTCGTGAAGGTCGTGGGCGTCGCGGCGAAGGAGGCCGAGACGTCGGCCTTGAGCGCGCCTGCCTTGGCCCCGGTGAGCCATGCCGCCTGGAGGCTCATGGTCGGGGTGTCGGCCGAGATGTAAGGCGCCCCGCCTTGCGGGAGGCTCGCGCCGGGAGCGGCAGGCCAGCTCAGGTCGATCTTGAGGCGGTTGGGCATCACGGTCTCGACCTTGAGGTTCTTCGTGAAGCTCCGGCCTCCCGCGGTGACGGTCGCGACATAGGTGCCCGTGGGCGCGTCCGGGGAGGTCCCCGTATCGATCGAATAGAACCCATCGACCGAATTCGCATAACTTCCCGTGCGCACGGTGCGCCCGAGGGGGTCGTCGAGCTGGAAGCCGATCGGGTAGGAGGCCGGGAGCTTGCCCGACTGGTCGTAGAGGATGAAGTCGAGGTGCATGGGGTCGCCCGGCCGCCACACGCCCCTCTCCCCGTAGATGAAGCCCTTGAGGCCCGAATCGGCCTTCTCCCCGCCCACGTCGAAGTGCCCGATCGAGAGGGTCGAGCCCTCGTCGACCTTGAGCCAGCTCGTCTGGGAGCCGAATTGCGCCGTGGCGAAGTAGGGATCGCCCTGGCATTTGAGGAGGACGACGCCCGAGGCGCCGGTCTGCGCGCTCGCGAGGCTGCGGCGCTGGTAGTCGTAGAGGGCGACGCTCGCCCCGGCGAGAGGCTTGGCGCTCCGGAGGTCGCTGACGGCGACGTGCCAGGTCCCGTCGGCCTCGCGAGCCACGGCCGCCCCGATGTCCGACACGATGACGTTGCGCCGGATCGTGATGTCGTGCTCCTCGGAGGGCAGGTAGTAGGCGGGGTGTACCGGGTCGTCCTTGTACTTCTCGAAGTCGTCATAGCCGTTGGCCCATTGCTCGAAATAGTTCCAGTAGCTGTCCTCGCCCTGGTCGGGGTCGACGACCTTGTCGTCGGGGAAGGTCAAATTCTTGAAGTCCTCGTTCGTGGGAGAGACGTATCGGATGTCCTGGATCCTGAAGGTCACGCGGATCTGGAACATCCCCTCCTTCTGGGCGGCCAGCAGCGGGCCCAGGTCGAGGCCCTGGCGGACCCAGCGGTTCTTCCAGCCGTCCTTCCAACCGAGGTCGTAGCGCTTGTGCCAGACGACTTCCCCCACCCGCTTGAGCTCGTGCGAGGAGTCGAGGTCGTTGACCTGAAGGAACTGCAGCATGTTGTCGCCGTAGACGCGGAGGGCCTCGACGACGAGGCCCGAGAGGTTCATCGTCTCGATGGGCAGGACCAGGCCCTGGCTCGTCGGGAGGATGTTGCCCTTGGTGAGGAAGCGGACCGCGGGCTTCTCCCAGGCGAAGGGGACCGTCGCCGCGACCGGCACCGCGAGGGCCTGTCCCGAGGCGTCCTTGAGCCCCTTCTCGATCCGGAGCTTCGCGGACTCGGGCCAGGCCTCGGAATAGAGGGCGACCGTCGAGCCCGAGACCGTGTAGCGGAGGTCGCGCACGCCTTCCGCGGAGATCAGGCCGCGGAGGTCCTGGCCCTTGTCCAGGCGCCGCGAGAAGGCGAGCTCCACGCCGCGGGAGCCCGAGTCCTCGTCGAGGGCCCGGGCCGAGACGAAGGAGAAGGCCGAGGGCGAGGGCAGCATCACTCGCGCGGATCCCCGCCCCCTCGGGCCGTAGGAGCGGAAGTCCCAGTTCAGCCCAAGGTCGCTCCCTCCCTTGTCGGCCGCTATTCCCGAGACCGTGAAGCGGTGCACTCGATCGCTGTCGTGGCTCCAGGAGAGCCGTCCCTCGGTGACGCTGAAGGCCTTTTCGGCGGCCGCCCCGGAAACGCCGTCCGCGAGGGAGAGGCTTCCCTCGACCAGGTAGCCGCCGTCCGGCGATACCCTGGGGGGGAGGGTCGTCACGGAGACCCGCTGCTCCGCCCCCCGGAGCTCGAAGCTGAAGTAGTCGCCCGGACTGCCGACGCCCAGCCTCCCCAGATCGACGTCCACGCGGTACTTCCGGCCCTGGGCGAGGGGCTTCAGCGGGGAGAAAGACAAGGTGCGCTCGTCCTCCCAGCTGGCTGAGCCGGCCAGGTCCGGCTCGAAACGGAAGGTGCCCGCAGGGACCCTAGCTCCGGCGACGCCCTCGGCATGGGTCAGCACGACCTTGATCGCCGCGTCGACGGACACGAGACCGGAGGAATGCGCCTCCACCCTGGCCGGATCGGGGGCCCTGAAGGGAAAAGAAGGCTGGCGAGCCGAGCAGGCGCCCAGGAGAAGGGCGAAGGAAGCCAGGAGCAGGGATGGGGGAAGGAGGAACGCTGATCGTTGGGTTCGGCGCATGGGTACCTCACTTTTTCGGACGAGCAGACACTACCATAGCTCGCCAGGCGCCCTGCGGCAAGCGCGGCCAGGCCATCGCCCTTGACTCCTACCCGCCTCGGCGCTAGCCTCAGCTCGCCATGAAGGCCCAGCGCCTCCTCGCGATCACCATGCTCCTCCTCAACCGGGAATGCGTCTCGGCGCCCGAGCTGGCCGAGCGCTTCGAGGTGTCGGCGCGCACGATCTACCGCGATATCGAGGCCCTCTGCGAGGCGGGCATCCCGATCGTGGCCTACCCTGGATCGGGGGGCGGCTACGGGATCATGGGCGAGTTTAAGATCGACCGCAGCCTCCTCAAGCCCGAGGAGGCCGGCCAGATTGGGGCCGCCCTCTCGAGCCTCTCCGCCGCCCTCGGCGACTCCCGGCTGAGCCAGGCCGCGGACAGGATCAGGGCCATCGCGCCCAAGGGCCTCGTCGCCGGGAGGCCAGTGCTCGAGAACTACCTCTTCATCGAGCTAGCCCCGCCCGAGAGAGTCCGCGGGCGGATCGGGCCCTTACGGCAGGCGATCGAGGAGCGGCGGCTCGCGCGCTTCTCGTACATCGACTCCGAGGGTCGCTCCAGCAGCAGGGAGGCCGAGCCCGCCGCCCTGGTCTTCGCCTGGCAATCCTGGTACCTTTACGCCTACTGCCGGCGCCGCCAGGATTTCCGCCTCTTCAAGATCGCGAGGATGTCCGGCCTCGAGCTGGGCGCCGAGCGCTTTTCGCCCCGGCTCGCCGAGCTCGAGTCCAGGCCCTGGAACAAGGCCTGGGCCGAGGCCTCGCCCTTCTTCCCCGCCATCATCCGCTTCGAAGACGCCGCGCGCGTGGAGGAGCACTTCGATGGGGAGGCCATCGACCGCGAGAGCGGGGGCGGGGCCCTCGTCCGGACCTTCCTGCCCGTGGACGACTGGGCCGTGAGCTTCCTCCTGGGGCTCGGCATAGCCTTCGAGGTGATCGAGCCCGAGGGGCTCCGCCGCCTGGTCGCCGAGCGGGCCGCAAAGGCGCTCCGGGCGAATTCTCCATAACTGCGAAGGTGGATCTTCGCGAGCTCTGAATTGCCCTACCGATCGCACTTATATTTATGCCATGCGAAGCCTGGCCTGGAGAGTCGAGCTGGCGATCCTCTTCTGTGCCCCGGCCCTGCCCGGCTTCGCCCTCGGCGAAGATGGCGTGATCGGCGGCATGGCCGAGCCCGCCGAACGCCGCGCCTGTCATCCCCGCCAGGCCAGGGACGGGAGGCGTCTACCTCTCCGATAGGGCTGGCTCGGCGAGCTCGTCCGGCGGGGAGCTAAGGGGATATGCCATCGCCTATGCCGAGCCTCTCTTGGAGTTCGCCTGCTACTCGCCGACCATCGGGATCGGCGTCACCTGCGGCGCCTTCTAGCGCTGCCTGGTGTCGGCCATGGCCCTTTCCCGGTATTCCCCGGGAGTGAGGCCCGTCCATTTCTTGAAGGCCTTCCTGAAGACGCTCGGCTCCGAGAAGCCGAGGAGACAGGTGATCTCCTCGGCAGAGAAGCCTTCCCGGATGTATTTCTTCGCGAGGCTGAGCCTCGCGTCTCGCACGAGATCGCCGAAACGCCGACCCTCGGAAGCCAGCCTCGACTGGAGGGTCCTCGCGCTCATCGCCATCCCCTTGGCCACGCTCCGAACCGAGAGCGACTCCTCGGCGAGCTTGGCGAGGATCAGCCTCGTCGCCTCGCGGGCAGCGGCCTCCCCTTCGTCGAGGGAGGCGAGGAATTCGCGGGCGTAGGACTCGACGCGCTCGAGCAAGGCGGGATTGGCGTAGAGGATCGGGATCCTCGCCATCGCCGGGTCCAAGGTCAACGAAGTCTCGGCCTCGCCGAAGGCCACCGGGCAGCGGAAGACCCTCTCGTACTCGCGCCTCGATTCGGGCTCGGGATGGGAGAAGCTCACGCCGATGGGGCTGATGTCCGCCCCGGAGAGTGTGCGCATCAGCGTCACCGAGCTCGAGAGCGTGCACTCGTAGCAATGGCGCGACAGTTCGGGAGCGTTGGGCGGCACCGTCAGGGCCACGCGGACCTTCCCCTTTCTGAGCGATACGCGGCCCTGGATGAGGTCGCCGAGTATGCGGTAGTACTTGGCCGATTTCTCGAAGGCCTCTCCGAGCGTGCGGCAGTTCATCATCATGCAGCCGAGGACCGACCAGGAACCCGTCTCGGCGAACTCGCCCATATGGAGCCCGAAACAGGGATCCTTCGATTTCGACGCGGCGGCATCCTCGATTTTGACGTAGAGCTCCATCGGGATGCGGGCCTCGGGATCCTTGAATTCGTCGGGGTCGAGGCCGAGCTCGGCCAGGAGCGCGGCGGGCTCGAGGCCGATGGAGCCGAGATAGCGGAACATTTGCGAGAGTATCGAAACCGATACGCAGATCGAGATGTCTTTCGCTCGCGCCGACATACTGCGATCATAGCAGGGGACGGCTCCTTGTCAACGCCGGCTCGACTGTCGTCGCGCGAAATGCCCGCGAATGCGCGGGAAATATCATTGTCGCGCCGGGAGGCGGCGAGTATCCTCATGGTGGATTTCCGAGCTTGGCCGAGTCGAGCTTCCCGTCTGCGGTAGCGAAACCGCGCCATCCAGAGGTTGAATTAGAGTCGGAAATCCTGGAGGGTATCGTGTCGATGCGAATGCGGCCGTACGTCGGCATTCTCGCGCTCTGTTTGGCCTTGGGGAGCTGCAAATCCACGCTGGACAATATCGATAAGCTCGTCATCTCGGACATCCATCCCTCCACGGTCAAGGACGGGGTCTATGAGGGTTCGCAGTGGAATTGGCCCGATACGGCCAAAGTCAGGGTCACGGTGAAGGACGGGGCCATCGTCTCGATCCTGATCCTTTCCCACGGCCATGGCCCCGCCCACGGCGCCGAGGCGATACCCGGCCGCGTGGTGGCCGCGCAGAGCCTCCAGGTCGACTCCGTCTCCGGGGCGACCTACACGAGCAAGGTCATGCTCAAGGCGATCGAGAAGGCCCTCGAAAAGGGAACTGTCTCGCAATGAGGCCTGGAGGCCCCATGGCCAATCTGAAATCCGCCATAATGGCGTCCACGGTCTCCGCCTTCCTCTTTATCATAACCCAGGGCGGAGCAGCCGAG
>Ga0181529_10006021_pt1 | contig 12476 bp, 12 predicted proteins | sample PEATcosm2014_Bin_36_FD_119763 | JGI IMG/M metagenome (GOLD analysis project Ga0181529, IMG submission 119763) | Peatland microbial communities from MTU Mesocosm Facility, Houghton, MI, USA - PEATcosm2014_Bin10_30_metaG | ecosystem: Environmental > Terrestrial > Soil > Wetlands > Peat | place... | reverse complement strand
GGTGGTGTGACAGGGAAAGTAGGCGACTACCTACCTATGTCGATCGTCCGCGGCCTACTTGGGGAGTGACGGCGGTGTCGGCGCGGACGGTGGCGCCGGCGGCTTGGGGAGTGACGGCGGCTTGGGGAGTGCCGGCGGCGCCGGCGGCTGCGGGACGATCGGTTTATATCCGGGCGGAATCTGGAACAGCGCCGGATTGGGCTCGGCCGTCTGCGCCGGTTTGCAATAGGTGGATTGCTGCCCGAAGGGACCGGAAACGTTGGTGAGCACCGGCATGTTCAATTTGCTGCTGGTCCAGACATCCGCGATGGTCGGCTTGGGAGGAAGTTGCGGCATCTGCGGAGCTTGCGGCGCGCCGGGAGCCTGGGGAGCTTGCGGCATTCCCGGTATCTGCGGGGCTTGCGGAGCCTGCGGCATTGAGGGCGGCGCCGGCGGAGCCGGCGGCGCGGGCGGCTGAATCGTATAGCGAAGGCCGTCGACCGGATGGCCTTCGATCATGCTCTTGCCCAAGCTCTGCACGGAAACCGCCGGCATGGCGGGCGGTGTGAACGATGGCGCCGCGGGAGCGCCCGGTTGCGGCATGGCCAGTTGCGGCGGCTTCGGCGTGATCGGCAGGATGGTCGCGGTCTGCTTCAGGTGATCGAGAATCGTCGCCTGCTGCGTCATGGGATTGGTAATGACCGACGTGTTGCCGGTGTCGATCCGCATTTGTCCCGAGCTCGAACGGAACATCTGCGTTTGCGACTGCGATGGCGCGGCACCCTGGGCGTACTGCGTGGTGGTCTGGCATTGCGCGCATGCCGGCAGTTGCGGAGGGGAAGGTGGCGTAGGAGGCGTCACAGCAACCAAAGCATATCACGGGTGGGTGGAGGGCAGGCGCGATTCGATCGACTCCGTGGCAACGATACTTGCCACGCCAAAATCGTAAGCCGTTGAAACTGAGTGACTTATCGAAAAATACTTGGCAAGACTCTTGCCAACCCTGGAACCGCGAGCGCAAGCGAGCGGCCCGAGTGGCAGATGATTTATCCAGCCTGCGCGGAGCGGATGGTCTTGGGGAAAGGGTCGCCTCGCTCGGGCCGCTCGCTTGCGCTCGCGGTTCCGGGCGCCGGCTAAGAGCGGGTGGCAGCCACGGTTGTCACACCTTTACAAGCAGACCCGCACCGCGCGGCGGTCGATCTCCACGCCCGCCCGGTCCAGCACCTCGCGCGGCAGCTCCCGCTGAATCTGCTCGAACAGTTGGCTCTCTTCGCGCCGCACATGGCCCGACAGTAGCGCGCAAAATTCCTCCAGCAACTCGCTCGAAGGCTCCGTTCGCACCCGCTCAACCAGCGCCTCGATCTGCCGGTGCTCCCGCACCAGTTCCTCCACCAACGGCATCGTCCCGCAGGCCGGAAACAGCACCTGCTCCTCGATCTCAAAGTGATTGATCAGCTCCACTTCGTAGCGGTCGACCACTCGTTTGGCCAGCTTCGCCCGGTTTTCCGCCGACCCATCCGCGGCCAGCGACCGCCGTATCAGCACGCACAGCGCCAGCGCATTGTGGTGCTGGTGCGACAGGGGAATCAGACTGGGATCGCGCAGCATCCGGCTTACCAGACCCGGCACACCGGCTGCCGCACCATGGGTTGGCCGGCCTTGCATGAAAACGCTTTGGCGAACTCCGGCATGTCGGAAACCACGCCGTTGATGCGGTATTCGTCGGGTGCGTGCGGATTGGTTTGTGCGCTCAGCCGTTTGTTCTCCGGCCGCTCGTCGCCGCAGGCCCACTGTGCCATGCCGATAAAGAACCGCTGATCGGGGGTGAACCCGCCTTCGGACTGCAGCGTCTGCGCGCGCGTCGCGTGCTTCCAGGCCAGGTAGGCCAGCAGCGTGCCTCCCAGGTCGGCGACGTTCTCGCCCAGCGTCAGCTTGCCGTCCACCTTTACGTCGTCGACGGCGGTGTATCCCGAGTACTGATCCACCACGCAGGCGGCGCGGCGCTCGAATTCGGCGGCGTCTTTCTTGGTCCACCAGTCCTTCAGATTGCCGGCGGCGTCGAACTGGCGTCCTTCGTCGTCGAAACCGTGGGTCAATTCATGCCCGATGGTGGCGCCGGTATTGCCGTAATTCGGCGCATCGTCCAGGTTGGGGTCGAACAGCGGCGGCTGCAGCACGCCGGCCGGAAAATTGATGTCGTTGAGCTGCGCGTCGTAGTAGGCATCCACGGTGGTGGGCGAGATCTGCCATTCGGTGCGATCCACCGGCTTGCCGATCTTCGCCAGGTCCCGCTTGGACGCGAAAATGTTGCAGCGGTCCACATTGCCCACCAGGTCGCCGGGCGCGATGCGCACCGAGCTGTAGTCGCGCCAGTGGTCCGGATAGCCGATGCGGTTGACCACGGTGTGCAGTTTTTCGAGCGCGCGGTCGCGGGTTTCGGCGCTCATCCAGGTGACCTGTTCGAGCTCGGTCTCCATGGCCAGCTCGATTTCCTTCACCATGTCGAGGGTGCGCGCCTTGGTTTCCGCGCTGAAGGTGCGCTTCACGAAGACCTCGCCGATGGCTTCTCCCAGGTCGTAATCCAAGCGGCCGATGCAGCGTTTCCAGCGGGGCGCCAGTTCCTTGGTGCCGCGCAGGAACTTGCGGTTGAATTCGTAATCGGCATCCACGAACGACGACGATAAGAAGCGCGCCTTGGCGGCCACCAGGTGCCAGCGCAGGTAGGTCTTCCAATCGTCCAGGCTGCGCGTCTTGAGCAGCGTGTCCACTTCCTTATAGAAGGCCGGTTCGGTGACGTTGACCACCGGAGGCGCCGCCAGGCCGAGCGCGCTGAAGTACGCGTCCCACTGGAATGCCGGCATCGATTTCTTGAATTCCGCCAGGGACATCTTGTGGAACAGCTTGTGCGGATCGCGCTTCTCCACGCGCGTCAGCGACGCGCGGGCCAGCTCCGTCTCGATCGCCATCACCACGTCGGCCTCCGCTTTTGCCTTGGCCGGGTCGTCGCCCAGCAGCGACAAGAGGCGAGCCACATGCGCCAGGTAGCGGGTGCGCGTCTCCACGCTCTTGGCGTCGGTCTTGAAATAGTAGTCGCGATCCGGCAATCCCAGCCCGCCCGAGGAAGCGAAGGCGATCACGCGGTTGGAATCCGCGAAGTCCTGCGACGAGCCGAAGCCGAACAGCATCCCTTCGTCGGACGATTCCAGGTGCAACTTCGCCAGCAGCGGCGCCAGCGCGGCCACATTCGGCAGCGCGGCAATCTCTTGCAATCGCGGACCCAGCGGCGCCGCGCCGGCCTTTTCCACGCCGGCTTCATCCATGCAGGCGGCGAAATAATCGCCGATCTTTTGCTCGTTCGGCGTGCGCGCAGGCGACGGCTTGGCGGCCTCCAGCAGGATGCCCCACAGGTACCGCTGGTTGTCGTTCTGCATCTTGGCGTAGACGTCCCAGCGCGGCTGGTCGGGCGGAATCGGGTTGAGCTTGTTCCAGTTCCCGCAGGCGTACTTGTAAAAATCGACGCAGGGATCCGCGGAGCGGTCGAGGAACGCCGGCTCCAGACTGGGCGTGTAGGGCAGGGAAGCCAGCGGCCTCTCCTGCGCGAACAAGGGCGCGGCGAAAAGCAGAAGCAATGTGAGACGGGTCACGCTTGGCAGCGTATCACAGCAGGGCCCGGGCAGGAGCCGCTCCCGGCCGGCCGAGGATTTACGATTTAATTGGCTGGCATACGTTTTTGGTCGTAGTATCGTCGATTCAACGCCGAACTCGAGATGCTGTCCGTTCTCTGGAGCCTGGGCGCCGCCACGGTGCGCGAAGCCCACGAGCAACTCGCCAAGGACGGCGGCTGCAGTCGCTCCTCGCGGACCGCTTCCATCTGGCGCTCCACCGCGAGACGCTTCCCATCGACCCCAATCGTCCCAACATCCTCACCGCGGTTCAGGAACAACTGGGCCTGCAACTGGAATCCGCCAAGGGCCCTGTCGAGGTGCTGGTTATCGACCACGTGGAGCGGCCGTCGGGGAACTGAGCAGCCGGTCCAACACCAAAGTCTCAAACTCTTTCACCCTGTCGAAAATCGGATCGTTGGTGATGAGTCCCGTGGCCTTCCCGTAAATGGCCGTTGCCGCTTGCAGCGCATCCGGCGTTCGCAGCCGATGAGTCCCGCGAATTCTCGCTGCGATGTCGGCAATCTCCAGGTTGGGCGCGATCCAGTTGAGGTTGGGAAACGTCGAGAGCAGCCCATAGAATTCGTCCGCCCTCTGTTGCGCCGATTCCCGATACGGCTGTACCAGCAATTCCGTCATGGTGATGGTGGAGGTCACTGCGCGGTGGTCCAGCTGCTCGAGCCAGGCAAAAACCGGATCCGTCAAATCGGTATATCGCGCGTTGTCCTCCAGTTGGTAAATGAATACACTGGTATCGATCGCGATTTCCCGATGGCGCCGCAGAAAGGCGCGGAGGCGCGCTAGTCCCAATTCCGGCGTTCCCGTTTCAGATATCCGGGGGGATACGCGCCGTGGCCCAATCCGCGAATGGCGGCGCGATGGCTCGGCGGCTTTTCCAGGACGATCACCCGGTCGCCGCGCACCACCACCAGGAGCCGATCGCCGGCCTTGATCTGCAAGGCTTCGCGGGCTTCCCGAGGGATCACGATCTGGTTCTTGGCGGAGAGAGTGGCGCTCGGCATCGCTTTACATTGTAACGGAAAGTAAAGCGCCCCGTCACCACGCGACCGGCTCCAGCTTGCGGACCCCGAATACCCAGAACACCGCGCCCGACAGCACCACCAGCGCCGCGGCCACGAACGCCCAGTAGAATTGGCCGGTGGTTTGCGTGATCCAGCCGGTCAGCCACGCGGCCGTCACTCCGGCCAGGTTGCCGAAGCCGTTCTGCAGGCCGGTCCATTTGCCGGAAGCGCGCGGTCCGGCCAGCGTCTGCGTCATGGCGTAAATCTGCGGCGCGTAGATGCCGAAGCAGAAGCAGGACAGCATCAGGAACCCCATGGCCGCTTTGTCGCCGGGCGCCGCCACTACGCCGACAATCGTCGTGGCCGTCGTCAGCCCGATCGCCGACAGCGTCTTGCGCACGCGGTTGGCCGAGTGGCCGCGCGCGATCAGCCAGTCGGAAAACCACCCCGACACGATGCTCGAAACTCCGATCAACAAATACGCCAGCGTCGCCAGCCACGTCATTTTGGCCTTCGCAAAGTGGCGCTCCGTCTCCATATAATGGGGCAGCCAGGTGATCAGGAAATACCAGAAGTAATTGGAGCAGAACAGGCCGAACGCCGTGGCCCACGCGGCGCGCTGCTTCAGAATGGCCCACGTGGACGGGATGCCCGCCGGATCTTCGCGCGCCGCCACGCCCTTGCCGCGCGGCATGAACAGCAGCCACGGCAGGATCCACAGCAGGCTGGCGAATCCCAGGCCAAGGAAGAACGGACGCCAGCCGTAGATCAGCATCAGCAGCCCGCCCAGCAGCGTTCCCAGCGCCGGTCCCATCTTCGTGCCGAAATCGATGGCGCCGTTGGCCAGCCCGCGATGAAGCGGATAGTGGTTCGCCAGAATCCGCGAATACGCCGGATAGGCGATGGATTCGCCGATTCCCAGCAGCAGCCGCAGCGCGAAAATGGTGGCGAACCCGTGGGCGATTCCCGTGAACGCCGTGGCGCCCGACCATACGAAGAAACCCGCGGCCAGAATCCAGCAGACGTTGAAGCGGTCCACCAGCCAGCCGGCGATTCCCAGAAATTGCATGGCCGCGTAGAGCCAGAAGAACGCCGATTGCAGCAGTCCGAGATCCAGATTGGAGAGGTGCAAATCGCGCTGGATGTCGGTGGCGCCCACCGCCAGGTTGGAACGGTCGAAGTAATTCAGGAATCCGGAAATGGCCAGCAGCACGAGAATCAGCCATGCTCTTCCCGAGAGGGCTCTCGGCTTCCCGGCCGCGGATGGGGTCACTAGGGACCTATTCTACACTGCGACCGTCCGTTGGGTTTCGCCCCTTGGAACCGCGACCGCACGGAGCGGCTCGACGAAGAGTGGCACCCTCACGCCCAGGAAATACGAGGAGGATCGGGCCGCTCCCTGGCGGTGGCGGTTCCACAGCGCCCCGCCACTCCACAGCTCCGGGACCCAGCGCCACGTTTCATGACCCGGATCGTAACCTTTTCCCTTCCATCCGTGAATAATGGGTACACGTGACGAGCGATCGGCAGCTTCTTGATCTGGCGGCGGACGGCGACGAAACGGCGTTTCGGATTCTCTACGATCGCCATCGCGACGCCGTCTACCGCTTTGCCTGGGCGCTGACGCGGTCGGAAGCCGACGCCGAAGAGATCGTGCAGGACGGCTTTCTCACGCTGATCCGCAAAGCGCGTCTGTTTCGCGCCGAAGCCGCGTCGCTGCGTACCTGGCTTCTCGGCATCACGCGCAATCTCTGCTACCGCCGGCGCGGACGGGACGCGCCGCCGGAGAACGCCGAAACCGAAGCCGTCTCCCGCGACCCCGGGATCGAAGCCGCGCTCATCCGCGATCAAACGGCCGAAGCCGTGCGGTGCGCCGTGTTGTTGCTGCCCGAGCCGCAGCGGGAGGCCATCCTGCTCTTTGAGTTTGAGGAATTGTCGCTGGCGGAAACGGCCGCCGTGCTGGGCATTGAACCCAACGCCGTGAAGGCCCGGTTGCATCGCGGACGGGCGCGGCTCAAGCTGTTGCTGCCGTCGCTCGCGCCGCAAGGAAAGTCGGAAGCTCTATGAACGAAATGGAACGCGACCGGGAATTGGATTGGATGCGCGCGCAGTGGGACCCGCCGCGCATGACGCCGTCGGCCGCTGCCGAAGTACTGTCCGCGTATCGCCGGGAATTTCGACCGCGGCGGCTCAGGGGCCGCTTCTGGTTGCCCGTGACCGCCGCGGCCGTGGCTGCGTCATTGGCGACGGCGCTGGTCCGCGTGCGCCCCGAAACCGCCTACCGGCCCGTTGTGCAACCCCGCATCATCGTGTTGAGCGACGGAGAACGGCCATGACGAAGCTGCTCCCCCTGGCCCTCCTCGCGAGCGCGCCGCTCTGCGCCCAGGGCTTGGCGCATCCGGGACAAACGCACTTCGGGTTCGCCAACGGCGCCGCCCTGGAATACCAGGCTTGGGATGGCCGCGCGCCGCAGCTCTCGGAAGCGTATCTGCTGCTCCCCGACGGCCTGCGCCGCCGCATCCGCGACGGCCAGCGGCGGCCGATGCTGGCCTTCGACGTCCACGTGGACCCGGTAGGCAAATCCGCGCTGCGGCTGTCCTTCACCCCGGTCGACGGTTGGCCCTTTTTCGCGCAGGCTCCCGCGCCGCGCGATCTGCAGCCCGGCGACCACGTTCTGGTCGACGTTCTGGAGCAGGCTGGCACCGGCAAGAAGGTTTACGACTCCCTGTCCGTCGGCTTCCCGGACACGCCCATGCGCCTGGCGCCCATGCCGCCCGATCCGCTCTCGGTCATCGCCGCCGGCGCCCGCTTGCGCCTCGAGCAGGCGCTTCTCAAGGAGAACGGTGTCGCGGCCGCGAAAAACTCCGCCGCCGAGACGGGAACCCGCCTGCGGATGGCGCTTCCCAATGGCGGGCAATATACCTTGTCGTCGCAGCCCGGCCCCGGATATCGTCTGGAGGCCATGGTCTACGGAGGCGCCGGACGCACCGCCGCGGTCTTCTCCGATGGCGACATCCTGTACGGCGTGAATTGCCGGGCGCCCATCGTCGACCAGCCCGGCTCCTGGCTGCTTTGGGTCCGCAAGGACGCCAGCCCGACCACGCCGCCGAAGTCCGTGGTGCCGCCCGGGTTTCCGGCGGATCAATACAACGCCATCCTCGGTGTTCTCGGAATGCCCAAAGCCGAGTCCGTTCCCAGCCCGAATCTGCCCGAACTGAAAATCTGGGAGGTCCGATGACCGCCTTATGGATTACGGCTGCTCCGATCCGTTCTTGTGTGCGAAGATTCGCGCAGGTGGCGCTGTTTGGAACCGCGACCGCAGGGAGCGGCCCGACGAAAAACTGCACCCTCATTGGTAGGAGAAATCGAGCAGCAGCGGTTGCCGCATCCGTTGATCGGGCCGCTCGCTTGCGCTGGCGGTTCCAGAGCGCCTCGACACCGGTTTCGCTTGCAACGATGCTGCTCTGCGGGGCAGGCTGGCAACCCGCCTCCCGACGCGCAGCGCGGAATCCGATCCGCGCTGGAAACCACCGTGGCGGCGATGTCTTGGGCCGCATCGCGTTCTTGCTCTTCCTCGTTGCCGCGTGCTCCGCCGCCGAGCAGCCTGTCCCCGGCCCGCAATTCGAAGTGGCGTCGCTCAAGCCCTCGCCGCCCGCGGCCTTCGGATCTCCCGCGTCCCGTTCCTCCTTCGATGGAGGCCCCGGGACATCCACGCCCACTCGCCTCACCGTGCGCAATTTTCAGTTAGCCTTCCTGATTTTCCGCGCCTACGGTATCAAGGCCTATCAATTGTCCGCGCCGGCCTGGTTGCAGGATCTCAACTTCCAGACTTCAGCCAAATTCGATATCGACGCCACTCTCGCGCCTGGCGCGACGCAGGACCAGTTTTTCGTCATGCTACAGAATCTTCTGGTGGAGCGATTCGCCCTCAAGCTGCGCCGCGAGCAGAAGGAGGGCCCCATCTACGCGCTGGCGCTCGGTAAGAACGGCCACAAGCTGAAGGAGAATGTCGCTCCCGAGCTGACCGATCCGCCCCAGCCCGCTAGCCAGCCGCTCGGCCCCGACGGTTTTCACGTCATGCCTCTCGGCTATACCGGCATGTTCCTCAAGCCGCCTGTGGATCGCAACCTGGTGTTCAAGTTCATGCGCTATTCCATGCCGAAGTTCGCCGATTTCCTGTCCGGGGTCACCGGCCGTCCCGTGGCGGACCGCACCGGCCTCGCCGGCAACTACGATTTCCCGCTGGCGTACTATCTCGGATCGCCCACCGATGCCGATGCCGGCCCCGACATTTATACCGCCGTGCAGTCGCAACTTGGTCTCCGGCTGGTGGCCGACAAGGGCATAATCGAGACCCTCATCATCGATCACGCCGACCGCACGCCGTCGGGAAATTAAGCAGCCCGCGCATGTTACACTGTTTTCACCTTCCATGTCGAAGAGGGGGCTCGCATGGCCACACCCGGATTCGACTCACACACAGATCAGACCCGTTTTGACGACTATTGGTTCGATGGCGCGTTCGACGAAATGTTCCAGGCGCCCGGCGAGCCGCGCGCTCACTACCGCGCCTTGTACGACCTGCTGCGCGAGTTGCCCCTGGCTGAGATGCGCCGCCGCAAACAGGCCGCCGATATCTCATTCCTGCACCAGGGCATCACGTTCACCGTCTATGGCCGCGAGGAAGGCACCGAACGCATTTTCCCCCACGATCTGCTGCCGCGCATCCTGACCAGCCGCGAATGGGAGACCATCGAGCGCGGACTGGCGCAGCGCATCACCGCCCTCAACCTGTTTCTCCACGACATCTATAACGCCGGCCGCTCGCTCACCGAAGGCGTGGTGCCGCGCGAGATCGTCTATTCCTGCAAACATTTCCGCCGCCAGATGCGCGAGTTCACCGTCCCCCAGAATCGCTACATCACGGTGGTTGGCACCGACCTGGTCCGCCTTCCCGACGGCCGCTTCGTGGTGCTGGAGGACAACCTCCGCGTCCCCAGCGGCGTCTCCTACATGCTCACCTCGCGCCAGGTGATGAAGCGCATCTTTCCCGAGCTGTTCCGCACCGCCGGCGTCCGGCCCATCGATCACTACAGCGAAGCGCTGCTGGCCACCCTGCGCGCGCTCGCCCCCGAAGGCCGTCCCGACCCCAACATCGTGCTGCTCACGCCGGGCGTCTACAACTCGGCCTATTTCGAACACGCCTTCCTGGCGCGGCAGATGGGAATCGAGCTGGTGGAGGGCCGCGACCTGGCGGTCCACGACAACACCGTCTACATGCGCACCACCGCCGGTCTGCGCCGCGTCGACGTGATCTATCGCCGCGTGGACGACGATTTCATCGACCCGCTGGTCTTCCGCTCGGATTCCTCCCTGGGCGTTGCCGGCCTCTTTAGCGCCTACCGCGCCGGCAACGTTGCGCTGGCCAACGCCCTCGGCACCGGTGTGGCCGACGACAAAGCGCTCTACGCCTACGTGCCCCGCATCATCAAGTTCTTTCTGGGCGAAGAGCCCATTCTCGACAACGTCGAGACTTTCCTGTGCGGCGAACCCGCCGCGCGCGCGCACGTCCTGGAGCGGCTCGACCAGTACGTGGTCAAGGCCGTCGGCGAATCCGGCGGTTACGGCATGTTGATCGGCCCCAACAGCACCGTGGCCGAGCGCGAGGAATTCCGCCGCAGAATCCTCGCCGACCCGCGCAACTACATCGCGCAGCCCACCCTGCAGCTCTCCCGCGCACCCTGTTTCTTCGATGGCAGCGTGGAGCCGCGCCACGTCGATCTGCGGCCGTATATCCTCTTCGGCGATAAGCTCACCATCGTGCCCGGCGGCCTGACGCGCGTGGCCCTGCGCAAGGGCTCGCTGGTGGTCAATTCGTCGCAGGGCGGTGGCAGCAAAGACACCTGGGTATTGCATTGAGGGGAGACCGATGCTTTCGAGAGTCGCCGACAGCCTGTATTGGATGAGCCGCTACCTGGAACGCGCCGAGCATGCCGCGCATGTCATGGGTGTGCACTGGAACCTCATGCTGGAGCACGACGCCGGGTCGGCGGGACCGCGTTGGGACCGCGTGCTGGCGGCGCTCGGCTATCAGGACGAAGTCGTGGGCGACCCGTTCGCCGTCGCGCAGACCTACGCGCTCGACCAAGTGGTGACCTCCATCGCCGCCGCCCGCGAGAACGCGCGCCAGGTTCGCGAGCAGATCAGTTCCGAGATGTGGGAGGAGTTGAACCGCCTGTTCCACGAATCGCGGCGAATCGCCGAGCCCGAGAGCTTCGGCAGCCAGCCCCACGACGTCGTCTCCGCGGTGGTGCAGAGCTCCCGCCTCTTCCAGGGCATTACCGACACCACCATGCTGCACGGCGAAGGCTGGCAGTTCATCCAGGTGGGCCGTTCCATGGAGCGGGTGCAGGACACCGCGCGCCTGCTGGACACCCATTTCGGCGAATTCTTCCGCGGCGGCGATGCCATCGGTATGTCCGAGCACATGGAGTGGGTGGGCCTGCTGCGCGCCTCCAGCGCGTTTGAAGCCTATTGCAAGGTCTATACCGCCGACATGCGGCCCGACCGCATCGCCGAATTTCTTCTCTTGAACGCCGAGTTTCCGTATTCCGTGCGCTTCGGCGTGGAACAATTGCGCCGCTCGCTGGAGCGCGTCCACCAAGCCACCGCCACGCGAAAATCGGACCGCCTGGGCAAGTTGGCGGGCCGCCTGACGGCCTCGCTCAGCTACACGCCGCTGGAGGAAATCATGAGCAACCTGCACGAGTTCACCACCACCATCCGCCGCCTCTGCGGCCAGATCCATTCCGGCATCTACCAGGTCTACATCACCTATCCCATCGAGGCCGCCCTGGAGGTCTGATGTTTTATTCCATCCGCCATCTCACTAAATTCCGCTACTCGGCGCCCGTCAGCGAAAGCGTCATGGAGCTGCGTATGCATCCGCGCTCCGAGGGCGCGCAGCGCTGCCTGACTTTCGAAGTGAATGTCATGCCGCGCGCGAGCGTCCGTTCCTATCGCGACTACCTGGGCAACATGGTGCACCACTTCGACGTCCCCAGCCCACATCGCCAGTTGTCCGTCATCGCCGAAGCCACTGTCGACGTCGCCCCGCAGCCCGCGCTACCGTCCAACCTGGGTAGCGACGCCTGGCAGCGCCTCGACGCCGAGATCGGCGAGCGCGATTTCTGGGAGATGCTGGCGCCCAGCCAGTTTGCGCAATGGACCGCCGGCATCGACGCGTTCGCCCGCGAACTGGCCTTGCCCACCCCCCGGGAAGTGCGCGGCCGCGATCCGCTGGAAGTGCTGTGCTCGCTCAATTCCGCCGTCTACCAGGCCATCGCCTACGTCCCCAAGAGCACCCGCGTGGATTCGCCGGTCGACGATGCGCTACGCAACCGCCAGGGCGTCTGCCAGGACTATTCGCACATCATGATCGCGCTGGTGCGCCGTTTGGGCATCCCCTGCCGCTACGTCAGCGGATACCTGTTTCACCGCTCCGAAGTCAAGACGCGCTCCACCGAAGGCGCCACCCATGCCTGGGTGGAAGCCTGGCTGTCCGAACTCGGATGGATCGGCTTGGACCCCACCAATAACGTCATCGCCGGCGAAAGCCACGTCCGCACGGCAGTCGGTCGCGATTACGCCGATGTCCCTCCCACGCGCGGCGTTTTCAAAGGCGGCGCGTCCAGCGAACTCACCGTGGCCGTCTGCGTCACCCCGTCCGACAAACCCCCGCCGCCCGAAGTCGAGCTGGAATCGGAAGACTGGTCCGCCGTCCTGCAAAACGAGCGCGTGGAAGCCGAGGCCG
>Ga0181529_10006020_pt1 | contig 12477 bp, 10 predicted proteins | sample PEATcosm2014_Bin_36_FD_119763 | JGI IMG/M metagenome (GOLD analysis project Ga0181529, IMG submission 119763) | Peatland microbial communities from MTU Mesocosm Facility, Houghton, MI, USA - PEATcosm2014_Bin10_30_metaG | ecosystem: Environmental > Terrestrial > Soil > Wetlands > Peat | place... | reverse complement strand
CGCTGCGCCTTGCGCAGTTCAGCGGCCGAAGAAAAGCTCTCGCTTATCGTCTTTCCGTCGATCTTGCGAGTCAGCCGGAAGTTTGGGCCATGGCCAGGGTGGTTGGGCTGGTGGCAATGGCAGCACAATGCGCGGGCCCAAGCCAGTGTCGGAGTGGTACACGTGGAACCAGCAGAGCGCAGTGGTTGCCGCCAGAGAAATCAGAAACCGCATTCGCGTTTCCAGCCACGCCTTGTACCAGAGCACTTCAGTTCTCCTTGGCCTTCTGCAGAAAAATCTCGCGCAGCCCCAGCGGCGCAACCTGAATCGAGCTGGCATGCAGATCGCGCGCGCGCTCCGTAATTCCATCCACGTTTCCGCTGGCGAAGACGCTCAACTGCAAACCCTTCGTCCGCACGCTCTCCACTCCCGCCATCTGAAAATCGCGCTCGCTGGCCTGGGACGGAAGGATGACGTCGATCTGCCGATACTGTTGCCGCACGTCGTCGAGCGAGACATCGAGCACCAGGCGGCCCTTATCCAGCATGCAAACGTGGTCGCAGATGCGCTCCACCTCGGCAATCTGGTGGGATGAGAAGAAAACCGAAGTGCCTTGCGCCGACAGCGCCACCAGGGACTGCAGCAGTTGCTCGACGCCGATGGGGTCCAGGCCCTCGGTCGGCTCGTCCAGAATCAGCAGCTCGGACCGCCGCGAAAACGCCAGCAGCAAGGCCAGCTTGGTCCGCATTCCTTTGGACAGCGCTTTGACTTTCCGCGCGCGCGGCAGTTCGTATTCGCGCAGCAATGCGGCCGCTGTCTCCGGCTGCCAGTCCGGAAAGAATCCGCTGGTGAAGCGGACCATCTGCTCCACGGTCATGTACCGGTACAAGCCCTTGTCCTCGCTCACGAAAGCCACGCGGCGGCGCAGTTCGATACTCTCCCGCGGGTCGCCGATCCGCCTTCCGAGCACGGTTCCATCGCCCGAAGTGGGCCGGATCATGCCCAGCAGCATCTTGATGGTGGTGCTCTTGCCGGCTCCGTTGCGGCCCAGAAATCCCGTGATGCGGCCGGGCGCTACAGCCAGGTCCAGCCCGCGCACGGCTTCCAGGCGGCCATACCGCTTGCTGAGCGAATGCGTCTGAATGACCGGCAAGTCTGTCATTTCTTGATCGCGATCTCGGCGGGGTAGAGCAGCTCGGCTTCGAAGGCGCGCCGGATTTCTTCGTCGCGCAGTCCGTCGTTTCGCAGGCGCTCGATCAGATCGCCCACCCGCCGCCGGGCAATCTGAATGCGGTCCGTCAGGCGCCGCGCGCGCGAGTTCAGAGCCACGAAAGCTCCCGCGCCCTGGCGTAACTCCAGCAGGCCTTCTTTTTCCAATTCGGTGTACGCCTTGACGATGGTGTTGGGGCTGACCACCAGTTCCTCGGCCAGCGTGCGAATACCCGGCAACTGCTCGCCATCCCGCAGCAGACCGGTCTCCGCGGCATGCCGGATCTGGTCCATGAGCTGCAGATACAAGGGCTGCCCCGCCGCGGGATTCACTCGCAATATCATGCGCCAACTGTACCTGTCAAAGGATACAGTGGAATCGCGAAACTGTCAAACGCAAATCCCGGGGTTCCAGTTGGAAAGGCCGTAAATCGATCTTCGTCAAAACTCCAGCGGCGTGTGGAAGATGTTGATGGCGTAAAAGTAGAGCTCGGCGTCGAGCGAGCGCTTGATGTTCTCGGATTTGCGGAAGCCGTGCTGCTCGCCCGAGAACAGGAAGTAGCCGACCGGCAGACCTTTCTTCCGGAGTGCGTCCACCATGGCTTCGGACTGGCTGGGCGGGACCACGCGGTCTTCGTCGCCCTGAAAGAAAATGACCGGGACGGAGAGGCTCTCGACGTGAGCCAGCGGCGATCGCTGGCGATAGAGATCTTCGCGCGCGGGATAGGGACCGATCAAGCCGTCTAGATAGCGCGATTCGAACTTGTGGGTGTCGCGCGCCAGGGCGGCGGGGTCGGCAACGCCGTAGTGGCTGGCGCCGCCGCGGAAATAGTCGCGAAAGGCCAGCGCGGCGAGCGTGGTGTAACCTCCGGCGCTGCCGCCGGTAATGACGCTGCGGGTGGCATCGACCAGTCCGCGCTCGGCGAGAAAACGGGCGCCGGCCACGCAATCGTCGACATCCACGATGCCCCAGTTGCCGTCGAGCCGTTCGCGATAGGCGCGGCCGAAGCCGGTGCTGCCGCCGTAGTTGACGTCGAGGACAGCGATGCCGCGGCTGGTCCAATACTGAATTCGCAGGTCGAGCGTGCTGGAGGCGGCGGCGGTGGGTCCGCCGTGGCACTTGACGACCAGCGGCGGCTTGTCGCCGGCGGGCGCCTGATAGTCGGGATTGAAGGCGGGATAGTAGAGACCGTAGGCGGTGCGGCCCTTGGTGGTGGGGAATTCGATGGGCTCGACGCGCGTGAAATAGCGGGCGAGCGCGGGGTCGTCGGCGATGGCGGTGGACTTTTGCAGGGTCTCGATGTGGCCGGTGTCGAGCGAGAACTGCAGGAAACTGGCGGGCATGGCGGAGGATCCGGCGCGGAAAACGATCTGGTTGCCGAGGGCGCGGACGGAGGAGAAATCGGAGTAGGGGAGATCGAGTTCGGCGAAGCGGCCGGTCTCGAGCGAGAGCGCGCCGAGGTGGCCGAGGCCTTGCGAGGTGTAGGAACAGACGATGCGGCGGGCGCCGGCGAAGGCGTAGGTGGACAGCCCGAAGATCCACTGCGGGTAGGCAAATTCGGCGTCGCGCGGGAGCAGCGGGCGGATCTGGCGGGTGTCCAGAGCGCAGGCGTAGAGATTGCCCCAGCCGGTGCGGTCGGAGACGAAGACGAGGTCGGCGCCATCGGGCGACCATTCGGGTTGAAAGATGGACTCGGTGTCGCTGCCGGCGAGGGCGATAGGCGCGGCGGGGTCATCGAGCGGCGCGATATAGAGGGTGCTGCCGACCCAGGGCATGCGGGGATGGTCCCAGGCGAGGTAGGCCAGCCAGCGGCCGTCGGGCGAAAGGCGCGGCGAGGAGTAGAAATCGTGACCGTGGGCGAGAGTGCGGGCTTCGCCTGTTGCGAGGTCGATGCGGACGATGGTGTTGACGGGCTCACCGCCGGCGGTGTGGTCCTCACGAATGCCGATCCAGGAACGGCGCGCGGGGTCGATCAGGCCATCGGCGTAGCGCATGGCGGCGGGCGGTGTGAGGGCGACGGGCGTGGAACCGGGCGCGAGGCGGTAGAGGCGCTGATCGGAATCGTTGGAGAAATAGAGGACGCCATCGGCGACGGTCCAGGCGCCGCCGCCATATTCGTGGACGCGGGTACGGGAGCTGAAGGGCGCGGGGAAGAGATCGACGCCGTGGTGGACGACGACGGAGCGGCCGGATTCGTGGGGGCGGGATTCCTGCCAGTAGACGCCGGTGGGGTCGATGCGGATTTCGGAGAGTCCGAGCGATTGGGTGACGATACGGTCGGAGGTGATCGGGGATCGCCAGGAGGCGTAGGGTGCGATGGGCACGGGAGTAAAAGAAAAGGGGACAGTTCAGGCTGTCCCCCTTTTTGAAGGCTACTCGCCTCCGCGGCCGCCGGCGGCGGCAGTGGCGGCGGGGGCGGCGGGAAGGAACTTGGGATCGAGGATTTTGGAGATCTCGTCGCGAGCGGCTTCCAGGTGCGCTTTGGTTTCGGGATCGGCCGCCTTGGGAAGCGCGGCGGCAATCGCGGCGTTCAGGGTGCGGAGTTCGGCGCGGTAGAGGGGCTTCTCGTCCACGGAGTTGCCTCCGCGACCGCCACGGCCACCTCCGCGGCCACCGGCGGCGGGAGCGGCGGCGGCTACGGGATTCAGTTTGCTGTTCACGTCATCCAGATAGCTGTGCTGCAGGGCGCGGCGATAGGCGTCGATCTTGACCTGCGGCGCGTCGAGTTCTTTCCAGATGCCCTTGCGAACCGTGGTCAGGAATTCGACGGGGCTGTAAGCGCGATCGCCATCGATGGCTTCCTGCTCGATCAGGCGGGCGAAACGCGGGCTGTTGAGCAGAGCGGTGAGGACGGCGCTTTGCGCGGTGTGGATGCGATCGATGGCGCCGGTGGGTTCGATGAGGCGCAGGATCTTGGGATCGAGAATGAACTGCGGGGTGGCGAAAGCGTTGTCGACCAGAAACTTCACGGCCTCCTGCTGGCGGACTTTGGGAATGAGGGTGTAGACGGGGCCTTCCTGTCCGACCACCTTTTCCTGGCTGTTGAAGCCGCCGGGGATCTGCGCCACGTGGCTCATTTCGGTGCTCCACTGGCTGATCATGCGGCCGTAGAGCTCGGCCAGTTCTTCGTAGGTGTCCCCTTCTTTATAGGCGGTGGCGTCCATCAACATGCCGGCGACACGCTTCAGGTTCTTGACGCCGAGGCCGGTGGAGAAAACGGCGTCGGCATCGCCTACGGCTTCGGTTTCGTCACCGGGATCGGAACCGGCGGCGCCGGGGGTGGAGAAGCGGAGCCAGGGCTTGTCGTCCTGTTCCTTGGCCCACTTGTCGAGGGTGGGCTTCTCTTCGTCCTTGGTCTTGGCTTCGGGGATGGGAGTGTAGCCCCACTTGGTAGCCCAGATGTCATAGGGGCCGATGCGCGGGACGAGGTCCTCGACGGCGATTTTGTCTTCGGGTTGGGCTACGTAGTTGAAGCGCGCGTAGTCCATGATGGAAGGCGTGTGGCCCCAGATATGCACCCAATCCTTGTCGCGGAGCTTTTTGGGATCGTACATGGAGCTGGCCTTCATATTGTGCTCGAAGCCGATGGTGTGGCCGACTTCGTGGCAGACCACGTATTCGAGCAGGCGGCCCATGAGGTCGTCCGGCAAGGGGAGCTTGGCGGCGCGGGGATCGAGCGGGCCGACCTGGGTGAAATACCAGTCGCGGGCGAGCACCATGACGTCGTGATAGAACTGGATGTCGGCATTGAGGATTTCGCCGGTGCGGGGATCGGAAATATGGGGCCCGCTGGCGTTTTCGGTGGTGGACGGCAGCCAGCGGATGACGGAGTGGCGGACGTCTTCGGGGCTCCAATCGGGATCCTCGGCGGGGGTGGGGGCGGATTTGGCGATGATGGCGTTGCTGAAGCCGGCCTCTTTGAAGGCGATGTTCCAATCTTCGACGCCCTTTTTCAGCCAGGGCACCCACTTGGTGGGCGTGGCGGCATCGATGTAATAGACGATGGGCTTGACGGGGTCGGAGATGGCGGCGTTGGGATTCTTCTTTTCCAGACGCCAGCGGGCGATGTAGCGGACGCGCTCGGACTTGTACTCGTTGTGGCTGAAATCCTCGACGCTGGTGGTGAAGTAGCCGACGCGCTCATCGAAGAGGCGGGGCATCATGGGTTTTTCGGGGAGCTTCACCATGCTGTGGTGGAGGACGACGGTCGCGGTGCTGCCGCGCATCGTGCCACCGCCGAGCCCGCCGCCGCGGCCTCCGCCGGCCGCCGCGCCGCCGCGTCCGGCGCTGTTGGTGTAGGTGACGGTGACTTCGGCTTCGACATTTTCGGGGTAGGACTTGATGTGCTCGACAAAGGAGCGGGTGGCATCGACGCCGGAAGCTCCGATGTGCTGGCGGGCGCTGAATTCGGGGATCTCGGTGCCGCCGCCGGCGCCGGCCTGCGGCACGAAGAGGCGGGTGATTTCAATGACGGGATCGCCGCTGGGAGCATAGGCGGCCACGTTGAAGGTAGCGATAATGGTGTCGTTATTGGCGGCCTTGACGGCCATGGCGATGGGATCGCGGGGGTCGGCGGTAAGCGAGAAATCGATATCTTCGAGGAGGACGCGGTTGCCTTTCAGCACCCACTTCACCACCTTCTCGGCGTACTGGCCGCCGCCATATCCGGCGCCGAGGGTGGTCTTGGCGATCTGGCTGTTCCAGAGGAACTCTTTGCCAAGCTCGCTCTTGGGGATCTCGTAGTAGTAGCGCTCGGCGATCTGGTGAATCAGGAAGACGCCCTTGGACGTTTTGGCGTCTTTGGTGATGACGCGGTCGTAGGGCTGGGGGTTGGGCGCGGTTGAGGCAGCGCCGCCGCGGCCGGCTCGTCCACCGGCGGCGCCGGCATCCTGAGCGGGCGGTTCATCCTGCGCGGTTAAGACGCCGGCAAGACAGAGGGTCAAAACTAGAGCGGGAAAGCTTCGCATCAATGTGTCTCCTTGCAGTGCTGGGGTTTGTCTATGGTATCAGGCGTCAGTGGGGCGCGGGGGGCTGCCTCACACGGCTTCGGAGCTTTGAGCACCCGCGGCGGGGCGGACGCGGCGCTGCGCGTCGGAAGGCGGGTAACAACCCGCAGCAGGTTGACAACTGTTGACAACCTGCCCCACATAAGACCCTGCGGTGGGTTCGTTTGGGAAATGCGTAAGGGGTGGAGGTTGTTGGGGTTGGAGGGCATAATGGGTTCGTTTCGTAGTTATGTCCGGGCGGCGGAATGAGTGGCGGCGCGAGGCATGAACAGGCTCCGATCTTAGATGTAGCATCGAGCGGGTTGGAGTCTGACATCGATTGCGGGTAAGTGGTTGATACGCAAGGAAAGAAATTGTGGATTTGGGGCGGACTGCGAGTTCGACTCCAGCACGGCGGGCAAACACGTCGCTGGAGAGCGTGACAATTTGAACGCATTGGAGCTGGAAGAGAGAGATTTCTCATGCAGCCGATGACGTGCAAGCGTATCCTTGTCACTAAACGAGGCCCACCCGCATATCTCCAAAGCACCGAGTGTGACGCCGGAACTGCCGAAGGCGAGCAGAATTCAAACCGAGTAGCGGGCCATGCGTCGACCCGTTCAACTGGTGGACGCAAGCGCGTTCCGGCAGTATGATATTCGCAGCTTCCTATGCGCCCCACGCTGATCATCGGGCTCCAGTTGGCGGCTGCCGCCCTTATCTTTCCAGGGTTAGTGCTATGGCTGTCGGGCGATTGGCGCTGGGTGGAGGGCTGGATCTTCTGTGTCTGGTGGGTATTCTTCGATGCTGCCGTTCTCTTGTGGCTTCGCTCCAGGGACCCCGCGCTGTTTGCAGAGCGCATGCGCATGCCCGGCAGCGGCGGTGAATCGCGCTCCGATCTGGCGATCGTCATCGGGATCAAAGTGGGATTCCTGGCTTTGATCGTCGTGCCGGCGCTGGATGTGCGCTTCGGTTGGACACCCCGTCTACCGCTGTGGAGCGAAGTATGCGGAGGCATCCTGCTCCTGGGGGGTGGTTTCCCGTTCTTCCGCGCGTTCACCGATAACACGTATCTGTCGCCGCTGGTGCGTATTCAGACCGAGCGCGGCCAGCATGTCATTGACACGGGCGTCTACGGCTTGGTTCGCCACCCCATGTATCTTGGGGCAAGTTTAGTGTTCATTGGCGGCGCGTTGCTGCTCGGTTCCATTTCCGGCCTTCTCGTAAGCCTCGCCATAGTCGGACTGCTCGTGGTGCGCGTGTTCGTCGAGGAGAAACTGTTGGTGCGCGATCTGGAGGGCTACCAGGAATATCTCCAGAAGGTGCGTTACCGGTTGGTACCACACGTCTGGTGATTCCGGCGGCAACGGATTTCCGGTCCCGACCAGGCGACCGCACGGAATTCACCTCGGCCCAACCTGAATCCTCTGGCCTATCTGGCGGGGCGAGAACCGGTGATGAGGATGTCCACCAGTCTTTTGGCGCTTTGCTGCCAGTCGGGGCTGGATGCCACATGGGAGACGCCGATGAGCGCCCGAAGCAGATCGAATGGGTCGAGATCCTTACGTATCTCGCCGCTCTTGATGGCGCGCTTGACGAGCGTGTCAATGGCTCTCTGCATCTGACCGCGGGAACCTTCATACAGCTTCGAGGGGCCTCCGACCAACGTATTCAGTGCAGGGGCGATGATCTGCTTTTCGGCGATGTGGTCGACGAACAACCGCATCCAGGCTCGCAACGCTTCGAGCGGGGGCATGACCTCAGCGAAGTTGGACGCTGCCGCCGCTAACTTCTCCACCTCGGCCCGGTAGACCGCCTCGATGAGTGCATCTCGTGTAGGAAAGTGGCGATACAGCGTTCCGGGTCCGACACCCGCCTGTCTGGCGATGTCGTCCAGACTGGCGTTCGCGCCCAGGCGCGTAAACGCCTCCTTGGCAACTTCCAGGATGCGCTCGCGATTCCGCTGCGCATCGGTGCGAGGCTTTCGGGCCGGAGATCGGGAACGTTTCGTGGCCATCGGCAAAATACTTGCAACCGGAGACATTCTCCGGTAATCTATTCATGCGGAGACTATCTCCGTTTTATCAAAATCGCGATGGTCCGTCAAGGTCGGTTGCCCACAGGCAACTCGGACCGGACGTCGCCCGGAGGAAGAAATATGCGTGTATTCGTCACAGGCGCCACAGGCTCTATCGGCTCTGCGGTTGTGCAGGAGCTCATCGATTCAGGTCATCAGGTGCTCGGTCTTACGCGCTCCGATGCGGGCGCAGAGTCGCTGATGGCCGCCGGCGCGGAGGTGCACCGCGGCGATCTCGAAAACCTGAAGAGTTTGCGCAGCGGGGCAGGCAACGCGGATGCGGTGATCCACACGGCCTTCAATCACGACTTCTCGAAGTACGTGGCGAACTGTGAAGCCGATCGGCAAGTCATCGAGGCGTTAGGCGACGCTCTCGCCGGCTCCGGAAAACTCCTGATTGTCACCTCGGGGACCGGGATGGCGAACTCAAAGCCAGGCAGTCTCTCCACCGAACACGATTTGCCGGTCAGTTCGAAAATGGTTCCTCGCGCGGCTTCGGAAGAGGCGGCCGCTTCGGTCGCAGCTCGCGGCGTCCGAGTCGCCGTTGTGCGGCTTCCGCAGGTCCACGACACGGTGAAGCAAGGGCTGGTCACTTATGCAATCCAGGTCGCCCGCGAAAAGGGTGTTGCGGCGTATGTTGGCGACGGGCTCAACCGCTGGCCGGCGGTTCACCGCCTGGATACCGCCCGGCTGTACCGCCTGGCGCTAGAGAAGGCAGACGGAGGCGACAGGTATCATGCCGTCGCGGAAGAGGGAGTACCCGCCCGGGACATCGCCGAAGCTATCGGTCGAGGCCTGGACGTGCCCGTGGTCTCCCTCACGCCGGAAGAGTCCGCCAAGCATTTCGGCTGGCTGGCGGCATTCGTTGGATGGGACATCCCGGCCTCCAGCGTGCTTACACGAGAAAAGCTGGGATGGAACCCTACGGGACCCGGTCTCATCTCCGATCTCGAGAACATGCGCTACTTTCCGGAGTGAAAATGGGAGGAGACGAGCTGGCAACGCCTAGGGAGATCCAAGCGTTGGGCGGACTGTGAACTGCGCGTCGGATGGGCGACAACCAAAATCGGCGTCGGGGCACTTTGGAACCGCGGCCAGCAGGGAGCGCGGCCCAGGCGACAGTTGCACTCGGTCTCGATTGTTCCAACGCATGGGATCGAAACTCTTCGTCGGGCCGCTCCCTACGGTCGCGGTTCCAAAGCGGCGCCACCCATGCGAATCTTCGGGTTAGGGCTTGTTCAATTCGGCGATCAGGGCGTCGGGGCCTTTGCGGTAGAGCTCGATGAGACGGAGCACTTCAGCGGAAGGCGGCAGCACGGCGCGCAGGACGGTATCGTCGAGGTTCTGGCGGCTGGGGACCCAGACTTTGCCGTCGGCGAACTCCACCTGGCTGATAAAACCGGTCATACCGCGAATGTCCAGGGGCTGGCCGTTGCGGGAAATTTTCATGGAGGTGTCCTGCGCGAAAGCGGCGGTCTGGCCGGCCGCCAACTGCAGATCGGGCTGCGAAGAGGGCACCGAGGCCGCCAGGTAGAGGCGTCCGGCAGGATCTTTCACCAGCCAGCCGACTTCCACGTGGCTCACCGGGACATGTCCGCGATTGCGTACTTCAATGTGCGGGGTGCTTACCTGATCGCCCACCACAACGGCCGTGCCGCTGACGGGTTCCACGGGCGAATCGGGGAACGATACGAAGGCAAAGCGCTCGGTGCGCGCCGGGACAGTGGTGGCAGAGGAGGCGACGGCCGGACCGCGGAGCATCATCGGACGGTCGAGTTGCGGACGGTCGGCGATGCGCGTCATCTCCTGCAGGACGGCCTGTTGCAGAGCGGTGCGACCGCCGTGCGCCAGGATTTGCTTGAAATAGTCGCGGTCGCGCTGGGCTTCTTTTTCCCAGGCGATCATGTCGCGGCGCGAGTGGATCTGGTCGGGCCCGTAGAACGAAAGGTCCTGGAACAGCACGCCATCGAGACTGACTTCCACCAGCGGGCCGGAGGCGAAGGCGGTGGGACGCACCAGGTGCTGCACGATGTGAATGGGAAAGGATTCACCGGGTCCGATATTCAGCCGCGGAATGCACATGGAGGCTTTGCCGCCCATGGTGACTTCCTGCGATACCACGCGCAAGGTAATGCCGTGAATGCGATTGGGACTGGAGTTGCGAAGGGTGAGCAGGGCATCCAGATCGACCATGATGGCGGCGCCGCGGGCGGTATAGCGGGAATCGCGCGGATCGAGCGTGAGGAACGCAACCGGCGAATCCTTGGCGAGGGTGATCTTGAAGGCGGAAACCGGAAGCACGGTCTCCTGCGCGAACGCGGCGGCAGCGCAGAGCGTCCCGATTCCCAACAAGCGAATTGGCGTTTGACTCCCCATGATCCTCACCAGGAAACACTCCGCACGGTGACATCGCCGGTGACCGGGTCGACGAAACTCTCGCCGATGGATCCCTGCGTATTGGCGGTATAGCTGACGTTGCGGATTCCGGCATCGTGCGTCATCCCCATGACCTCACTGCCCTGCCGGACTTGAATGCCGTTGGCGGTGGCTTGCAGCATCATGCGATCGGCCGGCGCGGGGGTGGGCCGCTGCAAGATGAGTCCGGCGGCGACGACGGCAGTGAGGCTGGCCAAGGCGAGGATAGCGCGAGGGCCGGAGAAGCGTGCCAGGCCGGTCATTACCGGCTGCGGTTCGCGGACGCATTCGCCGGCGGCCAGGCCGAGACGGATGTTGGCCTGCATTTCCGAGGCGAGGCGGTTCCAGGGAATCTCGGGCATGGCCGAGAGGTCCGAGACCATTTGCCGCACACCCTGAAACGCGGCTACTTCTTCCTGACAGAGTTCGCATTGCCGGAGATGGCGCTCGGTACGCCACCGGGCGATGGGGCCGAGGTCCCCGCCGGCATGCAGCGCCAGGGTGGCTTCACTCGGGTGCTTCGTGGCTCTCATCGCTTTCGTCCTTCCACGTACCGTTTCAGCTTATTCCGCGCGTTGGCAATATGCGAGCGCACGGTAGCCTTGGAACAATCCAGCCGACGGGCGACTTCTTCGGCCGGTAAATCCTCCACATCGCGCAGCATTAAGGCGGCGCGTTCGCGCGGGCTCAGCAAGCGCAGCCCATCGGCCAGGTAATCGGAATGCTCGCTGCGCAATACCAGCGTCTCGGGACTCTCCGCCTGGCTCAGAGGGTAGTCCTCAATCTCGCTGAACGACACACGGCTGTTGCGGCGGATGAAATCGATCGCCGTATTTGTGGCGATTCGCAACAGCCATTGGACGGCCTTCTGGTCGTCCTTCAACTGTTCCTGCCGCTGCAGAGCCTTAATGAACGTTTCCTGGGTTAGATCCTGGGCATCGGCGACATTCCGGACAATCCTGTAGATCTGTCGGAACACCTGCCGTAAGTGCTCGGAAACAAACCGGTTCTGTCGATCTAAGAGCTCCAGCCCGGGCTCAACGACGTCGCTCATCTGGCTCGTAAGTTCTGCCGTTCTCACAAGTTCCTATCTGGTATGACGCGGAAACCTGGAAAACGTGCATGGGATTCACAGGTGTGGGATTGTCCATCCGGACCTCCTGCTCATCCCCCTTGCAACCGATTATACTGAAGGCGGCACGGGTTGCCGCTACCGATGACGGCGGCGAGCCGCGCGGGGCGCCCCCGTAGATTGCGCCAAAAACTATGAAACTCGCAGAACGAATGCAGCGCATCGGCGTGGAGTCGGCTTTCGACGTCCTCGTCCGGGCCCGCGCTTTGGAAGCGCAGGGCCGCAGTATCATTCACCTGGAAATCGGCGAGCCGGATTTCCCAACACCACAACACATTATTGACGCCGCCAAGAAGGCGCTGGACGATGGGTGGACGCATTATGGCCCCACCTTGGGCCAACCGGATCTGCGAGCCGCCATTGCCGAGACCGTATCGCGTACGCGCGGGATTTCGGTGGGGCCGCAGAACGTGTCGGTGGTGCCGGGCGGCAAGCCCATCATCTTTTTCCCCATGCTGGCTTTGCTGGAGCCGGGCGACGAAGTGATCTATCCCAATCCGGGATTCCCCATTTACGAATCGATGATCCGGTTTTTGGGAGCGACGCCGGTGCCCATGCCGCTGGAAGAGAGCCGCGGCTTTTCGTTCGACCTGAACCTATTTCGCGACCGGCTGAGCGACCGCACCAAAATGGTGGTGCTGAATTCGCCGCAGAATCCCACCGGCGGCGTGATTCCGCG
>Ga0181529_10006019_pt1 | contig 12478 bp, 10 predicted proteins | sample PEATcosm2014_Bin_36_FD_119763 | JGI IMG/M metagenome (GOLD analysis project Ga0181529, IMG submission 119763) | Peatland microbial communities from MTU Mesocosm Facility, Houghton, MI, USA - PEATcosm2014_Bin10_30_metaG | ecosystem: Environmental > Terrestrial > Soil > Wetlands > Peat | place... | reverse complement strand
CGTACCGCCATCGGCGCCCTGCGCAGCATCCAGAAACAGCCAGATCGTGTCCAAAGCTACTTCGGACAGAAAGATGTCTACTATGCCGCTGCGTAGCAATACTTCAGGGCCGGATCAATAGAAATCCCTACATGCCTTTGAGTTGGGTGACAACTGTGACAACCGGATAGGGATGAATGTATCTTCCGGCCTGCCGGACATTACCCCACAGCAAACCTGAGTTTCCTTCGACAAAAATGCGATCTGCGGCAGAGTGCACAGCAGATCGCGAAATTTCTGCAAATGAAACAGTGGAGGCAAACCTGGGGAGCGTTCGCGCAATCAAAGGACTTGGGCCGCTGAGCGTTTGCAGCTGAGCCGCGCCGCAAAAATCTTCAGTTCCTCCCGGCAGGTGAGTTGACCGGCCGACGGCGCAATTGCCCCTCTGGGCGCACTCGGAGGGCGAACTCCGCAGCCAGGCCGAGACAATGCCTGCGCTGAAGCTGTCGCCAACACCAATGGTTTCAACCGGAACCAGCAGCATGGCAGGCACGCTCCAGACTTTCTGCTGCGCACACACCAAGGACCCTTCTTGCCCCACTTGATGACGCTTGCCGAGCAGCTCGAGTGGGTGCCCCTTACTGGCAGCTCCGTTGATCCGGCAGGCTTCTTCGTCGTAGGGCTGGAAGGTGTCGACAAAGTCAAGCAGTTCGCCCAGCGTGCCGTGCCATTGATCCGCCGGGTCGTCGTTGGTGTCAAGGGAGAGTGTGAGGCCGGGCTGTTTGAGCCGGTCAATGGGGCTAGGAAGGTAGGGCTGCGGCCCCCTTGCAGGTAAAGCGACGAAATGCGGAAATGGCGGGCCGATACGAGATAGTCAAAGTCTAGGTCGTCGATCATCAACTCTTCCAGAGCTTCCGGGTAGGTCAGAATGTGGCCGTTGGTTGCCGTGGTGCAGAAGAAACTTAACCCACGGCTGACTTGCTGCTGCCGGAAGCGCGAACGCAGGAGAGATCGACGTTCTGCTCGCAGAGACGCTCCAAGGCGATTGAACCCAGAGGATCGGAACCAATACGCGAGATAAAGCCTACCGAGTTTCCCAGTGCACGCAAGATCGTTCGCAAGGATCGCGGAAGAACTGCCACCGTAGGCTGAAAGCACGAGGCGAGTAGTTCGCTACGCAGGCCATAGAGGATGGGGTCCAGGCTGATCTCATCCTCCGTGGTCACATCAAAGAGCTTGGTCATGGCTAGTCCATCATCAGCGTAACAACACGACTAAGGTTGATTGGATTGTCAGGATCGAGACCCTTGCTGATACCGATGTAACTACCGAGCAATTGGCCCCAAACGACATACACAACCAGCCGCAGGAGCTCGGGAACCTCAAGACCAAGTTCGATGGCAAGATCGCAATCGGCCCGCAACGTGGCCGGAATGCGGTTGCCCACTGCGAAGATCGTGGCACCAAGGCCCTTCATCTCGCTCAACACCTCAACTTCTGCCATCAGACTGTTCTCTGACAGGAACCCGGCCACCAGAGTCCGGTCGGAAACAATCGACATGGGCCCGTGTCGAAACTCGAGTGTGTGGAAGAACTGTGCGTACGTGGACGACGACTCCATCACCTTGAGCGAAGCTTCCTGCGCAATAGGATAGAGTCCTCCCTGGGCCAGAACAGCTACAACGTCAAAGTGTAGTTGAGCTAAATCTTCAACCTGAACACCGTAGGTGCTGAGCAGGCTAGCCAGTTCCTGCGGCAATGCCTCCATACCATTTAGCCAGGACTCGTTTCCGGAGATCCAGGCGCCTAAATACTGGAGAGCCAGAAGCATCGAAGTGAACGAGGAAGTCATCACCGTGCTCTCTTCAAGCACTGGAAGCTGCAGGAGGCGACGTGTTAGACCGGCCAGCTCGTTGCCGTCGCAGGTGACACCTAGAAACTCAATCTCACGCTCGCGCATGAACTCCGCAACACGCAAAACCTCTGAGGTGTGTCCGGAGCGGGAGATTAGGACCGGAAAGAACTGTTGTTGCGCCTGCGGAAAGACCAGAGAAGGAAATAAAAGAATCTCAGAGGCAGGGACGGCTCGAGCAGTCCGTCCGGTGAGTTCGGTGAATGATCGCGCTGCCGCATCGGCAAGGTAGTAACTGGTACCGCAACCAACAAAAACCCACTCGAACTCCTGGGGATTGCGGTCACCAATGAGATCTTTCAAGTCCAGCTCATGGAGCAGGTTCAGGCATTTTGCCCAGTTTGCAGGCTGAGCATAGATTTCGCGTAGTGTTGATGCTCCTCGATTCACTTTGTCTCCCTGATCTTATCTAACCGGCGATGCGCATTTGGCGTGTCCAGCACCATGAATGAGGCGCTGGAGGTTCAAATGATCACATCTACTTATAAATGAAATAATAACACACATAAACAAACACAACGAAAGTTTGTTTTCGTATGGCGCACTGCTCTCCAAGACGACAGCAAGAGCCTTGGACGGACGTTGATCTGACAGGGGATAGGGCGGCGTCCCCGTGCTTTCACGGAGCGGATTAGGCAGCGTCGAGTTAGGTGGTGCACTGGCAGCTATCAAGGGTGGAGTAAACTTAACTCGGCACCGCCGGGGAGATCGTGACCCGCAACTGCGTCGAACCATATGGCACCAAAGAAATTCTCTCCACGGTCGCACTCACCCTACTTACGCTCACATCCGGCAGACAAGGAGTGAATTGTTGCGCCTTGTTGTCCGGGTTTACTTCCAGTTCCCAGTCCTCGATCCTTCTAGCTTGTACCGCCTCAGTTTACGTCCGTACTCGTAGCGCCGCTGCAGGTTGTTCTTCCGGTACAGCACAATCAATTCAATGCCGCGCTTCTTGAATCGCTCACGCAGCGGATGTGCATCATAGCCACAGTCGGCTATGATGCACATCGCCTTTTGCTGCGGCCGACATCTCGTCCTTGGGACGCGGACTTGGGCAAGCGTGGCTTCTCCCGGAGAGGCACTTTCAAGGCGAACTCCCAACGGAAGACCTGAATCGTCGATCAGCACCATCCACTTCGTGCCCTTGCCACGCCTGGTTTTACCGACTATGGAGCCCCTTTTTATCAGGCGTAAAGCTGACGTCAAGAGAGATCTCTTCCAACTTCAGCAAGCCCTCTCCATCCAGCGCGTCGAGCAGCGCTCGCCAGGAATCCAGCCAAACGCCTTCCTCTGCCCACTGCTTCAGTCTGTGCCAACAAGTGGCCGACGACGAATACTGGTCGAGGGAAAATCGCCACGGCGCTCCTGTCCAGAGCGCCCACAAGATGCCCTCTAAGCAAGCCCGGTTCGAACACACTGTCGCACCTGATTAATCTGGCACCGCTTCGGCTCTGGCAGCAGCGAGTCGATAAGTTTCCACTGCTCATCGGTCGACCACTCAAATCGCTTCTTGCCTATGCAGAACTTCTCAGAAAAAAGTAAGCCGTTTGATGCCGGATCCACTTATGAGACATCCTCTTAACGCTTTCCGTGGATGTTAGGCTCATCGCCATACCATCCGTCTTTGTCACCTCTTGGGTTCGCCTTGAACCAAAGTCCTTCCCACCACCAGCATCACCCGGCTTCACCGGTACTGCCGGACTCACCGCCACCCCAAACGGCCCGGCTTGGCTGTCACGAATTACCGGTTGATCTCAACGGCAAGCACCGCTGGGGCTTCCCGCGTTCCGTATGATCGCCGCCGCATGAATGTCATCACCAATACCCCGGCATCTCCGACGGAGGCTGATCGCTCATACTCTTCTATCGTCCGCGGCCTTCCCAATCTGACTGGCGGGCCGGCTTCTGCGTTAGGTGTTTCGAGGCTTACTCGGTGGTTACTCGCGATACGACCTAAATGCTCACGGAGCCGATTGAAAGGCTCTTTGCGTCGAAGGCTCCAACTACTTTGTTGCCTTTGCCGCCGCCTCGATTGTTACGGAGGGAACGAACCAGTTCCCTGGCGGGTCTATACCTCGCTGAAAAGCACCATTTTCACGACGCACGATCAGAGGTTCCATCGATGAAGATGCCCGCCGATACGCTGTATCTTCGGGGCTAGATCAGTAAGCCAACTTCGCCTCTTCGAGAAACCTACCCAATAATTCCCTGTCACGGAACGACTCCGTACCGCCAGGACGCTGAGTGGAAAGTGCCGCAGTTCTGTTGCCAAAAGCGGCGCAGAGATCGGGATCCTTGCCGCCCAGAAAGGCGGCGATGAACCCAGCGTTGAAACTATCGCCCGCACCAATTGTGTCCACAGGAACGAGGGGCAGAGCTGGCGCATCCCATCGTTTGCCGCCTGCCTGGACGATCGCGCCGCGTCGTCCGCACTTGATAGCAACAATCGGAATCCGTTCGGCAAGCACTGCGAGATCTCTCTCCGGATCGGATTCTCCTGTCATTCTGCATGCCTCATCATCGTTTGGTAGAAAAATGTCAACCAGGCCCAGCAGTTCGTGCAGCACGCCGCCCCATCGATCTTCAGGGTCATCATTGGTATCCAAAGAGAGGGTCATCCCTGCGGCCTTCAAGTCTCTGCAAATTCGAGGCAGGTCAGGCTGCAGCGCCCTATGCAGGAACAGCGATGAGAGATGAAAGTGACGGCCTGACGCAAGATACCCCATATCGATATCCTCGATATTCATATCGAACATCGTTCCAGGATAAGTGAGGATATGGCGATCCTTGGAGTGGGCCACCAGAATGGTAACTCCGGTCGATGGTCCATTGCTTACACGCCGGACACAGCTCACATCGACACCGCGCTCCACCAAGCGGTTTAGTGCAATCGAACCCAATGAATCGTCCCCCAGCCGCGTGATAAACCCCACAGAAAGGCCAAGGGCAGCAAGGTTGTGCGCAAGAATTGCAGATGAACTTCCTAGCGTCATACGGAAATCGGTCGCCAGCAACTCACGATCTACAGGCATTGTGCTTGGAAGCCCGTACAATATTAGATCAAGATTAATCTCACCTGCGATGGTGACATCGAATCTTTTTCTGCCGTTCTCACTCACGAAACCTCCTCTTTCACTCGTCGGCTATATCGCAACGCTTGCACTGGATTCCATAGAAACAAAATGCGGCTCGCTACGCTCCGGGGTCAATCATAACAACCCGGCTAAGATTTTGGGGGGCGTCTGGATCAAGCCCTTTCCGCAATCCAAGATATCCCCCCAACAACTGCCCCCAAACAAGATAGATGACCAAGCGTCCAATCTCAGGCACCGACAATCCCAGTTCAATCGCCAAATCCGCGCTTTGCTTCACTTCCGGAGAGATACGATTGGCAATCGCCAGCGTGCGCGCTCCGAGTCCTTTCATCTCGAGCAACACTGCACTCTCATCCCGATAACCGGTTTCCGAGAGCAGTGCCCCTACCATCATCTTTTCCGAGACAATTGACATTGGACCGTGGCGGAATTCGAGGGTGTGAAAAAACTGTGTGTAGGTTGACGACGACTCCATGATCTTCAGAGCCACCTCCTGCGCAATCGGATGCAGAGGCCCCTGTCCCAAGATCGAAATATCATCAATCGGCACCCTAGAAAACTGCTCCAACTCCCCAGCGTACTTTAGCAGCAACTCGTTCAATGCCAGAGGCAGTGAGTATAGAGCATCTTTGAACGATTTGTCCTCGGAGAAATCGGCTGCAATGTACTGGAGCGCAAGAAGCATCGATGTGAAAGACGCCGTCATTACGACGCCATGTTCGAAGACCGGAAGCTGGAGCGTGCGTTCCGAAATCTGCGCAAGTTCATTGGCGTCGCAGGTGAGGGCCATGTATTTCACGCCGCGTTGCCCAAATAGCTCGGCGGCCCTCAAGACCTCAGACGTGCGGCCTGATCGAGAGATCAACACAGGAAATACATCGGACTTTGCGTTGATAACCGGTTCAGGCCAGAAGAGGATCTCAGAGACGGCGACAGCCTGCGCTGAAACATTCAATAAAATCCTGAACGTGCTTGCTGCAGCCTGTGCCAGATGATAGCTTGAACCGCATCCTGCGAACAGCCATTTTACGGTTCGCGGATTCTTGTCTCCAACTAATCGCTTGAGATCTAGTCGATCCATAAACTTTAGGCACTCTTGCCAAGTTTTGGGCTGATTTGATATCTCACTGAACGTCTCTTTCCCCCGTGCCATTCGCAACATGCTTTCTCCCAACCTTTGTGTCAGCAGTTCAAACTGCTGGCTGGCGCTTGGTACAACGAATTGCAATCCTCTGTGCTCGCTTGCCGAATAGATAGCGGCAGCGCCTCCATCAGCGCGGTCCCATCATGCTGCATCGTTGCGCCGCCGACACGGCGACACAAACAAGCGTGTCGTGAGCCTTCACCCATAGGCGAAGAACTGGATCGGGGAACCCCAGGAGCGGGCCCCGCATATCTTGCAATGCTTAAGAACCGGATACATGAATCTCAATGCGACAGAGAATGAACCGATGAGCCGGTGCCCTTGCCTAAGCGGCTCAATCGACCGGACCGATCAATAAGGATAAAGCATGAAATACGTCGCACTCTGCGACCCGCTAACGTGCTGATTGTGTCCATTCGGCTCTCCCGAGGCTCTTCGCCTCTTTTCACTTTTGTCTCATGCGCCATCTTTCACGTAGATGAAAGTCAGAAAGTGCCCTACGGACATGGAAATTAGCACAACATAGACTACAAAAGCAAAGAAAAAACTGCAAATAGCAACCAATGGTCTCCCATATTCGGAATCTCAATTGATGACAAAGGACTTACATCGATTCAAGACGACACATAACCTCATGCTCTTGTGTACCTTCCGCGGTGATGTGAGGAGCATACCCAGATCGGAAGATGTTGGGGATCCACAGCTTAGATCAGGGAAAGTACCCCTTGTTTATGCCACGCAGCCTCTGAACAGTACCCAACAGACAACCGGCTATGATCTCGAAAGTCTCTGCTCAGAGGTTTCTTAGAAGCATGGCTTGAAGCGCAAACAAACAATACGACGCTCGTAGGAGATCATACGATACAAATGGTAATGTATAGACATTGACCGGCGTCTTCCACCTATCCAAGCGCGGGTCATAGGCCCACTTAGCCAACAACCCTAAACGTCGAGGAATCTATTATGTGGTCACGAATCGAATGCATCCTGGCCTGGTTGCTCGTTGCGATTGCGCTCCTTCGGCATCCCGCTTCCGCACAGGTCAAGGTCTATCCTGGCACACTCAACCTCAAGACCTATCAGGAAGGAGCCCCCAATCCAAATCCGCCGTTCGATCAGTATGCCTCTACTTCGCGGTTCAATTATCCCTATACCCTCCGAGACAATCTGACGGGGGAGTCCGCTCCCCGCAGTTGGCGTGCCATCTTTTTGGAAAACGAATATTTGAAGTGCTCAGTATTGCCCGATCTGGGTGGGCATCTGTTTACCTGCATGGACAAGATCTCGGGACGACCGATGTTCTACGCCAACCCCTCGATCAAGAAAGCTGAAATTGGCAACCGCGGCGCGTGGGCCGCCTTCGGATTGGAATTCAACTTTCCTGTCTCGCATAACTGGGTTTCCATTGCGCCGGTCAACTACTCCTATGCCACACACCCCGACGGAAGTGCCTCCGTTTGGGTCGGCAACATTGATCGAGTGTATGGAATGCAGTGGCAGGTCGAGTTGCTCCTCAAGCCAGGTTCAACGCTGCTGGAACAGCACACCACACTCTACAACCGGAGCGATTTCCGCCATCGCTACTATTGGTGGAACAACGCAGCCATCGAGGTTTGGGACGACTCGCGCATCGAATATCCCATGCGCTTCGCCGCATCGCATGGGTTCACGAATGTCAACCCATGGCCCGTGGACCCTGCGGGCAAGCATGACTTGAGTGTGGTGGGCGATCAGCTCTCTGGAGCGGTCTCATCCTTTGCGCATGGCACCAGAGAGCCATTCATGGGCATCTGGAATCCGCATACGCAATCTGGAACCGCGCATTATGCCGACTACCGCGATGTGCCAGCAAAGAAGATATGGTCTTGGGGCGCCGACGAGGATGGGCACGCCTGGCGCAAAGCCCTCTCGGATAACAACAGTGCCTATGTCGAAGTGCAAGCTGGACTATTTCGCAACCAGGAGACCTATGCATTCCTGGAGCCTGGACAATCGCTCCACTTCTCTGAGTACTGGATGCCCGTGCGCGATTTGGGAGGCATTACGCGGGCCAACAAGACCGGAGCGGTCTACTTGCATTCCAGCGGAGCAGATCTCACCGTCGCACTGAATGTGAATTCGCGTCTCCCTGGAGCAGGAATCTCACTGAAGCAGGATGATGTGCTTGTGTGGAGCGGGACCAGCGACCTCTCGCCGGAATCGACTTGGTCCCATCATCTTGTCCGAGCCACCGAATCCGGCAAGATAACATTCCAATTGCGCAATCGGGACGGCCAGTTGCTCCTGGAGCAGACCGAAGGGAAATTCGACTGGGACCCAGAGTCCTCCGTTGCAACCGGCCCCCAACAGATCGAACATCTGCCCTTGCCCAAGGACCGCTCCGAAGACGACTGGCTCCAGGCCGGGCGGCAGATGGAGTTACACGGCGCTCTGCTTGAGGCACTGAACTGCTATCGCAAGGCGATGGAGCAATTTGCCGGAAGCCAATCGTTGATGGTCGCAGCCGGCAGATTGGCGGCCTCAGAGCAACAGTATGACGAGTCCGTGCGGCTGCTGCGCCGGGCTCAGATGCGTGATACTTCCAATTCTGAGATCGCATACTATCTAGGGCTCGCCTACGAGGGTTCGGGAGATACGCAAAGCGCCGCGGATGCCTACCAGATCGCATATCGCCAGGCTGATCTGCGCGCACCGGCCGCCCTTCGTCTGGCCGAGATAAAAGCCCGCGCGGGCAAATTGGACGACGCGGTAGAACTGCTGCAAGCCGCACTCGCCGCGCAGCCGAACAACCTGCGCGCCGGCGAGGAGTTGGAGGCTGTGCGGCGCGCCGCCGGAGAAACAGCCGAAGCCGACCAGCTGGCCCGGAGCGGACTGGAACGCGATCCTGCCAACGACTTCCTGAAAGCAGCTACGGAAAGCCCGGACCTTGCCCATTTGGCTGCGGATCCCTATCGCTTGCTTGCGGTCAGCGCCGAGTTCATCCGGATCGGACTCTACAAGCAAGCTCTGAAACTTCTGGACCGGGATTATTCAACCGTGGTGACAGATCAAAGCGAGCCCGGATCGGTACTTCCGCAAGCGCATCCATTGGTCCGTTATTACGCCGCCTACTGCCATCAACGGCTGGGAGGCGACGGCAAGAATGACCGCGATGCTGCGTCAGCGCTCCCTGCGAGCTACATCTTTCCATCCACAGAAACTGATCGAGTTGTTCTCGAAGCCGCAGTTGCCGGCAATCCCAGCGATGCCACTGCTCAGTTTCTGCTTGGCACTCTGCTCTTCTCCAAAGGGGAAACCGACAGTGCCTTGGCCCATTGGACCCGGTCCAAGCATGTCGACCCACACCGCGCCGTTCTCGACGCCTCCATGGGCTACGCGCTACTTCGCCTGCGCCACGATCCACTGAATGCCCTGGCCGCATTCCGCGAAGGTGTCTCCAACGATCCCACGAACCCTGCGGTTTACGAGGGCCTGGATCAGGCCATGAGCGCGCTGCACATGCCTGCGGCCGAAAGGGCCGCAGCTCTGGCGCAGTATCCGCAAAGCAACTCTCTTCCGGCATCCGTGCCCGCAACCTTGGTCTACCAGCTGGCATTGGCGCGCGCTGAAGCCGGACAGTTCAAGCCAGCTCTTACCCTATTCAATGACCGATATTTTCCTAGCGAAGAAGGCGGCATTTCTGCGGCGCAAGTGCAGTTTGAAGTCGAGCGGATGCAGGCCCAGGCCAGCGCCGATTCAGGCGTCTGTGCCCCGTCCCTGGCCTTTCTCCACAAGGAAAAGAATACAAATTGGCGAACCTCCCTTCCCGCACGAGATCAGGTCCAACTGGCCTCAATTGCACGTACGTGCGGTGCGCCGGAGGAGGTTGTTCCGTTACTGACCGCAGCGGCGGAAAGCACCGGTTCTACAGATCTTGTCTGGGCGCTCCAAGCCGGGAAGTTATTGGGCAACGTCACTGGCGCTCAGGTTCGTCAGCGTCTGCTTGCGGTTCAGGCGGAGACCATGGAACAGACTGAACGCGAACCGACCTCCGGCTTCTGGTGCTACCAGAGAGGTCTCGTCGCACAGGCCCTGGGCGAACACGAGGAAGCTGTCACTTGGCTGGAGCGTGCGCTGCTACTTCCAGAACGACACATGTCGCGCCATCTGGCCCGTTTGGCTCTGGATATCAAGGAAGCTCCACACTAGCCTTGCCAGAACAACATTTGCCGCGGCAAATGCCACAGAACAACCGCAAAGACAACCGCACACAGCAACCAATAGCCACAGAAACAAAGGAAAGCAGACGAAGCATGACTTTTGTTTCGGGGACACATAAAATGCAATTTGCAGGCCAGCAATCTCGGTCAGTTATTAGAATCCTTGTGCTTGGCGCTATTGGTGCCGGCACCTTGTTCGCGCAATCTGGCCAATCGGCAAAGTCATCTTGGATGAACCCCATTTTGACGCCGGATCAGAGAGCGAACCTCGTACTCCCGGAACTCACGCTGGATGAAAAGATCCTTCTCATCCATGGACAAGGATCCCCGTGCGACGACCATTCCGGCCCCAACACCTATCTGAGCAACGGCGGCGATGGATTCTCTCTGGGGTTCAGCGCCTGGGGATCCCCGCTGCAGATGGACGGTGACGCGTACGGTGTCCGGTTCAGTGGCATCAACGGCCGTTACTCCACGCGCAAACTAAATTCGTTGGAAATGCTGCTGCTGATTTGTGCGGAGTTGGGTCTGAACAAAGCCTATGAGCTTTCGGCTAAGACCGGGATTGGGGGCAGTCTTTCGAGTCCCGGTCTTAAGTAGGCTACAAATAGTACGATGCCGAAAACAAGCCCGTATTGTTTCCCTTACAGCGGTTCTCCAACAGATGTAGCCCTTGCAGTGATCGTGCGAGGTAGCTTTTTCTTAAGGAAAAAGCTACTCAGCGGTTGTGGTTTCGGGGTATAGCAATTGGAGAACCGCTCTAGGTTTTGGACTCTCCTACACAACCTTTCATTACGCCAATATGGAATTGGCTCCAGATACCAAAGCCGCTTTGACTGTCCGTCTGAGCATCAGCAATACCGGTAACCGCAAGGGTACGGAAACGGCGGTGATCTACGCCACATTGCCGGCCTCGGCAGGCGAACCGCCCAACCGGCTTGTGGGCTGGAGCCGCGTCCATCTGGAACCCGGACAAACATCCACAGTGCGGATTTCAATAAAAGCAAAGCAGCTATCGGTCTTCGATGATCGAACAAACCGCTGGAAGCTCGTTCCCGGCCGCTATGTCTTGCACGCAGGGGGGGGCGTCCCGCGACCTTCCGCTCTCGGCAACAATCGACTTGCCTTAATATGGACGTGGCCACACTGCGATGCAGTGTGGCCATGTCCATTCCCTGATAAACGGAATTCCTAGACCCGAATCACTTCGATGCCGAGCGCAGCAATAGCGTCCGCATCGGCATTGCTAATCTGGTTGTCGGTTACCACGGTATGAATGGCATTGACGGGAGCGACCACAGCCAGACTGCGTCGCCCAAACTTCGTGGAGTCGCAAACCACCACGATCCGAGTGGCCGCCTTGATCATCGCCCGGTTCACGCGAGCTTCCATCAGATTCGGAGTCGTCAGTCCAAGCTTGAGATCAAACCCATCGATGCCCAGAAACAGAATGTCGCCATGGATCTCATTCAGCGAATCCTCGGCCATGGGACCGACCAGTGAAAACGAGTTCTTGCGCAGCGTGCCCCCAGTCAAGAGAAGTTCAAAATCTGTTCCGCTCAATTCGGCAGCGATATTGACGGCATTGGTCACCACGGTCAAGTTCGACAAGCGCCTCAACTGACGTGCTACCGCAGTGGTCGTGGTGCCGGAGTCCATCAGTACGCACATTCCTTCCTTCACCAGATCCGCCGCCGCTACCGCTATCCTATGCTTTTCTTCCAGCTGCTTTTGCTCCTTTTCCTGCAGCGAGGGATCAAGCAGAACTCCACTCTGCAGCGAAAGGGCGCCGCCATGGGTCCTCTGTACCAGCCCCTTAGACTCCAGGTAATCCAGATCCTTGCGAATCGTAATGCGAGAGATCCCAAGGCGGTCCGAGAGCTCGGAAACCAGCACTCTTCCATCGCTCTGAATCTTGCCAAGTACATGCTGCCTGCGTTCGTCAATCAGCATGTTGCTTCTGTCCTTCGTTTCAGATCTCATCACATACCACCTTACCTATTCTTTCTTTTATCACGTCCAGCGCACTTATGTGGAGTACATTTTTTGACGTGCAGGCTATCATCGCTTTTCGGCCATGCACCGTTTTGCCACCGGTTCGGAGCGTGCCAACCACTTTGCACTGCGGTAAGGCCGAGCTTTACACCGT
>Ga0181529_10006016_pt1 | contig 12481 bp, 13 predicted proteins | sample PEATcosm2014_Bin_36_FD_119763 | JGI IMG/M metagenome (GOLD analysis project Ga0181529, IMG submission 119763) | Peatland microbial communities from MTU Mesocosm Facility, Houghton, MI, USA - PEATcosm2014_Bin10_30_metaG | ecosystem: Environmental > Terrestrial > Soil > Wetlands > Peat | place... | reverse complement strand
GGACAGTGGTGTCTGTCCCCCGGTTTCTGCCAGTTTCGAATGCATCGAAGAAGCGGGGACAGCGTAGCCTGTCACCGGTTTCTGTATGCGAAATGCGTCGGGACGGTGGGTGTCGAGCAGCTCGGGGCAGCCCGCGCGGCCTTCGCCGACAATCGCCTGAATGCGCGCCAGCGTCAGCTCCAGCTTCACCGGTTCCGGCGCGGCGAGCACGAAAAGGCCGCCCTGCGCGGCTTGCGGCTTGACGGGATTCACGCCGAGCTGGATCCGTTCGATGGGCGCGGCGGGCGGATGGCCGGCCAGATCGAGCCGCAGCAATTTCAGAAACGATTTGCCGTCGAGCGATGGCGCCGGCAGCCGCAACGTGCGTTCGTGAATGGCGCGGGTTTCGAGATGCAGGCGCAATCGCAGCTCATCGGTGGCCAGCCCGCGCGTGGCCAGCCGCGTGGTGAGGCCGTTGAGCAGGCGCGCCAGCAGAAACTCGAGCGGCTCCAGCAGCTCCACCGGATATTCCAGCTCGAGCTCATCTTCAAACTGCTCCGGCTCTTCGATCGGCGTCAGCTTGCGCCCGGCTTCCCCGCGCGCCAGCTCGCGCAAGTGCAACCCTTCCGCACCCAGCCGCTCGGCAATTCCCAGCGGCGGCAGCGCGGCCAGATCCTGAAAGCGGCGAATGCCCCAGCGGTCCAGCGTTTCCCGCAATTCGTCGGAAGGCTCTAGCAGCGCGACCGGCAGCCTGCCCAGGAACTTGGCTTCATCGCCCTGCGGAACGATGCTGACGCCCGAAAATCCGCGGGCAGCGCTGATGGCGGCATCGGGATTGGCGGCCAGGGCAATGGATGCCCGCGCACCGGTTTCGGCGGCGCGGCGCGCGAGGGCCGCGGCCAGCTCCTGCGCCGCGCCGAAAAGACGGTCCAGGCCAGCTACGTCGCAGGTGACGGTATCGGGCGCGGTTCGCTCGACCAGCGGCGAAAAATCGAACGCTACCGCCGCCAGGTTACCCGTGCCATGCAAACAGGCGAACATTTACACGGGGACTGACACCACTGTCCCAAGGCGCGTTTTTTGCGCCGCGTGGAAAGTGGTGTCTGTCCCCTGCCTCCCTTCAGTGCCCAGGGACAGACACCACTGTCCACGCGGCGCAAAGGCGGCGCCTTGGGACAGTGGTGTCAGTCCCTGATCGAAAACAGCGGTGAGGGCCAGCCCCGGTTTGCGCCGCGCCACCGTCACGCGCATGCCGCCGAGCAGGCGCGCGGAATCGAGCGCGCCGCCCAACCAGCGCGCTCGCTCGCGCGACAATTCCAGCGTCAGGCTGGCGCAGGTTTTGGCATTCGATTGCCTCGCGACCGCAATCAGCACGGTGGGTGTGTGCTCCACGGCGCGGCGCAAACGGAACCAGGAAGTGAGCGAGATGCGGCGCGCCACGCGCACAGGAGTATCGCCCAGATCCAGCGCCACCACGCCGCAGCCGCCGCCTTCGAGCAGCAGGTCCGCCGCACGGAGCGCGTGCCCGGCGTTGTGGCCGCAGCGGATCCACAACAGGCGCGGCAGATCCACGCCAGCCGCGGCGGCGGAAAGCGGATCGAACGCATCTTCGGCATCCACCAGGGCGCAGAATTCCTGGCGCGCGGTGGCACCGGCTAGAATCGAAACCAGCAGGCTGGCACGGCCGGAAGATGGCGCGCCGAAGATCTCCGTGAGGCATCCGCGCGGCAGCCCGCCGGTCGCCCGATCGATTTCCGGGATACCGCTTGGAACCGTTTCGGCAGCCGGTTTCGCCTGCCACCCGAGATGCCCGCCGAGCAACGATTCGAACTGTTTCCGGAGCACCGCGGCGTTCATAATTTCGCCTTTTGTTCGCCTACTTGATTTTTGCAGAAATGACGGGCGGTGTCAATCCAAACGACCGGCAAGCTAAGAAACATGCCCTACCAATACTTTCGTATTGGCCAACACACTGATTCGCAAATTTAACTTGTGTTTTGCAAGCGACTCGGATAATTTATGGCAAATGCCAGGGGAGCCGAAGTCAAAACGGCGGTCTGGCTGCCCGGTGAGCGTCTCCTTGGAGATGCTGGGGGATCGCTGGTCGCTGCTGGTGGTCCGCGATCTGATGGTGCGCGGACTGCGGACATTCAAGGAGTTTCAGGAAGCGGGCGAAGGGATTGCCACGAACGTCCTGGCGGACCGTCTGCAGAAGCTTGAGGCGGCGGGGATCATTGCCGCGGAGGCGGACGAGAAGGATGGAAGAAAGGTAAACTACCGGCTGACGGAAAAAGGGATTGACCTGGCGCCGGTACTTCTGGAGTTGCTGATTTGGGGGGCACGGCACGAAGAGACAGAAGCGCCGTGCGCGGCGATTGAGCGAATGGCTAAGAATCGCGAAGCAGTCATAGCGGAAGCCCGGCGGCGCTGGCGAGATCGCAACTCGACTCCACTGATACCAAAGTTCGAGGGTGGCGACGGGCAGTAAAACAGCACTTAGGAGAGAGATGAGGAGGGATCGAACAACATGAAGAGACTTTCAGTACTGTCAAGCCCGCTGCTGTTATTGGGCGCCGTGGCATTCGGCCAGGGACTTACTCAGGCGGATCGGGACAGGGGCGTCGAGTATCTACAGAAGACACGCGACGGCGTTGTTGAGGCCGTGAAGGGACTTTCAGATGCGCAAATGAAGTTCAAAGCGGCGCCGGACCGCTGGTCGGTGGCGGAAACGCTCGAACACATTGCCAAGTCCGAAGATTTTATCTTCCAGAATGTCACGGATAATGTTATGAAAGCGCCCGCCGGACCTGCCGGCCGCGATACGGCGAAAATAGACGCCCTGGTTTTGGCCAGGATTCCGGATCGAAGCCACAAAGTCCAGGCGCCGGCGCCGCTGGTGCCCACGGGTAACTGGACTCCAGCGGAGACTCTCGACCATTTTCTGAAGAGCCGCGCCACGACCATCGCGTTCATGGAATCGACCCCGGACTTACGCGAGCATGTCACCGACAGCCCGCTGGGCCAGCCGCTCGATGCATACGAATGGCTGCTCTATATCGGAGCGCACAGCGAGCGACACACCAAACAGATTCTCGAAGTGAAGGCCGATCCGGGCTTTCCGAAGAGTTAGGGCTTGTTAGGGATCGGAGCCGCGACCATAGGGAGCGGTCAGTGAGTTATCAGCGAGGTCATCGACCGGCAGATTCGCTGCTATAGAGGCGACCGCTCCGTTCGACAATCGAGCCCGCGCGGCGGCGAAGAAAAGCCGAGATGACTCTCGGCTCAGCAGGCCGGACGGCCCGCGCCACGGTGCTTCCCATGGTCGCGGTTTCGTTCGGAGGCTAGTTAAAGGGTGAAAAAGGACCGCTCCCTATGGTCGCGGCTCCGTTCGGAGGTGAAAGATGAGTAGCGTACGCGTATTGGTTGGCACGCGCAAGGGGGCGTTTGTGCTGACGTCGGATGGCAAGCGCGATCAGTGGGATGTCAGTGGCCCGTACTTTGCCGGCTGGGAAATCTACCATCTAAAGGGCTCGCCGGTGGACCCGAACCGCCTGTATGCATCGCAGTCCACCGGCTGGTTCGGGCAGTTAATGCAGCGCTCGAACGACGGCGGCAAGACCTGGGAACCGGTGGGCAACAAATTCGTGTATGACGGCGTCCCGGGCACGCACCAGTGGTACGACGGTACGCCACACCCTTGGGAGTTCAAGCGAGTCTGGCATCTCGAACCATCGCTGACCGATGCGGACACGGTCTACGCCGGCGTGGAAGACGCCGCCTTGTTCCGGTCGACGGACGCCGGACAGACATGGCAGGAACTTTCCGGGCTGCGCAGGCATGGCTCGGGGCGGCACTGGCAGCCGGGCGCCGGCGGCATGTGTCTGCACACGATTCTGCTCGACCCGAGCGGCAACGGCCGCATCTTCATCGCCATCTCGGCGGCGGGCGCCTTCCGCAGCGACGACTCCGGCGCAACGTGGCAGCCGATCAACCGCGGGCTGCGCTCGCAGCAAATCCCGGACCAGGATGCCGAGGTGGGCCACTGCGTTCACCGCATCGCGATGCACCGCTCGCGGCCGAGTGTGCTGTTCATGCAGAAGCACTGGGACGTGATGCGCAGCGACAACGGCGGCGACTCCTGGCAGGAGGTCAGCGGCAACCTGCCGACCGATTTCGGGTTCGTCATCGACGTTCACACGCACGAGCCGGAAACCATTTTCGTGGTGCCGATCAAGAGCGACTCGGAGCACTTTCCACCCGATGGCAAGCTGCGCGTGTACCGCAGCCGCACCGGCGGCAACGAGTGGGAGCCGATGACCAAGGGCCTGCCGCAAAGCGACTGCTACGTGAACGTATTGCGCGACGCGATGGCGGTGGATTCGCTCGACCAGTGCGGCGTCTATTTCGGGACAACCGGCGGGCAAGTGTACGCTTCGGCCGATGCTGGAGACAGTTGGGCGCCGATTGTCCGCGATCTTCCGGCCGTGCTATCCGTCGAGGTGCAGACACTCCAGTGATCCGGGTCGAGCTTCCGGCGCATCTGCGTATCCTGGCGCACGTCGCGGGCGAGGTGCAGCTTCCCGTGGAGGGGAAAGCGACGCTGGGCTCCGTTCTTGACGCTCTGGAAGCCCGCTATCCTATGCTGCGCGGAACCCTCCGCGACCAGGTCACCGAACAACGCCGGCCGTTCGTGCGGTTCTTCGCTTGCGCGGAGGATTTGTCTCACGAGGCACCGGATGCGCCGCTGCCTGAAGCAGTCGCGAGCGGGGCGGAGCCATTGCTCATTGTGGGTGCGATCGCGGGAGGATAGCGAGACCTACATCGAGCCCTGGCGCGGCCGGCAATCCGGCGCCAGTTGCGGCCCCCGTGCCGGATGCGCGCGGACTCAGACGGATGGACGTCCGCGGGAAAAAGGCCTACACTTGGGTCGTTGACAGGTGACGGATATGAGAATCCTAAGTTCGCGATATTGGTGGCTGCCGGTTGCGGTCGCATGCATGGCGGGATGCGGCAAGCAAGAGCGCATGGAAGCGGTCCAATTTGCCAAGGCGCTCCGCGGAACTGGGGCTAACTTCGCGAGCGCGAACACGACTGAAAAAGACCTGGTGGCTAACGCTCGTGCCTGGTGCGGCGGCATCACGGCAAACGGGGGCGGCCGCGGAGCCGAACTGGATCAGAATGCCGCGGTGGCGGCGGAACTGGCGAAATACACCGAATCGGTCAGCTCACACTTGAGCCAGGTGCGTCAGGCGATTGACGGCCAGACGCTCAAAGAGGAATATCCGCGGGAAGTCCGCGACGACTTGACCACCGAACTGACCAAACGGCAGCGGCGGCTGCAGGACATGCGCGCGCTATTGGAGCAGTCGGCGACCGAGTTTCAGCAACTCAGGCACAGCGCGAGTTATGCCGGAGACACATATCCGGACGGAGTGGGAAAGCTGGAGGTGCTGCTGCGCGGCTACAGCGCGCCGGAAGATGCAGTCGCGAGCGCGGTCGCGGCACTCAAAGAGAAATACGGCCTTCACGACAGCGAGCTTTGAAGAAGGCCCCGCTTGCGCACATCTCAGAGATCGAGAAAGTCGCCAGTGTCCACGCCAGCCTGTTTCAGGATCGCGCGGAGCGTTCCTTCGGGCATGTCGCCAGGATGATTCGGGATTGTCGTATAGCGGTCGTTGCCGGGGTTATACCAGATCTCATGACTACCCGCAGCTTGCCGATCGAACTGGAATCCACAGGCCCTAAGCCTCCGAACGACCTCGCGATAACGAAAGCCGGCAAGCCGGCCCACCTACGCAGCCACCACGATTGTGTAGTCGCGCCGGCCGGAGGCCGCCGGAAGCGTGATATCGCCTTTTCGTTCGCGGCGCGCTTCAATGAGCTTGCGGGCGACATCGCGCGCGATCTCCAGGGCTTCCCCAACTGTGCGCCCCTGCGCCACCAGACCGGGCATTTCGTCCGAAGTCGCTAGATAGACTCCTTCCGGCAATTCCTCAATCTGAATCCGAATCGCGAGTTCCATACCGTAAGCAATTGTACCAGCGCCAGGCAGAAGCCGTCGCGTACGAACCCGCCCGCCTCTGGCGGCCTACGGGTACATGGCGGGATAGGATTCACGCATCTCTTGCGCCTGGGCGCGCGCGGATTCGATTGGAATGAGAGGGCCCTGGCCGATGCCGGGGCAATATCGCGCGGCCTTGCGCCACTCGGCGCGCTTTTCGACCAACTCCGGCCAAAAGGGAAAGACGCGGCATTGGGTTGGCTTGACGGCGTGAATGGAGCACCCGCCCTCGCGAAGAAAATGACACTGCGCTTCGCGCGGAACGCGCAAACGAAGCTGGCGGCGGGTGCGGTAACAATACCGCTTCTCGAATGCTTGCCTACTCAGGCCCAGGTATTCCGCGATGCGTTGCGCATCGGCTTCGGTCAGATAGACAAACCCCTGTTCGGTGCAGCAGGCGATGCAGCCCGGCTGGCAGGCAAAACGCAAACCTTCGGCCATGGTTTGATTATGCGGCAGGCGGGCGTTTCCGGGGCGATCTTCTTCCGCCCCGTTCCGGGGCTCTTCGGGTTGACGATTCTCCCAAGGCTTGCGCGGAGCCGCCAAGAAACATGCGCCCGCAAGCGGGCGTTGGCAAGCTGAAGCATGCCCCACCAAAGGCCTTCGAGGGCGCCTGGCGTGACCTTATTCACTTCCGGGGCGCGGTTGCGGAATCCCGCTTGCCTTTTTGCGTGCGGCCCTTGTTAGACTGGAAGGGCAGCATCATGCACGAAATCATCCCAAATTCAGGAGGGCGTTTGCATGTGGAATAAGCGCCGGGAGGACGAGCCGCCAAAGCCGGCCGTCCCGCCAGCCAGCCACCCGCCAAGTCCGGTGGTTACACCCTCGGCTCCCAGTTTTACAGAATCGAAGAAGGAGGCAGCACCAGTGTCCAGCACGCCTAGCGCAAGATTCGATGCGGACGCCCGTAGCGGCATGGCCAGCATCGGGAAAGCAGTAAAGATCGTCGGCCAGATCTTCAGCCGGGAAGACCTGTATGTCGATGGAGACCTGGAGGGCACGGTCGAGCTGTTGGAGCACAAACTGACAGTCGGCCCCAATGGCAACATCCATGCCGGCGTCAAGGCGCGGGAAGTGATTGCGTTGGGCACCATTCAGGGCAACGTGGAAGCGGCCGATAAGATCGAAATCCGCAAGGACGCGCGTCTGGTGGGCGATATCCGCACCGCGCGCATCATCATCGAGGACGGCGCGTACTTCAAGGGCAGCATCGATATCATCAAGCCGGAACCTGTCCGGCAGGCAGTCAAGGTGCAGCCGGCCCCACCAGCGGCGCCTCCAGTGGCGCCGGTTGCCGCCGCCGCCGAAGTGAAACGCTGAGGCAAACCACGTAGCCAATGCCGCTGCCAGGACCACTCAAGAATTTTTTGCGTGGCCAACTCCGAAGTTCCGCGTCCGGCGGCGGCTCTCCGCCGGGCCGCTCTCGCCATGGCGGACCCGACGAGCCCGAGGTGGTCACCACGCGGCGCAGCCGGGCGCTGGAAGAGTTCTTTCTGGATATCCGCGGGCAGTCCGGTCTCACGATTCTCGATTTAGGCGGCGCATCGCAAGAGAACGTGAACTTCATCACCAACCTGGGGCACCGGCTCTATTCCGAGAATTTCCTACAGATCCTGAACGAGACGTTCGGCGCCGAAGGCACCGGCGATCATTCCAATCCCGGCCGCATCGATTTTTTTCTGCGGCAGGCGATGGACTATCCGGAAAACCATTTCGACGGCGTCTTGCTGTGGGACTCGCTCGAATACCTGGCGCCGGCTTTGCTGCACGCGGTGGTAGGGCGGGTGCATAAGATCGCGCGGCAGAAAAGCCAGATGCTGGCATTTTTCGAGTCGGACGACAAACTCGAAAGAGTCCCCTGTTACACGTTCCGCATCCTGGAATTGAGTTCGCTGCAATTGACCCAGCGCGGCACGCGTCCGGCGGTGCAGTTGTTCAACAACCGCGCTTTGGAGAAGCTGTTTAGCGATTTCCAATCGGTGAAGTTTTTCCTCACGCGGGAAAGGCTGCGGGAAGTGCTGGTGCGGGTCTAAAGAAAAACCGAGATGACTCGGTGTGCCGTCGCCATCGAGAGCGGCGCCGCGGGAAGAAAAGCCGAGAAGACTCTCGGCTCTTGCAGGCCGGACGGCCCGCGCCACAGGCAGGCCAGCGATCCCCTGTCCTACCCCTGGCACAGCGCGGCGCGCTGCTGTTGCAGTTCGGGACGGTACTCCGGCGGCACCAGCAGCGTCAAGGCGTCGGGGACGATGCGGATCTCGGCCGGCAGGTGGCCGGCGAACTCGCCATCGATTTGCAGGAACACGCGCTGATCGAGTGGCTTCGGCGCCGATACCCGCCGGGCACGCAGCACCACGACGCCTTCCATGCCCTCGACGCGATTGGCGACCAGGCCCGCGAAGTACCGCACATAGCGCAGCGTGGAAGGCCCCTGGAACAGAACCAGCTCGAAATGGTCGTCGAACAGGCTGACATCGCGGGCGATCTCGAAATCGCCGCCGTAGTTGCGGACCTTGCTGATCAGGGCAAACGAGCAGCGGTGCGTCACGCCATCGGCTTCGATCGAGAATTCCGGCAGGCGGCGCCCCAGCATGCTCCAGCCGGCAACCCAATAAGCCAGTTTGCCGATGCGCGCCTTCAACGGCGCACTGACGTGGTAGACGATATGCGCGTCCAGGCCGATGCCTGCCATCAGCAGGAAATGCCGGGTGACGGCGCCGGCTTCCGAACTCACCTGCCCGATCGAGATGCGTTGCGGCCGGCATTCGCCCAGGCGGCGCGCGGCGCGCAGCAAATCGCCGCCCAATTTCATCTCCATGGCCAGCACGTTGGCGGTGCCCGCCGGCAGCACTCCCAGCGGCACATCGGAATGCACCATGCCCTCCGCCACTTCGTTGAGCGTGCCATCGCCGCCGGCGGCCAGAATCAGATCGGCGCCGCGTTCGATCTGTTCCCGCGCCAGCGCGCCCGCGGTGCGCGGGGCGGTGGTGGGGCAGCACGTCACGCGGTGCCCGTCCCGTTCCAGGATTTCGGCTGCGCGCGCAATCAACGCGCTTCCCTTCCTCCCGAACTGGCCCGCGCATGGGTTATAAATGAGAACGGTCTTGCTGTAGCTGGTTATGGTGGACTCTCCCACTTCCTGGTTAGATTATAGATGAGAGCACGATGAAAGATTTCGCGCGGGAAGCCGAAACGCTGCGCGCAGAGCTGCGGCGCCACGAACATCTGTACTACGTCCTGGACCAGCCGGAGGTCAGCGACGCCGAATACGACGCCCTGATGCGCCATCTGCGGGAGCTGGAGGAAGCCCACCCGGAGCTGGATTCCGCGGATTCGCCCACCGGGCGGGTCGGCGGCAAGCCGCGCGAGGGCTTCGTCAAGGTCCGCCATAGCGCGCCGATGCTCAGCCTCGACAACGCGCTGAACGAAGGCGAACTGCGGGACTTCGACCGCCGTGTGAGCGAGCTGCTGGAGGGCGCGCCGTACGCCTACGTGGCGGAGTTGAAGTTGGACGGCCTTTCGATGGCCGTCCAATACGAGCAAGGCCGCTTCCGCCAGGCGGTGACCCGCGGCGACGGCACGGTAGGTGAGGACGTCACCGAAAACGCGCGCACCATCCGCTCCCTGCCGCTCCGTGTGGACGCCCCGTGGCCGGCCTTCGAGGTGCGCGGCGAAACCGTCATGAACCGGCGCGCCTTCGATCGCCTCAACGCCGAGCGCGACCAGCAGGAGCTGACGCGCTTCGCCAATCCCCGCAATGCCGCGGCCGGCTCGCTGCGCGTGCTGGAGCCGCGCGTCACGGCCTCGCGCCGCCTGGATTACTACACCTACTTTTTGATGACCGGCGGCCGCTTCGCGCTGCCCAGCCACTGGGCTTCGCTCGATGAGATGGTCCGCATGGGCTTCAAGGTCAACCCCCATCGCAAGCTGTGCTCGGGCGTGGACGAGGTGCTCGAATTCTGCGCCCACTGGGAAACCCACCGCCAGGATCTCGCTTACGAGATCGATGGCGTGGTGGTGAAGGTGGATTCGGTGGAACAGCAGCAGGCGCTCGGCTTCACCGCCAAGGCGCCGCGCTGGGCCATCGCCTACAAATATCCGGCGCGGCAGGAGCGCACCACGGTGCTCGCGATCGAAGTGCAGGTGGGCCGCACCGGCGCGCTCACGCCGGTCGCGCACTTGCAGCCGGTAGCGGTGGGCGGCGTCACGGTTTCCCGCGCTACGCTGCACAATGAAGACGAGATCGCGCGCCTGGGGCTGAAGATCGGTGACGAAGTGATCATCGAGCGCTCCGGCGACGTCATCCCCAAAGTGGTCCGCGTCTGGGCGCAGGGCAAGGGCCGCACGGCGTTCGCGATGCCCGTCAACTGCCCGGTTTGCGGCGGCAGGGTGGTGCGCGAGGAGGGCGAATCCGCGCGGCGCTGCATCAACGTGGACTGCCCCGCGCGATTGAAGGAATCGATTCTCCATTTCGCCTCGCGCGGCGTGATGAACATCGACGGCGTGGGCGAGGCGCTGGTGGATCAGTTGGTCGACCGCGGCCTGGTCAAGAGCGTCGCCGATCTCTATCAATTGACCACCGAACAACTGCTGTCGCTGGAGCGGATGGGCGAAAAGTCGGCCGCTAACGTGCTCGCCAATATCTTTCGCTCCAAGCTGAATCCGCTGCCGCGGGTGATCGCCGCGCTGGGGATCCGTTTCGTCGGCGAGCGGACGGCCACCCTGCTGGCCGAAGCCTTCGGCAGCCTGGACGCCTTGGCGGCGGCCGGCGCCGAGGAGTTGCAGGCCGTGGAAGAGGTCGGGCCCAAGGTCGCCGAAAGCATCGTGCAGTTCTTTCGCGAGCCGCGCAACCGTGAGCTGGTGGATCGGCTGCGCGCCGCCAATCTCGATTTCACTTATGTCCCGGTGCGTCCAGCCGGCGGCCCGCTCAAAGGCCTCACCTTCGTGCTCACCGGCACGCTGCCCAACCTGAGCCGCGACCGGGCCAAGGCGCTGATTGAGCGCGCGGGCGGCAAAGTGGCCGCCGCGGTCAGCAAGAAGACCAGCTTCGTGGTGGCGGGCGAAGACGCCGGATCGAAGCTCGACAAAGCCCGCGCGCTCGGCATCGCCGTGGTGGATGAGCGGGAACTGCGGCGCTTGATTGAAAGCCGCGAGTAAAGGCCCGTGGCGCACGCACTCTTGCGTGCCGCGCCGGCACTCCTGCCGACGCCGGCAGTTGCGAAGACAAAAAGCGTCGAGACGAGTCTCGACGCTGCACGCAAGAGTGCGTGCGCCACGGCGGCAGCCGCGGCGTTCGCTGCCTGCGCGCGCTATGGGTGGTCGTCTTTCATCAGCCTGCTCACGCGCTTCAAATTGCTCCTGATCTCGTCAGTGGCGTCGATCAGTTGGTTGGTGTCGTAGATGACGCGCGGGGTCAGGAAGATGATCAATTCGGTGCGCTGCGTGCTGACTTGCTTGTTTCCGAACACCGGGCCAATCAATGGGATGCGGTCCAGAAACGGGACGCCTCCCAGCGTTTCGGACTTGGATTCCAGAATCGCCCCGCCGATGGCAACCGTATCGCCATCCTGCACGGTGATCTGGGTGCTCATCGAGCGGTTCGAGAACGACGACGTGTTACCCGGGTTATTCGCCGCCGATCCCGACACCGGCGCGCTCACCTGCTGGTTGATTTCCATCGTCACCACGCCGCTCGAGTTGATGCGCGGCGTAATGCTGAGCGTGGTTCCCGTGCTCTGGCTGCTGACGGATTGAATCACCTGCGAACCGCCCACGGTCGAAAGAGAATTGGAGGTGGCCACCGGAACCTGGCTGCCCACGTTCATGGTAGCCGGCACGCTGTCGGTGGCGATAATGCTCGGCGAAGAGATCACCTTGGCGCGGGTCGTGCTTTCGTTCGCCTGGAGCAGGCCCAGCAGTTGCCTGCTCTTGCCGACGATCATGCCGGCCGTCAGCCCCAAGCCCGCCGGCGATACCGCGCCGATCAGGGCCTGCGTCGCTGTCCCGGTGATCACGCTTGACGTCGTGCCCGAGGTTGAGGTTGTGGTCGAGGTCGATGAACCACTGCCAAACACCGTGCCCGTGGCGTTGGTTCCGATATTCGCCAGGGTGGTTTGCACGCCCAACCCGAAGCTGCTGGACAGGTCCACCTCGTAGATCTTGCAGTCGATCAGCACCTGCCGCGGCGCCACGTCCAACTGCCGCAGCAGATTCTGAATCTCCTCCCAGTCCTGCGGCGTGCCCTGAATCAGGAGCGTGTTATCGAACGGATTGGGTATGACGTGCGGCATATGGACGGGCGGTTCGCCGTTGCCGGCGTTGCCCTGGCCCAAATAGCTGCCGGTGCGGTCGGCGGTGCCCGATGACGCCGCGCCGCCGGCCATACCCTGCACCGCCATCGCGTTCCCTTGCGTCTGATACCCGCCGTAACCGCCGCCATAACCG
>Ga0181529_10006015_pt1 | contig 12483 bp, 9 predicted proteins | sample PEATcosm2014_Bin_36_FD_119763 | JGI IMG/M metagenome (GOLD analysis project Ga0181529, IMG submission 119763) | Peatland microbial communities from MTU Mesocosm Facility, Houghton, MI, USA - PEATcosm2014_Bin10_30_metaG | ecosystem: Environmental > Terrestrial > Soil > Wetlands > Peat | place... | reverse complement strand
GTTGGCGATGATGGCGCCGAAGCGGTTGCGGAATTCCTTCACGATTACTCCGGAATCGAGGCCCGCCGGCGCCTTCACCGCGGTCACCGACGAACCCGGCGAGGCCGCTGCGAACAGTTCCAACCCCAGTTTCTGAACGGCCGCCCGCGTAGCCGTGGCCAGCAGTTGCGCGTTTTCGATGAGCTTCGGCATGCCCAACTGCTTGATGTAGCGGAGCGCTTCGGCCATTGCCAGAATCAAAGAAGTGGATGGCGTCCAACTGGATTCGCCCGCGTCGCCACTCTTCTTTTCCTTCTTCAGGCTGAAGTAGTAATGCGGCAGCGTGGCCGTCTCGCCGAGCTTCCAGGCTTTAGGACTGACCGCCATGAACGCGAGGCCCGGCGGAATCATGAAGGCCTTTTGCGATCCGCCGATCGCCACGTCGAGGCCCCAACCGTCGATATCGAGCGGCATGGTGCCGAAGCCGGTGATGGCGTCCACCACGAAGATGGCGTCCGTTTTGGCGATGGCCGCGCCCATGGCGCGCACGTCATGCATCGCCCCGGTGGAAGTTTCCGAGGCTTGTACGAAAACGCCCTTGGTGGCCGGCTCGGCAGCCAGCGCGGCTTCCACTTGCTCCGGCGTCACCACGCTGCCGTAAGGCACGGTCAGCACATTGGCGTCGAGCCCATAGGCCTTGGCGATCTCGGCCCAGCGCTCGCCGAATTTCCCGGCGACGCAGACGATTACCTTGTCGCCGCGCGAGAAAAGATTCGAGACCGACGCGTCCATGGCCCCGGTGCCCGAGGCCGCGAACATCAGCAGATCGTGCGATGTTCCTATTACCTCCTTGAGATCGCCCAGACAAGAGCGATACACCTTCCGGAAGTCCTCCGTACGGTGATGAATGTCGGACGCCATCATGGCGTGCAGGGCTGGCGGATAGAGAGGCGTCGGCCCGGGTGTTAACAAACGTTGTTTTCGTATATGCATCTGGCCGGGTAGTCCTTTAGAATAGCAGACAATATGCCCCTCATCGACCAGATCGCGAAAGACATGGTTACGGCCATGAAAGGCAAACAGGAAGCGCGCCTCAGCGCCCTTCGCCTGATCAAAGCCGCGCTCATGAAATTGAAGGTGGACTCGCCCAAGCCGCTGGACGAAGCGGCCGAGATGCAAGCGCTCAAGCAACTGATCAAGCAGCGCGTCGACGCCGCTGAGATGTTCCGCAAAGGCGGACGCCCCGAGCAGGCGGAAAAGGAAGAGGCCGAGAAGAAGCTCATCGAAAGCTACCTGCCGGCGGGCGCCAGCGAGGAGGAGATCGACGCCGCCATTGCCGGAGCCATGGCCGAAACCGGCGCCAGTTCCCCCAAGCAGATGGGACTGGTGATGAAGGCCGCGCAGGCCCGGCTGCAGGGAAAGACCGTGGACGGCAAGGCGTTGAGTGATAAAGTGAGGGCTAAACTTTCATGACGCCTCCACAAGAAGCAGGGCAACGTCACCGGCCGTTTGTGCCGGAGAACATGAAGATGCGGGAGTTCACGCTGCGCGCGGTCCTGTTGGGACTGGTGATGTGCGTGATTCTGGGCGCGGCCAACGCTTACCTGGGGCTGCGGGCCGGCCAGACCATTGCCGCGACTTATCCCGCGGCGGTGATCGGCATGGCCGTGCTGCGCGTGTTCAAGGGTTCCATTCTGGAAGAGAACATCGCGCGTACCGCCGGATCCATCGGCGAATCGGTGGCCGCCGGCGCGGTTTTCACGCTACCGGCTTTCGTGCTGGCGAAGGCGTGGGTCTCGTTCGATTCGCCGGAAGCCTACTGGAAATCCACCGCCCTGATGCTGGTGGGTTCGGTGCTGGGGGTGCTGTTCGTCTCGCTCATCCGCCGTGTGATGGTGGAAGATCGCGAGCTGCCGTTCCCCGAATCGGTGGCCGCTTCGGAGATTCACAAGGCCGGGCGGGCCGGCGCGAAAGCCGCGAAATATCTCTTCTACAACATCTTCTTCGGCATCGCCGTTTTCCTGGGCGGCCAGTTCAGCCTCTTCGCTCCGGACCGGGATTTCTTCTTTCAGGTGGGGCGGCTCGGCAAGAGCACGCTGCGACTGGGCGTGCTCGGGACGCAAAACTTCCTGAAGACGGGCGGAACTTCCACGTGCGCCGCCCCCACCGTCAGCCCGGCCTTTATTGGTGTGGGATACATTATCGGACCGGAGCTGGCCTCGCTGAATTTCTCCGGCAGCGTGGTGGCATGGGGGCTTCTCATCCCACTGCTGATCTTCTTTCTCGGGCCGCAGTTGCAAACCTTCCTGCCCGCCAACCCCGGCGACGGAGACTGGTTTGTACTGGCCGACCGCGTTTGGCGCTTCATCGTCCGGCCCATCGCCGTGGGCAGCATGATGGTGGGGACGTGCTACACGCTGTTCCGCATGCGCAAGAACCTGATGGCCGGCCTGGGCAAAGCGTTTTCGGAGTTGAAGGGCGGGGCGCCGGAACTGGAATCGCTGGGGCGCACGGAACGGTACATGAGCTCGAAGACGGTTTTCAGCCTCATCGGGGTGACCTTCCTGCTGATGTCGGTGCTGTACATTTATATGACGCACATGATCGGCGGCGCCGTGGCGGCCGCGCTGGTAATGCTGATCGTGGGATTCTTCTTCGCCACCGTTTCCGGCTACCTGGTGGGCGTGATTGGTTCGTCCAACAATCCCATCTCGGGCCTCACGCTCTCAACTCTGGTGATCGCCGCGCTGCTGATGGTTTCGCTGGGCGTCTCGGGAACCAGCGGCGTGGTAGCGGTGTTGGCCGTGGCCGCGGTGGTGTGCGTTTCCTCCGCCGTGGCGGGCGAGCTGCTGCAGGATTTCAAGGTGGGATACATTCTGGGTGGCACCCCGCGCTCCATACAGATTGTGGAGCTGATCGCCGTGGTGGTGGCCAGTTGCGTGATGTATTTCCCGCTATTGTGGCTGCACCTGGGCAACATTCACAAGGGCGGCATCGGTTTTGGCGACCGCCAACTATCGGCGCCGCAGGCCGGGCTCATGGCGTCGCTGGCGCAGGGCATTGTGGGCGGCGATATGGCATGGCCGCTGGTGATTACCGGCATTCTCATGGGTTTGGCCATGATCATGTTCAAAGTGAAAAGCCCCATGCTGGTGGCCATCGGGATGTATCTGCCGATCTCGATTACGTCCGCCATTTTCGTGGGAGGCGCGATCCGCTGGATTACCGACGCGCTCCGCAAGCGCGCGGGGTGCAACAGTGCGCAAACCGCCCGCGTGGAGAACGTGGGCGTGCTGGTGGCTTCGGGTCTGATTGCCGGCGAAGCTCTGGCCGGGCTGGTCACCGGGTGGTTCAACTATAAGTACGGGAAGCTGCCGGCGGCCTTCGACCCCAAAGCCGGCTTTCTTGGGCATCACGATCCTTCATACCTGATCGGTGTGGGCGTGATGGCGTTGATCGCGTGGACGCTCATCCGTGTCCCTCTGTCCAACGCGGGAGACCCGAATGAACCGGCGCCGCCGGCGGCAATTATGTAAGCGCGGGCAAGGGACCTTTTGGGGCCGCTCGTGAACGTGCGTTTCAGCCGGCGGCGTGGGAGACGTCCGTCCCGCGGATTGGGCACTTTTCCGGGAAGGCGAGGCTATCTGCCTTTGACGTCAACGGAGAGAATCCCAAATCTCCGGTCGAGGTCTTGCATTGTAACTGGCCCGTCTTCCTTGGCGGAGCCGTCGCCCGATCCACTTTGGGCCACAGGGACAGACCGGTTGGGATGCGGCCGTTGGTCTCGAATTTCTGCAAGCCGCCGCGGCCTGCACACCGCTGGCCGATGTCGAAAATGCGCCGCGTGATTCGACTCACCTGTGACAACCTACCACCGGTAGGAGGATCGAAGGGAGGGGAAGCGATGAAGTACATCCTGATGATGAACTGCCCGAAGACGGGTTATGACACGTTTGGCGCCTGGCCCAAGAAGGACCTCCAGGCGCACATTGCGTTCCAGCGGGGCTTTGACAAGTCCCTTCGCGAAGCCGGGCAGTTGGTGTCCGCCGAAGGTCTGGCCAGCCCGCATGAGGCCAGGAGGGTGCGAGCCGGCAAGGATGGCGCGCCTATCACGGACGGCGTGTTCCCGGAGACCAAAGAGTATCTCGCCGGCTACTGGATCGTCGAGGTGGAGAGCCCGGAGCAAGCCTACGCAATCGCCGCGCGGGCTTCCGCGGCGCCGGGACCCGGCGGAGCGCCCTTGAACATGCCGATCGAAGTGCGGCAGGTGATGAGCGGGCCGCCCGAAGACCTGGTGTGAATGCCGCCCGGTCCACGCTTACTCGGGAATCAACTCGTACAGGCAGACAACCGGCTGTGCCGCGGCCCTCTGGCGCGCGGCGAGCTCTTCTTCCGTCGCGTCGAGGCCGTCCAGGACCGCGGGCAGGTGCGCGAGGCTATCGCTCTCGAAGGGCACTTGAAGCTGCTTCCACCGGAGCTCGTGAACATCGCCCCGCTTCAAAGTAAGTAAGTGGACGGCAAAGGCCTGCTTCGCCATGGGAGTGGAGAGAGCCGCCAGGTTGAGGCCCTCGGCAAGTTGCTCACGGGAGAACGAGCCGGTCGCGCTGCCGTTGATCTTCAATGTGTACTTGGCCGCTGCCAGGCCCCGAACCCGCAGCGTCTGTTGGTTGAGCGCTGCCATGAAATCGGAGGCGCTCAGGGCCAGGTCCATGGTTGGCGCACCCCGCCGGACCGCGATGGGCACGGAACGGTCCCGCAGACTGACCGGCATCGGCAGGGCCGCATCCTTCTGCGACCACGAAATGGCCGGGCCCACCGTCAATCCCGTGACCTTCGTATTCTCGGCTCGGGCCACCTGTTTGGACGCGGCGTCGATCTCCACCGCCGACACGACAGCCTTCGCGCCCCAGGCTTTCAGCAGCGATTCCGCCATCACCAGATGCCCTCCGGCTGCCGGATGAATGCGGCCGGGGATCAGGGCTTTGGCTCCAGCCGGGTTGAGAGCGTTGGCCTTTTTCAACATCTCCACCACGGGGCCGTTCAAGTCGGCCACCAGCATGTGATTGCGCTCGCCCAACTCCCGCACATACTCGCCGTAGCGGACCAGCACCCCGTTGTACCCGCCCGGAAACTGCGGCTCCACGGTGACGTCGTCGTAGGGCGAAGGTTCCAACAGAGTGACTCGGAGGTCCGGGAACGCCCTCCCGGTGACGTCCAGGATGTGCTCCATACCGGCTTTGTAGCGATTGAAGCGCTCCTCGTCGAAGGCGATGTATCCTCCGTCGTTCATCCCCAACATTACGGTCATGACCGTGGGCTTGTAAGGAATCACGTCGCGGGCGAGGCGCACGTCGGCGGATCCGCCATTGCCGCCGGGAGCGTTCTCGCCACCCCATCCGGCATTCACGAACCGCACCTTGAGCTGCGGATAGCGGGTCAACACGAAGGTTTCGACGAACGTCGTGTAGAGACGCTGTTCGGTGATGCTGTCTCCATAGAACACCACGGTGTCTCCGTCGCGAAGGTAGAAGCGCTCCTGGGCCGACAGCACCAATGCGGACGCAGCCAGCACCGGCAGCAGGACGAGGGCAAGCCGGGCTTTGGCAAACGGGATTGATTTCATATGCGGCACTATTTTACCCCAGCGCCCAGTTCCGTCCACCCCGGCGCCAGCTACCGGCGAGCCACGGGGGAAGTGCAGGAATGCGTGCTGGAAACCGCCACGATGCCTTCAACACCGGCCGAGGGTTGCCGAGCCAGCAGCCTCGGGTAACAGAGGAAGCAATACAGCAGCAGGATCAATGCGTCTCTCATATTGCAATCAGCAATTATACTATGGCAAATTGCAATGGATGTCAAGAGCCTTTTTTGGCGCGGATGACGGTTGGGGGTGCGCGGAGCCCCATGGTCCGGGCCGCGCGGGGTCGGCGATGGCCGCTTGGCGCAGCACTCAGGGTCCGGGCTGCGGCGTCGAAGCGCTCTTTTCCGCGCGAAAGACGGCCGGGTGAGGAGCGCCCATAGTCCTGGCGCGGGGGGAACGCACACGGGAGACCTTAATGGCGATCGAGAGAGAGAGGCGTCAACTCAATAGCCGACGCCGGTCTTGCGCCCCTGGGCCTCGCCGCGCAGCCACACGTACAAAGGGGCGTGCGGGGCGGGCGCGGGCCAGGGCAACACCAGGCGCAATGTCTGGCGGGAGGGTTCGTTGTGTACCGGGGGGAGCGGGGTCGGAATCGAATCTACCGGCAGGCCGTGCGCGGCGTCCCATCCGGCTTTTTCGATCACATCGAGATCGCGGCCTTCCAGGGTGCCGGCATAACTCGAATCGCCGACTTTCTCGGTCGAGAGCGTGAAGCTGTCGAGACGGGGAACGCGAATCACGCGGCCCAGAACGGAGGCGTCGGACCGGCCTTCCGGGTCCAGAATCACGGTGGCCGACAGGCTGCAGCCGGGATAACCCACCGCGCCGGGGTCCACGGAAAGATACAGGGCGCCCGGACCGGCGGAGGTCAGGCTCGCCCCGGCGGAGGGTGCACCCGGGGAAAGCGTCAGCGGTTGGCGCAGCTCGCCGGATTCGCAGCTCAGCTCCAGCTTGGGACGGGCCGCCTCGCGCAAGTGGTCCACCGTCAGTACCAGGCCGGCAGCGGTGCCCGCCGGCAGCTCGTCTGCGCCGATCTCGATTCCCGGCGCCCCCGCGAGCGACTTCCGCACCGACCGGATCCTGGGCCGCGGCCCGACCATCTCGACGGCGTGCGGCACCGTCAGCGGATCGTCCAGACCCTTGACCTTCAGCAGCAGCGGAAACGTCTGGCCTTTTTTCAGCCCGGGTTTCAGGCGGATCTCGCCGGACCAGCCATCGGAATCCGGCGCTCCCGCGATCTCGCCCGCGTCCGAGGAAACGGCTTCGACGCGGTCCAGGCCGCTTCCCGAGAGGCTGATGGGCTCGCGCGCTTCCTCCGTGTTGAGGCGGATGGGAAGATTCGAGAGTTTGGGATTCGGAGGCAGGACGGTGATCGGGATCTTGTGCGCAACGCCGTCGGATTGCGTCAGCGATAAGCGATAGGCGCCTGGCTTCGCGGTGTCGATATCCACGGCTACGGCGCTCTGCAGGCCGAGGCGTTTGCCCAATGGCAGAGTGAATGGCACTTCGGACGGCTTGGCGCCGCGGGCCGTAGATTCGATCGCGACACTCTCCAGAAACTCGAAATCGGCGCCGGTCAATTCCACCACCACGGTGCCCTTGCCCTCGACGAGCCTGTCATGCCAGCCGGGCGCGACGGCGACATGCGTGAAATCGCCGATGGGCTGGAGATGCAGCGTGCCCGCAACCGGCAGCGGGTCCCAATCCCACGTGGCGGCAAGCTGATAGTCGCCCGCGGCGGCCTTGGCCTTGGAGAGATCGATATCCAGGGCGCCCGCAGCAGTGGCTTTGACCTCGGCGGGGATGGGATTGCCGCCCGCGGCCGGCAGCAGACGCCAGTCCCGCAAACGCTCCAGGTCTTTGGCGGTCGCGCCCTTGCCGAGCTTGAGATCGAGCGTCGCTTTTCCGCCGGCCGGCATGTGGGGTGTTCCGGCCAGGGCGAGCGCGGGCTTGGCCAGTTGGGGCACGCGATAGGCCCACAGATAGGCGGTGCGGGTCTTGGATTTGGGCGCCTGGTTTTTGGTGCAAAGCGCCAAGGCATCCTTGCCGGCGTTCTGCGCGAACGCCGAGCGAAATTCCGTGTTGGGGAACAGGACAGTCTTGAGGTTGGAAAACAGAGCGGCGCCGCCGGCCGCGATTCCCACCGAGTTGCCGAAGAACAGCCCCGCGACCGATGCCGCCACGCCAGCCGACTGCTGCGCCTGAGCGTTCTGGGTAGCCAGCGGATCGTAGGTGTTGGAGGCCGGGACCAGCGCTTTGAGCAGCAGCGCCGCCTGCGCGCTGGAGGGAGCGTTGGGGTCCAGCTTTTGCTGGCCGGCGCCGTACTTGGTGGAAACTCCCTGGAGCACCGAGCCGGCGCTGGCGCCGGATGCTTCGGCATCGGCCAGTTCCTGCACCAGCGATTCCACCTGGGAGCTTTGCTCGGCATAGTCGGCCAGTTGCCGCAGCAGGTCCCGGTTGCGGGTCACCAGCGATTCTACCTTGCCTTCACTCAGGCCCTGGGGTCCGTACACCAGAGCGATGACTTGCGGGCGTTGCATCAGTTGCCATTCGGTGCGCTCGCTCGCCTTGCGCGGCTCCAGGGTGATCAGGACGCCGTCGGAGTCCGGCACCAGGACGGCCGTCACCTCGGCGTTGGGCGAAACCGGCAGCTTCAGGTGAACGGGATTCCAAATCAGACGAGACCCAGCCGGAATCGCAGCCACCGATTTCAACTCGAGCGGCGCGCCTTGGGTAAAGGGGCGAACCAGGAGCTGAAACGTTCCCAGGGTCGCGCTTCCCGCGCAGCCGATTGGCGCGGCGGCGGGTTCGGCAGCCTTGTCGGCGGCCAGCAGGACTGCCGGTGCCACCGCGAACACCACCGCCATCGCAGAGCGGATCACTATACGAAGACGCGCCGGACAGGAAAAAAGCCGGCGCCGCGCGACGGTTCCCACTTTTTTACGAATAGCATTTGCGGGGGGCGGGTTCCCATCCTGTTGAGACAGGATCTCTCAGGCGCCGCGGCCTTGGTCCGGGAACAACACCCGGGCCGGCTTCCCGCTGCCAGCATGCGAATCTTCGATCGGAAGGCGGTCCAGGGGAACCGCGGCAGACCGGGAGGTCTGCGCCGCGTTAGAAGCCGTTGCTGCGGTGATTCACCAGAGCCAGGAACTCGTCGCGGGTTTTCTTTTTGGTCCGGAACCCGCCTAACATGGCGCTGGTCATGGCGCCCGAATGCTGCTTTTCCACGCCGCGCATCATCATGCAGAAATGACGCGCCTCGCAGATCACCCCGACGCCCACCGGGTCGATGATCTCCTGAATGGTCTGCGCCACCTGCTGGGTCAGCCGCTCCTGAATCTGCAAACGCCGCGCGAAGGCGTCCACAATGCGCGGGATCTTGCTCAGGCCGATCACCTTCGCCTTGGGCAGATAGGCCACGTGCATCTTGCCGAAAAACGGCAGCATGTGGTGCTCGCACAGGCTGAAGAATTCGATGTCCTTCACCACCACCATCTCGTCGTACTTCACCTGGTACAGCGCGCCGTTGACAATCTTACGGATATCCGCGCGGTAACCGCTGGTCAGGAACCTGAGCGCCTTGTCCACGCGGACCGGCGTATTGGCTAGGCCTTCGCGCGCCGGATCTTCCCCTAAACCCGCGATCAGGTCGCGGATCAGCGGAGCCAGACTCGGCTCCTCGGGCTTGGCGGGCATCACTTCCACTTGTGCTTTACGCGATGTCATGGGCATACACTTCACAGATGTTCCGCGCCGTTTCGGCGATGCGGACCCGTTCCAGCCTGGGCCAATCGCCGGGGAAAACGGTGCGCCAGTTGTCTTTCAACCGGCGGCAGATCTCCACCGCCAGGTTCTCCGCCGTGGGCACCAGCCGCTCAAAGGAGCTTACATCGAGGTTCAGGTTGCGGTGGGCGAACGGCTCGAGCACGTGTTGCGCGACCAGTTCGTCCAGACGGCCGATATCCACCGCGCGGCCGGAACCATCCAGCGGGCCGCGCGCGCTTACTTCCACCTCGTAATTGTGGCCGTGTCCATAGGGGTTATTGCACTTACCGTAGATCTGCCGGTTTTCGGGATCGCTCAATTGCGGGGCATGCAGGCGATGCGAGGCCGCGAACTGGTAGCGGCGCGTCACACGGAACATGGGGATTCTCCCGAGTAATCCACGTACAAGTCCGGGGTCTCGTAAACCCGCACGGAGTGCAAGCGCGCGCGGCTGGCGCTCAGATGCGGCTCCAGCCGCTGCCAGATGTCGCGGGCCAGGTTCTCCGTAGTGGGCACCACGCGGTCGAAGGGCGGCACTTCGTAGTTCAGAAAGCGGTGGTCGTACGGCTCTATTACCTCGCGCGTCAGGATGTCTTTCAGTTCCTTGAGATCCAGCACCATCCCAGTCACCGGGTCGGGCTCGCCCTGCAGACTCACTTCCAGCACGTAGTTGTGGCCGTGGCCGTGGGGATTGGCGGACGCGCCGTACAGGCGGCGGTTTTCTTCCTCCGACAACTCCGCACGCCGGCAGACATGCGAGGCCGAAAACTCTGCTTTGCGGGTAATGACCATTTTGGAATCTCCTCTTGGATGCCGGGGTCTGGTGCGGGGATACAATTATGATTATACCTTCGGCGGTAATCGAGAACGGCTTCCCTCAAAAGCAGCCGTCCCGCCACTGGATCTCTTCCTTTTCCCCCAGGCGCGGGGACGCGTTGTGTAACGGTTGGCGGACCCTCCGATGGGGCATAATGTCAATTCATGAGTTTACGGCAGAAGACCACGGTACCGCGTTCCTTCCGCCGGGAACCATCCGGCGCGGACAGCGGTGCGCCGCCGGCCGGTGGCGCCAGTGATTAAGGTATCCATACACACGGCCGCCTTCGATGCAGCCGCAACTCTCGCGCGGACGGCGCGGTCCGTGCTCGCGCAGACCTATCCTCACTGGGAATGGATTGTCGCCAGCGACGACGGCGCCGACTATGAAGAGATATTGCGGGCCGGCGGCATTGTCGATCCCCGCATCCGGTTCGCTTCGACCGGGCGCATCGGGGCGGGGCCGGCGGCAGCCAGAAACGCGGCACATGCCCTGGCGCAAGGGGAAGTGATGGCCGTGCTGGACGCCGACGACACTTTCGCCCCCTCCAAACTGGAAAGATCGCTACCGCACGTGCTGACGCACGGAGCGGCGACTTGCGATCTTGTTCTGGTGGAAAGCGCGACGGAGCGGCAGTTCCCATCGTTGAACAGGAAATACCCGGCCGGCCTGTTATCGGCGGAGCAGTACCTTACGGCAAATCTGCACGGCTACTCCGTCGAGCTATGGGACCGGAGGCGCGTGGATGTGGCGTGGGATGAGACCATCGGATTCGCGGAAGATATGATCCTCGGACTATGTCTCTTTAATGTGCTTCCCGGCATCTATTACGATCCCGAGCCGTTGCATTTCTATTACAAACATGCCTCATCGGCGTGTAACACAGGGACAGAGAGCGGCATTCTGGAAAGCTACAGAGCACTTATAGCGCGCGCCGAACGCGACGCTCTGCCGGTAAGAGACCCCGAAACGCGGGGCGCACTTCTGCGATTCCTGCACAGGATGCTGGCGCTGGAGGAAAAGTTCTTTCGAGAGCCCGCATCCGACCCTGCCATGGGGTTCTATTACTTCATCGCGCGAAACCGGGAGGAGTTTTACTTTTGGTAAGGAGAGCCCCTTGGGGGAGTCCCGCTTATGGCCCGGTACGGGAAAGCAGGACGTCCACTTGATCCTCCGGTATTCCCAGAAGCTCTTCGTAGTTGTCCCGCCCGCGGAGCGCCGAAAAGTCGAGATAGAATTCCCAACTATACGGATTGGGAATAATCCACGCTCGAAAGCCGCGCTTGCGCAGCGGACGCAAGAGATCGTCGACGTTATACTCCGTCGGGGTCAACTCAAGAAAGATCTCCAGATCGCTCGAAAGCGAATCGAGCACCGGCTCCAGGCCCAGAAGCACCTCGCGCTCGGCGCCTTCTACATCGATCTTCAGGATGCGCATTGCCGCCATCTCGTCCGCGCTGAGAAGTTCCGGCAAGGGGCGCCCGCGAATCCGGCCCGCCGGCGCGCAGCCTCGCGGCTCTGCAAACGATGGGAGAACGGTAGAAACTCCGGAGTTGGAGGGCGGACCCTGAAAGAAGGACAGGAAAACGTCCGAACTCCAAACGGCTTCGTTAACCAGGCGTACGTTGCCGAGCCGGTTATCGCCGGCATTCTGCTGCAGCCGCAGGAAATTCGTTGGCGACGCTTCGATCGCGACCACGCGGCCTGCCGGCCCAACCGCGTGGGCAGCCAGCAGAGTATACCATCCGGTGTTGGCGCCCACATCGACGAATGTATGCCCCGGCTGCAGGCGTCGCTCTATCAACCGGCTGACCTCGGGTTCCCATTGCCCGAAGTAATAGACGCACATGGGGATAATGTCTGAGGAATCGCCGGTAAAGCTGCCGTACTTAGTGCCGGCGGTGAAGCGGTGCTGCAGTTTGACAAATGGCGTATTGTCAATGCGATTCCAGATAGTTGTGCGCAGATCCAATGGTCCGTACCTTACCAGGGCACGAACCAACGATATGGCGTCCTGAGCGGCGAGGTTACCCTTCGAAATCTCGTCGAGAAGCCGTTCGGGCTGAAGCGCCATCAGCTTTTCGCGCTTCCCCGCGATGGCGTCGCGGAGCCATTCGGATTCCTCATGGCCGGGATTGGACTTCAGCGCGATTTCGAAAAACCTGGGAGCGAGGTTCAAATAGTCGCGCCGGAATTCGCCGGAGAATTCCTGCATATCAAAACCCGGAAGACGCCGCGGCCCGTAGCGGTGCAGTTCGGCGCGGCCCCCATCGTTCCT
>Ga0181529_10006014_pt1 | contig 12484 bp, 9 predicted proteins | sample PEATcosm2014_Bin_36_FD_119763 | JGI IMG/M metagenome (GOLD analysis project Ga0181529, IMG submission 119763) | Peatland microbial communities from MTU Mesocosm Facility, Houghton, MI, USA - PEATcosm2014_Bin10_30_metaG | ecosystem: Environmental > Terrestrial > Soil > Wetlands > Peat | place... | reverse complement strand
TTTTTAGTCGCACCCTTAGGATTGTAGGACTTTTCAGCCTCGAAGTCGGTTATGCCGTTCATGGGTAAGATCTTAAGTGGTTCCATGGGGAGCATTCTTCATGCCAATCTGGGAAATCCGGGTCGAATCCTTGGAATTCAATCCTGGAGGCCTGAAGTCCTTCCTCCCTATGGGGGTAGCGCCACCCCCTGCCCAAGCCCACAGCGACCAAAATAGCGACCTTTCCGTGCCAAATATTTCGGAAAAAAACCCTCGCGTGCCTTCGCAAATTCCGAAAGAATTCACCCTTTATTTCCCACCCGATTTAACTCCTTCATGGCTGACTCAAGCGACCCTTCCAAAATTTCCAAATCTCAGTCTGGTGCGGAGAGTTACGACGCATCCAAGATCCAGAAACTCGAGGGCCTGGAAGGGGTGCGCAGGCGCCCCGACATGTACATCGGGGACACGAACGAACGGGGCCTACATCACTGCGTCTTTGAAGTCGTTGACAACTCGGTGGACGAGGCGCTCGCCGGATTTGCGACCGCCATCCGCGTAAGCATCCATCTCGACGGGTCCTGCTCGGTTGAAGACGACGGCCGCGGGATCCCGGTCGATATGCATCCCGTCTACAAGATCCCGGCCCTTGAGCTCGTCCTCACCAACCTGCATGCCGGCGGCAAATTCGGCAAAGGAGCCTACCAGGTTTCCGGCGGGTTGCACGGCGTCGGCGCAAAGTGCGTGAACGCGGTATCCGAATGGTTCGAGGCGGAAGTCCGGCGCAACGGCAAGGTCTATCAGATGCGCTTCGCCCAGGGGAAGACGACGCAGAAGATGACCGTGATCGGGGACACAAAAAAAACGGGCACGAAGATCACTTTCAGGCCCGATCCGGAAATATTTCTGACGACGCGCGAATTCCAATACGAGATACTAGCCCGGCGCCTGCGCGAACTCGCCTTCCTGAATCCGGGGATCCGGATCGAGCTTGAGGACGAGCGATCGCAGAAAAGCGACGTGTTCTTTTTCAAGGACGGCATCACGGAATTCGTCCGTTTCCTGAACCAGAACAAGAATGTCCTCCACGACAAGCCGATTACTTTCACCGATTCGGCCACCGACGAGGCCGATCCGACAAAGCCGGCGACCGTCGTCGATGTGTCGCTGCAGTACAACGATACGTACAACGACCAGGTTTTTGCCTATGCGAACTCCATCTACAATCTGGAGGGCGGCACCCACCTGTCCGGATTTCGCACGGCGCTGACCCGTGTCATCAACAACTACGCAAAGGCGAACAATCTCATCAAGGAGAAGGACCCATCCATCACCGGAGACGATATCCGCGAAGGCCTTGTCGCGGTCATTTCGGTGAAGGTGCCCGAACCGCGGTTCGAGGGCCAGACCAAGACCAAGCTCTCGAACTCCGAGGTGGACGGAATCGTCCAGAAGGTGGTCGGCGAAAAGCTCAAGTTCTACCTCGAGGCGCACACGGCCGTCGCGAAGCGAATCATCGAGAAAACGCTGCTTTCCGCGCGCGCCCGCGAAGCCGCGCGAAAAGCGCGGGAGACGATCCGCAAGGGGGCCCTTTCGGGAGGCGGGCTCCCGGGCAAGCTCGCCGATTGCTCCGAGCGCGACCCCGCGCTCACGGAGCTGTACATCGTAGAGGGCGACTCAGCCGGAGGTTCGGCCAAACAGGGTCGAGACCGCCGCTACCAGGCCATCCTCCCCCTGCGCGGCAAGCTGATCAACAGCGAGAAGGCGCAGATCGACAAGGTGCTCAACAACGAGGAGATCCGGACCTTGATCACCGCGATCGGCACCGGCATCGGTACGACGGAAAACAGCGACGACGACTCGGCCTTCAATCTCGAACGGGCCCGTTACCACAAGATCATCATCATGACCGACGCCGACGTGGACGGCTCGCACATCCGGACGCTCCTGCTCACGTTCCTTTACCGCAAGATGCGTGGGCTGTTCGACCGGGGATTCGTCTACATCGCCCAGCCGCCGCTCTACAAGATCAAGCGCAAGAAGCGCGAGCAGTACATAGACAACGACGAGCAGATGAACCGCATTCTGCTGGAACTCGGCTCCGAGGATGTCGTCCTGACGCGGATCGCGGACCAGCACGTGTTCGCCCCGCAACAGATCGACCGCATCGTCGAGGCTCTTGCCGCTCTCGAAAAGCTCGGCGCGGGCGTCGCCCGCTACGGAGCCTCGCTGAGCGACTACCTCGACCGGCACGACCGCACGACCCACGAGCTTCCGCGCTACGTGGCCCGGGTCCGCGAGGGCAACCGGGAGACGACCGAGTTTCTGAACGACGAGTCGGCCCGCGCGGCATTTGTCCAGGCGCACGGGCTCGATGCCGATCTTTTCGAGCAGCCTGAGAACGCCCGGGCCGAAGCCCGGCCCGATCCGACGGCCAAGCGGATCACGATCCACGAGATCTTCGAGTGCACGGAGATGACGAAACTCCTCAAGGTTATCGCGAAAACCGAACTGCAGATCAACCGATTCGGCCGGACCGAGGCGCCCCGTTATGTCATCACCGAAAACCCGGGCCAGAAGAACGAGCAAAAGACGGAGCTTTACGCCCCCCTGGAGATTGTCTCGCAGATCCGGGCGAACGGCCGGAAGGGCCTGACCATCCAGCGGTACAAGGGCCTTGGGGAAATGAACCCGAAACAGCTCTTCGAGACGACCATGGACCCCGAAAAACGGCGGCTTCTGCGCGTTTCGATCAACGATGCCGCCAAGGCGGATGCGCTGTTCACGCTTCTCATGGGCGACGACGTCCCTCCCCGCCGGCAGTTCATCGAGGACAACGCCCTGAATGTCCAGTATTTGGACGTGTGAGCGCCGCCGCACCGTCCATCCGAAGAAAATAACCTAGATGTACACCGGTTCCGAAAAACTCTCGTCGGCCAACATCACCGACATCATGCAGACGGCCTACATCGATTACTCGATGTCGGTCATCATCTCCCGGGCGCTGCCCGACGCGCGCGACGGCCTCAAGCCCGTGCAACGGCGCATCCTGTACGCGATGCTGCGGGAGGGCCTGGTGCACAACCGGCCGTTCGACAAGTGCGCCGGTGTCGTCGGCGAAGTGCTGAAGAATTACCACCCGCACGGCGACGCCTCGGTGTACGACACCCTGGTCCGCCTGGCCCAGCCCTGGGTCATGCGCTACCCGCTGATCGATCCGCAGGGAAACTTCGGCTCGGTGGACGGCGATCCTCCGGCGGCCTACCGCTACACCGAGTGCCGGCTCGACGAAATCTCCGAGGAGCTGCTGCGCGACATCAACGAGGACACGGTCGATTTTGTCGCCAACTACAAGGAATCGACCGTCGAGCCCACCGTTCTGCCCTCCGCCCTGCCGAGCCTGTTGATGAACGGCTCGACCGGAATAGCGGTCGGCATGGCAACCAATATTCCGCCGCACAACCTCGATGAGATCATTGAGGCGACCTGCGCCATCATCGACAGGCCGGCCATTTCGATCGACGAGATCTGCAACATCGTCCAGGGGCCGGATTTTCCGACCGGCGGCGTGATCGCCGGCCGCGAGGGGATTCTGAGCTATCTGAAGACCGGCCGCGGAATCGTGCGCATCCGGGGCAAGGCCCATACGGAGGAAATGAAGGGAGGATCCGAGCAGATCGTCATCACGGAGATCCCCTACAACGTGAATCGCTCGACCCTGGTCACACGGATCGCCGAGCTCGTTTCCGATAAGCAGATCGACGGCATCCGCGACCTGCGGGACGAGTCGGATGAAAAGACCCGCATTGTCGTCGAGCTCAAGCGCGGCGAGCAGGCCAAGGTCGTCATCAATCAGCTCTTCCAGAAGACGGCCCTCGAGTCGTCCTTCGGCGTCATACTGCTGGCAATCGACCACAAGCGGCCGAAGCAGATGAACGTGAAGGAGCTGATCGAGTGCTACATCTCGCATCGGCGCGAAGTGATCACGCGGCGCACGAGCTTCCGCCTCCGGGAGGCCGAGGAGCGCGCCCACATCCTCGAAGGCTACAAGATCGCCCTCGACAACCTCGACGACTTCGTGCGGATCATCCGCGGCTCCTCAAGCCGGGACGAGGCCAAGGCGAAGCTGATGGCCCGCTATCCGCTGAGCGAACGGCAGACCGACTCCATCCTCGAACTCCGCCTCTACCAGCTCACCGGGCTCGAGCGCGACAAGATCGAGGCGGAATACCTGGAGCTTCTGAAGCTCGTCGAGGAGCTGCGCGGAATCCTCGAATCCGAGGCCAAGCTGCTGACGCTGATCAAGAAGGAACTTCTGGAACTCAGGGTTAAGTACACCTCCCCCCGCCGCACCGAGATCGTCGCCGCAGCCGGCGAATTCCGGATGGAGGATGTGATTCCAAACGAAGGCTGCGTCATCACGGCCTCGCACCTGGGCTTCATCAAGCGCACGCCCGTGTCGGACTACCGTTCGCAAAAGCGCGGAGGGAAAGGCATCATCGGGACCGAGACCTACGAGGAGGATTTCGTCGAGCACCTCTTCACCGCGAGCACGCACGACTTCATCCTGTTCTTCACGAACTACGGCCAATGCCACGCCAAGAAGGTCTATGACGTTCCCGAGGGCACCCGCGCCTCCAAGGGAAAGTCCGTCACGAGCTTCCTGCGCCTGTCCGAGGGCGAAATGATCGCCGCCATGATCTGCGTCAAGGATTTCGCCGATTCGCTGCATCTGGTGATGGCGACAAAGAACGGCATCGCGAAAAAGACGAACATCGCGGATTACGCCAACGCCACCCGCGAAGGCGGGCTGCGCGGAATCAAGCTCGAGGAGCAGGACAGCCTTGTCGGCTGCGTTCTCACGACCGGAGCCAACGAGGTCGTTCTCGTCAGCCATAAGGGGCAGGCCGTGCGTTTCAAGGAGGAGGATCTCCGCGACCAGGGCCGGGACACGGTCGGTGTGACCGGAATGCGGTTCAAGTTCGACGGGGATTTCGTCAAGGCGGTCGAGGTCTGCGACCCCGTCGCCCAGCTCCTGATCGCCCGCGAGGACGGTATCGGCAAGCGCACCCCGTTCGCCGACTACCGGCTCATCTCCCGCGGAGGATCGGGCGTCATCGCGATCGACCTGCCGGAGGACGGCTCGGTCAACGTCGCCGGCGCCCTGAGTGTCGGCGAGAACGACGAGGTGATGCTTTTGACCGCCAAGGGTCAAAGTGTCCGCACGCGCGTAAGCGAGATCCGGGAAACCGGCCGCGGCGCAAGAGGCGTGAAGCTTTTGACCCTCGCGGAAGGCGACAAGCTCCTCAGCATCGCCCGGATCGTCGAAACCGAGGAAGAGGAAGCGGCGGCAACCTAACCGGAAGATCAGCGAAAGCCCGCCGCGCAGCGGGCCTGCAGATCCGCCAGATTCGTATCGGCGAGCGAAGCGAGGCGCAGGTGCGCGTTCGGGAAATCGTGATGCACGGTCGAGGTGTTGGGAACCGCGACGACCCACATTCCCGCCCGGCGGGCCGCGCGCGTGCCGATGTTCGAGTCCTCGAACGCGACCGCCTCCCTGCCGATGATCCCAAACCGGTTCAGGACCAGCCGGTACACGTCCGGCTCCGGCTTCGGCGACGCGACATCCTCCCGGCAGGCGAGGAAGGAGAAACGGTCGAGAAGGCCGAGCCTGCCCAGGTGTCCCTCGACATGCGCATGGCTGGAGTTGGAGGCGACCCCGAGAAGGATCCCCGCTCCGCGCGCCTCGTCCATGAGCGCCACGACTCCGGGCAGTATCTCAAGCCCTTTGTCGCGCTCTCGGTTCATTTCCCTCCGCTTGGCCTCCAGGGCGGCACGATCGGCCCGCTTTTCGAATGCGCGCCAGGGATCTAAAGAAAAGTCGACATGGCCCACGCTGCGTAGGAAGTGGTCCCGGTCAAAGGGCACTCCGTGCGCCGCGTGGACGTCCGCGTAGGCGCCTATCATCGACGACTCGGTGTCGAGGATCAAGCCGTCGAAGTCAAAGACCAGGGCGCGCAAGGTGTGCATTGCATGCAAAATGACATCGCCGAGACCGGAGGCCAGCGCGATTCCCGCCGGATGCGCCGGCGCGGCCAACTCTACCAGAATTCCCCCTGGCGCATCCGATCCCTTTTCTCCCCGTCCAGGGTGCTGATCGCGAGAAGCTGCCCAAGGCTCAGCCGGGCGCACTGCGGAATCCGCGCCAGCGCTCCCAAAAGCAGGGCGCCCGCGATCGCGTCGTAAAGCGCCGCATGGAAGCGCCGGCGCTTCTCCGGGCAGTGCAGCGCCGCGAGCGAATCCAGCTCGTCCTGCAATCCGGCCGCCCCGACCAGGGCTTCCAACCGGCCGGACCCGAACTGCGGATACAGCTGTGAGTAGAGGCGCGCCGAGTCTATCCAAGGCCCCCAATCGACGATCCACCCGCCAGGCCAAACGAAATCCGGCGAACGGCGCGGGTAGGGCCAGACCGCCTTCAAAAGCGAGTTCTCGGCGCCCGCATAGTGAGCCGCAAGCGGCCCCCGTTCCCGCAAGCCCGCAAAATACTCCCAATCCGCAGACAAGGGCTCGGCCCCCTTCAGCGCGTCCGCTCCGAGCCCGTGGATCTCCGTGTCCTGCGCGCTCACCGGCCCTGTGGCCCCGCACATCCGGGTCTTCGTCTCCACAATCCGCCCTTCGAGAAGAGTGGCCACTCCGTACTCGAGAACACCCGAGGCGCGGCTCCCCTCGAAATCGACAAAGAATATCGGCTGTTCGGTCCAGGCCATGACTTCTATTTGTAGCGGGCGACTCGGCAGAGTCACCAGCCCGAATATTCGATGTTAATTAGGGAACGTTGCAACTTGCAGGAAAGTGTCCGCGGAGGGGAGTTGCTGGCCTCAGCCGGAGTCTCTTGGCCGCCATCTGGCCTGCATTGATTGCAGGCGGTCCTTGGCGGCCGGTCTTGACGGAGGCTCCGGGCCTTGGCCAGCTCCGACCCGAACGGACACTCTCCTGCAAGTTGCTATGTTCCCTCCTAGCGCATCGCCTTGGCATCCGCTGCCATCGCCCGCCCCGCATGCCAGCCCGTCGTCCAGGCGGCCTGGAAGTTGAAGCCTCCCGTGACCCCGTCGATATCGAGCACCTCGCCCGCAAAGTGAAGTCCGGGGCAGATCCGGCTCTCCATGGTTGCGAAATCCACCTGGTTCAGCCGGACACCGCCGCAAGTGACGAACTCCTCCTTGTTCATGCTCTTGCCGGTCACTGGAAAATCTCCCGCCGCGGTCTGCATGGCCAGCGCCCGGAGCGCGGTCTTCGAAACTCCCGCCCAGACCGCCTCGGCCGGCACGGCCGCCGCCTCGCAAAGCCTCTCCCAAAGCCGCACGGGCAGCCCGAACGGATTGACCGCAGCCACCCTGCGCCTCGGGTGAACCGACCTTTCCGCCGCAAGGGCCTCCTCGGCCTGGTCGGTCGTGCGAGGTGCGGCCCAGTTCACCCCGAGAGTGAATCGATACCCGGCGTCGTGCATTTCGCGAGCGCCCCAGGCGGAGAGCCGGAGGACGGACGGTCCGCTCAGGCCCCAGTGAGTGATGAGAATCGGGCCGGACGCGGCCAGCCCCGTGCCCCTCACCCTCGTCTCGGCAAGAGGCGAGGAAAGTCCCTCGAGCCCCTTGAGACGGGGATCGTCGATGTGGAACGTGAAGAGCGACGGAACGGGCGGAACAATCGCGTGGCCCAGAGCCGCGGCCATCTCGAGCCCCGCTGAGCCCTTGTTGCCGCCCGTTGCGATAAGGACGCGGTCCGCGGCGGCCGTCTCGCCCGTCGTCAGCTTGAGCGCAAACTCGCCCCGCCGGCCAGACAGCGACAAAGCCCCGCATCGCGTTCGCAGGCGCACGCCCGCCCGGTATGCCGCCTCGCGCAGGCAATCGACAATCGTGCGCGAGTCATCCGTTGAGGGAAACACGCGACCGTCTTCCTCCGTCTTCAGCTCCACGCCGCGCCCGGAGAACCAGCCAAAAGTCTCCCTCGGCCCGAACCGATGAAAAGGCCCGAGAAGCTCCCGCGAACCGCGGGGATAGTTTCGGACCAATTCGGCGGGCTCGAAGCAGGCGTGCGTGACATTGCAGCGCCCGCCCCCGGATACCCGCACCTTTGCGAGCGGATGATCCGTCGCCTCGCAGATCATAACCTCCGCCGAGGGGCAGGCCTCGCCGCAGGCAATGGCTGCAAAAACTCCGGCGGCTCCGCCGCCAACAACTGCGATACGCATGGGACTTTTGCATAGGCCACATCCAATCCTGACGCAAGACAGCGGGCTGAGCCGAAGCGGTCGAGTCCGACCTGTGGCAGCAAAAAGACGTGAGTTTGGCTCAGCCATCCGCTTCTATTGCCAAAGTGGACCTGCGACCCTACCAAGCCCTGATGATCGAGATGGCCGTGCAAAGCGGCGAATTCATTCGCCCGTACTTCGCCAATCCTGCGCTGGAGATCGAGACCAAGGCGGACGAGACCCCGGTCACAATCGCCGATCGCGGGGCCGAGGAACTCATGCGGCGCATGATCGCCGCGAAGTTTCCCTCGCACGGAATCATCGGGGAGGAGTTTGGCTCAAAGGACCCATCCGCGGATTTTGTGTGGGTGCTCGACCCCATCGATGGAACAAAGGCTTTCGCCTCGGCTTGCCCCCTTTTCGGGACCCTGATCGCCCTTCTGCATGAAGGCCGCCCCGTCCTCGGGGCGATCCACCAGCCCATCTTGAAACAGATGCTCGTCGGGGACGGTCACACGGCCGAACTCAACGGCCGGACAGTGCGCCTCCGTTCCTGCTCTTCAATCGAGTCGGCGACGCTCCTGACCAGCGATCCCCGGGACCCTGCAAAACACAAGAACGGCCCCGCCTTCGACGCACTCGTCCGCCGGGCGCGGCTTGTCCGCACTTGGGGCGACTGTTACGGCTACCTTCTGGTCGCCACGGGCTGGGCGGACATCATGTGCGACGCGATCATGAGCCCCTGGGACATCCAGGCACTCGTGCCCGTGATCCGAGGAGCAGGCGGCGTCATCACCGACTGGCATGGCGGCGACCCCGTGAAGGCCGACTCGATCGTCGCCGCATCCCCGGGCCTTCACGCGCAAGTCATCGCCGCCCTGAATCCCATTCCGCGGTGATCACACTGGTGATTCCGCCCCGGCCCTTCCATTCGCTGATGACCGTCAGCCGGCGCGGCGCCAACCTGGCACCGAGATCGTCGCAGATCTTGTTCGTCACCGCCTCGAAAAAAATTCCCTCGTTGCGGTACGCGTGGAAGTACTGCTTGAGCGACTTGAGTTCGACGCACTCCCTGTCGGCCACGTAGCGCACCGTGATCGTGCCGAAGTCCGGATGCCCGGTGACGGGGCATACCGATGTGAATTCGCCGTGCCTGTGCTCGATCATGTAATCGCGCAGCGGCGCCGGGTTCGGGAAGGTTTCGAGAAGCTTTGGATCAGCCATGATGGAGGGCGCAGCCGGTCCCGTTCACGTCGCCGTCTCCGTATACCGGCTCTCCCGAATGACGGTGATCTTGATCGTGCTCGGGTATTGCAATTCGCTTTCGATGCGACGGCGCAGATCCTTTGCCAGTTCCCGAGCCCGGTCGTCGGTTACGTGCTGCGGCGAAACAACCACGCGGATTTCCCGCCCCGCCTGGATCGCGAAGGCCTGCTGGACGCCGTCGAGCGACATCGCCAGTTTCTCGAGGCGCCCCAGACGCTGGATGTAGCTGTCCATCGATTCCGCGCGGGCTCCCGGCCGGGTCGCCGAAATCGTGTCGGCCAAAATGACCAGGCCCGCATAAATCGTATCCGGCTTCACCTCCTCGTGATGGGCGGCCACCGCATTCACGACAATCGGCGTCTCGCCATGCCGCTTGATGAAATCCGATCCGATGGAGGCATGGCTCCCCTCCAGTTCCCCCGAAACGGCCTTGCCGATGTCGTGGAGCAGGCCGGCGCGCTTCGCGATGTTCGGATCGAGGCCCACCTCGCTCGCCATGATCGACGCGAGAAACGCCGTCTCGACCGAATGGTCCAGCACGTTCTGGTTGTAGGAGAACCGGTACTTCAGGCGGCCGAGCAGCTTGATGATCTCCGGGTGCAGCCCGTTGATGTTCAGCTTGGCCACGGCATCCTCGCCCGCCTGCGTTGTCACGAGCTCGATGTCATCCTGCGCCCGCTTCACGAATTCCTCGATGCTCGCCGGATGGATGCGGCCGTCGCTGATCAGGGCCTCGAGCGCGCTTCGCGCGATCTCGCGCCGGACGGGGTCGAACGACGATAGCAGCACGAGCTGCGGCGACTCGTCGATCAGGAGCGTGACTCCGGTCGCCGCCTCAAAGGCCTTTATGTTCCGCCCCTCCCGGCCGATGATCCGCCCTTTCATGTCCTCGCTCGGAAGATGCACGAGGGTTGCCGTCAAATCGTTGTTCGGCTTGCTCGCGATCCGCTGCATCGAGGCAACGATGATCCGGCGGGCGGTGGTCTGGAGTTCCTGCTCGGATTTTTCGAGCGTTTCGCGCCGCAGGGCGCGCAGTTCGTCCTGGCACTCGAGCAGCACCTCCTCGCGCAACTGCCGCTTGATCTCCTCGGCGTCCATCTGCGAGACGCCTTCGAGCCGTTTGCGGACGCTCTTGGACAAGGCCCGTATCGCATCGCGCGCCTGTTTCACGGCCGCTCCCTCGCGTTCCAGCCGCTCATGGCGCTGCTCGAGCTGATAGTCGAGAAGAGCGAGCGACTCCTCGTGCGCCCGAATTTCGCGCAACTGCACGTCCGTTTCGATCTCGCGCCGGTCGAATTCGCGGTTCAGTTCGGCGCGCTTCTCCTGGATCTCGGCCTCCACCTTCTGCCTCGTTTCCTCGGCGGCGACCGCGGCCTCGCGCCTCGCCACCTCGACGAGCTCGGTGGCCTGCTCATGGGCCACCCGGCGCGTGTGCCGCGCCAGCAGCCAGGCCACAAGGAACCCGAGGGCCAGGCCCAGAAACGGCCCGAAGGACAGCGACCAATCGATGGTATCGCTCTGGACGCTCAAAAACACGGCTGGTATTGCGGCGCTAACAGGTGTCAAAGGTGCGGGAGACTTACGCCGCCGCGCCGAAATCTCAAGCTGTAAGCAACCAAGGCGTTGCCACTCGCGCCGGGTTCTGCTTGAATTCCCCTTTCCGGTGAAATCGTCGCAGCTGCCCGATCTGTTCAGCATGTTTCGCCCGACCACGCGCGAGCGTTGGGATTGGGCGACGCCGTTGGCGATGATCGGGCTCTCGACGATCGGGCTTTTTTTCATCTACAGCGCCCAATTCTCCAGCTCGACGGACGCTGCGGTCCGCGAGACCGCGCTGGAATGGATAAACCGTTCGTACTGGGCGAAACAAGCGCTGTTCCTCGGAGTCGGAGCCGCGTGCTACGTCGCGGTCTCCCTCGTCGACTACCGCCAATGGGTCAGCATAGCGCATTGGATCTACGTAATTTGCGTGATCCCGTTGGTTTTGGTCCTGTTTGTCGGGACGCGCACCTATGGTTCACAGCGCTGGATCGACCTCGGACTCTTTCATTTCCAGCCGTCGGAAACCATCAACATCGCGGTCCTTCTGATCACCGCCAGCGTCCTCATACGCAGCAAGATAGGCACGGTCAGCCAGTCGCTCGGAGTGCTCGGGAAATTGACCCTTGCGGTGGGTGGCCCCATCCTGTTGATTCTGCTTCAACCCGATCTCAAGTCGGCGATCGTGCTGCCCCCGATGGTCTTTTCGATGCTCTATGTCTCCAAGCTGTCCTCCCGTTTTTTTGCGGGAGCGCTGGGGGCTTTCCTGATCATCGTCGGAATTGTGGCATTCGACACCTGGCAATACGCGGCATTTATGGACCGCCGCGACGCCCAACGCGACTCGTCGAATGCCGCGAGCCACGAATCCGTCTATCTCCGCGAAAAGGGCGCCTATGAGTCCCACTCCTGGGTTCCGCTTCGCGATTATCAACGCAACCGCATTCTCTCCTTTGTCGATCCCAACCGGATCGACCCCATGGGAATCGGCTGGAATCAGCGACAGTCGCTGATCTCGGTCGGCTCCGGCGGCCTCACCGGCAAGGGCTGGACGGAGGGCACCCAAGCCCGCCTCGGCTACCTGCCGCGTTCGGTCGCCCACAACGATTTCATCTTCTCGGTCATCGCCGAGGAGAAAGGTTTCCTGGGAAGCATTACTGTTCTCAGCCTGTTCGGCGTAGTTTCGGTGAACAGCACGCGGACCGCCATGGTGGTGACCGTCCGGCTCACCGCGCTTGTGTTCCTGACCGTCGCAATGCCCGTCGGGCTGGTGCGCATCGCGGGCATCCCGCTTCCCTTCATCAGCTACGGTGGCTCCTTTGTGCTTAGTTGCTGCTTGCTGCAAGGACTGGTCCAAAGCGTCTATCGCTTCCGGAAGGACATCCAATGACACGTCCTCCTTCCCGCGATAATGACCGCTCTGCCGGAATTTCCTGCGCCGCAACAAACGCG
>Ga0181529_10006010_pt1 | contig 12494 bp, 11 predicted proteins | sample PEATcosm2014_Bin_36_FD_119763 | JGI IMG/M metagenome (GOLD analysis project Ga0181529, IMG submission 119763) | Peatland microbial communities from MTU Mesocosm Facility, Houghton, MI, USA - PEATcosm2014_Bin10_30_metaG | ecosystem: Environmental > Terrestrial > Soil > Wetlands > Peat | place... | reverse complement strand
CTCGATCCGCTCGCTTCCGGCGTGCTGCCGGTCGCGTTCGGCGAGGCGACCAAGACGGTGCCGATCGTCCAGGATGGCGCCAAGGCTTACGAGTTCGTGGTGCGCTGGGGCGTTGAAACCGACACCGACGACGCCGAGGGCAAGGTCGTGGCGACCTCCGACGCTCGGCCGACGCTGGGCGAGATCGAAGCGGCGCTGCCGAGCTTCGTCGGCGTCATCTCGCAGACGCCGCCGACCTTCTCGGCCATCCGCATCGCCGGAGAGCGCGCTTACGATCTGGCGCGCGGCGGCGAGACGTTCGAGATCGCGCCGCGGCTGGTCGCCATTCATCGCTTCGCCTTGGTCTCCGCTGAACGCGACGAGGCGCGGTTCGAAGCCGATTGCGGCAAGGGCGCCTATGTCCGCGCGCTGGCGCGCGACCTCGGGCGGATGCTCGGCAGCCACGGCCACGTCGCCTTTCTGCGCCGCCTGCGCGTCGGACCGTTCCACGCCGCCGCGGCGATCGGCCTCGAGGCGGCGGAGGCTTCGCCGGAGGCGCGCATCGCGGCGCTGCAGCCGGTCGAAGCGGGGCTTGCCGAATTGCCGCGCCTCGCCGTCGACCGCAACGGCGCGGCGATCCTGCGGCGTGGGCAGAAGCTGTTGTTGCGCGGCGCGGCGCTGCCGGCGTCCGGCGCCGCTTATGCGTGTTGTTTCGGCGCGCCGATCGCGTTCGGCGCGATCGAAGACGGCTATTTCGTCTCGACGCGCGTCTTCAACCTGCCGCTGTAGGCGCTCTCACTTCCACGCCGCCAGCGCGTCGTTGATGATGCGCTCGCCATCAGCGCCCTTCTCGAAGGTCAGCTTGGCGATGCGGTCATCGTTGAGCAGCATCGGGAAGTCGAACCAGCCGCGGTTGGCCATCAGATCGGCGTTGTGCGCCACCTCCGCGTCGCCGCGGTTCAGTCCGACCAGGAAGTAGCTGTCGGAAATCTTCACCCGCACGCCAGACAGCGCATCTTGCGACGGGGGATCGTCGCGGCGCATCATCGGCACCCGCATATCCTTGATTCCCTTGATCTCCGCGCCATCGGCGAAGGTGACGCGCAGGTCGATGGTATGCGAAGCGGGCAGGCTCGGGTCGGTGTTCTTCCTGAGCGTCATCACCGCATGCATTTTCAAGTCGGGGATGTCCGCCTCGGCTTTGACCGCGACCGTCGCCGGCTGACCGGCCGCGGCCGGGATTGTGCTCCAGACGACGGAACCGAGGCTGACCGCCGGCTTCTGCGGATCGGCGGCGACCGCGACCAGCATCGCGGCGCGCGCGGCCACCGCGACGCCGGAATTCGCCGCGGGCGGCGCGGTCGTAGCGGCGGCGGTCGGCGCGGGCGTCGCCGCCGGAGCGGCGGAACTGGCGAGAGGCGAAGGCGTCGCGGCGGGCGTCGCCGCCGCCGCGGCCGGCGTTTCCGTCACAGGCGGCGTTTCGCCCACAGTCGGGGTCGCCGCCGGCGACGCCGGCGCGCCGCCGACCCGCTCGACGATCTTGGCCGGGCCCGCCGTCGCCGTCGGGGTCGCGACCGGCTCCTTGATCGCCAGGTCTTGTGGATTTTGCCGCCACAGGAAGGCGAAGACGGCGATCGACAGCACGACGCCGACCACCAGCGCAGCGAGGATCCACACCGCCGCCCCGCGCCGGGGCCGCTCGAGGCGACTCGGCGCGCTCGGCCGCAACCCCGAGTCGGCGGCGCCGATCGCCTCGGCCCGCTCCTGGTCGCTCGCTTCGACCGCCGGCGCGTAGCCGTCATCGACGAATTCGTCGGCGGCTGGAGGTCCGAGCGGCGACGGATCAGCCTCGTAACGCGGTTCGGGCCGGCGAGCTGCGAGCGGCGGCGAATAGCGCGCCGCCGGCGCCGGCCTCAACCCCATCGGCGCTGCCGGCAGCGGCCGGACGGCGGCGGACGACGGGGCATAGGACGGTCGTTGCGCCGCGGCGGACGCGGGCTCGCGCTCGGGCAGCGGCGGAGAAGCCGGACGGGGCGGCGGAACGGGTCGCGCCAGCGGCGTGTCGGGCATCGGAATGCGCGCGCCTGGCGGCGGCGCGCCCGCCGACGGCGCCGGACGCGGCGGCGGCACGTAGCTCGAGGGCCGCGGCGCGGCCGGGCCTGGCGATGGCGACGAGGGCGGCGACGGGCGCGCGGCGGCGGGAGAAGGCGGCGTCGGCGCCGTCGGCGAGAACTGGCCTTCGAGCTTGCCGATCGCCGCCTCGAGCGCCGCCTCTTCGCGCGCGATGTCGGCTTCTGAAAGGGCCGGCCCGAGCGACCGCAACTGACGCACCAGCGCCTTGCGGGCCCGATCGTAGATCGCCTTGCGCGCCGGCTCAGGCCCCGCCTTCGGCAGGTTCGAGACGGCCTTCGCCAACAGGGAGTAGTAGTCAGCCATCCTTGGGTCCGGTCTTCGACTCGCCGGCAGCGAATCGAGATGGGTTAGTCTTGGAATGGATTGTGCACGAGAATCGTATCTTCCCGCTTAGGACTCGTCGAGAGCAACGCGACCGGCGCGCCGATCAGTTCCTCGATTCGCCGCACGTATTTGACCGCCTGCGCCGGCAGGTCGGCCCATGAACGGGCGCCGCTGGTGACGGCCGACCAGCCTTCGATCGTCTCGTAGATTGGCTCGACGCGGGCCTGCACGGCTTGCGACGCCGGCAGATAATCGATCTCTTCGCCGTCGAGACGGTAGTGCGTGCACACCTTGAGCGTCTCGAAGCCGTCGAGGATGTCGAGCTTGGTCAGCGCGACGCCGTCGATGCCGGAGGTCTTGACCGTCTGTCGCGTCAGCACGGCGTCGAACCAGCCGCAGCGTCGCGGCCGGCCTGTGTTGGTGCCGAACTCGGCCCCGCGCTGGCCGATCCGGCGGCCGACTTCGTCGTCGAGTTCGGTCGGGAACGGCCCGCCGCCGACGCGTGTCGTGTAAGCCTTGGCGATGCCGAGAACATAGCCGATGGCGCGCGGACCGAGGCCGGAGCCGGTCGCAGCCGCCGCGGCGACGGTGTTCGACGAGGTGACGTAGGGATAAGTGCCGTGGTCGACGTCGAGCAACGCGCCTTGCGCGCCCTCGAACAGGATGCGCTTGCCGGCGCGGCGCAGTTTGTCCAACAGATCGTAGGTCGGCGCCATGTAGGGCAGCACCTTCGGCGCCACGGTCATCAATTCGTCTTTGATCGCCGCCGCCGTCGGCGCCGGCAGGCCCATGCCGCACCGCAACGGCTCGTGATGGGCGAGCACGCGCGCGATCTTGCCGTCGAGCGATTCCGGCTCGGCGAGATCCATCAGGCGAATGGCTCGCCGGCCGACCTTGTCTTCATAGGCCGGGCCGATGCCGCGCTTGGTGGTGCCGATCTTCACGCCGCCGAAGTCCGCCGATTCCCGAAACGCGTCGAGCTCCCGATGCAGCGCGAGAATGAGCGGGACGTTTTCGGCGATCTTAAGGTTATTTGGCGTCACTTCCACGCCAAGGGCGCGAATTTTGTTGATTTCATCAATAAGATGGTACGGATCGAGCACGACGCCATTGCCGATCACCGACAGTTTGCCCGGCCGCACGATGCCCGAGGGCAGAAGCGCGAGCTTGTAGGTTTGGCCGTCGACGACCAGGGTGTGACCGGCGTTGTGGCCGCCCTGGAAACGCACCACCACGTCGGCGGCAACCGAAAGCCAGTCGACGATCTTGCCCTTACCCTCGTCGCCCCATTGAGCGCCGACAACCACAACGTTCGCCATCGCCGAACGATTCCTCAATCGCCAAAAGGCAAAAGCCCCGGCGCCAGCCACAATGGGCTGGACCGGGGCTCATTGCGCGCATGGACTACGCGATTGCAACAGCTGAGTAAAGCGGCGCGACGCGACCGTCCCTCAGTCGCCGCCACTTGGAACCCCTTGTTGCGACCCCATATCGACGCCGCGGGCCGAGAGGCTCGACACGGAGATGTCCATGACCCCTCAAGAACGCCAAGTGCTCGCGGATCTGTTCGAGCGCATCCGCTCGGCCTCGACCGCGCCGCGCGACGCCGAAGCAGAGGCTTTCATCGCCGAGGCGGTGCGCACGCAACCCTACGCGCCGTACCTTCTGGCGCAGACGGCGCTGGTGCAACAGCACGCGCTCGACGCCGCCGCCCAACGTATCCAGGAGCTCGAGGCCAAGGCGGCGCAACCGCCGCAAGAGGCCGGTTTCCTCGGCAATCTCGGCCGCTCGCTGTTCGGCGGCGGCCAGACAGCGCCGCGCCCCAGCTATGACGCAGGCGCCTATCAGCGCGCCGCCGCGCCGCCGCCCGGTCCGGCCTATGCGCCGCCTCCCGCCTATGCGCCCGCCCCTGCCGGCCCATGGGGCGCGGCGCCTCAGGCCTCGGGCGGCGGTTTCCTCGCCAGCGCGATGACAACCGCGACTGGCGTCGCCGGCGGACTGCTAGCGGCAAACGCGATCGAGAGCCTGCTCGGCGGCGGCCGCGGCGGCCTGTTCGGCGGCTACGGCGGCGCCGGCTTCAGCGGCGCGGGCCTTGGCGGCGGCGAGACCGTGGTCAACAACTTCTACGATGCGCCAAATGCGGACGCCGGCAATATCGATGCGGCGCTGCCCGATCCTGGCGGCGATCCCGGCTTTCAGGACGCCGCGGACTTCAGCGATGGCGGCTTCGACAACAGCGGCGGCTTCGACGACGGAAGCTCGGGCGGCGGCTTCGACGTCTGAGGCGCGCGCCGGCGCCCTCAGATGACGATGACCTTGGTGCCGACCCGCACGCGGTTGTAGAGGTCGATTACGTCCTCGTTCATCATCCGGATGCAACCGGACGAGACGTCGCGGCCGATCGTCTCCGGCTCGTTGGTGCCGTGAATGCGGTACATCGACGAGCCGAGATAGAGTGCGCGGGCGCCGAGCGGGTTGTCTGGCCCGCCGTCCATATGGGCGGGCAGGTCGGGCCGGCGCAGCATCATCTGCGGCGGCGGCGTCCAGCCCGGCCATTCCGCCTTGCGGCTGATCGTCTTGACCCCCGACCATTCGAAGCCGGGCCGGCCAACGCCGACGCCGTAGCGGATTGCGCGTCCGCCCGGTTCGACCAGGAACAAGAACTTCTGCGGCGTGTCGATGACGATCGTGCCGGGCGCCTCACGGCCGGAATAGTCGACCTCTTGGCGGCGGAACTCCGCCGCCGGCTCGCTCTCAGGCTCGCCGGGCGTCAGCGCCGCGATCTGGGGCGCGGCGTCGGGCGCGGCCGTCGGCCCCGGCGCCTGAACCGCCTCGATCGGCGAGGACATCGCCGGACGCGAGAGTTTGGTCGGCCCGGCCGAGCCGGTCAGCAGCAATTCGATGAAGCCGCCGCCCAGTTCGCCGTTGGCCGCAACGGCGCCGCCAGCCGAAAGCGCCAAGACGGACAAGGCAAGACAAGCGGCGACAGGCAACGCAGGAACGCGACGCATGACGAACTCTCCGCGCGGCGGCGAACGCCGAACACGGTTAATGTACGCGCGATTCGCGGCGAGCGCCGCGCCGAGCTCGCGTCATGGTTAGAGGAAAGCAACCAAACTTGCTTAACGGTAATTGACCGGGCCCGCCGCTTGCGTCCCATTCAACGGATTGGTCTCGTCCCAGCCGTAGGTCAGCGTCTCGAAGCGCATCGAGCGCGTGTCGATCATCAGCAGCCGCCCGACCAGGCCACGGTCGTCGTCGCCGAAGCCGCCGACGATTTCACGAATCGCCTCCAGCGCCATCAGCGAGCCGAGCGTCCCGGCGAGCGCGCCGAGCACGCCGACTTGAGAGCACGTCGGCACCGCGCCAGGCGGCGGCGCCTCGGGAAAGAGGCAGCGGTAGGTCGGATTGGGCTTGCCGTCGGGCCCATTTTCGTGGGGTTTCAGCGTCGTCAGCGCGCCGTCGTATTCGCCGATCGCGGCGGTGACCAGCGGCTTCGCCGCGTAGAAGCAAGCGTCGGAAACGGCGTAGCGGGTGGCGAAATTGTCGCTGCCGTCAAGCACCAGGTCCCAATCGGCGACGAGCGCGCGCGCGTTCGCCTCGTCGAGCCGCCGCTCGATCTTGACCACCTCGACATGCGGATTGAGGCGGGCGATCGCCTCCTCTGCGCTGTCGACCTTCTTGCGGCCGACGTTGCCGGTCGCGTGCAGCACCTGGCGGTGCAAGTTGGAGAGCGAAACGACGTCGTCGTCGACAATCCCCAATGTCCCGACGCCGGCCCCGGCGAGATATTGCAGCGCCGGCGAGCCGAGCCCGCCCGCCCCGATCGCCAACGCGCGCGCCGCCTTGAGCTTGTTCTGCCCCGGCCCGCCAACGCCGCGCAGCACGATCTGCCGCGAATAGCGCTCGATCTCTTCCTTGCTGAGTTTCATCGCGCGAGTTTACCCGCCGACGGGACGGCGGGGCAAATGCGAGTGCTTCACGCCGCGCCGAGCGTCTTGCTCATGTGCGTGACCCGTCCGCCGAGAAACGGCTCATGGCGCGTAATCGCGTAGCCGAGCCGCTGGTAGAGCGCGATGTTCTCAACGAAGCGGGCGTTGGCGTAGAGCCGGATTTCGCCATAGCCCATCGCCGCTGCGAGCCGCTCCGCATGCGCCATCAACCGCCGGCCGAGACCGCGACCCTGGCAGGACGGCGACACCGCGACGTTCTCGATCAGCAGCGCATCGGGTTTGGCGATCGTCTCGATCAGCGCGACGACCCGCTCCCCCTGGCACAGAAGGTCGACGCGATGGTCGCGGATCGCGGCGTCGAAATCGGCTGTCATCGGCTTCGGCTCGCGACCGATGACGGGAACCCACTTGGCGTAGGCTTCGCGCGTCAGATTGCGCGCCGCCGCCGCGTCGGCCGCGGTCGCACGGCGAAAAGTGAGCGTTTCGTCCATCTTCGAACCCTTGCTCGTTGGCTGTCCGCCCCACCAAGTTGGAGCGCAGATTCGCTCACCAATTGGTTGACGGAGCAAGCGCTCCCGTCTTGTGTCACCGCTCCTCCTCGTTGTTCGATACCCGCCGCTTCGCGGCTCTCCTCACGACAAGGAGGAATGGGGCGGCAGGCGAGCCCTTGCAATGAGTTGTGCGAGGCGCCGCGACAGACCCCGTCCCGCCCTGAACCGTCGGCGGAGCCGGCGAGTCGAAGGGCGAGGGCGGCGGCGACGGACGCGCGCCTATGAAGCGACCTCCGGACTTGATCCCGCCGCATGGCGCGAGCAAGCTTCGTCGCTCTCCAGGCGAGGATGATGTGGATGCCCGACCCGATCGTCGTCCTTGGCGCAGCGCGCACGCCGATCGGCGGCTTTCTCGGCGAATTGAAGGATGCTTCCGCTCCGGCGCTCGGCGCGGCGGCGATCCGCGCCGCGTTGGCGCGCGCCGGCCTCGACGGCGCGGCGATCGACGAGACGCTGATGGGCTGCGTGCTGGCGGCGGGCCTCGGCCAAGCGCCGGCGCGGCAGGCGGCGCTCGCCGCCGGCTTGCCCGTCGGGGTCGGCGCGACCACCGTCAACAAAATGTGCGGCTCCGGCATGAAGGCGGCGATGCTGGCGCACGACCTCATCGCCGCCGACTCGGCCGATATCGTCGTCGCCGGCGGCATGGAGAGCATGAGCAACGCGCCCTATCTGCTCGAACGCGCGCGCGGCGGCTACCGCATGGGTCACGGCCGCGTTATCGACGCCATGTTCCTCGACGGGCTGGAAGACGCCTACGACAAGGGCCGGCTGATGGGGACTTTCGCCGAGGATTGCGCGCAAGCCTATCAATTCACCCGCGAAGCGCAGGACGCTTTCGCGCTGCGCTCGCTCGAGCGCGCGCAGGGCGCGATGCAGGCGGGCGCCTTCGCCGCCGAGATCGCGCCAGTCACGATCTGGGCGGGCAAGAGCGAGACGATCGTCGCCTCTGACGAGCAGCCGCCGAAGGCGAGGCCCGACAAGATCCCGACGCTGAAGCCGGCGTTCCGCGACGGCGGCACGGTGACCGCCGCCAATTCGAGTTCGATCTCCGACGGCGCCGCGGCGCTCGTGCTGACGCGCGAGAGCGAGGCGACGCGGCGCGGGATCGCCCCGATCGCGCGCATCGTCGGCCACGCGACCTACGCCGCCGCGCCAAAAGACTTCCCTACCGCGCCGATCGGCGCGATCCGGCGGTTGTTCGACAAGACCGGCTGGAGCGCGGGCGCCGTCGACCTCTATGAGATCAACGAGGCCTTTGCGGTGGTGGCGATGGCGGCGATGCGCGATCTCGACCTTCCCGCCGACAAGGTCAACGTCAACGGCGGCGCCTGCGCGCTCGGCCATCCGATCGGCGCTTCGGGCGCGCGCATCCTCGTCACGCTCATCGCCGGGCTAAAGGCCCGTGGCTTCAGGCGCGGCGTCGCCGCCTTGTGCATCGGCGGCGGCGAGGGCACGGCGATGGCGGTCGAACTGGCGGCGTGAGAATTTTCGTCGCGCCTGTCGAGACGCGACGGGGGACGCAAGGCTGAGGCGGCCGCCGCCTGCCGCCGCGCGCTTTCTTGATCGAGCGGCTTACCGTTCTGGGGTGACCAGCCGACGAGCGCCTGTCATGTTGGGCGGCGAAGTTTCGCTACCCGCCGCCAACCCCAGGACCCGCCCGCGCCCATGCCCTCGATCGCCCCGTTCTCAACCGCCGGACGTTTCTGGCGCGGCAACCTGCACACGCATTCGACGCTTTCCGACGGCGGGCTGGCGCCGGAGGCGGTGATCGCCGCCTACAAACGCAACGGCTACGACTTCCTCCAGCTCTCCGAGCATTTCCTCGACCGCTACGGCTGGCCGATCGCCGACACGCGCGCCTTCCGCTCCAACGCCTTCACGACATTGATCGGGGCCGAACTCCACGCGATGGCGACGAGCGTCGGCGAACTGTGGCACATCCTCGCTGTCGGCCTGCCGCTCGACTTCCCGCCGCCGTCCAAGTCGGAGACCGGGCCCGAGCTCGCGCGCCGCGCCCGCGACGCCGGCGCCTTCGTCGCGATCGCCCACCCCGCCTGGTCGCAGCTCACCGAAGACGACGGGCGCACGCTCGAAGCCGCGCACGCGGTCGAGATCTACAATCACGGCTGCGCCGTCGAGACCGACCGCAGCGACGGATTCTATCTGCTCGACCGGCTGTGCAATCTCGGCCGGCGGCTGACCGCGATCGCCACCGACGACGCGCATTTCAACCACGGCGAACGCGACGCGTTTGGCGGCTTCGTCGAGGTGAAGGCGGAAAGCCTCGAACCCGAGGCGCTGCTCGCGGCGCTGAAAGCCGGCCATTTCTACGCCAGCCAGGGGCCGCGCCTGCAAGACGTCCGCATCGGCGGCGACGAGATCGTCGTCGAGACCTCGCCGGTCGACGCGGTGGCGCTGCTGACGGGCACGTCACGCGCGTCGCACGTCGCCGGCAGCCATATCACTCACGCCGCCTTCGACCTCGGCGACGCGAGAAAGAAGGCCCGGACCGAAATGGGTCACGACGCCTGGTTTCGCATCGTCGCGATCGACGCCGCCGGCCGCCGCGCCTGGACCAATCCGATCTGGCTCGACGCGCTCGTCTGAAGCCTCCTCCTTGCGCCGGCGGCCTCGGGCTCATAAATCGGGGCCCTGACCGCCGACGCGCGAGGAACAAAGCGACAATGCCCGACCCGAACCCGGCGCGCCTGCCCGGCTGGCATGCGACGACTATCCTGATGGTGCGCAAGGGCGGCAAAGTCGTCATCGGCGGCGATGGCCAGGTCAGCGTCGGCGAGACGATTATGAAGGGCAACGCGCGCAAGGTGCGCCGTCTCGCCAAAGGCGAAGTCGTCGCCGGCTTCGCCGGCTCGACCGCCGACGCGCTGACGCTATTCGAGCGGCTGGAAAAGAAGATCGAGCAGTTTCCCGGCCAGTTACCGCGCGCCTGCGTCGAGCTCGGCAAGGACTGGCGCACCGACCGCTATCTGCGTCGTCTCGAAGCGATGCTGCTCGTCGCCGACAAGTCGTCCGGCTTCGTGTTGACCGGCTCGGGCGACGTGCTCGAACCGGAAGCGGACGAGCACGGCTCGGCGATCGCGATCGGCTCGGGCGGCAATTACGCGCTCGCCGCGGCGCGCGCGCTGCTGCCGACCGAATTCGACGCCGAAGAGATCGTGCGCCGTGCGATGGCGATCGCCGCCTCGATCTGCGTCTACACCAATTCCAATCTCGTTCTCGAAAGCCTGTGACCGCATGACCGAGTTCTCGCCGCGCGAGATCGTCTCCGAGCTCGACCGCTTCATCGTCGGCCAGCACGACGCCAAGCGCGCCGTCGCCATCGCGTTGCGCAACCGCTGGCGCCGCCTCAAGCTCACCTCGCCGATGCGCGAGGAGGTGATGCCGAAAAACATCCTGATGATCGGCCCGACCGGCTGCGGCAAGACCGAGATTGCGCGCCGCCTGGCGCGGCTGGCCGGCGCGCCGTTCCTCAAGGTCGAGGCGACCAAGTTCACCGAGGTCGGCTATGTCGGCCGCGACGTCGAGCAGATCGTGCGCGACCTGGTCGAAACGGCGATCACGCTGGTCAAGCAACGCAAGCGAAAAGACATCGAGGCCAAGGCCGAGCTCGCCGCCGAGGAACGGATGCTCGACGCCTTGGTCGGCGTAAGCGCTTCGGCCGGCACGCGCGACACGTTCCGCCGCAGGCTGCGCGCCGGCGAGCTCAACGAGAAGGAAGTCGACGTCGAGCTGCCTCAGGGCGGCGGCGGCATGCCGATGTTCGAGCTGCCCAACATGCCCGGCGCTTCCGTCGGCGCGATCAATCTCGGCGACATCTTCGGCAAAGGATTCGGGCAGCGCACCAAAGCGAAGCGGATGACGGTCGTCGACGCGCACGAACCGCTTGTGTCGGCGGAAGCGGAGAAGATGCTCGACCACGACCAAGTGGTGCGCGAGGCGATCGCCGAGGTCGAGAGCAACGGCATCGTCTTCCTCGACGAGATCGACAAGATCTGCGCCCGCGACGGCCGCGGCGGCGCCGACGTGTCGCGCGAGGGCGTGCAGCGCGACCTGTTGCCGCTGATCGAAGGCACGACGGTCGCCACCAAGCACGGCTCGGTCAAGACCGACCACATCCTGTTCATCGCTTCCGGCGCCTTCCACATCGCGCGGCCGAGCGATCTGCTGCCGGAGCTGCAAGGCCGCCTGCCGATCCGGGTCGAGCTCGCTTCGCTGACCGAAGACGATTTCAAGCGCATCCTCACGGAGACCGAGGCGAGCCTGATCAAGCAGTATGTGGCGCTGATGGGGGCCGAAGGGGTGCACTTGAGCTTCTCCGACGACGCGATCGCCGCCATCGCGCGCATCGCCGCCCAGGTCAACGCCAGCGTCGAGAACATCGGCGCGCGGCGGCTGCAGACGGTGATGGAGCGCGTGCTCGACGACGTCAGCTTCACCGCGCCCGATCGCTCAGGCGAGCATATCGCGATCGACGGCGCCTTCGTCGAAGCCCATGTCGGCGACCTCGCCGACAACGCCGATTTGAGCCGGTTCATTCTCTAGGCGCGCGCGGGGGGACACGACATGACGACGCCGCTGGTGCTCACGTTTGTCGGCCGCGACCGGCCGGGGTTGGTCAATGCGATCTCGGAGCGGGTGGCGAGCGCGGGCGGAACCTGGCTCGAAAGCCGCCTCGTCCGCCTCGCCGGCGAATTCGCCGGCGTCGTCCTCGTCGCTGCGCCGCAGGACAAGTTCGAGGCGCTCGCCGCGACGCTCGCGGGGCTCGAAACCGCGGGACTCAGAGTGACGATTTCGCCGAGCGTCCCGGCCGCGGCGGCGCCGACCGGGCGGCTGATCGCGGTGTCGCTCGTCGGCGCCGAACGGCCCGGCATCGTGCGCGACGTGACCGAGGCGCTGACCCGTCTCGGCGCCAACATCGAGGAATTCTCCAGCGGCGTCGAGGGAGAACCATTTACCGGGGCCGAGATGTTCCGCGCCAACTTAAGCATCCGCCTGCCCGACGGCCTCGCCGTCGACGAACTGCGCAAGACGCTCGAGCGGCTCGCCGCCGAGATCATGGTCGATCTCAACGTCGGCGAGGGCGAGGCTGTGAGCTGAGCCGCCGCGGGCGGCGTATCGCCTTACGATCCGCCTTCCTGTATAGACGCGCCCGCGGGCGCCGGCTTTGGGCCGGTCCGCAGGCGAAAACGGACGAGTCGAGGCGTATTCCCATGGCCCAGAGCCGCTGGACACCCGAGAGTTGGAGAGCGAAGCCTGTCGAGCAATCGCCGGTCTACGCCGACAGCGCCGCGCTTGCCGAGGTCGAGCGCCAGCTCGCCGGCTATCCGCCGCTAGTCTTCGCCGGCGAGGCGCGCAAGCTCAAGAGCCTGCTCGGCAAGGCGCAGGCGGGCGAAGCCTTCCTGCTGCAGGGCGGCGACTGCGCGGAGAGCTTCGGCGAGCATTCGGCCGACAACATCCGCGACTTCTTCCGCGTCTTCCTGCAGATGGCGGTGGTGCTGACCTTCGCCGCCGCCTCGCCGGTGGTCAAAATCGG
>Ga0181529_10006008_pt1 | contig 12497 bp, 8 predicted proteins | sample PEATcosm2014_Bin_36_FD_119763 | JGI IMG/M metagenome (GOLD analysis project Ga0181529, IMG submission 119763) | Peatland microbial communities from MTU Mesocosm Facility, Houghton, MI, USA - PEATcosm2014_Bin10_30_metaG | ecosystem: Environmental > Terrestrial > Soil > Wetlands > Peat | place... | reverse complement strand
GGTTCTCCAACTCCCAATCCTTACCCATGGGCACGCGGATTTCGCCGCCGAGGACCCCGTCGCCGCGACCGGACCACCCCAGCCAGATCCGCCCGTCGCCGCCCCCTTCAAAATAGCGGCGATAGTAAAAGGCAAAGACATCGGTCGGTTCCATGTAGACGAAATTCTTCAGTTGCCGGTCGAGGAGCACCCAGTTCGCCCCGCCCGTGCCATAGGCGCCAAAATAGCCGATTTCATGCACGCCGCCCGGAAAAAGGAAGCTCGTGTCGCTGCGGATCTGCTTCATATCGACCTGCGTGTAATAGTCATCGTGCAACCAGTCGTAGACCACTCCCCATTGGAATCCCCAGTCGTGGGCCCGCTTGAAGATTCCCCCCGTGACGAAGAACTGGTTGCGATCGGCCGAGCGGGGATCGACGGCGTCATCGCCGGAGAAGTTGCTCTGCGCGGCCTCGGCGCCGATCTGCCAGCCCCAGTCGAAAATCCCCAACGGAGCGCCAAAATTGAAACCTTCGTGGAAGCCGAAGTTACCGTTCCGGCCTTGGTCCAAGGGGCCTTTGAAACCATGAATTCCAGCAAAGACTTCCAAATCGCGGGTCCACCACCGCTTCAGGCTCTCGTCCCACGGCGTATCGGGGCCAACGTCGATCTCGTCGCACTCGGCGGGCAACCCGGCCTTCGGAATTGCCAATGGGTCCTGTTCCATTCCGATCGGTCCATGCCCGCGCAGCCGGTCGAGAAATCCGCGCTCCGGCGCGATTGCCGGCGGGATTTGCTCCACAGGGCCTCGGCAATCGTCGGGCAGGGGATCGAGCCAAATCGTGCCTTGGGAACAGTCGCAGCCTTCGGGCTCGATGACCCGTTGCGAACTGTCGGATGCCGGCGCCGGATCGAACGGAGGCGGCGGGCCGACGGGGCCGGAGGAAAAGCCAGTCCCCCTCTCCCGCCCGTCGCGCGCGACGGGATGGGAGAGGGTTGGGGAGAGGGGCGACGTCTCTTCTGCGACGGGGCCGGAGGAAAAGCAGTCGTCGCAGGTACCCGCCGATTGTGCCCGAACTTCGGCGGCCCAGCCCAGCAGCATGGCCGCTGCGATCGACGTGCCGACGCTGAGGGGGCCAATCCGGGGCACGAACCGCGTCTCCGGGGTGTTTTTGGGAAGAATAGGAGGACTCCGCGAACGCCCTAATGGGAGGAACGAAACATAGCGAAGTTAGTTGACTATCGCAATGGCGAAAGCGGAGCATGGATTTCAATACCCCATTCTCCGCAGCTTCTCTTGACGTAAAAATCCACGTGCGAATAATCCCCCGTACACTGGTCATCAACCGCTGAGTTCATCGTAGTGCTTCACAAGTCCATCGACGGCGCGATGGACGCCAAACGCCTCTTCGGCACGTTTTCTGGCATTCTCGGCCAGTCGTCGGCGCAGGGCAGGGTCGCCCAGTAATCCGCCGATGGCAGCGGACATGGCCTGCGCGTCGTCGGGCGGAACCAGGCAGGCCGCCTCGCCCTCCGACGGAAAGATTTCCCGGGTTCCGCCTACGTCGGTGGCCACGACCGCCAGGCCGGCGGCCGCCGCTTCCAGGAGCACGCGCGAGAGCGGTTCTTGCCGCGCTGGGTGAACCAACAGCGTCAACTCGTTGAGAATGCGATCGACGTCGTCGCGCACGCCAAGAAAGTGGACCCTTCCGGCCAACGGCCCCGCGGCAGCCTGATGAAGCCGGTCTTCGAACTGCCGCGACTCCTCCTTGCCGGAAAACCGTTGGCCGATGACCAGCCAGGCAAAGGACATTCCCTCACCCCCTGCCCCTCTCCCGGAGGGCGAGGGGAGTTGCGCCAGGGCCGCCGCAAGCACGTCTTGTCCCTTGCGAAGCGAAATCTGCCCGATCGTGCCGATCAGCGGCACGCCGCGCGCCAGGCCTAATAGCTTCCTCAGATAGCCTGTCGGCGGGCGGGGACGAAATCGCTCCAAGTCGACGCCGTTATACAGAGCAAAAGTCTTTTCGCCGGGCAGCCCCTGGGCGACTTGGAACTGCCGCGTCGCCTGGGAAACCGCCAGCAGGCGGCCGTGGCAGTTGAGATCGGCGATCGCTTGCCGACCGAGGGTCACGATGTCGCGGAGATGTGAAAGGCTCGGCAGGGCCAACTCGGCGGCCACGGGGCCCGAGAGTCGTCCCATGGCCAGGCTGTTGGCGTGGAGCAGGGCAGGGGGGCGAGACTTCAAAATCTCGGCGAGTTTGCGGCGAAGTTCGGCCAAGGGGAGTCGCGCTCCGCGCGCGTCGTGCAGTTCAAACGGCACGACCTCGACGCCTTCGCCGCGGAGGGCCTCGGCCAAGGGGCCGCTTGCCGGGGCGGCGACGCGAACCTGGTAGCCGGCCCGGGCGATCCCGTCCAGCGTCGAGAGCATCGACTGCTCGCCGCCGTTCAGCGCGGCATACTCGCAGAGAATAAGAACCGAGGGCATGTTGGCAGGTCCCTTCCGGCAGGAGGGACCTACAGCAGTCCGTAGTCCGCGAGCGTCTGCCGCAGTTTTTCCTGCTCCAGCGAAGAAAGGCGGGTGAGCGGCATCCGCAAATCGCCGCTGTCAAGGCCCAGCATCTGCATGGCGGCCTTGATGGGGATCGGATTGGTCGACAAGCCGAGCATGTCGCGGCACAAGGGGAAGAGCTTGAAGTGCAGGCACTGGGCCTCGCGGAGATCGCCCGCATCGAAGGCCTGGATCATGCCGATCACGTCCTTGGGGACGATGTTGCCAACCACGGAGACGGCGCCGCGGCCGCCCAGGGCCATCAGCGGCAGCGTCAGGCTGTCGTCGCCGCTGAGGAGGGTGAGGTCGGATTTGGCCAGGATCTGTGATGCGGCGTCCATCGACCCGCTGGCCTCCTTGACCATGGTGATGTTGGGCAACTCGGCCATGCGGACGATCGTTTCGGCCTCGATGTTCTTGCCGGCCCGTGCGGGGATGTTGTACACGCAGATGGGAATGTCGACGGCCTCGGCCAATGCCTTGAAGTGCTGGAAGAAGCCCTCCTGCGTCGGCTTGTTGTAATAGGGGGCCACGACCAGGGCGGCGTCGGCCCCGCGCTTGGCGGCCCAGCGGGTGAGGCGGAGGGCCTCCTCGGTGCTGTTGGAGCCCGTGCCCGCCATGACCTTGGCCCGGCCGGCAGTCGCCTCGACCACGGCCGCGATCACCCGCTCGTGCTCCGGGTGCGAGAGGGTGGGGCACTCGCCCGTCGTGCCCACGGGACAAAGGCAGGTCGTGCCGGCCTCGAGCTGGAGTTCGACGTTCCGCTGCAAGGTCTCGATATCGACCTGGCCGTCGCGAAAGGGAGTGATCATGGCCACGGTCAATCCGGCAAAATCTTCACTGCGGGTGGGCATGGTGTTTGCTTTCCTTAGCGGGCCTGCCAGCTCTTGCGGTCCAGCACCTCTCCCTCAGGCGTGAGGACCTGCATCGTGCAGCGATTTTCCTTGATCGTAAAGAGACAAAAATGGTGCTTGCACTCAAACACCTTGGAGTGGGGGTTCTGCCAGGGAGTGGGCATCTTCGGATACAGCGGCGCCCCGGCGCCGCCGCTGACAATGACCGTCACGCCGTCGGGCGGCTCCGAGCGCTCGTAGTCGTGATCGTGGCCCGCGATGAACGCCGTGGCGTGGTACTTCTTCATCAGCGGCAGAATATTGTCGCGGGCCTCGACACTGGTGCGCTCGTGCATCGCGCCGTGAAATCCGGAACTCCACGGCGGATAGTGGGAGCAGATGAAGATGAACGGCTCGCGGCTTTCCTTCAAGACGGTTTCAAGCCATTTCAGGTTCGCGCTCGAGGCGGCCCAACTCTGGGCCCCGTCGATGCCAATGAACAGCGCTGCGCCGGCGGACGCTTTCCAGTGATCACGTCCGGCGACGGGCACCAGGGTTCCCAGGAGCGGACTGCCCTCTTCATGATTGCCGATCACATAGAAAGTCGGGATCGAAGCGAAGTACGGCCTGGCGGCGCCGAAGAATTCGGCGTCCCATTGGCGATCCTCGCGCCCGTCGGCAACCATGTCGCCGCTGAACACGACCAGCGCGGGATTTTTCTGAACGACCGCATTGGCAACGCTGGCCCAATCTTTCGGAAAGGTGCGGCTGTCACCCATGGCCACGAAGCGAAGCGGCTGGCCCAGCGGGGGCAGGGTCGATACGCGGAAGGGTCCGAGCTTCTTCTGCGCTGCCTTGCCGGCCAGGCGTGCCGTGAGCGTGTACGTTTGCACGGTCCCGGCCTGAAGCTCCGTGGCCCGGAAGCTATGGATGAGCCCCTCGGGACTTTCCCAATGTTTTCCCGCGGCATCCAGCGTCACCTGGGCCGGCATATTCGTGCGGCAACCCACGGTGAAGTAGTCCGGGCCGGCACCTCCCAGCACGGGCCCGCTCTGGAAATCGAGGTCGGCGGGCGTCAGCGGCAGCAGCGCCACGGCGGGCGGCACGGGCTTCGTCTTGCTCCGTCTGGGAATGCGGAATTCAATATCCAGCGTGTTCAAGCCGGTTCTCAACAATTGCGGCGATATGCCCGGCAACGTGGCGTAGCGCATGCCCTTGACGGGCAGGGGCACGCGCGTGCCGTTGAGCAGGCAGGACTCGACGCTTTGCGATGACTGCAAGGAGAGGCTGGACCAGGGCCTGGCGTCTGCAAGCGAGAACACCCAGCGGCCACGAACGGGACCGCCTTCCTTGGGAAGCTCGCGCTTCCACTCCGGCTGGTTCTCGGCCGCCGAGCAGAATTGCGGCGTTGCGTCGGCCAAAAGGTTCGTGGGGAGCGAGTCCGCGGCAACGGCCTGCGGGCCGGCCGAGAGGGCCAGCATGAGGGGAAAGAACCGTAGGTGTTTCATCGTAACTTGTCCAAGATGTGGAAAAGGTTCAAAGCGTTCGTCGTTCCGGCTGGCGGCTTCAGCCCCCGGTGCCAACCAACTGTTTCATTTCCCGCACGGCCTGCTGGAAGCCGACCATCAGGGCCCGCGCGACAATGCTGTGCCCGATGTTGAGTTCGTGCATGCCTTCCAGCGCGGCGACGGGGCGGACATTGTGATACGTCAGCCCATGGCCGGCGTGCAGGGCCATCCCGGCCTGGCGAACCAATTGCCCGGCCTGGCTGAGTTTTTCGAGTTCTTCATCCTGCCGCCGGCCGCGTCCCGCCAAGGCATATTGTCCGGTATGAAGTTCCACGGCGGCCACCTTCAAGGCGGCGGCCACGTCAAGCTGCGCGGGATCGGGATCGAGGAAGAGGCTGACGGAGATGCCCGCATCTTCGAGCTGGCGGATGACTTCGACCGCCTTTTGGCGTTGGCCGGCGATATCCAGGCCGCCCTCGGTGGTAACCTCTTCGCGGCGTTCCGGCACGAGGGTGACCTGGTCCGGCCTTACCGCGCAGGCGATCGCCAGGACCTCGCGTTCGCAGGCCATCTCCAGGTTGAGCTTGACGGAGACGGTCTGGCGGATGATCCGCAGATCGCGCTCTTGAATGTGCCGGCGGTCCTCGCGGAGGTGGAGGGTAATGCAGTCGGCGCCGCCCAATTCGGACAGCGCGGCCGCCCAGACCGGGTCGGGCTCGAAGGTCCGCCGTACCTGGCGAAGCGTCGCCACGTGATCGATATTGACGCCAAGTTCTGCCATTATGGTCTTTTGAGGTTGCTTTCCACTCGCCGCACCGCCAACCCCTTTCACGGCAAGGCGGCAGCGCATGGCAAATTCTACCAAGCGGCCGACGATTGCAAAACCCCGCCCCGACTTCCCTCGGTTCCCCAGGGCGAGACAGGGGGCCAGCGGAAGAACGAGGGCCGCGGAGATCTGTGACGCCGGAGTCGGTAAGGCCGGGTAGGAACGCGGAACTCCTCAGCCGGCAGACGCCGGCAGCATGCCACCTTCGGAGGGGAATGAGTCGCAATTCCAAAAAATGGCAAGAAAAGAACCCAAGATCCACACCGCTCGTGCGTCTAATTCTTGTGGACGCGCAAATGGTTTCGGGAAGCCCGTCTCGAATCCCCTCCCTGCGCAGAGTACAATACGGCACAGTGAAGGGATTCGCGCAAGCGACGGGAACGGAGTCTAGCCCGAGGCCCCTCCCGGCGGACAGTGCGCGGAAAGAACCTTATCGTTGTGCGAACCAATGACAATCGCCTGATAATGTCAGAATTTGCCTGTCACCGATGTCACGCTCCAGTACCGCTGGCAGACGCCATGCAAGAGGCCAAGTATTGGCGAGCGCTGAACGTCGTCCATTACAAGTGCCACGCATGCGGTTACCTCAATGAGTTCCAAATCGAAAAAAATAAGCTGGTTTTTGGTTATTCATACGCAGCCGGTACAGCACACTTCGCCGGAGGTGATGGCGTAGCATTTCCTGGCATTACCGCCTACGTGAAGGGGGAGGGCCTCGTGGTGCGCCTCGGACGCGAGATGTGGAACGTGATGCCAATTAAACACAACACGGCGTAGTGGCAGAGCGGCTGCGCCGTCGCCGCTTTGCAGTTCGGACTCTGGGAAGATGGCGACGATGCTGAAGAGTGAACCCTAACACGAACTCGGCGGGCGGCGACCACTACGCCTTCCGCTGAACTAATCGGTAAAACAACATGCAGACCACAGTCACCTACTCCGAACCCCTAATCCGCAGAGCGATCTTTCGCTTTTGGAAACGATTCATTGCTTGGCACGGTTTTGCGGCAATCGCCGTCTGCACGGTAGTCTGCGCCTGGGCCGTGTTGTGGCAGGCTGAGGCGTGGATCATTTACGGAAGCCTAGCGTTGTGGCTGCTGCTGCTGGGCACCTCTGCGGGTGTATACTTTACCTATCTCAGCAGATCATTATCGAAGTTTCGTCGAATGAACGACCCAATCGCCCAGATTACGATCTCGAACGACCTGTTTCGGGTGAAGAGTTCCGTTGGAGAAAGTAGCTTGCAGTGGCGAGTATTTGAAGCAATTTGGCGGTTCCCCGAGGCTTGGCTTTTGTTTACGGGCAAGAACACTTTTATGACCCTCCCGATTGACTTCATAAGCATAGAGGATCGTGAGCTTATGTGTGCGAAGGTCAAGGAAAATGGCGGGCGGATCGTCTAACACCGAGCAGTTGCTGAGTTCGCCTTCGGCGAAACGCTGCGCGTCAGCTACTCATACCGGTGGAGTGGAGAAGTGATCGAGCACCTGACAACGACGGCTGTGATTGAAACAATCTACGCTCGGGAGAACCGACGCCATACAATATGGACGCCGAATCTTCTCCTGGAACGTATCGGAATCGCACGGTACCCGAATATCCCGGCGGCTTCTCGTAAGAAGGCAGCGCGTATTCTCAGAGAACTCTGGTGAGCAGGCAAACTCGTCCGGCGCGTCGATCTGAATAGAGACGAAATAATTCTCGAAGCGGCCTACATGAGGCCAGAAGACAAGCCTCCGTTGTACTTCGCGGCATGCGATAAGTGCGGATTCCCACGTCTTGTCCGACATGGGCAGATCGACTCTTGCCGGAAATGCGCGGGTGAACACATTGACGAGAACCGCTACTACGCGGCGTCGCCGGAACGGGTACAGCCAAACTCCCCGATCTACACCGAACCGCCAACACCGCCCGCCCGCTGAGGTCGCTGCGCGACACGCCTTGACCGTGGTGAAGGCCGCCGTGACGTAGTAGAATCGAAAGCGGCTCGACGCTGATCGCTCCGGTCGGGGCGGCTGTCGGCTAGGCCGACCAAGTGGAGCCGAGTTACTCCGGTTGCACGCGCGATCTGCAACTCCAAGGAGACAATGATCCGCCATACCATCAAGCTCTGGCTGCCGGTGACCGTTCTGGTGTTCTTCCCTGCCGTCGCCTACGCGGATGCAGGAACACCGCTCATGTGGGCAAGCGCGTTTCACCTTGTGCTTGGCAATGCCATCATAGGGATAGCGGAGGGCATGATCCTAGCCCTTCTCTTCCGGCAGAGGCGAGCCTCTTGTGTCGCAATCATGATCGCCGCCAACTACTTCTCGGCCTGGGCCGGAGGAGTGTTCCTGATTCCGACGATCACGGCGTCCGTCAGCCTTGATCTTTACAACGCCTGGCGGTGGCTTTGGTACATGGTCGTCATAAGCTATTTCGTCACGCTCTTGCTGGAATGGCCGTTCGTTGCCCTGTGCCTACGCAAGAGCGATGGGTGGTTCCGCAAGAGCATCTGGGGCTCGCTGGTTGTTCAATCGGCGAGCTATTTGGTCCTGTTCGGCTGGTATTGGGCGGCAAGTGGAACATCGCTCTATTCTGGTTTGACGGTCGTTCAGCCATCGGCAATTTCACTGCCGCAAGGCGCGATGCTTTACTACATCGCGGAGAATGGCACGGATGTATATGCTTACGACCTAGCTCAGGCAAAAGCGGGAAAGATTTGTGACCTGAAGTCTCCAGGACGTGAGGATCGGCTCGTCTTGCAGAAATCTCGCACGGCTGCTGGCCGCTGGGACGTTATCGCAGGACCGGTCGGCAACACGGAGCCCCGACATTCGAGTCCTTCCGATAGAATCGTGTCCGCTGGCTTGGAATGCGATACGGCCGAGCCGCCGAGCGTCGGGTTCAGTCCGGGCGGCGAGGTCCCGCGATTTCGGGCAGATAAGAGCGGGTGGCAGTTCGACTTCGGCTGGATGGCGGACGGCCTGCACGGGAGAAACGCGGTCGAAGGGCAGAAGTTGGACGTTTCGCTAGAGACCCCGTTTCTTTACTGGTACATTGGCTATCCTACGCAGCTTCCAAGCGGTCAGGTAGTATTCCAACTCGGCTGGAATCAGATTTGCATCCTCGATCCCAACGAGCGGAAGGTCGCGTTACTTGCGAAAGGCCGCTGGCCTGTGATAACCATGACAAACCGTCCAAAGTAGAGCGGGCCGCCAACCCGCCACGGCCGCAAGATCGCTGCGCGACCGCCGCTTGATGGTGCGGGCCGTGGGAGCGCGGTGGAATAACTGAAAGTTCAGACCCGATGAAGTCGGAGGCTGCGGCGGCAGGCCGTGGCCACCGTTGGCCGCACGGGCAAAGTTGTCGAACTCGGAGGAAAGGCCATGAACACACGCAAGGTCTGTGCGGCGGTCTTGATTGCCGTCTTGCTGCTGCCGAATGTGGCGGCAAGTGCCGAGGCGGCCAAGGAAGCCTATGAGAAGGGAAAGTCGTATCTTGAGGAACGGGATTGCGATGCCGCGATTGCCGCCTTTACCGGGGCCATTCGCCTGGACCCGAAATATGCCGATGTGTACAACAGCCGCGGCATCGCCTGCCGGCACAAGGGCCAGTACGATCGGGCCATTGCTGATTACAGCGAGGCCATCCGGCTGGACCCAGTGGAGAAGCTCCAGCAGGCCTTGCCCAACTGCGAGATCGAATGGTAGCCGCCGGCAGCGGCCGGCCGCAGGGCCGCCGCGCCGGTGGTTCCGGCTTGCAATCGCTGATAGAAAGGCCCCATTTATTGGCCGTATTGGGCAAACACGGCCTCCAAGGCCAGGGTCGCCACATCCTTCTTCCGCTGCTGGTCCAAATTATCCGAACTGTTTGCAGCCTGCCCTAGCCAAGCCAGGGCGCCCGCAGCCCTCTTGGCATTTGACGACCCGACGAACGGGTCCGCGGCAGGCGTGCCCCAAGCACCGGCCAGGGCGGATTTGCCCGGGTCATTCGTTTGCGGAACGGGGACCGAAGCCCGCAGCGGCCATGCAACCGGCAGTGTTGCCGCACTTGCGGAAGTTCGAAGCAGCGAGTCGCCGGCCGACTCACCAACGGCACCGGGCGTCGCCGCGCTGCCGGAAAGCGAGACATCGGCCGCTGTGGGCGTCAACAATATCAGGCTCGAAGAAGTCGGGCTTGCGGAACCCGGCAGGGCGGTTGTCGCGATTGCGTCGCTGGTCGTTGCCGTGGTCGTGTCGATGGACATTGTAGAGGCCATTGCAACGGTCGGGTCGACGGACGATGGATCGAGGATGACGGTCGCGCCCGCACCGATGGCCAGGCCCCCGTCGTTGGGAAGGGCGTCGGCAGCGTTTATGCAAAGCGTGCCGCTTGAGACGGTCGTGCCGCCCGTGTAGGTGTTCGTGCCGGAGAGGGCCACCGTACCGGGACCAGTTATGATCAGGCCGCCGGCCCCGCTATAGTTCAGGTCGCCGGCCGGGACCGGGTCGCCATTGGTCGAGTCGACCGTGAGTTGGCAGGAACTGCCGCCGGGCGAGGTAATCGCGATGTTCGGCAGCGTGGCCAAGGGGAGCGGCGCGACAACGTCGGTCGTCGTGCCCGTCGTGTAAACGTGTACGTTGCCGCTGGCGTCCAGCAGCAGGGTCAAGCCGGCCGAGGTCCAGTCGGCCGCGGTCACGGTCAAGGTGGCGGTATCGATCACGATGTCCTTCATTGCCAGCCCGTCGCTGCCGGTGTCCGGCAGGGTCAGCACGGCGGCGTTGCCGTTTGCATCCTGGAGGCTGCCGCCGTTGAGGCCCAAGGCCGCGATCGAGGCATAATCCAGATCGGAGCTGTTTTGTCCCGCCCCCACGGTGTAGCTGAAGGTGAGGGCCGAAGTGCCGCTCCCGCCGCTGTAACTGGCGGTCGCGCCGCCGCCCGCGTTCAGCGCCAACTGCGGCGTTCCGCTGACCGTCACCGGCTCGTTGAACGTGAGCGTAATGGGAATCACGGTCCCCGCCGGGTAAACCCCGGCCATCTCGCTCGTCGATATGGCGGTCACCGCCGGCGCCAGGACGATCAGCGCGGGCGCCGTTGACGTGACCGAGTGGCCATCGACGGCGGCGGCAATGGAAATGCCGCCGGCGGTCGTGCCCGTAAAAGTTGCCGAATAGGTGCCGTTGCCGTTGTCGACGACGGCGCCGAACGTGCCGCTGCCGGTGCTGCCGGCGCCCACACTGAACGCCACGTGCAGGCCCCCGGACGCCTCCTGGCTGCCGTCGGCCTCCTTGGCCGTCAGCGTGACGGTCGTCGTGTCGCCGGGCAAAATATCGGGCGGGCCGACCGCCACGCTCGACCGGGAAAGGCTGAGCGGGACGAAACTGACCAGGTCGGGAACGAGAACATTGGCGATGGGACTTCCCAGCCCCGTCACCTCGTCGTAGCCGGGCCCGGCGCTGAGGCCGTTGTAGCCGGAGGTGATGTCGTGATAATCAGCGGCGGGCAGACTGTACAGATCCTGCAAGGTCTGCGTCGGATTGCCGCCGCTGTTCAAGGTCGTGCCGCCGTTGGCCACCAGCCCCTGGTTGACGATGGCGATCAGTCCGGCCCAAGAAGGACTGGCCAGGCTGGTCCCGCCGACGTCGTAATCAAAGCTGCCGTTGTCGCAGATAAACACTCCGCTACTGCCGCTGGCGTCAAACGACACGTCGGGAGTCGTCCGGAATCCGCTGTCCTGGACGGCCAATTGGTAGGAGGGCTCCGGCTCAACCTGGCTCTGCCCTCCGCTGCCGGCCCAGTCGGCAACGATGCCGACGGCGTCGGCGGCTACAGTGCCGTTGGCCGAGGCCGCGCTGAGGACCACGGTCAGCGTGCCGCTCTGGGGGTAATAAACGCCCAGTCCCTGGAACTGCAAGCTGCCGTCGCTGATGCCGACGGGCGACTGCGTTTGATCGACCGTCGCTGTTCCCAGCAACGTGCCTGTGGCCGCCGTGCCGTCGTAGATCTCGTACGTGGCGTTGGTCGCGTTGCCCGCGGCGGCCACCCAGGTTGCCGAGACCTCGACGCCGCCGTCCCCGCCCTCGTCGGACGAGGAAATGGAGGTCGTCCAGGTTGCCGAACCGGGGCTCCCCGCGGCGGCGCTGCTGTAGGCGCCGCTGAACCCGCCCGATTGCGACGACCACGAACCGGTCTGGGAATAGGAACTGCTGCCGTTGTCGAGGGTCCGCGGGGTCGAAAAGTTCCAGCCGGTTTCGCTGTCATAGGCGTTATTGTTCAAGGTCAGTTGCGTGCCGCCGACGGCCACCACGTTGGGCGAGGAAGCCGGATAGCCGGCGGGCGCTCCGCTGTCGCCGGCGGCTGCCAGGAAGGTGACTCCCGTGTGGTCGGCGGGGGTCGTGAAATAGGAATCGTACGAGGTCTCGTCACTCGCTTCCGGCCCGCCCCAGCTATTGGAAACCACCGTCACCCCGGGCAGTCCCGCGGCGGTCGCTTCGCCCAAGAAGATATCGTTGAAGGAATCGCACTCGATCAGGTCGATCTTGGCCCCCGGCGCGACGGCGTGCGCCCACTGCACGTCCAACGATTCTTCCCCTTCCGCCTCACCGGTTGGGTCGGCGGGCGGCACGCCATTGCTGCCGCTGGTGCCGACGTCCGCGGTGATGTTCGTGCCCGACTCGTTGTAGACGGTCAAGAAAGACGACGCCGGCCCGTACTGCTGGTAGAGCGTCTCGGTCGAGGTGGTCGACACGCACATGACCTGGTCGAAACTGTCAAGGTCCGCGAGGACCGTCGGGTCGTTGTAGGGATCGACGATGGCGATGGTTTGCCCCGTGCCGTCGGCCGGC
>Ga0181529_10006005_pt1 | contig 12507 bp, 11 predicted proteins | sample PEATcosm2014_Bin_36_FD_119763 | JGI IMG/M metagenome (GOLD analysis project Ga0181529, IMG submission 119763) | Peatland microbial communities from MTU Mesocosm Facility, Houghton, MI, USA - PEATcosm2014_Bin10_30_metaG | ecosystem: Environmental > Terrestrial > Soil > Wetlands > Peat | place... | reverse complement strand
GACTCGACGTAGCGCCGCTGTCCCTCGGCGAATATCGTATCGAAGGCCAAGGAGCTCTTCCCTGAGCCCGAAATGCCCGAGATGACTATCAGCTTGTCCCGTGGAAGCTCGAGATCGATGTTTTTAAGATTATGCTCGCGCGCGCCCTTGATTATCAGCTTGTCCATGATGGGGGCAAAGATACTCACATGGGCGGATTGGCGCAAGAGGTTTTACTATATTTTTGTGTAGCCTTTTGAGAGGAAATACTCAGCGACCCGGGCTCCTACAGCCTCAGGGAGATGCCCAAGGAAGGTATCGGCCAGCCGAGATTGAAGTCGGCCTCATTCTCGAAATCCTTCCCATCGTCCACGGGAAGAAGGGGAGCCAGGATGTTCTGCACGGCGACGTACAGCTCCCACGCCGCCATTGGGGCGCCCCAACGCCAGGTGGCTTTCGCGTCCCAATTCCAGGTGGTCGGATTCCGCGCGGAGTCATCGTACGAGTAGCCCTGCATCAGGCACCGGTAATCGGGCGTGCCCGTCGCGAATACCGCGTCGCTCTCCAGCTCGAATGAGCCCGAGGCCCTCCACGTAGCCACGAGGCGCAGGGTGTGGAGCCGCTGGTAGGGCGGGTAGTACCAGGCTCCCATCGGGAGGAGCTCCGGCATGAAGGCGGAGGGCATGGCGCTGTCAGGGTTCTCGAAGCGGGCCATCGAGTAGGAATAGGAGGCGGAGGCCTCGAGCTCGCTCGACGCCTTCAAATCGAGGGAAACGTCGAGGCCGTAGGCATAGCCTATCCCGTCGCTCCGGTAGCGCAGCGTGAAGGCCTCGCTCGGCCGGTCGAGGTCCCCGTAGGCGTAGAACCGGTCCCAATAGTCTTTGTAGTATCCCTCGGCCGAGAGCCTCCACGCGTCCTTCGCCTCGTAGACCAGAGCGAGCTCGGCGAGCAGGTTCCTCTGCGGGCGCGGAAGCTCGCCGCCCTCGGCGTAGGCCGGCCCGTACACGAGCGAATCGCGGGAGAACTGGGAATTGAGCGCCGCCCCCGCTTCGAAGGAGAGCCCCTTGAGCGGCCCTCGGGAGAAAGGTGCCAGGCGCGCGGCCAGCCTCGGGTCCAGGACCGGCCCTGAGCCGGCGCTGTAGCCCTCCCCGTAGAGATATCCCAGCTCGGTCCTCAGCCCCAGCTCCCCCGTCAACGCGTGGCTGAACGCATCGAAGTCCCAGAGAAGAAAGGGGGCAGCCTCGAAAAGATTGTTGGTCGGGGGATCGTAGGTCTGCGGCAGAAAGGAGGCGTAGCTGACATCCGCGCAATAATCGTTGCGCGCCTGGCGGAGCCCCAGGCCCGCGCTCAGGCCCGACGAGTCCGAGAGGGCCCAGTTCCAGGTGATGTTACCCTGCCAATCCCCGCCAGAGAACTCGCAGCTCTCCGAATCTCCCGCTCCGTCGTCCCCGCTGAAGTCGCGGTCCCCGCAGTTGCCGCCGAGCGAGACGTCGAGACTCTGGCTTCTGCCGACGAGGGTCCGGAACCTGCAGGCCCCGATCATCGTCCAGTTGTCGGCGACGGTCGAGGAGTACTCGCCGATCGAGAAGGCTCCTGAGTCCTTCTGGCCGAAATCGTCGCTCCCGAAGAGGAGCTCAGCCTCGAGGCTCGTCCCGGTCCCCGTCTTGTACTCGTATTTCGCGAAGGCGTCTCGCACGACGGGTACCTGGCTGTAGTGGCTCGACTGGCCGAGGAGGGCGAAGGGGAGCTCCATCCAGGTGACCTTGCCAGCGCCCAGGATCCCCGAGCCGGAGCCGAGCGCGCGCTCCGCCGAGGCGTCGATCCCCGTCGTCGAGAGGGCCGCCTCGAGGCCGTTCTCCGTCGCCGGCCGCGAGGAGATCTCGATGGCTCCCGAGAGATTGTCGCCGTAACGAGCCGAGGCCGGCCCCTCGGATATCGTGATCGAGTCGATCCAGCGAGGGTCGAAGAGGGAGACCGCGCCGCCGAGCTGGTAGGGAGACATCACCTCGACGCCGTCGAGGTAGACCGCCGTCTCCGAATGGTCCCCGCCGCGGATCGATGGGCTCGCTCCGATGAAGGTCCCCGAATAAGCGACGCCTGGCGCGAAGCGCGCGGCGGCGAGCGCGTCCTCGAACAAGCCCCTCGCGCCGAGCGCGTCCAGTTCCTCTTTCGGGATGAGGGCCTCCGTCCCCGGCTCCTCGTCGGCCTTAGTCCTCTCCTTCCGGACCGTGACCCCTTCGCCCTGGATCGCCGCCGAGAGCGCTAGCTCGACCCGCACCGTGGCGCCGGGCAGCGGCTTGACCAAGGCGTCATCGTAGCCCGGATAGCGGACCCGGATCTCCCTCTCACCCTTCAGCTCGAGCACGATGATTCCATTAGTACCAGTCTTGCCCAAACTCGTCCCATCTGCGATGGCCTCGGCCCCTTCCATGGGCTGGCCAAGGTCCTTGTCCACGACGAGAAGGACGGCGCTTTCGGCGAAGAGGGGAACTGCTCGGAAGGCCAGGACGAGGACCGCGCCAAGCGACGCGATGCGGAGACGAGAGCCCCGACTGCCCCAGAGGGCGCTTTTCGCGAAATGTCCGGCCGATAGCGCTTTCACTTCCTGGATCCTGACAGCCGCATGCGTTCCCTCGAACCGTTTCAAGATGTGCGACGCTGGAGACGCTGATCTCCGACGGCGTCAGGGTCATCCTGATCATCTCGGACTGGCTCATGCCCGGGATGAACGGCGACGACTTCCTGAGGAAGGTCCACCAGTCCCACCCCGACATTCGCGCCATCATGGTGAGCGGACGCCTCGCCCATGAGTCCATCGAGCTGCTCGAGCGGGAGAACGGTTTTCCCGGCTTCCTCTCAAAGCCTTTCGCTCCCATCGATTTCTATGCCTTGATCGACGGCCTGGTCAAGGAGGGTTGAGGGACCCCCGGAGAGCCTATACCCTCGCCCCAAAGAGGTCGTCTCGCATGACCGCCGTACAGGAGGTGCCCGCCCCCGACGCGAAGGAGACGCTCCCGCGGAGCTGAAGCTCCACTATCGACAGGACGGTCTGCAGCCCGACATGCCCGTCTCGCCGGAAATCGAAACCCGGAGGCAGGCCCGAGCCGTCGTCGGACACCTCGAGCACGAGCCTGCCGGGCTCCCCGCGCCTGAGCCCAACCCGGATGAGCCCGGACTCGCGGCCATCGAAGGCGTGCTTGGTCGCGTTGACCACGAGCTCGTTCAGGACCAGTCCGCAGGGAATGGCGACATCGATGAGGGAGATGAGGCCAGGCTGGACGTCCACCGACATCGAGATGCCCTTGCGACCCTCCAGGTAGGCGGCCTTGATGGACGCCACGAGATCCTGGACGTAATCGCCGAGGTCGATCCGCGAGAGGTCCCTTGACTCGAGGAGCTTCTGATGCACGAGCGCCATCGAGCCGATGCGCCCGTTCACCTCGTTCAGCGCCGAGGCCAACCTCGCGTCTCCGATTTCGTCAGCCTCGAGGCTGAGGAAGGACGAGATCAGCTGCATGTTGTTCTTCGTCCTATGGTAGACCTCGTGGAGGAGAACCTCCTTCTCGCGCAGGGACCGCGCCATCGCCTCCTCCGCCCTCACGCGCTCCGTGACGTCCAGGTAGCTCACGCGGACGATCTTGCGCCCCGCGGCGGGAATCCTATTGAGCCTGACCTCGCAGTCGATGGCCTCGCCGCTCGGCCTGAGCACCCGCCGGCGGACGAGCGAGGCCTTGCCGGCGACCGCCGATTCGAGCGACCGCGCCACGCTCTCCCGCAACGAGCCCTCGCCTTCCGTCTCGCTCGCGTAGAACCCTATGAGTTCCGCGCCCACCAGGTCCTTTCTGCTCCTTCCGAAGAGCTCCTCGGCGCGGCGATTGCACTCGACGAAGACGCCCGAATCGACGTCGAACATCATTATGGCGTCGGGAGCCTCCTCGACGAGGACGCTGCTGCGCTCCTCGGAGAGCCTGAGGCTTTCCATGGCCCGGCGCTCAGCCTCCCTAGAGGCCGCGACATCCTCTCGCATCCCGTTGTAGGCCCGCACCAGGAGGTCGATCTCGTCGCCGCGGTCCTTCTTCTCCAGCCTGAGGGGCGGAGCGTCGGGCCGGACGTTATAGGCCCGGATATAGGAGGCTATTCCCGAGAGGTGCCTCGTCGCTAGCACCGAGAAGAGGAAAAGCACCATGAAGGACTCGAAGACCATGAAGAGAGCCTGTAGCGCGATCGACGGCAGGGTTTGGGCCGCCAGGTCCCGCAGCTCCTTGCGCGAATCGATCTGGAGCGAGAGGGCGCCCAGCCTGGACTCCTCCCCCCCCGCCTGCCGCCTCGAGATGGGAAAGTTCAGGAAGAGGCCACCCGGACTTTCGGCCCCGCTCGCGACGAGGACATTCCGCCCGTCGTCGATGGACACATAGTTGACGTATGGATTGCTGCGGATCCCGTCCGCGAGCGCCTGGAGCAGCGACGTATCGAAATCCCAGAGCCCCTTGGCGAGGCTTTCCGCCTCGGCGGTCTGGAGATCCTGCACCACCAGGTCCACGGCGGCCTTCTTCGCCCGGTACCCGACGTCGAAGAGTATCGCGGAGGAGAGGAGCACGTAGCCGAGGGAGACTATGAGTATGAGGACGAACGCGCGCGATCCCACGCTGTTGCGCGGCATACCTAACCCAAAGTCCATCGAGCCTCCTCGCGATCGATCTCGATATCCGCCGCTGGACCCTGGAGTCGATCCCGCGAGCTGGCGCTGCCGTATACATGAATTGTAGCAGGAAAGCCCGCGTTTACCAGGTCCGCGGCGCGGTTGGGCGCAGACCGGAGCGCAAGACTCGCTTCGCGGCCCTCGACGCCGGCATCCTCGCGATATTGACATCGACCTCGGTCAAGCAGCTTCTGTCTCCCTCCCGCGCCTACATCGAGGCCGTCCCCCGAATAGGCGTACCGAAGACCGCCCCTCCCCGGAAGTCTGAGTCGATCAATGACAACGACGGATACGGGATCGGCTTCGTGAAGGTCCTCGCCGAGGGCTCAGACGCCTCTCGCCTCGTACGGTCGCGCGATGGCCGGCTTCAAGTTCGACTACGACTCGATGCTCCAGGCCGAGATCGGCGCCGCGCTCCGCAATAGGCGAAAGGCGTCGTGGCAGACTCGATGGCGGCTCCGCGTTTCGCCATTCCGATGCCAGTTGCCCCGCCGCCTTCCGGCCGAATGACGAATCTTCCGCATCCGGATCAGTAATTTAATAGTAACATACTCGGCATGTCCGCCGGCCAAAAGGTTGAGCGAGCGGCCGGAGCCTTCGTGGCGCCACGAGGGCCGCGACCGCGTCGCCGGGGCCGCGTCGGGCTCCTGGCGTTCCCTTTGCCGCGGAGCGCTCGCTGGCGGAATTTACCTCGTTTACTCTCCTTTTACGCCCCTTCCCGATCAATGTCGGTATTATTGGCCTTGTAATCAGGAGGCATACAATGAGACGAATGGTTCCAGTCCTCTTCGCGATCCTCCTCCCCACGATGATTTTCGCCCAAGGGAGGCAGGGCGAGGAGAGCAAGCTGCTCAAGGGTTTCGGTCTCAACGACGCCCAGATAGCCCAGGTGACCCAGATCGAGAGCTCGACGCGCGAGACCGTCAAGGCCGACATGACCCACATACGGATCGTGGGAGCTCAGATTCAGGAAGCCTATCTCCCGGCGAGCCCGGATCTCCAGGCGATCGACGCGCTCATCGACAAGAGGGTCCAGTTCAGGGCCGACATCGAGAAGAGTCTGGCTTCGGCCCGCGTCGAGCTTACGAAGCTGATGGGCGCCGACAACTTCGCCAAATACGAGCGGTTCGTCATGCCCCCGCGCTGGCATAAAGGCGGGCGCTTCGGCTTCGGCGAGCGCCCTGGCTTCGGCGCGCGCTCGCCCTCGGGGGATGCCGCGCCAATGCCCGCTCAGGCTGGCGCCTCCGCCGGCCAGCTATGAGCCGGGGCGCGCGATGGTTAGGACAGCGTCGCTAGCGCTCATCGCGGCTCTCGTCGTGACATCTTGCGCGTCGACGCCACCTGCGAGCAAGGAGAGCGCGGACTATGTCAAGAAGGGAACCCTGAGCCAGCGGTTCGCGGGCAACGAGTTCTATATGGCCATCGGGGCGGTCCCCCTCTACAAATACGACTTTTGGGGGAATCTCGAGCCGACGGATCAGACCACGGAGATAGCCGCCGTATTCCAGGCGGACAAGGACTCCGGCGAGGTGCTTCGGATAGCCACGGCCGGATCGGCGGCGAGCGACGGGGCCATTTCGGACCTGAGGGGCGGCCTTTCGCTGATCGACGTGCAGAGCTACCCTAGCTGGCTCGACGCCATCGACGCGATGCGGCAAGCCATGGAAAAGCTAGATCCGCATACGCGCCTCGTCGCGGATGGCGCAGTGTCCGACGCACCGCTCGTGGCCGTCATGGATTTCGGATGGGCGTGGCCCTGGCACCCCTACCCTTTGCATCGGCATTTCCGGAGGTGGTGATTCGCGCCGAGTCCGGGTCCCGGTCGCCGCGGAATGTCTTTACCTTTGCGTCTCCGGAAGCGTCGACTCCGCCTGAATCGTGATACCGCCGCGAGGCCGCTGGGTCACCGTCACCTTGACCCAAGCCGGGCTCGCGGCCTCGTAGATGTCGCGCGCGATCCTTGCGGAGAGGGCCTCGCAAAAATGCCCCTCCTCGCGGAAGGACCAGAAGTAGAGCTTGAGGCTCTTGCTCTCGATGCAATAGGGGCCCGGCTCGAATTCGATGCGCACCGTCTCCCAATCCGGCTGGCCCGTGACCGGGCAGAGGCTGGTCACCTCGTCGCTCTCGAGCACCACCTTGCGGACGCCTTGGGGCGTAGGGAAGGTCTCCAGCTCCCGCGCGGGCTCAGAGGCCTTCTTGCCCAGGGCCTTGAAATCGTACTCGGCCATCATGCGCCTCCGATGCCGAAAGGATTGTAGGCGACGCCCTCGTCGTAGACGTCGATGCCCTCGCGCCTCTTCACCGCGGCCACGATCCGGTACGTGACCGGCGTGAGAGCCGCCTCGTAGGCTACCTTGAACAAGTACTGCGCTATCATCATCTGAATGAGGGTCGGGCCGCTCACCGTGCCCGCGAAGCCTGCCGTGATGAAAATCGCCGTGTCTATCCCCTGCCCGACTATGGTCGACGAGATGGTGCGCGTCCATAGATGCCTGCCACCGGTCGCCTTCTTGAGCAGGGAAAGGGTGATGGAGTTCGCGAACTCGCCCGCCCAGTAGGCCGCGAGCGAGGCCAGCACCATGCGCGGCGTCGCGCCGAGGACGGCGGCGTAGGCGTCCTGGGCCTTGAAGAATCCCGGCGCCGGGAGGGCGACCGCGGCGAGGAAGACGAGGGACATCAGAAGGTTGGCCGCGAAGCCGCCCCAGATGACGATCCGCGTCTTGCGGAAGCCGTAGACCTCCGTGAAGATGTCTCCGAGGATGTAGGTCACGGGGAAAAGGATGACCGCCGAGGGCAGCACGAGGCCGAAAACCGAGAAGAGCTTCCCGGCGATGACATTCGAGACGAGCAGGCAGGTGACGAACAGCGCGAAGAGGACGAGGAAAAGCGTCGAGTACGAGGGCCTGTCCCTTTCCATGGGGACCTCCTGTTTTGTTGAGGCGGGTGGGCTACGACCGCCGGCGCAGAGACTATCCCGAGAGCGCGCGTCTGATCAAGCGGCCGCGGAATTAGCCGAAGAGCCCTCCTCTTCGGCTATCTACGGCATGGGGGGACCCGCGCGCGGCAGCTCGACGGGCTCGTCTTGGTCCTCGGCCTCCCCCGCTCGCGTTCACGCCTCCTCGTTCTTGTCCTTCCGGAATCGCGCGTACTTCCAGGCTTGATAGGCGAGGACGATCGGAACGAAGACGAGGGCCGCCCAGGACATCACGCTCAGCGTGGCCTGGCTCGAGGAGCCGCCTTTCGCGTCGAGCCCGAAGAGCGAGTCGATCGAGGAGATCAGCATGCGCGGGAAGGCGGCCACGAAGAGGCTCGCCATCGCGAGGCCGAGGCTTGCGACGCTCGAGGCGAGGAGAAGCGCGGGGGCCTTCTTCCATGCGGCGAGGACGGCGAGCGCCCCGGCGACGACGGCCAGGCCGGGCAGGGCCCAAAGGACGGGCGCCGTCGACAGGAGAGCGGAGGAGGCGAAGAGGCTCGTCTTGTTGTTCAGGCCGAGGAAGAGCGCAAGCAGGGCGAAGAGGGAGACGACCGCGGCCGCGAGCGGCGTGGATCCGGGGGCGCCCTTCCCCTCCTCGTTCGGGATCGTCGTCAGGCCGATCCAGGCCCAGCCGCTGGCGATCGCGTTGGCGACGAGGAAGAGCCCGCCTGCCAAGCCGATGGGGCCGAAGAGCTCGAGGATGCGGCCCTTGTAGCCCGAGGCGTCCACCGCGAGGCCGCCGAAGACATTGGCGAAGTAGACGCCAAGCACCAAGGGGATGAGGAAGCTGCTGACGCACCAGACAGTGGACATCAGGTTCCGCCAGGACGGCGACTCGTCCTTGTACATGAACTCGATGGAGACCGCCCTCGCGATCAGCGAGGCAATAAGGATGAAGAAGGGCACGTAGAGGCTCGAGAGGATCGCGGCGAAGACGGGAGGGAAGGCGGCGAAGGTCCCGCCGACGGCGGTAATCAGCCAGACCTCGATGCCGTCGTAATGGAGCCCGGCGGAGAGCTGGATCGAGCGGCGCTTCGCGGGGCCGTAGCCCAGGCGATGGACCATGCCTGAGCCGACGATATAGGACTCCTGGGCCGCGTAGAGGGTCCAGGCGACGGCGAGTATGGCGTACCAGAGCGTCGCGGCTTGGTCATGCTGCAGCATGGCTGTCCTCCTCGGGCCCGAAAACCGCGGCTGGCCCCTTCTTGACGATTCTCCGTATGAGCGTGATCGCCACGGCCGCGAGCAGGGCGTAAAGGACGACCATCAGGCAGAGCGAGAAGACTACGGAGGCTACCGGCACCTTGGATAGGGCATCGCGCACGGGCATGAGGCCGTAGACGATCCAGGGGAAGCGCCCGGCCTCCGCGACAATCCAGCCGCAGGCGACCGCGATGTAGCCCAAGGGCACGAGCGCGGCCGCCGCCCGCCGCAGGGCGGGACTCTTCCAGAAGGCGCCGCGCCGGATCGCGAAAAGGATCGCCAGGATTATGAAGACGGCGCCGAGCGCCACCATGGCCAGGAAGCAGGCCCGGACGAGGACTGCGTTGGGGAACTCGGGAAGGGACGAGAGGTCGATGCTCAGCGAGGCTCCGGACGTGGCGGCTGGCTTCAGCCCGCCTTCGGTGCTCGACACCACCTGGCCGAGGATGAGGGCCGCCTTCAGCGGCTGGGCAGTCGCGAGGTACCGGCCGTAGCCGAGTCCGACGAGGGGCAGGGATACCGAGGCGAGACAGGCCACGGCGAGGGCGGCGGCCACCGACTTCTTGAGCATCGGCAGCGGGCCGCGCCTGCCCATGACTCTCGCGCTGACCGCCAGGACGATGAAGGCGCCGATCAGGAAGGCCGCGGCGTGGTTGTGGAAGAACATCCACCACAGATAGGGGTTGCCGAGGACCTGGCCGAAGTTCGTGAGTATCACCTTCGACTTGTCCGCGGAGAGCGCGAAACCCATGGGATGCTGCATGAAAGAGTTGGCGGTGAGGATCCAGATCGCGGAGATCGAGGTGCCCAGGAGGATGAGCCACACGGCGATGAGCCTGAGGCCACGGCCGATCTTGTCGCGCTTGAAGATCCAGATACCCGCGAAGGTCGACTCGAGGAAGAAGGCTATCAAAGCCTCGAAGGCCAGTGGCGAGCCGAACACGTCACCCATGAAAACGGCGTATTTCGACCAATTGGTGCCGAACTGGATCGGCATGGTGAGCCCCGTCGCGATGCCGACTACGTAGACCACGATGAAGATCTCGCTATAGAAATTCGAAAGCGCCTTGTATTCGGTCTTCCTCGAGGCGAAATGCGCGGTCTCGAAGATGGCGACGAATAGTATGAGTCCAATCGAGGCCGGCACGAAGAGATAGTGGAATCCGATGGTGAAGGCGAATTGGATTCGGCTGAGAGCCTCTAGCATGGCTGAACGCCCTCCTTTCCTTGGACGGAGAAGGTCACTTCCATCCTAAACGTCCGGTTTCCTCGAGCGCAAGGGCAAGACAGCGCTCTGGCTGGGGGAAGAGGGCAGTACGGTCGGCGAAGCGTCCGGCCGCTGGCAAAAAGCTCGGCGAGGCGGCAGGTCGGTTGGCCGACCGCCTCGCGGGGATGGCTACCGCGCGGTTTTCGTGAACATAATGAGCGTCGAACCCGCGGACTGGACGCTGAGTATCGTTCCCCCGCTCAGGACAATGCCGTACGCTTGTTTGTCCTTCGCGAACTTTTTCCCCGTCGCCGCCTGATAGAACGCCATGACCTTGTCCGGCGCATCCTGGGACGTATACGCGATGTTCATTCCTATCATGGTCGGATTTCTCACAAGGAGGTCAAAATCCAGTTGGGCGTCCGGGTATGCCGGCGCTCCGAGATCCGCCTGCGTCGGCGGGGTGTCGTACAGCGCCTCGAGCCTCTCGATCTGGCTGTCGCTCAGGCCCTGAGAATGGGCGGTCGCATCCCACTTTGGATAGCCCTTGAAGCCCATCGACGTCAGCGTGATTATGGTCTTCTGGCTGTAGCGCTGCTTCCCGTCCTTGTAGGAGAATCCCGAGTCCTCGAGGTCGATCCGGAATACCGCCCCGGTCGACTTCGATGTCATCGCGAACCAGGAGAAGCCCCCGCCATTGATCCATTGGCCATCCACCGCGGGTCTGGATTCCACTGATCGCTTCATCAGTTTCCCGTCGCTATATACCCCGTCGGCGACCTCCTTGGTGGCGAAATCGGCATCGGGGTCCCAGAAATTCAAGGCATAGGTCACCGATCCCGGAGCGCCGGGTCCGTCCTCCGGCTCGGGAACCGCTCCCAGCTGTTTCTTGTACCAGTTGAACACCTCTTCCGGCGCCGCGGCGCTGGCGTAGATGGCGAGCGACGGTTTCCCTTGCGGGGACAAATAAGAATCAAGCATTGGCAGCTGGATGTCGGCAGGCTGCGCTTGATCCGCCGCCTGGCGCGTGGCATCGTTGTCCAGGACCGCGCCCGTGAAGACAGGGACGTCGGCAAGGCTGGTCGGCGGCTGCGACCACGCGACGTTTGCCATAGCCAGGAAAACAGCGGAAGCAGTCACGGCCAGTCTGCGCATGTATCCCCTCCCATAGGTCAATTTCGTAGCTTACCCGAGCCTCTGGTGATGAATCGCGCTCCCCGCCCTTCACGGGAGCTGCCTTCCGCAATGATATTACTATAATTTAGCTTGTCGTCAAGGCAATTCTCATCCAGGAACCATCCTTTGGACTCTCGCCTCTTCCAAGTATTTATATTTTAATAACTAATATCGCGCGACGCAGGCGGCACGTCCATCAAATTAAATGCTCGAAGCCTGATTCGGCGGTCGAGCGGAGCATGGCCCTGTCTCGAACCGTCCAGCACGGCTCTCCGAAGCGGCGGCCGGGTCTTGCGCGTGACCGCGCGCCAAACGCCGCATCGCCGGGACAATCGATACAAAGGCCTTCATCGCGACGCAAACGCTCGCTTCGCCTGCCATGCTTCTCCCCCGTTGGTCGTGTCGCTTTATTGAGCAGGCCTCTATAACCGGCCCAAGGCTTTGGGGATATCAGAGTTGGGCAGGGTCCCCGTCAAATCGAAGAGGCGGAACGGCGCTTTACCCTTCCGGGCCGGCGTGGTAGAAAGTCCTATGGCCGATCGAACATCGCGTATCCTCCCTCTCGCGGCCCTCCCTCGGCCCGCGGCGTGGAGAAGATACCGCCCGTCCGAGCTGGCCGAGCTCGCCCGGCTGTGGCTCATCCTGGCGGCCGTCGACCTCAGGCTCTCCCTGCCGGGCGAGCTCTCGGCCAGCGGCTGGATCCTCTGCAGACGCGGCAAGCTGAGCTCGAGGCGCGACGTCGGGGCTCCCGGTCCCCGCTCCTTAGCCGAGGCAGAGCGGCTCGCCTCCCTCGCCAGAACGGCCGCGCGCTTCAGGCTTCGCTCGGCCGCTCCCTGCCTCGTCCTGGCCCTCGCCCTGAGGCATCGCCTGCATGCCATGGGGCTCGAGCCGAGGCTCGAGCTGGGAGCGCGAAGGCGAACAGGGACGTGGGGCGCCATCGACGCGCACGCCTGGCTCAGGATCGGCGACCGGATCATCGACCCTCTAGGCGAGGCTCCCGCCTTCAAGCGGCTCGAGTCCATCGCGCCCGTGACCGGTCGCACGACGCATTGACTGGGCCCGGGAGTCCGATACAATCAGCCCATGAGGATAAGATCACCCGCCGCCTTCTTCTGCGCGGATCGGCTCGGGCAGATGGTACTGTCGCTTTTTTCGACGAAGCGCGCCCTGCCCCTCACGGGCGCTCTTAAGTACGCCGGGACCCAAGAGTGTGTCGGGGACAGCTTCCTGGGAGGTCTCGGCACGGCGCTCAAGGACAGCGCCGTGCCG
>Ga0181529_10006001_pt1 | contig 12509 bp, 7 predicted proteins | sample PEATcosm2014_Bin_36_FD_119763 | JGI IMG/M metagenome (GOLD analysis project Ga0181529, IMG submission 119763) | Peatland microbial communities from MTU Mesocosm Facility, Houghton, MI, USA - PEATcosm2014_Bin10_30_metaG | ecosystem: Environmental > Terrestrial > Soil > Wetlands > Peat | place... | reverse complement strand
GAGTTCGTGAACGCCGCCAGGGCGACGGGCGTCAACAGCGCCATGCTCTTTGTGTTCATTCCGCGGAAGTCCCGTGATGAATTGCTCAACCTGGTCGCCACAGAACAGGCCGCTGAGCAGACATTGAGTTCCAGAGGCGCGCCTAGCACCCCGGAGGGACAAATCGCCCAACAGAGCATGGAAAGTCGGCTTCGCCTTGCAAGGCAACAGCGCGAAACGCTGGTAGCCGAGATTGTCGGCGCCGCCAAGGTCTACCAGGGCGGTGGCAACGAACTACTCCACAACACGCTAGAGGAGAGGATCAAGGCCGGGGCCGATGCGTCACTGATCCGTTTATTTCCGCGATTCTCTGAAGCAGACTACTCTGTCTCTGCCTGGGAACATGCGGTTAAGCGTGCCCGCGACGGTGCCGACCACCCCTTCGCTCCTGTGGCCTACAACGGTCCGATCGAACAGCATCCTGTCTGCCGGCAAGTGCTCGACTCCATCGGCGCTGGCAAGACAGGTACGCAGCTGCGAAAGGAACTCTTGGGTAGTCCCTGCGGCTGGCCTCAGGACGCGATCGATGCCGCCCTTATCGCCTTGCATCGCAGCCAACATCTCAATGCCACCCTCAATGGCAATGCGCTGGCTGTAGGCCAGCTCGATCAGGGCAACATCACCAAGACCGAATTCAGGGTTGAAAAGACAAATCTCAGCGTCCAGGATCGAAACGCCCTTCGGGCTCTCTATCAGGAAGTTGGAATCAAGGCCAAGGGAGAGGAATTGGATGCGCGAGCGTCAGAGTTCTTCACCGCCCTGCTCAAATTGGCCTCTGAAGCCGGCGGAGATGCTCCCGCGCCAGCGCGGCCCTCCACAACCGCTATCGAGGACATTCAGAAGTTGATTGGAAACGATCGCTTGGCGGCGTTGCGCGCCAAGGATGCTGAGCTGAAGGCCTGCATTGCGGAGTGGAAGAACATGCGGGACCTCATCGCGAAGCGCCTGCCCGCCTGGAAGACGCTCGAACAACTGGCCGCGCACGCTGGATCCTTGCCCGAATCGCAGCAAGCTCTCTCCCAGAGAGAGGCGATTCGAACCAACCGAATCTTGCTCTCGGCACCAGACCCTGTTGCGCCAGTCCGCGCTCTTCTTGCTGGGATTTTGCGCAAGGCGCTAAACGCTACACACGACGATCAACACGCTGCCCATACGGCCGCTATTGAGACCCTTACAGGCAACGGCACTTGGAAAAAGCTTGCGGACGCCGATCAGGCGAAGACTCTCGCCGAGGCTGGACTGCACCCTCCCGCCAAGCCGGATGTGAGCAGTGATTCCGCGTTGCTCGCTGCACTCGATTCAAAGAATCTGGCCAGCCGGAAAACCGAAGTTGAAGCGATCCCGTCGCGTGCTGCCAAGGCGCTCCAAAAGGCGGCCCAACTTCTGGAGCCCAAGATTCAGTTTGTTGCCATCGAACGCAGCGTGTTGAAAACGGGAGCCGATGTCGAAGCCTGGGCAGAAGCGCAGAAGTCACGCCTGCTCGATGCCCTCAAGATTGGGCCAGTTCAGATTAGCTAGGAGTCCACGATGCAGTCGCTGAGTAAGGAAAACCGGAAGCTTCTCGAAAACACCGTCGCAGCGGCGCGTGCCATTGCCGTGAAGGGCGCCACTACGGTGTTGCGTGACCAGTACGCCGTTGGTGAATCTGCGTCTTGGCCGCACATGACGGATGTGGAAAGCAAGCTGCGTGTGAAGCTCCGTGCCCATGGAAGACAACTTGGCGACCGGCGCGATCCTCATCGCGACACGCAGGAGCTTGATCGGCTTGCACAGGCCTGCGCTTACGAACACTGGCACCGGATGCTCTTTGCGCGGTTTTTGGCAGAGAACGACCTGTTGCTCGATCCAGACCACGGCGTAGCGATGACGCTGGAGGAGATTCGCGAGTTAGCCCAGGAGCAGCACCGTGACTGGCAGGAGTTGGCCGCCGAACTCGCACAGCGTATGTTGCTCGCCGTCTTCCGTCCTGAAGATCCGGTGCTGGCGATTACTTTGCCGCCTGAAACGCGGCTTCAGCTTGAAGAAAAGCTCGCACTGCTGCCGGCGGAGGTGTTTCTGGCCGACGATAGCCTGGGCTGGGTCTACCAGTTCTGGCAGCGCGACGAAAAGGAACGCGTCAACAAGTCTGAGGTGAAGATCGGCGCCGACGAGCTGTCCGCCGTCACCCAGCTCTTCACCGAGGACTACATGGTCCTCTTCCTGCTCGAAAACACGCTGGGCGCATGGTGGACGGCCAAGCGTCACGCTGAAGGCAAGAACCTCGCACTGCCCGACTACACCTGGACCTATTTGCGATTGAACGAGGATGGCTCGCCGGTGGCGGGAGGCTTTAACGGCTGGCCGCGCGCGGCCAAGGAACTTCGCATTCTCGACCCCTGCATGGGCAGCGGCCACTTCCTGGCCTTTGCATTGCCCATCTTGGCCCGCATGAGGATGGAAGAAGAAGGCCTTGGTCTCGCGGATGCGCTCGTCGCAGTGATCAAGGACAACCTGTTTGGTTTGGAGCTTGATGCCCGCTGTGCGCAGATCGCGGCCTTCAATCTGGCGTTGACCGCGTGGCGGATGGTGGGCGAGCACTTCGCGCTGCCGGAGCTGAATCTTGCCTGCTGTGGAATCGCGCCGAATGCCACCAAGGAGCAGTGGATCAAGTTGGGCGAAGAGATTGCCGCCAGGGGCGGGATGCCGGCGAATGTCAACCTTTTTGGAACCGAGGATTCTTTGCTGTCAGAGCCGGTCAAGCGGACGATGGAATCGTTACACGAACTCTTCTCGCAGGCTCCGGTTCTGGGTTCCCTGATCGATCCGTCCAAACTTCGTGTCGACCTCTTTCAAACCGACTACAAGACGGTTGCGCCGCTCATGACGGCAGTCCTGAAGGCCGAACAAGCAACCGAAGAGACCCGCGAGCGGGTAATCGCTGCTGCCGGCATGGTCAAGGCAGCTACCCTATTGGCTGGAAAGTACAGCTTGGTGATGACCAATGTTCCCTATCTTGGAAGAGGTAGGCAAAATACCGTGTTGGCTGAACACTGCTCCGCACTACATTCGGAAGCACGGGCAGACTTGGCAACCTGCTTTGTGGATCGTTGCCTGCAGTTCTGCCAGCATGACGGAACAACAGCGCTAGTTACGCCTCAAAACTGGCTATATCAAGTTACCTACCAAACATTTCTCGAATGGACGCTCCGAGAACAAACATGGCAATGGTCGGTCAGAATGGGGCCTAGAGCATTCCAAGAAGTAACTGGGGAGGTTGTAAAGGCAGCGCTGATCGTCGTTTCCCGCAGTACCCCTTCGGTTGAGGACAGGTTTGCCACGCTCAATGTCACAAGCGCAAAGAAACCACACGAAAAGGCCTCGGCACTGAGAAATGAGATTCCAAAGATGAGGTTTCAGGCAGAACCTGAAATCAACGTGAACAAATCTCTTCGCCGCTTTGCTCGGTGCTATCAAGGAATATCCACTGGCGACAACCCGCACGAGGTCCTCTGCTTTTGGGAGATTCAGGACGTTACCGAATGGAAGTTCTTTCAGGTTCCAAGCGAGGTGACGACTCTAATAGGGGGACGCACCAGCGTGGTTCGTTCGTCGCTCTTGAGTGTTTCGAATGGAGATGCGACGCTTCGGGGCCGAGAAGCTTGGGGAAATAAAGGCATCGCAATTGCCAGGGTAGGGAGTTTGGCTGCGTCCCTATATGACGGCGATCTCTTCGCCAATACTTTACCCGTGATCATTCCGGATGATGAGGCTCTTTTGCCGGCAATTTGGACATTCGTCAATTCGCCGGACTTTCACAAAGCTGTGTCTCAAGTGAGCCAGTCGCTTAGCGTCGACAACGGCTACCTTGAAAAGATCACATTTGATGTCGACCGTTGGAAAACCGCAGCTTCAAGTCTCTTCCCAGATGGAATCCAAGGGGCTGGTACTGCTAACCCAACCCAGTGGCTCTTCAGCGGCGATCCCAAGAGCTCTGACTCTCCGCTACTAGTTGCCGTAGCGCGCCTCCTCGGCTACAGATGGCCCCACCAGACGGGTTCCAGCTTTCCTGACTGTCCCCCACTCGACCCCGATGGCCTGGAGAGCTTTGCCGCTGAAGATGGTATCGTGCCGTTGAAATCCAATGCGGGCGAGGCTTCTGCTGCAAATAGACTTCGTGCTCTGCTAGCCGCAGCCTACGGTGAAGAGTGGTCTGCCGCCAAGCTCGCTGAACTTCTGGGCGACAATGAATCGTTGGAAATCTGGCTTCGTGATCACTTCTTTGATGAGCACTGCAACCTATTCAAGACGAAGGAAACGCGCCCCTTTGTGTGGCATGTGTGGGACGGGCGCAAGGATGGATTCCATGCGTTGGTAAACTACCATAAGCTGGCCGCACCGAATGGCGAGGGCCGCAAAACGCTGGAAAAGCTGATCTACACCACGCTGGGCGACTGGATTACACGCCAGCGTGCCGATGTGACTACCGGAGTAGATGGCGCCGATGGCCGGCTTGCCGCCGCCGAACACCTGAGAACTCAGCTCGAAAAGATCCTGCAAGGCGAAAAGCCGTACGACATCTTTGTCCGCTGGAAGCCGCTCGACCAGCAACCTATCGGCTGGGAGCCTGACATCAATGATGGCGTGCGCATGAACATTCGCCCCTGGGTGACGGCGACTCTCTCGCCTGGAACAAAGCCCAAGAAGGATGCATGCATTCTTCGCGTAACCCCGAAGACGAAGTATGACAAGGATCGCGGCAGGGAGCCGCATCGCAAAAGAGAAGACTTCCCCTGGCTCTGGACCTGGGACGAAAAGACCGATGACTTCGCCGGCGGCGCGGTGTTCGACGGCGCCCGCTGGAACGATCCGCACTACTCGCTAAGCGCCAAGCAGAAGGCTCGGGATCGCAAGAAGCAACGGGAGGGAGCATGAGCCCGGGTCCGTGGAATCCCTACACCGCCCTTTCACCGGAACCGGTTGCCTATCTGATCCAGGAGATCCTGAGCTCCAACAGGAGTCCCTCTGCTTGGGAGCTGATCGAGGAGGTGGAGAAGAGGTTTAACTCTAACTGGCGAGCACGCTGGATGGTTGAGGAGGCAATCCGCGCTCTGATCGCACAGAAGTCGACGTCTGGGATTCACCGGCAGTTTTTGGAATCGTTGCTTGAGGGCGACTTAAATACGGCGCTCTCTGGCTTGGAGACTCCGCGCAAGGAGGTCCAGACCGGCATAGACTCTTTGATTCGCAAGAGTGTGGCCTATCGCAGTTCTGCCGCATTTCAGGAACTCGTCACTTTTGTCGCCAGATTTCGCGAATATGCACCCTACAACAACATGCTGGTCAAGGTGCAGAATCCAAGCTGCGCGTACTACGCAACAGAAAAAAACTGGAATGAAAAGTTCGAACGGTCCCTAAAAGAAGACGCCAGGCCAATGCTGATCATTGCGCCCAAGCATCCGGTGATGCTGGTCTACGACCTTGATCAGACCGAAGGCAAAGAACTGCCAGAGGAATTGACCCGTTTCAGCAAGTTCGAGGGGGAATGGAAGCAGGAATGGTTAGATCGGACGGTGGAGAATGCCTTCAAGCATTATCGAATCCGTATCGACTTCAAAACTCTGAGCTCAACCAATTCAGGATTTGCAACGATAGCAAGGGGCACAGATGGCGAGAAGATGAGAATCGCGATTCATGCGGAGCTTGATCCACCCAGCCGCTACGGCGTTGTGTGCCATGAGCTGGCGCATATTCTGCTCGGCCACCTCGGTACAGATGCGGATTATTGGTGGCCAAGTCGTATGAATCTGAACCACAAGACCGTCGAGATTGAAGCCGAAGCAACCGCCTATATTGTGACCAGCCAGAAAGGTCTGAAGGGTTCCAGCGAGAGATATGTATCGCGTCATCTCGGTGAAGGCGCGGTTCCAAATTCTGTCTCCATCGATCTGATCGCAAAGGCTGCCTCACGGATAGAAGATATGGCAAATGGCGCCCTTGAAGAACGGAAGCCGCGAGCGGTAAAGGCAAATCCGAGGAGGCTGTTTTGAGCAAACATCCAGCATCCTTGCTAGAAGCGATAACCGAATCCTTCCGAGCGGCGTTGCGGCCTTCAAGCAATGAGGCGACGCCGGTCGCCTTGTTGTGGACGGACGCAGACGGGCAATGGCTACCTCTATTGTCGTCACTCCGCACAGTACTTCCATCTCTGTACACGCTTGGGCGACTTGACCGCGAGACGCGAACGGGACCAGCCATCTGGCTGAAGTGCATTGTGGGACGGACCCTGCCGGAAGCACCGCCTCCAGGAGAAATCCCCGTGCTTTACCTGCCACGCGTGAGCCGCCAGGAGCTGCGTGCGGCTGGAGATTGCCCCCCGAAGCTACAACCGCTGGTTGAACTGCAGTACCGCGGACGCGTATGGCACCAGTCAAATGGTTCCGACTGGACCGTTCGCGCATTCCTAATTGCGGAGGCCGGACTCGGTCTGGATGTAGTCGGAGACCGCCGGACTGAAGAGGCGTTTCTACGTGTCCTTCCATGGCTAGCCGAGTCAGATTTGCAGGCGCTCAAGGGTCGCCGTTTGGACGCCGACGACTTCGACAAGCTCTCTGTGGAGGATCCGGTCCGCGATATGTTGCGGTGGCTGGACAACCCACAGGGATTTGAGACTGCGGCAAAGGGCAGCCGGTGGGAGTCTTTCCGCGCCCTGAGCAAGTCTGAATTCGGTATCTATCCCGACCAAACGTCCCCGGGGGAAATTGCCGCTCTGCTTCTGCGCTCAGACCCCAAACTGGATCGAATCTGGAGTCGATTCTCTGAGGCTCCGCAGCTATATCTCGGAGTAGCGAAACAGTTGCGGGACCCGATGTCCGTCGGCCAGGGAATGCTGGCACTCGATCCTTCACGCGACCCGCGAATCAACGAGGCGGAAGAAGGCGACCTGCGCCGTGAACTGGAGAAGGCAGCATCGGTTCCTCACTTGGATGCTTGCAGGCGTGTATTGGAACTGGAAACTCGGCACGGGGCGCGCCGCGATTGGTTGTGGGCCAGAACTGGTCAGAGCCCCTGGGCAATGGCCTTGCGTCCGCTGGCGCGCCTGGCGAATTCGGCTCAAAAGCCTATCGGCGGGGCAACGCTTGTCATGGCGGCAGCCACGTATGCAGAGAACGGCTGGCCGACCGACGCTGCCGCTATGGAAGCGTTGGCATGTTTTTCGCACTCAGGAGATGCGGTCGTGATGAGCAAAGTGGTACGTGCTCTCTACGAGCCGTGGCTGGATGCTTCGGCGCGCCACTTCCAAATCCTGGTTGCTGCTGATCCGGACAAAGCACGGATGGCCGTCGGCGTATGTAAATCGGAAAAGGACACCTGCCTTCTTTTTGTCGATGGCTTGCGAATGGATATTGCGGGCCAATTGGCAGCGCGTCTCGAGTCCCACGCATTCCGTGTGACCCTGGCCCACCGACTCGCGCCGCTACCCACCGTGACCGCGACCGCTAAGCCAGCAGCCAGCCCGATTGCATATGACATTAAGGGCGACTCTGGGGAGGATTTCACGCCGCTCATCAAAGTGAAGTCTCAATGGAAGCCGCTCATTGCGCCTTTGTTCCGCGACCGATTGGAAAAGGAGGGCGTGGAGATATTGGATGCGTCGGAATTGCTGATTCCAGCAGGGACAAACGCAGGCGGGTGGACGGAGTGCGGCGCTATTGACAGCATGGGCCACAGTCTCCAAGGTGACCTCGTTCACCAGATTGAGACGGAATTGAAGCGAATCGAGGATAGGGTTTCTTCGCTGCTCAATTCAGGGTGGCGTCGAGTTCACATCGTCACCGATCATGGTTGGCTACTGTTGCCTGGAGGTCTCCCGAGGATCGATTTGCCCGGCTACCTGGTAGAAACCAAGTGGGCCCGGTGTGCGGTCGTGAAGGGGCAGCCCGATTTACCGGTCCCAGTTTCGATTTGGTATTGGAATCCCGCCGTTCGAATAGCCTCTCCTCCCGGGATCGGGAGTTTCCGCGCTAACGAGACGTACGCCCACGGCGGTATCAGCCCGCAAGAGTGCGTTGTGCCTGACTTACTTGTGGAACGTGGCACGACCACTATTTCCGCGAAGATTACATCGATCGAGTGGCGCAGGATGCGTTGTCGCATTCGCGTTGAGACGAACAACCCGAGCGTCCGGGTTGATTTGCGGAAGAATTGGAAGGAACAGGCAACCAGCATCGTTGCAGCTCGCAAAGCTCTCGATGCGAACGGCGAAGCCAGCCTGGTGCTAGACGACACTCACGAGGGTGCAGCGGCTTCGGTCGTAGTCGTGGACGTCGACGGCAATGTGATCGCTCATCAGACTACATGCGTAGGAGAAAAAGCATGAACGTGACTATGGACAGTTTAGACGAACTTGGAGCGGCGGCGTTTGACGGATACCTCGTCAGGAAGGACCTCGTTCGCAGGTACTCTCTGCAATACCCGGTGCCCACCTATGTTGTTGAGTTTCTTCTTGGGCGCTATTGCGCCAGTGTCGATGAGCAGGAGATTCAAGAAGGACTGGAAATCGTCGAAAAGCAACTTCGTGATCGAACGGTGCGCACCGGCGAAGAGGAGCTGTTCAAGGCTCGCGCAAAGGAACAAGGGTCGGTCAAGCTTATCGATATTGTGCGGGCCCGGCTAGACACGCGCAACGATTGCTACGTGGCGGAATTGCCAAGCTTGGCGCTCAGGGATGTGCGGATCGACGGCAGCCTGGTGCGGGACAACGAGCGCATGCTAACCGACGGCTTTTACGCAGAAGTCACGCTCTCCTACGATGCGATCGTTGCACAGGAGAATAGTGGCCGCCCGTTTGCCATCTCGACTCTAAGACCGATCCAGATGTCGAAATCGGATGTGCTCGATATCTATGCCCGTGGAAGGTCGAAGTTCACGACACCTCAATGGATTGAATTTCTGCTTCGATCGATCGGCTTGGAGCCGGCAAGTATGGATGAGCGGGCAAAGCGCGTGGTTCTTCTGCGCATGATTCCATTTGTCGAACGGAATTACAATCTCGTTGAACTTGGCCCCCGCGGCACCGGCAAGAGCCACCTCTTCCAGCAGATCTCTCCCTACTCCCATTTGATTTCCGGCGGCAAGGCGACAGTCGCCAAGATGTTTGTAAACAACGCATCCGGACAACGCGGCCTCGTCTGTCAATATGACGTGGTCTGTTTCGACGAGGTTTCCGGTATCTCCTTCGATCAGAAGGACGGTGTGAACATCATGAAGGGCTACATGGCCTCGGGCCAATTCAGCCGCGGGAAAGAAAACATCAGGGCTGACGGCAGTCTGGTCATGGTGGGTAACTTCGACGTGGATGTCGAGCAGCAGCAACGGATCGGGCACCTCTTGACCCCAATGCCGCCAGAGATGCGTAACGATACGGCATTCATGGATCGGCTCCACGCTTTTGCTCCTGGGTGGGACTTCCCAAAACTCAAGGCGGCCGATAACCTGACCGACCATTTTGGATTGGTGAGCGACTTCCTGAGCGAGTGCTGGACGAAGCTTCGCTCAGGGAGCCGTGTAAATTGCCTCCAAGGGCGCGTTTTCCTGGGTGGCGCACTGAGTGGACGTGACACAGAAGCGGTCAACAAAACCGTGAGCGGATTGGTGAAGCTGCTGTTTCCGGATCCGGAGACGGCCATTTCCGATCAGGATCTGGAATGGATCGTGCGGCTCGCGCTCGAGAGTCGGCGCAGGGTAAAGGAGCAGCAGAAGCGAGTATTCAAGAGCGAATTCCGCAACACTCATTTCAGCTATACGATGGGCGCCGAAGGGGTGGAGCAGTTCGTATCTACTCCGGAGTTGCATAGCGACGAAGCGATTGAAAGCGATCCGCTGCCACCGGGACAGGTTTGGGCTGCGAGCACTGGCTCTTCGGAAACCGGTGCGGGACTGTATCGCTTGGAAGTGACAACTGGCCCCGGCAGCGGAGTTAAGATACTGAATCAACCGGCGCAACCTGCATTCAAGGAAAGCGTTCGTGTCGGCGAGCAAAATCTCTATACAAGGGCGAAGGAACTTGTAGGCGACCGCGATCCTCGGGAACATGAATTCTCGATCCAGATGCGGGCGATGGATGCCGACAAGGGAGGCGTCGGACTCGGACTGCCTGTCCTCGTGGCCCTATGCGGAGCTCTTCTGGGAAAGAACACTCGTGGAGGCACAATTCTCGTAGGCGCGCTGAACCTTGGCGGTTCGATCGACATGATTCCCAACGCGGAACGGATCGCAGAACTCGCTATCGAAAAGCAGGCACAGACGCTTCTGATTCCCGTTGCCGCGCGAAAACAACTAAACAACCTGCCGGATGATCTTTGGACTCGAATCAGCATTGAGTTCTACAAGGATGCCGCCGATGCGGTTTTTAAGGCATTGGTAGAGTAGAAAGTGGCGAGTACAAATAATATGGACACAACTCTAGCTGGAGAAATCGTTGCTGCGGGCCGGAGTTAGCCGCCGGCAGACAGCTTGCATTCAAAGTACCGGGCGCGTGATGACCTCAACAACTCCAATTTTGCCAGATCTACTTCAACCAGGTCTCCGCGCGGTCATCTGCGGAACTGCAGCCGGCAGGACTTCGGCTCAGTTGGAAGCCTACTATGCCAGATCCAACAACTGCTTTTGGGAAGCGCTCTACAAAGTAGGCCTCACACCGCGGAAACTGAAACCCCAGGAATATCGGGAGCTAACAAGGTTCCGGCTAGGGCTCACTGACTTGGCAAAGGCTGCATCTGGTGTGGATTCAGATCTTCACGATGAGGCTTTTGATGTAGCCGCTTTCATTGAGTCCATTGATCATTGCAACCCGGCGCTGGTCGCATTCAACGGTAAGAAGGCCGCCCGCATTTTCTATGGGATGCCGGCTCGAGCACCATTGAATTATGGGCAAGGTGCAACCGTGCCAAACTTCCCGCGGGTTTTCGTCCTGCCCTCTACGTCGGGGAGCGCACGAGCACACTGGGATTTGGAATGGTGGAGAGAATTCGCTCGCCTTGTCGTTGCGGGTTGAAGGGTGAAAGGTCAACATACCGTCTAACGCACTTGGCGTCACGATCTATATTTCCTACCGCCCGCGCATGAACTGAGGCTACTGTCTTGGTGTCGGCCCGTTCTATCCAAGTTCATTCACGCCAGGTTCACGCTCTCGGACACAACGGCGGCGAGGCCGGGAGACTTTCGCGCCTTCGTTACTGTTCTGCGATGAGTGATCGAGCGGATTCCTAAGAGTCGACCATGGGGTCAAGCAGGTACGGGCCATTTCCTTGCAGCTTGGCCACTCGCCAGGCTTTCATTTCTTTTGGTGGATATGTCCGAACGAGGTCAATTGGCAGATGCGACGGTTCCGCCGGCGCAAGCCATCGCTCATAGTCCTCCCGCTCGATTATGAGCGGACAACGATTGTGGAATGGTTCCAGCACTTCATTCGGATCCGTTGTAATGATGCTGAAGCTTTCAATAATGATCTCGTTTTTGTCTTCGCCCTGGCCTTTCCACCTGTCCCAGATCCCTCCGAAGGCGAAGAGGCCGTCATCCGAAAGAGAAACTGCCCATGGCTTGCTGAGCTTCTTCTTTTCCTCCTCCTTAGTCAGAGGCTCCCACTCGTAGAAAAAACTGGCTGGAATGAGACAACGACGGTGCTTCCATGGCTCTCGCCACGCACCGCTGCTCTCAAGCTTGTCGGAGCGCGCATTGATGGAACTAAAATTCGCCTTTGGCGTCTTCGACCAGTAGGGGACGAGGCCCCACTTCGTGAGTGCGAGAACGCGTTCACCCGTGTCACGGTCTAGCCGCACGATCGGCTGAATGCTTTCCGGGGAAATGTTGTAGGAGGGCGCGAGGCGGGTACTGTTGATCTCGTAATATTCGTCGTTGAACACATCGGTGTTGTGGGTATGGAACCACTCTGCGATCCGCTGCTTGTCCGCTCTCCGACCGTATCGCCCGCACATGAACCGAGGCTACCACCTTACTGTCGGCCCACTCGATCCAAAATCATCCGCGCCAGGTTCACGCTGTCGGAGACCACGGCGGTGAGACGAGGAGAAGGGCGGCTTATATCCGGGTCGCGCGCCAGGCGAACGGCCGCTATGATCGCGGCGGCAATGACCAGTGTCGACTTCATTCGCGTCTGCTCTTGCATTTGCTCCGCCCAGGCCACCCGCTCCCGCGCAATGGCTCGCTTCATATCACCCATCAGTGCACCACTGATCGCACGGGCTTAGGACCAAGTCTGTACGAAAGCTTGCCTCGAAAGATCTCGGAGGGAAGATAGTTCTTCTTCTCGCCGCAAAGCGAACACTGTGCGGCAATCCAGGTATCCGGCATTGTGCCAACAGGCGCCTGGATGTTTTCACCGCATTTCTTACAGCGGATTGTGAAATCGCACTGCCGAGTTGGCGGAAGATTGAACACGAAGGACAGTATAGGAGAACAAAAGACGAAAATTC
>Ga0181529_10005999_pt1 | contig 12510 bp, 11 predicted proteins | sample PEATcosm2014_Bin_36_FD_119763 | JGI IMG/M metagenome (GOLD analysis project Ga0181529, IMG submission 119763) | Peatland microbial communities from MTU Mesocosm Facility, Houghton, MI, USA - PEATcosm2014_Bin10_30_metaG | ecosystem: Environmental > Terrestrial > Soil > Wetlands > Peat | place... | reverse complement strand
TTGCAGCGCTTCTTCCGCCGTCTCCAGTCGGCCGGCGGCGTTCAATCGCGGCGCGAGCTGGAAGCCGACTTCGTAGGCGCCGATCTTGTCCGGCGTTTGCGCGGTTTTTTTCAGCGCAAGAATTCCGGCGCGCTTGGTTTCGTTCAACTGCCGCAGGCCGGCGTAAACCAGAATCCGGTTTTCGCCGGTGAGCGGAACCAGGTCCGCAATTGTTCCGAGCGCGACCAAGTCCAAAAGCGGTTTCAAATCGAATTCCGCCGCGCCGGGCAGATTGGATTCGCGCCCGCGTTTGACAATTGCGTGCGCGAGCTTGAAGGCGAGGCCGGCGGAGCAAAGCTCGGTGAAAGCAGTTGATGGTTGGGAGTTGAGAGTTGAGAGTTGCGGATTTACAAGCGCAACGGCATTTGGCGCAGGCGACGAAACTTGATGATGATCGAGAACAATCACGTCAATGCCGCGTGCGGCGAGCGATTGGATTGTTTCTACGGCGGTCGAGCCGCAGTCCACGGCGAGAAGCAGCGTCGTCGGAAATTTTTTCAGGCAATTGTCCACGCCGTCGGCGCTCAAGCCGTAGCCTTCATCCATCCGGCTGGGCAGATAGAATTCCACGCGCCAGCCGAGCGCGCGCAAAACTTCCACGAGCAATGCGGTGCTGGTCACGCCGTCCACGTCGTAATCGCCGAAGATGACGAGCGGTTCGTCTTTTTCCCGCGCGCGGAACAACCGCCCGACGGCGGCGGCCATGTTCGGGAGCAGAAACGGGTCGGCGAGATTTTTGAGCCGCGGCTGGATAAAATTTTCAATGGCAGCCGGTTCGCTGAAGCCGCGATTGACGAGGCATTGCGCGAGCAGCGGGGAGATTTTGAGCCTTGACGCAAGTTGTCCGGCGAGCAATGGCTGCGGAGGTGCGGGCGTCCAGCGGAATTTCATCACGAAAGCTTTTTCAAGATGTGCCGGGCGAGATGTTCCTTGATTTCGCGGTGGCGGGGCACGGGTTGCGCGACTTTCGTGGCAGGATTCTGATACCAGTCGTGTTTGCCGCCGTGACGGATGAAAACGCAGCCAAGTTCATCAATCTTTCTGACGAGGTCCCGGTGCTTCACGCGAGTTCAAGCTCCGACTGGCGGCGGACACAGGGAATTTCACCGGAAGTCAAATCCCGATAAAGGTCGGCCAGATGTCCCTTCAAATCGGCGAGCGATTCGCCTTGCGTCAGATAATCTGGAAATTCTTCGAGATGCCCCAGCCACGCGTCGCCATCCTGCCAGTAGATGAAGTTCAGCTTCATGCTTTTAATTTGTCACGAAGCGGCCCGGCTGCAAGAGATTTTTACACCTTCGCCATGTTCGTGTCCTGCATCTTGACGGCGGAAGCGCCGATGTTCGGACGTTCGCCCTTGTGCCACCACAACACGAGCGCGCTCGCGACGTAAATCGAGGAATACGTTCCCGTCACGATGCCGATGAGGAACGTGAACGCGAAGTCGTTGATGACGCCGCCGCCGAAAAGGTAAAGGCTGCCCGTGGCGATCAGCACCGTGCCGCTGGTGATGATCGTGCGGCTCAAGGTCTGGTTGAGCGCCTGGTTGATGACTTCCCGGAACGTGCCACGCACGCCCAGCTTCAGGTCTTCGCGGATCCGGTCGAAGATGACGATCTTGTCGTTGATGGAGAAACCGATGATGGTCAGCACCGCCGCGACGACCGTGGCGTTGAACTCGCGCCCGGAAATCCCGTTGGCGAGGCAGTAGCAGCCAATCGTCAGAAGCACGTCGTGAATGACGGCCACGACGGCGGCGACGGCGAACGAAAATTCATAGCGGAACGCGACATAGACCAAAATGCCGAACAGCGCCATCAACGAGGCGATGATCGCGGACTTTCGGATTTCGTCGCCGACGACCGGGCCGACCTGCAGGCTTCCCTGATCCGGGTTAAACACTGCCTGTGGAAATTTTTCCTTGAGCAGTTGTTTCACCTTTTCCGCCGAGCCGCTGGAGGTGGTCACGGACAGCGTTTCCTTCCCGGTTGTCGCGTCCTTTTGATATTGGACCTGCGGATCCTTTTCGCCGGTTGCTTCCAACGCGGAACTGATCTGTCCCTGGTCAACCCTCTGCACGAAGCTGAACTGGGTGCTGTCGCCGCCGAGGAAATCAATGCCGAACAATTTCGATCCCCGGTCAAAAATCCCGTAGCCGAGCGAGATGAAGATGAACAGCCACGAAACCACGAACAGCGGCGTGGCGATTCGCATGAAGTTCACCTTCGTGGCCTTGATGAGGTGGAACATCGGGAGCGACTTCAACAGGTTCCGGTCGAGCAGGAAGTTGAAGATCAGCCGCGTCACGACCAGCGCCGTGAACAGGCTCGCCGCCACGCCGATGGTCAGCGTCACGCCGAAGCCCTTGATTTCGCCCGTGCCCATGAAAATCAAAATGATGGACGAGATGAGCGTCGTGACGTGCGAATCAAAAATCGTCCCGAACGCCCGCGCATAGCCGGCGTCAATCGCGCCGCGCAAAGATTTTCCTTTCGCAATTTCCTCGCGAAGCCGTTCGTAGATCAGCACGTTTGCGTCCACGGCCATGCCGATGGTCAGGACCACGCCGGCGATGCCCGGCAGCGTGAGCGTCGTGCCGATGCTGCACATGACGCCCAGCAGGATGATGATGTTCGTGATGAGCGCGACGTTCGCGGTAAGCCCGGCGATCCAATAATACGCCAGCATGAACAGCGACACGAAAACAACGGCGGCGATGGACGCATAAATGCCATGATGAATCGTATCAACGCCCAGCGTCGCCGACACGTCCTTGGAATAAACAATCTTGAGCGGCGCGCGCAGCGGATTCTGTAGGACGGCCGCCAGATCCTGCGCCTCCTTGTCCGTGAAATGGCCGGTGATCTGGCCGTTCTTGTCAATCTCCCCCTGGATGGTCGGCGCGGAATAAAGATCGCCGTCCAGGACGATGGCCAGCCGCCGGCCCATGTTGTCGCGCGTCACTTTTCCAAACTTGCTGCCCGCATCGTCCGTCAATGTGAAGTCAATCTCCGGGTCGCCCATCTGCCCGCGTCCCATGCCCGCCCGCGTGACGATGTCGCCGGCCAGACCGTTCGCCGCCTTCTTGCTGACGATGACCACTTCCGGTTCCTGCGGCTTGCCGTCGCGCGGCGGCAGAATGTGCTTCAACATTTCATAGCCCGGCGGGACCGGCTCGTTGTTCTTGATGATCTCGTCGCTGTCCTCCTTGACGAGACGGAATTCCAGATACGCCGCCTTCTGGATGTTCGTCATCGCGCTGTCCTTGTCCGCCTCGGACAATCCGGGCAGCTCGATCAAAATGCGGTTGCCGCCGGCGGGCTTGATCTCCGGCTCGGCCACGCCAAAGGCGTCCACGCGCTTGCGCAAGACCTCGACCGCCTGCGACAACGCCCCGCTGATGTCCTCCGCGCTCGTGACCTTGTTCGTGTCATCCGACGATGAGACAATCTTGTTCGTGTCCATCTCCACCAGGAACTCCGTGCCGCCCTGCAAATCGAGGCCGAGCTTGATCTTGCCCGCCGCGTCGCGCTGGATCTGGTTCAGGATGTAGGTCGTCGGATGAAGCTGGTCACGCGCGTTGATGAAAGAAAAATAATTCTGGATGTCGTTCGTGCCGATGGCCGCCTCCAGGTTGGCGAACTCCCGGCTCGAATTCGTCTGCTGCATCGTCTGCGCCTGCCTGACGATGGCCGTGAAGTTCGTGTCCTGATCCACCGCGCGCGACGCGAACTGCCCGATCAAGTCCCGCGACGTCGGCGGATAAATTTCAGCCAGCGACCAGCAGACCACCGCCACGACAAATATGAACCAGCCAAGATTGTTTTTTTTCATTGCCGTTCAGGATTCCGTGGCCGCCGCGCCTTCGAGGATTTGCACCACCGAGGCCTTTGTGACCTCCATCTTCGCGTCCACCGAGCGGAGCGACACGGTGCTGTCCTTGACCGTGATGACCGTGCCGACGATGCCGCTGGACGTGACCACCTTGTCGCCGGACTTGAGCGCCTCCAGCAATTTGGCCTGCGCCTTGCGCTGCTGGCTCTGCGGGCGGATCATCAGGAAATACATCACGACAAAGATCAAAATCATCGGGACCAGCAGCCCGAAGGGCGAACCCTGCTGCGCCGCCGGACCCCCCGGCGAAGCGGGCGCCGATGTTGTTGCCGTTGTTGCCGGCGCGGTCGCGTCCGCCAAAAATCCAGTAAATCCGTTCAAGTGCATAATTTGAAAAGTGGCCGCACACTTTAATTAAGCGTGGGCAAAAGGCAAGTTTAATTGCCCGGAGATTTTGGCGAACGAACCCGTCGGCCAGTCTGCCGGGATGCCATTTTGCCCCGGAGCAAAGCCATTTTTCTCCGGCGATAAACTATTTTCCCTCGCTGGAAAATCATTTTTCTCCGCCGGTAAATGGTTTTTCCCCGGCGATAATTCATTTTCCTTTGCCGATAAATCATTTTTCTCCGCCGGTAAATCATTTATCGCCGGGGAAAAATGGCTTGTTTGGAGGGAAAACCGGGTAGTGGGTCAGTTTGAATCCGGCGGCGTTTCGCGTGAAACTTCTTCTGGCTTGGCGGGAGCAACATCGGCTTTAGGAGTGGCTGGCTTGGCGATGTGGCCTTTATCTTGAAGAATCTTGACGTATTGATCTACTGAAATGTTGCAATTTGCAAATTCTCTACACTGCCTTGGCGAGATTTTCATCTCCTTTGGAATGTGACCGTGGCCTAACTCACCAGAACCTCGGCGAATGCCAAATTGAATTGCTATAACCCCATTGTGCCGAAACTGAACCAAAGTATGAGGTTTTCTGCCCTCAAATGTTTGCGCTTTAAGCTTTTTTTGTATAGCCCAAGCGTCGGATTGGACGAATGGTTTCAAGTTATTTTCCGAATGAACGACTCAATTATTCTCAATTGTCTCTTGGGTTCTATCCCAAGATTTTTTTCAGGTTCGTTAGAAAGACTGTCAAAATAGTCCAAAATAAGGCTTTTCAAGTTGCTGACAGATTCTTCTTCGTTTTCCCCGGTTGTGTGAATGTTGGCATCGAACCATCCAGCCTCAAACTCATCTTCAACGGCTTTGACGGAAACCAGAATCGGCATCAAAACTGCATAAGGCTCTGGTGCAAAAGTAGCGATTGGAATAATCCTAGTTTTGGCAGCGATAAGAGCATTAAGTTGTGATTTTAGTTCGCTAACCGCGCATTCCATGAGTGAAAACCGCAGTTCGATTTTTTTCTTTTCTACTACTTCCGAAACGAGTTTTGCGATTAGGTTTGGCACTACGCTTGCCCAATCGGTAGAAAAAACATTTTCTGATTGAACGCTGCCTGCTCCTTTTGAAAAAAATGGATTCTTAAATCCGCCAACAGGCTTATCGCAATCCATCAAATCCCATTTCGTCCCGCCGTGGTGGGGCGACCAAGCTTCAAACTGTTGGTTTCTTTGGCTCATTTGATGTTTTTCCCAATATAAATACGTTGAGCGCATTTTCAAGCGTGTTTAATGCGTCGGTTAAATAATTTTCGGAAATTATCGTTTTGAAGTTTTCGGCTTCGATTGTAACGCCTATGTGTTTCCCGTCACTCAATGCCAGCCAATTGATTTCAGTTGCGGGCGATCCCTTTATGGAAAGTTGTGCGCCTTTCAATTTAATCTCAACCGAGCCAAGCTGGGTTTTGAAAAGCAGAGATTTAATAATTCCGTTTTCGGGCAACGCATTGATTTCGACCTCGAACATGGCGGCTAAATCCACTTCTATTTCTTTTCCAATTAAATTAGAAATTTTATGCTGGATTTCATCAACGGATAAGGCCGCTTCGGTAATTGATTTTTCGTCAACAAATTCTCGCTCGGTGATGTCGAGATGAAAGTGTTTTCCAGTGCGGTCGCCCAAACCGAGGGTGAGGATGGACTCCTTGTTCAAATTGGCATATCCGTCTTTTTCCGTTTTCAGCCAATTTAATAGCGCCGCGTCGTCGGTTTTTATTTCACCGCAGGCCACAAGCCTAATGCAATGGGAAAGTTTTATATCTGGCAACGTGATTGGCATAACAGATTGAATCAGGTTAAATCCAATCCCTGCCGATTTCAATGCCAAAAAAAGCCTTTGTTTATGCGGCTGTAATGAGATTCACGATTTCTTCCAAGTCCCAAACGTGGTCTGCAATCCCGGCTTCCATCGCTGGCGTCACCCGCAAAGTTTGGTGAATCCGGCAAAAATTGTAATACATGAAGTAGAGGGCAACCATGTGTTCGTGATTCTCGACCTTTTTTGAAAATCCGTTTGTCAGCCGCGTGAACCGGCGCATTGACATCCGCATTGTCAGGTTTTGCCGCTCCGTGTGGCTGGTTGAAACGTGCCGGTGATCTGGCGTGCCGGAAATGACCGCCTTGCGTGCGCCCATGCACTGGCGCTTTTCCACGCGAACCCAAGTCGCCGGTCAATGTTGTTCCAGTTGAATTATCAAAATGATTGTTTGACCGTTCCCTTTGGTTGAACCATTAATCTGTTTATGAAACTCATCGCCTTGCTTGTTGCCGCCGTTTTTCTCGTGCCCAAACTCATGGGCATGGATGACGGGCTTTACGATATTTCAGATTCGACACATCCCAAATTGATAGATGACCAGATTGCCAGCGTAACGATTTGGTCCACATCCAATGACAACCGCGCGTATTATCTTCAGGTTCGCGCGCCAAGTGGTTTTTTGCCAGCGCATGATAAAATGCAACTGGTGATTTCAAATCAGACGGTTCCGTTTAATGGCTGGGGACAGGAAGGCATGGAAAAAATCACGGTGCTGGATGCATCGCTCACGAATCTGGAAATCGTTCCGCTGATTGCACAGCATTTTCACACGAATGTTTTAGACCGGCATCATCCGGGAAATGAAATGCTCGTCCAATTCATTCCGGCCAAGGAGGAATTCTCAACGAACGAGCCGGTAACGGTGACTTTGCACATCACGAACATTGGGAAAACGGATTTTACGTATATGCAGGGCGGCAGCCAGCGTGGTGCGCGCGATAATCAATTTGCTTTCACGGCGGAATATTTAGGTCGCAAGATGCTTCCTGATGTTGGCGACCCGATGAATTTTGGCGGCCTCGGGTTCGGAGTGTTATTGAAGCCGGGACAAAGCCATGATTTGTCGGTTGATTTAAGAAAATGGTTCAACTTCACGTCGGGCGGGATTTATGAAATAAGAGGCAGCTATTCCATGGCGTTTCAAGACCCGGCCTCGAAGGATTTCCGCACCATCTGGGAGGATTACGCGTGCGGGCGATTTGAAATCAGGATGAAGCAATAGGGGTTGCTGCAATTAACGGATGGTTTTGTAACGAATCCTTTAAGCGCTGACCGTTTCCTTCGCCTCCGGCTCCACCCATTTGTTGTGTTCCTTGATGAGGTCAACCAGCCGGTTCACGGCCCCGGTCTTTTTCAGTTATTTTTTACGTCCAACAACCGCAACGTTGTCAGCCAGGGACAATTTGCCCAGGATTGATTCGGCGGCCTGGTAGGCAAGCCTCGCGGGAAGCATCCAGGGCGATTTTTTAAGGCCCGTTGTTTGCTGGAGCAGTTTTGCGCGTTCTGACCGGGGAATGTCGCGCTGTCCGCCGCGAAAATCCTTCCAAATGACCAAGGGGTTGAAGTGGGTGGATTTCATTCCCACGACAGCAAATTCAAGTTCCGCGAATTGCTTCAGGGTTTGGGGAGTGAAATAGTTCAAATGTTCCGGGAAAATATAGCGGTATTTCGCCCCAATCAGCCTGACGGCCAGTGAATTCATGTTCGGCGTCAAAATGAAACAATGGCCGCCGGGCTTGAGCAGTGAGGCGGCCTTTTTCAAGAAGAGGTTCGGAGTGGACAGATGCTCCATGACCGCCCAAAAGGTCACTGCGTCGAACTTTTCCTCGAATTGCTGGGACAGAAACTCACCCCTGGCGACGGGAACGCCCATTTTGGCGGCGTGCTCAAGCGGTTCGGTGGAAACATCGGTGCCCAGAACCTTGTAATCATCGGGGAAACGCTTTTTCAGTTGATGCAAGAATCCGCCGGAGGAGCATCCGACATCCAAAACCGAGCCTTGCCGGCAAAAAGACCTGAACAGCCGGAGTTCTCGTTTAAACCGCACGTCGGCGTAATCGCTTTGAAGCTTCTCCGGCGTGAGGTATTCGCTGCCGGCACGGTCATAGAAGTTTCCGGTGGCCATTTCTTCGGGTGCCGGATTGGCATAAATCATCGAGCAACGGACACAGCGGACCAGTTGAAGTTCCAGCTTGCGAAGAAATGGCGCGGCGGCGGCTTCACCGCACAACGGGCAGTTCCGATTGACATAGTTGGCCATGTTTCCGTTCGTCGGCTCAAATCAATACCCCAAAGAAGGCGAGGAGTCGTGCAAAATATTCCCTGACGGAATATCTCAAAGACCAAAACCCAAATGGTTCCTTGTCGGGGCAGATGGCCACCGCGTCAATCCCGAAATGGCGGCACAGGAAAATAGCCCGCGGAGCGTGGAAGTCATCGGTGACGATGATGATTTTGGAAAGATGATAGATTTCCGATGCCCGGCGTGCTGATTCCAGCGTTCTGTTCCCTTCGAAATCCAAATCAATTGCCGATTCGGGGACGCCTTTAGCCAAAAGTCCCTTGTCAATTTCCAGGACTTCGTTGAAGCCATGATTGTTTTTGTTTCCGCTGATCAGGAGGTGGTTGACTTTCCCGGCTTTGAAGATTTCGGCACCGGTTTCAATCCGGTTCAGAAAGTGCAAATTCGTTGAACCGTTAAACCGCAAACGGTCGGTGCCCAAAACCAAGGCATATTCCCTTTCTGGCAACGATGTGATTTCATGGTAGATACGGCTTTTTGCACTGAAGATGATGAAAAGATTGATGCCCAAAGTTGTTGCGAGGAACACGAGCGCAACAATCAGTAATTTCCAGAGATTTTTCTTCAGTCTGCTTGCCATTGTTCATTGTGGTCAAAATTCAGACGCTTGTCCCCGCCAGCCCCTGCTGCTAATGTCGTTTTGTTCGGTCAGGCATTCACCACTTCCGGCTCGACCCATTTGTTGTGTTCCTTGATGAGGTCAACGAGCCGTTCCACGGCCTCGGCCTCGGGGATGTTGAACTTGATGGCCTGCTTGCCGACGTAGAGGTTGATCTTGTTCGGGGCACCGCCCACGTAGCCAAAGTCCGCATCCGCCATCTCCCCGGGGCCGTTCACGATGCAGCCCATGATGGCGATCTTCACGCCCTTGAGATGCTCCGTGCGCGCCTTGATGCGCGCGGTGACGGTCTGGAGATTGAACAGCGTCCGCCCGCAGCTCGGGCACGCCACATAGTCCGTCTTGAACGAGCGGCACCCGGCGGCCTGCAATATATTATAGGCGAGCCGCAGGCTTTGTCCCCCGCCCGCTTCGCCGCGAACGAGAATCGCGTCGCCAATGCCATCCGCCAGCAGGGAGCCGATGACGACGGACGCGCGGAGCAAGGCAATCTTCGGTTCCAGCGGGACGGGCTCAAAGTTGATGCAGTCCTTGAGCAGGATGGGATTGTTGCGACCCAGCCGCTTGAGCTTGGCAGCGAGAAGGCGGAACGCGGTGATGGCGGGCAGTTTCACGCCGTCCTTCACGGTCACAAGCTGGGTCTCGCAGTTGACCTCGAAATCCTGCGTGGGGTCAATCTCGGCGATGTTCAGGTCTTCATAGACCGCCTCCGGCTTCACGTCGTCCTTGGGACGAATCTTGTGCGCGACCTTGTCCCAAGCGGCGCGGGTGACGACGACGCGGATGAGTTGTTCGCCGCCGCACTTGACGGTTTCGTTCAGCTCAATCTCCGGCGTCCCGCGCTTCTCGAAATGGAAAGGGTCGAAGGGAAATTCGGAGTGCGGAAGGCGGATTGCGGAATTTGATAAAACCGGAATTTGTGCAAGCAGGTCGGTGCAGACTTCGATCTCGCGCGGGGAATCTTCCGTGAGCGAAACGCGGATGGTGTCGCCGAGTCCGTCGCACAACAGCGAGCCGATGCCTATGGCCGACTTGATGCGTCCATCCTCACCCTCGCCGGCCTCGGTCACGCCAAGGTGGATGGGATAATTCCAGTCCTCGCCCAGTTCGTAAAAACGCGCGACCAGGAGGCGATAACATTCAATCATCACCTTCGGGTTGGACGACTTCATCGAGAACTTGAAGTTGTGGAAATCGTGCTGGCGGCAGATGCGGGCAAACTCCAACGCGCTCTCGACCATGCCGAGCGGCGTGTCGCCATAACGGTTCATGATGCGGTCAGACAGGGAGCCGTGATTCGTGCCGATGCGCAGGCAGCGTTTGAGCTTCTTGGCCTCGATGACGAGCGGCGCGAACTTTTCCTCGATGCGCTTCAGCTCGGAGGCATATTGGTCGTCGGTATATTCCTTGGTGGCGAACTTCTTGGAGTCGGCGTAGTTGCCGGGATTGACGCGCACGACCTCGACCCATTTCACGGCTTCCATCGCGGCATCGGGCTTGAAATGGATGTCGGCAACTATGGGAACTTTGCAGCCCAGCCTGCGGAGTTCGGACACAATGTTCTGCAAATTGGCTGCGTCCTTGACCGTCGGCGCAGTGATGCGCACGAGTTGGCAGCCGACGGCGACGAGTTCCAAGGTTTGTTTCACCGAGAGCGCGGTGTCCATCGTGTCGCAGGTGAGCATGGACTGCTTCACGACAGGATGATCGCCGCCCATGATGAAGCCGCCGTTCGCCGGGTCGCCGATGACAATCTCGCGGGTCTTGCGGCGTTGATAAAAGTAGGGAGATTCGCAGTAGTGCATGGAGAAGAATTATTTGCCCGGTGCGAAGACAACCGGCACGTCACGGTCGGCGCGGGCGCTGCGCGCCCAGTCGCCGACATCGAAGAACGCGATGTATATCATGAACGTGATCAGCAGCGCGGCAAAACCGGTCTGGAGAAAATTCAAGACACTGACACTTACGGGCCGGCGGCGGACGACTTCAATCAACGACAACAATATATGCCCGCCATCGAGAACCGGCAGCGGCAGCATGTTGATCATGGCGAGGTTCACGTTGAGAATGACGCTGAACCACAGCACGCGACGCCAGCCGTCCTCGTCCTGAAACAGATTGCTGTAGACGCGGATGATCATCACCGCACCGCCGAGCTGCTGCACGCCGATCTCGCTCTTGCTCGCAAACAACGCGTGAAACGTCCCGACAATCTGCCCGACACTTGATTGGATCTGTTCGAGCGGACTCGGGTGGACGAGCATGGCGTTCGTTTCCTCGCCCCACGCAAGGATGCCGAGCGACGGATTGCTGTTCTTCGGCTGGATTGGTTTCGCGGCAAGCAGAGTGCGGGTGAATTCTGAATCTCCACGGCGGATGGTCAGCGTGAGCGGCCTGACGGGGCTGTTGCTCATGGAGTCTTCGGCGGCAAGAACCGCGAGCGGGCTGTAAATCGTGTTCCCGTCCAGCGCGATGATTTCGTCGCCGTTCGTCAAACCGGCGCGCGCCGCCGGGCTGTTGGTGGCAACCTGGTCAACGATGGCTTTCATCGCAGGCGAAATGAGGACGTGCCGCAGGTCCTTGCGTTCATACCATTTTGTGAGGCGATGAAACGGCGTTGCGTAGGCCATCTCCTCCTTGCCGTCGCGCAGGTATTTGATGGCGATGTTCGTGTTTTCGCTCGTGACGATGCGCCACGTCACGCTGTCCTGTGCGCCCGGCGAAAAACCGGTCACAGAATGTCCGTCAACTTCCAAAATTTTGTCGCCGGGACGCAAGCCCGCTTTCCACGCGGGCCCCGGCTGCCCGTCATCAGCAGTCGGCGACACCCAGCCGATGACCGTGGTTTTGTCCGCCTCGTTGCTCGGCTTGCCGACGCCCCAAACAACGAAAGCGAAAACCACCGCAAGGCCAAAACTAAACAGCGGCCCCGCGAATGCGACGATGATCTTGTCCAGCGCGGAAACATTCGGCAATTGTTCCGTTGGTGTTTCGCTTTTGTCTTCAATGGTTTCCGTTGTCGTCCATGCACTCGCACCATAACGAGTAACGTTCTTGGTTTCGCTCTTCCCTTCAATCATGTCCATCGTCGCCATCTGCGGCAGCGCGACGTAGCCGCCCGCCGGAATCCAGCCCAGCGCGTATTCGACGCCGTTGATCTTCTTTTTCCAGACCGGCTTGCCGAACCAGATGGCAAAGCGCTCGATCTTCAGCCCGCGCCATTTGGCGGCGAGAAAATGGCCAAGCTCGTGAACGCCGATGAGCAGGTTGAACAGCAGCACCACCTCAAGCGCGATGAAAATGTATCTTAAAATTATCATGCAAAAATCAGGTGTAAATCATACCAGTAAAAAAATTTACCGCAATCGCAGAGCTTGCTGAATCGTCCTCGTTCACCTCCTCGTCCTCGTCCTCGATTTTATAATTCGATTACGAGAACGAGGACGAGGACGAAGGACGA
>Ga0181529_10005998_pt1 | contig 12511 bp, 10 predicted proteins | sample PEATcosm2014_Bin_36_FD_119763 | JGI IMG/M metagenome (GOLD analysis project Ga0181529, IMG submission 119763) | Peatland microbial communities from MTU Mesocosm Facility, Houghton, MI, USA - PEATcosm2014_Bin10_30_metaG | ecosystem: Environmental > Terrestrial > Soil > Wetlands > Peat | place... | reverse complement strand
TCCGCAATATTTTATAAGGTAAACCTACAATGTATCTAGGCAATCTGCCTAAGTGACTCAGCCCGGTAGAGTACCTCCTTGGTAAGGAGGAAGTCGCGAGTTCGAATCTCGCCTTAGGCTTTCTTTTAAAAATTCAACATCATTTCGGGACTCTTTTGGTAAAAAATATATAATTTCTTTAGTATACCGGGTCCATAATTATACAGGGCGGGCTATGCCTAAAAAAATCCCGGTTTACAGTTTCTTTTTTAATTCCTCTGCATAGAGATGGAGGAACCAGCCGTTCATGCTGTACGACAGGTTAAGGGAATGGTAAAAATAGTTCAGGAGTTTTTCCCTGACCGAATCTGATTTGACCCGGTTGATCGTATCATATTCTTCGTATAACCGGATCAGCGTATCCCGGGGCAGCGTCCGGATCCGTTTCTCAAAATACTGGATCTGCAGGTCTGTCATGAAATCGTCATTTCCGGATTTTTTTATGTAATCCGCAAAAACCGGTTTGGTCTTCTGGATAAAACGTCCGCGGAGATCGTTCATTTTCGAACGGCTGATAAACAGGTTTCTGATCTTTTTATGTATTTTCGTGACCAGGGAAAAGTCCTGCAGTTGTTTTTCAATAAAATCGGTATATTTCTGTTGTTCTTCCCGGGATAGCATACCCGGTATTATGAGCCGGTTCCTAAAAAATTACCGACTCTTCGTTTTTTTAGTAAATTCTCAAAAACCCCGAACTGGTCACCCGTGCCGGACTCATATTTCCTTGACCGGCCCCGGATCTGCACCGGTCCCGCTCTCCCCAAACAGGCTCCCGACACCGAGGAGCGTGTTGATCCAGCGGAGCTCATCGCTGAACTGGAAGAGGGTCATGAGCATCAGCGTAAAGGGAACGGCAAAGAGCATGCCGGCAATCCCGAGTAACCAGCCCCAGAAGATGACCGAGAGGATAACGACCAGTGCCGGGATCTCGAATTTGCGTGCTGCAAGCCAGGAAAAGACCGGGTTCTCTACGATCAGGTTGAGGATGCAGACAAGCACGATCACCGCGACCGCTCCCCAGAACCCGAACTGGAGCCAGGCAAAGAAGAGGGCGGGGATCGCCGCGATGATGAGACCAAAGTACGGGATGTAGCCGAGGATGAAGGTCAGAATCCCCCAGAGGATCGCAGCATGCACGCCCATGACGGCGAGGATGCCGCCAAAGAGCAGGCCGTGAACGAGGTTGGTCTCGGTACGGACGACAATAAAATCAATTACAAAGCCGCTCATCCGGGAGAGGTGACGGAGCTTTTCCGGCTCACCGTGCAGCATCGATTCGACCCTTTCAATCAGCCCAGGTGCTTCAAGCAGCATAAAAAACGTCGTTACAGCGATAAAAAAGATATCCATAAGAGCCCCGCCGAGGTTCAGGAGCGACGAGAGCAGGGCCGGGATAATGTTCCCGAGATCCGGTGTGGCAGAGAAGAATTGTCCGGCACCAAAACCGTGTGCGCCGAGGAACGCGGTGATATCCCCGAGCCGTAACGTAAGTTCATCTTGGTACTGCGGCAGGTCGGCGATGATCATGTTAAACGATGAGATGGTCAGGACCACAATCAGGCCGATACACAGCGCGGCGACAACCGTCACGACCCCGACGGCGGCAGGTGCCGGGAGGCCTTTTGTGCGCAGCCAGCGGGTTGCAGGGTAGAGAAGGAGCGTGAGGATCAGCGCGACAAGGACAATCGTTACGACCGACCCGGCTGTCCTGATACCAAGGAGAATGACCACAACAAGGGCAAGGCAGAGCAGGATACGCTCGGTGCGTGACAGGGTTGCGGGAAACGTCATTATGCTGGTATCTGTCGGCAGATAATACAAAGATTCCCTTTTCCCTGCGAGAATGTGCCTGCTGCCAAAAATGGGGGATCAGAATCCCGGTTGCTCGCGGGACTCCCACTTCGCGAAACCGAGCCGGGCAAAAAAGACGGCGGGGATCAAAAGGAGGACCGCACCGAGGGCAGCAAATGGTGCAGCAAACGCGACCGCAGAAATGACGATAAGTGCGGCCCCGGTCAGGGCAAGGTACGTGACCATGACTCTGACATCGTACACAAGCACACTCGGCGAAAGGCCGGTCAGCCAGACTGTGATCCCGAGACTGTAAAACGAGACCGAGAGGCAGAGCACAACCGCCGGCACAAGGTAGACTGCCTGCCCGGAGAGCACGGCGACTGTCGCTATGAATACAGCCGGGATGATCTGGAGGACGGAAAAACTCACGATCTTGCTTTTAAGGAGGGTGCGGACGCTGACCGGCAGGCAGGCATAGGCCCCGAACGTGTCAAACATCGTGATCCATGTGTACATGGTCGAGGCAATCACGCCCGTAACAAGGGCAAACTCAAGGAGCACGCCATAAGCGGGCAGGTATCCTGAGAGGAGCGAAAGGAAGAACCAGATTACGACCAGTGGGATCAGAAATGAGAAGAGGGTCTGGCCGACCATGCCGCCGCTCCGGTACATGTCGATAAGATCCTTTGCTGCAAGGGGCGGGCTCGGAAAGATCGAGAGTTTTTTTGCAAGCGGCACAAGGAGGCTTTTGTGGTGTTTTGTCGCATCGGTGGATTCGGGAGAGAAGAGCCAGATCGAGATAGTGAAAAGGATGGCAATTGCCGCACAGGAGAGGACGAGACCGGTCCATGAGAAGGCAAGGAACAGGTGCAGCGGCGGGTAGAACCGGGCCGGGTTCTGCCCGGTAATCAGGGCAAATGCCCCTGTGGCCCCGGCAAGGATGATGAGGATTGCCGCGAGCGCAGGTTTCGAGCGCGAATAGACCGAGGAGAGGAAAAAGACAGCACAGAGTCCTGACAAAAACGAGAGCGTGAGCGTGAGCGCAAGGAGTAGCGGCAGGGTGACCGGGACGCCGATAAAGGGCGAGGCGAGTAAAAACCCGAGCGCGAGCGGGAGCACCCAGAGGACAAAGTAGTAGAGCGTGTCCTTGACGACAAAGTTTGCAAAGATGAACCGCTCGGAGAGCGGCAGGCTGCGTGCGGAATAGGAGAGCAGGCTTGCCTGCCCGAACCGCCGGTTCATCACCTCGGAGCCAAGAAGGCCGAAGGCTCCCACCATGAAGCCGAGCATCATGTAGTTCGCATGGAGGATGAGCGAGAGTTCCCCGGCCGGCAGCGCCTGGCGCATGAGCGGCAAAAGGAACGAGCCCATGAATGCGATCCAGAAGATGAGGATCGGGAAAAGCGCAAAGGAGAGGCTCCCGAACATCGTCGAATGGACCCGCCACTCTTCCTTTACCATCGCAATAAAGAGTTCAAGCATGGCTGCCACTCTTCACGAGCGAGAGGAAGAATTCGTCGAGGTGCCGGTGCTCTGCCGTAAGATCGGCGACAGGCCCGGCATGGAGGATGTTTCCCTTGTGCAGGATCGCAAACCCTGAGCAGATCTCCTCGGCGACTTCAAGGATATGGGTCGAGATGAAGATCGTGTTCCCGGCTTTGACGTAATCCCTGAGGTAGTCCTTGACGACATGCTGCATGATCGGGTCGAAATTGATGAGCGGTTCGTCGATCAGGGCGAGCTCGGGCTTGTGGACGAAGGCCTGCGCAAACATCAGTTTCTGCCTGGTCCCCCGGGAGAGATCCTTGCAGAGCACGTCTTTTTTGTCGGCAAAGTCGAGGAAGTCAAACCACCATGCGGCCTTTTCATCGATGTCGGGGACCTTCCGTATCGCGCCTACGAACTGCAGGTACTCGGTCGCTGTAAGAAAGCTCGGGGGTGTCTCCTGCTCTGGGATGATCCCGACACGCTCCCGGACACCGACCGGATCGCTCTGGGTATCGATCCCGAGCACCGTTGCCGCGCCTGCAGTCGGCCGGATCTGGCCGGTCAGCATCTTTATCATCGTTGACTTACCGGAGCCGTTTGGGCCCAGCAGGCCGTAGAGCGCTCCTTTGTCCACCGACAGGCTCACGTGGTTGACAGCGGTCAGATCCCCATACACTTTCGTGAGGCCGTCGGCCTCAATGACGTTTTTTGTCATCTGTTTCCTCCGGATACTTTCAGTTCCATACTCATCTGCTCCTTTTCTTTATCGTCGTATTTTCGTGTGTTCCTTCGCAGGACTCCCCGTCCGGGTGCGCCGCGATGCCGTTCCAGATAAATGACAGTCCCTGCCGGGCAAGGATCTCCCGCTGCCCGGGATCCGGGGACTCCATGATCCGTGCCGTAAGCCCGGAGAGCGACGAGGCGAGCACCGAACAGAGAAGCCCGGTGTCGCACTCCCTGAGGGTCCCTTCCCGTACCCCGTCTCTTACCAGTTTTTCCAGAAAAAGGAAATGCGACATCCCCTCCTCATGGGCGGTTGTCGAGACAAATGGGGAATGGGCAAACTGTTCCATGAACCGGAACTCGTCCGGGCGGGTGGTCGCCCACGCGAGCGCATTCTCCCCGACTTTCCGGATCTTTGCCTGAACGGTTGGCTCCCGGTCGACCCCTTCGCGGAGCGCGGCGGCAGCCTGGCTCTTGATCTGCCGGTAGAGGGTATCGATCAGTTCCTCTTTTGTTTTGAAATAAAAAAAGAGCGTACCGGTTGCGACCCCTGCCTCCCGGGAGATCATCGCAGTCGGTGTGCCGTAGAACCCGCGTTCGGTAAAGAGCGCTAGCGCGGTTTTGAGGATCGCGTCCCGTTTGTCGGTTGCCTCCACGCTGCTCACAGCAGGGCCTCCAGCTGATCGCAGGTAAACGGCCCGCCATGGCCGGTGTAGATGACCGTCGGGCGGGCGTCAAGGATTGTGCGAAGGCTCTTTTTTGCGGCATCCATATTCTCGGCAAAGAGGGGGAGCTGGGGTTTGTGTGCCGGGAGCATCCCCATCACAAGGTCGCCGATAATAACCTCACCATTCGTCAGCTGTATCGAGAGCGATCCCCGGGTATGGCCCGGGATCGGGATCACGCTGCCATCGGTCCCGAACGCATCGAGCCGGTACGGGGCATCAACCTGGATCACCGGTTTTATTGCGAGCTCCGGGGCCGGGGCGTGCTTCCCGATCATGAGGGCGAGCATGCGGCCAAGGAACGATGCGGGTACTGCCGGAAGAGTCGCACCCGTGGTAAGGGCATCAGCCTCGCTGCTGTGGACAAGCACCGGTGCGCCGGTCGCCCCGGCGAGCGTGGCAGCGCTCCCGAAATGATCGGTGTGAACGTGCGTGATGATGATGAGCGCAAGGTCCCAAGGCTTGTACCCCTCTGCCTGCAGGGCGGCAAGGATCTTCGGGGCGTTCCCCGGCAGGCCCGTGTCGACAAGAATCGGCCGGCTGCCCCTGATCAGGAACGCATTCGCGTGGCCGAGCAGGATTGGGCGGACGAGCGCATTTTGAGGAGGAACTGCGTCAGTCATGGGACTTCTCCCCTTGAAAAGAGGGCGCGGATTTTTGATGCCTTGTTCATGCACCACAGGCCTCCTTTGAGCACCGGCACAGCGATACGCATCCCGCCCTCCATATCGGCTTTCACATCCTTCATGAGCTGCGGGATCGGCAGGTGCTGGGGGCAGGCCTTCGCACACTTCCCGCACTGCCGGCAGAGCCCGGCATACGAGACATCACCGATGAGCCCGCCGTGCCGCCCGAAATAGTGGAACTTTGCGCTCCGGTCTTTTGGGAAGATGTGGCGGGCGTTGTAGAGCGAGAAGCAGCCGGGGATATCGACTCCGGCCGGGCAGGGCATGCAGTACCCGCACCCGGTGCACCCGACCTTCATAAGCCGGAGGTACATGTCTCTGGCCCGGCCGATACGGGTACGGTCGTCCGGGGTAAGCGACTGCGGGAGTGCGGAACCGGCGACCCGGATGTTCTCATCAATGTGGGCCTCGTTGTTCATGCCCGAGAGGACGACCGTAACCTCCGGGTGGTCCCAGACCCAGCGGAGCCCCCACTCAGCAGCCGAGCGTTTCACCGGGGACTCGTCCCAGATCTTCTGTATCTCCTCCGGCACCGGCCCGGCAAGGTTCCCGCCGCGCAGCGGTTCCATAACCATCACGGCGAGGTTTTTCCCGGCTGCATACCGGAGCCCCTCGGTCCCGGCCTGGTTGTTCTCATCAAGGAAATTGTACTGGATCTGGCAGAACTGCCAGTCGTACGCATCGACAATCTCCTTAAACGCTGCAAGAGTGCCGTGGAACGAAAACCCGGCGTTTTTGATCTTCCCCTCGCGTTTTGCGCGGTCGAGAAATTCCAGCACGCCGAGTTTTGCCAGTTTCTCCCAGCTCTCTTTACCCATGCTATGAAGCAGGTAGTAGTCAATGTGATCGGTCTGTAAGGTCACGAGCTGCCGGGAGAGGATCCGGTCCATGTCACCCGCGGTGCGGACTTCCCAGTGGGGGAGCTTGGTTGCGATCCGCACTTTTTCCCGGTAGCCGCGAAGGAGCGCTTTTCCCAGGATCTGTTCGCTTTTGCCGAAGTGGTAGGCAGGAGCAGTATCAAAATAATTGACACCGGAATCGATCGCGTGCCGGATCTGCTGTATTGTCCGCTCTTCATCGATGCCTCGCTTCTTTGTGGGAAAACGCATGCAGCCGAAGCCAAGGATGAAGAGCCGGTCGCCGGTTTTTGGAACGGTACGGTAGAGCACAGGAACACCTCGTTTATACGTAAATTGACTGGTCAGTCAGTACGTGGGACGGGCATACTATTTAACCTGTGCGAAACACCATCCTTCACCCTAGAGTATATAAAAAATGTCTGTAAAATCGTCCGATTGGGGATGGCAGAAATCGGGCCTATTACATTCTTTTATTTACCAAAACACGTCCAAAATGAGCTCTTTATAATCTCCTTTTCCGCTTCATATTCGCGTTCCGGCGGTCACTATTTTCATCAACAAGAAAACCCATCCGGGCCGTGGATCGGGCCTCAAAACGCAACACGTGAACGTTTTAATTTGTCCGATTTGCAAAATACGGCTAATTTAAGGGTATTTTAAAAACGGAGCCCCATGCGGGATTCTTTTGAGTGGGTCGGGGGGCAATCGGGGCTGTATTGCGCCCGGATTGGATACAATGGCAGGGGGTGAAACCGGGGCATTTCACCGGTTCAACCGGATAAATCACGCGGGTACCAAAACCCTCCGAAAATACCTTCAGGTCCGGTACGGGATACGGGGAAAATAATTATGATCCAGCCGGGAGTTCATGTTCCATTTATTTTATGTCGAAAAAACTCAATACCCGTCAATAACGTATTACAATGTAATTTTTTCTGGTCCCTTGTAAAGATGCAAGAGAATTTGTTATTTACCCCGATTTTTGTTTTGATAATTTACGGAGGATCCTTCGGTAGTTTCGTTGTCATATACCATGCATGGACACCAAGGAATATGTAAAGCGGCAGAAGAATGAGATACGAGTTATTATCCCCTTCCCATTTAAAAATCCAGACCGTTAAAAGTTCATCGAATGAGAATATCAGGGCCCCCCACCATTTATCGAGATATGCGTATCCTGTTCCCGGGAGGAGGAAGTTGAGAAAACCCGCGATCCATGGGCTTTTCGTTTCCTGCGGTCGCATGGAAAGCCCGCGTGGCAGGTGAGGGAGTGCAACCCCGCACTTTGGCGCAACAAGAGCCGTGTGCCACCTGACCTCACGGTTCTCGTCCCCTAGAGATTGCATGAGTGCCGGTATTGCCTCCTTATCGCCGGTTGCTCCGAGAAGTTCGATAACCTTCATTCGTACAGTACTGTCATGATCGCGGAGAAGGCCTGTCAGGGCGGGTATGGCAGGTTTCCCGATATTTTTTACCGCCATCCATTCCTGCAGGCCAGCAAAATAATATGCACAATCCGTCGAATCCAGTGGTTTCCAGCCAAGCTTGGTAAGAGCGATCGATGCCCCGAACCGTACATATTTATCCGGGTCCCTGAGCGTTTCAGAGAGCGGTTTAATTGCCGCTTCGTCGCCGATCTCTCCCAGTGCTAATGCCGCCTGCCAGCGTACTTCGCTGTTATCGTCATGAAGTATATTGATAAGGGGCTGGAGGGAACGCGGGCTTTCGATCTCGGATAATGCCCCGATGATGCCAAGTTTTACCGTTTTGTTCTTTGTCTTAAGAGCTCGGATCAATTTGTCGATTGCGCCCGGACCAAGCGTTCCAAGAGCTTTTGCGGCCTGCATCTGTACATCGATATCATGGTATCGCAGTGCCCTGATCAGCCCCGGAATATCTTTTTTCTGTGCCATTGTAGCAATATCGGGTTTTCTGGATCGGAAAAATGCAGAGAGAGACATCAGAAATCACCTTACATATCCGGCATTCGTTTTACCATGTAGTAGGTCTGGACGGCAAATACTGCAGTTATAGGATAGGTGTACACATAGGGAAACAGCACATCCCAGTTCAGCTGGATGATGATGATGATGCCCACATAGCACAGGAAAACCAGAATCCCCCACCATTTGCCGATGTAACTATACCCCGAGCCAAAGAAAAAGAGGTTCAGGATCGCTGCCCCAAACGCGCTTGGGATTGTTCTCGGCCGGTCGGCGAGGATCACAGGTATGCGATCAGTATTGACACCGCACCGTTTGCACGCAAATACCGCTTTCCACCTGACGCCGGGATCCCGGTCCAGAAGCGCCCTTTCACAGGCTTTCTTTGCATCCGGGCCGCCGATTTGCCCGAGCAGGTCAACAATATTTGTGCGTGTTATGGGATTTGGATCTTTGTTTATATCGATGAGGGGGAGAACTGCCGCAGTCCGCAGTTTCCTGACGGCCGGCCAGTCCTGTAATGCAATAAGGGCATATACCCTGCTGGTTTCATCTGCAGGGTCCCAGTGAAGCATTTCCAGGGATTTTACCGCCCCGAACCTCACATACCGGTCTTCATCTTTGAGAGATGCCTCAAGGGCTGGTACCGCACGCGGATCTCCGATCTGTCCCAATGCAAGTGATGCAGCCCACCGGACTTCATTGTCCGTATCATCTTTGAGTTTCCTTATCAGGTTATCCACTGATTGCGGACTTTTTATCTCGCCCAGCGCTTCAATTGCACCGAGACGGACATTTACCTTCGGAAAATCGAGAATCCTGATAAGTGGTTCACATGCAGGTTCTCCCATTGTTCCCAGGGCATCTGCTGCACGCCACTGGGTGTCAGGGTTCCCGTGGTCGAGCAGCCGGATAAGCCCCCGGATATCTCCTGTTTTTTTTAGTTCCTTGATGTTTTCCACCACGAATCACTCCGTGTCATAGTATCACAGCCATCTCTTCCACCACCCGAAGTATGCGGGCAGGGCCAAGATCGCAGCTATCGGGACAAGTAGGATCGGGTTTGCGAGAATAATTCCCTGGACCCAGCTGTACATCCCTTCATTGGTGACCATGGACGATTTCGAAACCCCGACGTAGGTAACATTCGGGTGTTCCGTTTCCTCGGCAACGGTTAGTTCAGCAAGAACCAGACCAAACCGTTTCAGACTCAATTACTCCAACTCCGCTCCACAATACAAAATCCGGAATGACACGTATTTATTCAGACACACTTGAGGGATGACGAGGTCCAAATATTTCCGTACACCCAGTTAATTAAATTGTGGGCTGAAGGGATGATAAACGTTGGCATATATATCTTAGAATTTATTAATTCCGGTGGAACCAGAAACCAAACCAGTGTTGTACCAACGACAGAAAAAGTTACGGTACTGAGTCAGATTGCTTAAAAATAATCGGTATTCAGGTCAGTAGAAATCCTTCTGTTTGCCGCAAACACTGACCTACACCGGGGAAATGTCACCACAATTGGACGTATGAGGTGCCCCATTGAAAAATGTTTAATTTCCTTTCTTCCGTAACCGGGCGCAGCGACGCTCTGTCCGGCACAAAAAATCAGGGTTTTTTTGATAATTCCGCTCAAAGATAATAACTGTAGAGTGCCTGTCTGTTCACCTGACTATTAAAGGGTACCTAGGTACTGGTGCCCCCATTCCCCCGTGGTGTGCAGGAGATATGACGGGCCGTCTTCCGTCCGGAACCCCTTTTTGCACCGGACCATGACCGCCGGAAGGCATTTCTCCCCTCATTTTCGGGAAAAACCGGTCATTTTTTGGCAGCCCGAAAACACCCTTTATTTTTCGGCTATAGCGTGGTTCCGGGCCAGGGCGGGTTTCCGGATGGGTTGTAACCTGCCGGTTTTTCGCGACCAAAGGAAGGCCGCTAAATTGCACGTGTTTTTCCTGATTAAAACGGCTCTTTTCCCAAGATACCGGTTTATAACAATAATCGTGGAGAGGATTGGCACCATTTCCACTGGAAATTTCCTAAGGCAGTACCGACCCGGGAAGTCTCCGTCGGAGAAATGATCACGGGAGAGGGACGGTCTGATCAACGCTTGGGAGGATGGGGGAGGGGGACCTCATACGGTGAGCCTGCTTTTTTCCCGGAATCCCCGGCCCGCGATCCGCTCTTTTTTAGAAATCCTCAGCAGCTGAGCCGGAGATTTTCCGGAAAAGTACGACAGGGCCGGAACGGAGCATCCGGATTTTGGGACAGGGATTATAAAGATGGGGGCAGATGCCCCCATACCCCCACGAGTGAGGAGTGCCGCCGCTCCCGAAGAGACGCCCCCGCGGCGGATCAGATTACTTTATTTGGGCATACTCTCCCTTGCCCAGGCGCGACCCGACGAGGCGAGTATTATCGAGTTTTAAAAAGATGCAGTCATCAGAACCAGTATCAACTATTATCATTGTTTTTCTTGTATTTTTCCGTCGTATGAGTGTAGCAGAATTTTTTATGATGATCAAATCGCAATAAATATAATCTAACGTAGAATAAATTGTGCTGTTATTTATCAGAAGAGGGTTTTGCATGTCCGTCTTTCAGCAGCCTTATAAAAAATCCGGCATGATATCACTCCGGTGTTCGTTTGGTGTCGTGCTCTGTGCAGTCCTAGTATCCCTCCTTGTCCTCGCCATCCCGGTCTCGGCAACTACTTGGACGATTAGTAACACTTCAAGCCTGGCGACAATCCAAGGTGCCATCAATGGTATGGGAAACGGCGATACCCTAGCGCTGAACCCGGGTATCTACTGGCTCAATGGCATTACCTACAGCCAGAACATCACCATTGAGGCAAACCCGCTCACCGGTGGCAACCAAAACAACACAATCATCGACGGTATCCGGGGAAACGGGAACGGGATCCTTCAATCCACCAGCGGAACTTATGAACTTACCATTAATAACCTCACATTCCGAAACGCATGGGCAGGAAATAGCGGAGGGGCAGTCCAGAGTAAAGGTTCGGTCACTGTGGAGGAGTCAACCTTCATAAACTGCTCTGCCCTGAACGACGGTGGAGCGATCGATGCTGGGAATTCAGTTACGATCATGAGCTGCACCTTTGCCAACTGTTTGGTTACCAAATACAACTCAGATGGCGGTGCAGTGTGGGCAGAAGGCCCGATCACGGACACAGGATCAACCTTCACCAATTGCGCATGCGTGTATGATGGCGGGGGACTTTATTCCGGAAATAACCTCGAGGACTTGGGCTCCATCTTTGTCAACTGCTCGGCTCAGGTCGGCGGCGCGATCACTGCAGAGGGGAATGTCACGGACTTGAGCTCCACATTTATCAACTGCTCGGCCCAGGACGGTGGCGCGATCTATGCAAATGGTGGCGTCACTGCTACGGAATCCACCTTTATCAACTGCATAGCGGTCAATGGTGGAGCAGACTTTACAACTACAGGAGGATCGTTCCAGTTCTGCCGTTTCGTTAATGACAGTACATCCGGGACTGCGCTCTGCACAGTAGAAGGACACGAGGGCATTATTAATGCAACCTATAATTGGTGGGGCACGAACAGCCCCTCGGCAAGTCTTATCGGCAGCTGGGTCACATACACCCCTTGGCTGGTGATGGGTGTCACTGCCACCCCTTCAACCATCCATACGAACCAGATCTCATCAGTTCAGGCAAACTTTACCTATGACTCAAATGGTGTCGACCACCCGTACTCATTCTTGACGTGTTGGATGCAACACACCGAGTGCTATGCCGTGCCGGATGGTATTCCTGTTTCCTATAGTGTTCTTATAGGACCGGGATATTTCTCCCCAGTTACATCCGCTACGTCGGGTGGCGTGGCCAGTTCCACCTATACACCCACTGGAGCCGGCCTGGCAATGATCCGGGTAACCGCTGATGGACAATCGTTTTATCCACAGATTAACGTCACCGGAGGCAGTACCAGCACTGTTGGCATATTCCGGAACGGCACATTCTACCTCGCATCCGCAAACCAGAATAATGGTGGCACAGTTAACGGGTTCACGTTCGGTACAAAAGGAGACATCCCGATTGCAGGAAACTGGACAGGGAGTGGTAAAGATACCGTAGGAATATTCCGGAACGGTACGTTCTTCCTCGCGTCGAGCAACACGAATGGCGGTGGAACGGTCACCGGTTTCATGTTTGGTACAACGGGAGATGTCCCGATCGCGGGACACTGGACCCC
>Ga0181529_10005996_pt1 | contig 12512 bp, 10 predicted proteins | sample PEATcosm2014_Bin_36_FD_119763 | JGI IMG/M metagenome (GOLD analysis project Ga0181529, IMG submission 119763) | Peatland microbial communities from MTU Mesocosm Facility, Houghton, MI, USA - PEATcosm2014_Bin10_30_metaG | ecosystem: Environmental > Terrestrial > Soil > Wetlands > Peat | place... | reverse complement strand
GGGGTCGCACTCGTCGTGGTCGCCTACCAGAACAAGCGTGGGGACGTGGATGGTGGGCAGGCGGTCAAGGTACTCGACGGAGCTCAGGTTGCCGTCGATGATGAACTCGCCGTGTGAGCCCCACATTTCGCGGTAGAGCTCCCAGTTGGTGGGGGCGTTGCCGGTGGCGGGGTCGTAGTTGGAGTCAGGGCGGGCGCCGAAGAGAAACGGATAGTAGCCCGGGCCCCAGGCCAGGGTCTCGTACTCGGCGGTGTAGCGGCCGTGCTCCCAGGCTTCGCCCTTGCCGTAGAGGCCGGCTTGTTCGAGTTCGTTGAGGCGGGCTAGTTTGGCGGGCGGCATCTGGGCCTTTTCGCGGGCCAGAACCTCGTTCATCTGGCGGGTGGAGGGGAAGGTGCTGTTGAGGATGAGGTGGGAGAGGTTCTGCTGGTACTTGAGGGCGTAGGCCTGGGCGAGGACGCCGCCATAGCTGTGGCCGAGGAGCGAGATTTTGCCCAGGTTGAGAGCCTGACGGACGGATTCGACGTCCTCGACCATGGCTTCGACGGTGTAGAGGCTAGTGTCCTGGAGGCGCTGAGAGCGGCCGGAACCGCGCTCGTCAATGAAGATGAGGCGGTGGGTGCGCGCCAGTGGGAGCAGGTAGGGCAGAAAGTAAGTGTGGTCGGCGCCGGGGCCGCCGTGGACGACGACAAGCGGGGATCCGCTACCGAAGGCCACGTAATAGATGAGAACGCCGTGGGCGTCAACGAAACCTTCCTGCTGGGGATAGATGGCGGGGATGGTCTGGGCGGTGGCGAGCGGTGCCGAGAGAGAACACGCAATCGCAACGGCTAAAGAAAGAGCAAGTACGGAAGCGGAAACCAGTCTTTTCATGCGATTCATGCTACGACAGAAGCCCTGCCGATGGCACCACATTCGATCGGGCTTCGCGCAGAGATACCTGCGGAAGCGCGCGGCTGATGCATGCAATGGTTTATTCTGCTGTTTACGCATGACAAACGAAGGACCACAAGACAATTTCGACTACTCGGAAGCCAACCTCACCAGGGAACTTGCGAATCTGGAGGTTAGTGCCCGGCTAGCCGCAGCGAATGCAACCACGCCGGATGAGATAGAGAACCTCCGGTTGCAATGGATGGGGCGTAAGCAGGGCTTGCTTCACGCACGATCCAGCCAATGGCTCAAATATGCTCCGCCCGAAGCCAAGAAGCCCCTGGGGCAGCAATTCAACGCTCTTAAGGCGTTACTGACAGGGCTATTTGATCAATTGAAGGGCGTCGGACCGAGCGACGCGGCGTTGGCGGCTGAGGCACTCGATATTACGCTGCCAGGCACGCGGCGGCTGACCGGGGCAGAGCATCCGATTACGCGGACGCTGAATGAGATTGTGGGCGTCTTTGCGGCGCTGGGGTACTCGGTGGGTGTGGGGCCGGAGGTCGAGACCGATTTCTATAACTTCGAGAGCATGAACTTTCCTCCGGGGCATCCGGCGCGGGATACGCAGGACACGCTGGTGGTGGCCGGGCAGGAGCGGAGGCCGTTGCGTGACCGGCTGCTGATGCGGACGCACACTTCGCCGGTACAGATGAGGACCATGGAATCGCAGCCTCCGCCGGTGCGGATTGTGATTCCCGGCAAGGTGCACCGCAACGACGCGGCGGACGCGACGCACTCGCCGATCTTCCACCAGGTTGAGGGTTTGTGCGTGGACACCAATATCACCTTCAGCGATTTGAAGGGCACGCTGGATCATGCCATGAAGGCGCTTTTCGGTTCGGCGGTGAAGACGCGGTTTTTTCCGTCGTTCTTTCCGTTCACAGAGCCGAGCGCCGATGTGCAGATCAGCTGCATTTTTTGCGGAGGCAAGGGGTGCAGGAAGTGCAAGCAGTCAGGGTGGATTGAGCTGCTGGGCTGCGGCATGGTGGACCCGGCGGTGTTTGCATTCGCCCAAGAAAAACAGCCCTCCTATGATCCATCAAGAATCTCCGGCTTTGCCTTTGGCATGGGCGTGGAACGGATCGCGATGATGAAGTACGGGATCAGCGAGATTGGGTCGTTTTATGCGGGGGATATGAGGTTTTTGGGGCGGTTTGCGTGAGAAAGCGGAGTTAGCCGCGCTGCGCGCGGTTAGCGGGGTTAGCGGAGTTAGTGAAAACAAATGCGAGGTGAGCGATGGCGCGGTCGAAGAGCTATCGGGAGTTGATTGTTTGGCAAAAGGCGATGTCTTTGGCGCGACAGGCGTATACGCTCACTCGGGGGCTGCCAAAATCTGAGGCTTATGGGTTGCTCACACAGGTCAGACGCGCAGCAGTGTCCGTGCCAAGCAATATTGCTGAAGGACACGGAAGATTGACCGATTCGCAGTTTAGGCATTTCCTAGGAAACGCAAGAGGGTCACTTTATGAGATGCAAACCCAAGTCGAGTTGGCTGGCGGCCTCGGCTACATCGAAGAGAAGCTTGTGGAGGAATTGATGGTTCAAGGAGGGGAAGTAGCGCGACTAATCAACGGGTTGGTTTCGGTTCTTGGCAAGACAACGGGTGGCGAAATTAAGGACCACCACGCCCACTCTATCGGCTAACTCCGCAAGCTCCGCTAACAACGCTAACTCCGCTCACAAAGGATTTCGATGAAAATACTGACGAAATGGCTTAGAGCGTACCTGCCCGGATTGCCGGTGGACGATGCGCGGCTGGCAGAAGACCTGACGCTGCGCGGGATTGCTGTCGAGGGGATCTACGATCTTGGCGATGGGAACGGCTCGCTCTACGAGATGGACATTACGACCAACCGCGTGGACGCGATGAATCACTACGGCGTGGCGCGGGAAGCGGCGGCGATTTATGGGCTGGCGCTGCCGGTGCTCGATTTTGCTTTGCCCAAGACACGGCCGGCTGCAAAACATTTCCCGGTACAGATTGAGGCGGAGGATGCTTGCGGGCGGTTTACTGCGCGGGTGCTGCGCGGCATCAAGGTCGGCGAGTCGCGGGACTGGTTTGCGGGCGCGGAGGTGGCTGCGTACTTCGGGCTGCTGGAACAGAAGCAGATTATGAATGCCGTGGATGCGACGAACTTTGCCTGGCTGGCGATGGGGCAGCCTACGCACGCCTTCGATCTGGACAAGATTGAAGGCGGCATTGTGGTTCGGCGGGCGAAGAAGGGTGAGCGGCTGAAGACGCTGGACGGCGTGGAGCGCATTCTCGATCCGGATGACCTGGTGGTGGCCGATCATGCCAAGGCGCTGGCGCTGGCCGGGGTGATGGGCGGATGGGACACGATGATTACGCCGGCCACGACCAATGTGCTGGTGGAGGCTGCGTGGTTTGAGCCGATGGCGGTGCGAAGGACGGCGCGTCGGCACGGGCTGCATACCGATGCAAGTCATCGCTTTGAGCGCGGGGCGGACTTTAATGCGGCGCCGGCGGCTTCAGCGCTGGTGAGCAGGATTCTGCTGGAGAATGGCGGCTGGATTGAGGGCGAATTGGTGGACGTGCGCGTGGAGGAGATGGAAGCGCGGACGGTCAACCGCAAGCCGGTGGTGCTGAAGCTGAGCGAAGTGCGGCGCATCCTGGGCGAGACCGTGGATGAGGAAGGGATTGCCGCTGCGATCGTCGAGGATGTGCTGACGGCTTTGGGGTGTGGATTAGCGGAGTTCGCGGGGCTAGCGGGGTTAGCGGAGTTAGCGAAAGACGATGCAGCCTGGCTGGTGACGCTGCCTAGTTGGCGGCTGGATTTGGAGCGCGAGATCGATCTGATCGAAGAGGTCGCGCGGGTTTATGGGTATAACCGCTTCGCGAATACTCTGCCGGAATTTGGTGAGGGGGTTCGGGCGTTGCCATGGGCGGAGAGTGAGGCGGCTGTGCGGCGGACGCTCCTGGCTGCCGGGTTCCACGAGGCGATTGCAAGCACCTTCTGTTCGGCGGCGGAGGCTCGACTGACGGCGCCGCAACCGGGGCTGGTGGTGCCGCTGGGCAACCCGCTGAGCGAAGAGGCCGGGGTGCTGCGGCCATCGCTGGTGCCGGGAATGCTGGGAATGATTGCCGGGAACCTGCACAGGGACGTGAGCGACGTGCGGCTGTTTGAGCTGGGCACTGTTTTCAGTGGGACGACGGAGAAAGTTGAGGAGCGGCCGGCTGTGGTCTTTGGAGCGGTGGGCAGTTTGCCAGAGCTGGGAGCGTTGCACGCTGCGCGGAACTTTGACTTTTTTGACGTAAAGGGCGCGGTGGAGCAGGTGCTGGCGCAGTTTGAGGCGCGGGCCGTTTACTTCGATCGTTTTCCTGCCGAGGCTGGGCTTACGCCGGGATGGCTGCATCCTTACCGGGCAGCGCGAGTGGCTGTTGAGGGCGCGACGGTGGGGTGGTTTGGGCAACTACATCCGAGCGTGGCTGCCGGGCGCAAGCTGAAGGAGCCGGTGCTGGTGGGCGAGCTTTATCTTGACCGGCTTTACAAGCTGCCGCTGCGCAGGCCTGTTGCCGAGGAGATTTCGCGCTTCCAGCCCGTGCGGCGGGATTTTTCGCTGATCCTGAATCGAAGCATCGGCTGGGAGGCGATCGACCGTGCTCTGGCCGGATTGCGGATTCCGGAACTGGTGGAGTGGAGGGTGCGGGAGGTCTTCCGCGACGCAAAGCTGGGCGCTCAGGAATATTCGCTGCTGCTGGGCGCTACATTTCAGGCCGCGGACAGGACGCTGCGCGAGGAGGAGTTGCAGAGCTTCCAGGCACGGTTGGTGGAGGCTGTTGGCAAAGTTGGGGCGCGGCTGAGAAGTTAGCGCAGGAATCACCTGGACTGGCGCTATACTGGCTCCGTCAAGCGCGTATTTGACGCGGAGGTATAGTAATGTCCCAAACATTCTGGGAGAATGAGGTCTCCGAGGAAATGCATACGGAGCAGCCGTTTACGGAGCCGCAAGCCGAGGCGCAAATGGCGGAGCATCAGCCGCAGCCCGAAGAGCCGCATTACGAGCCAGCGGCTGAGCAGGAGCCCGTCTCTGAGCAGGTTGCGGATTCGGGCGCGCTGGCCTTGAGTGGGGACGAATTTTCGGCGCTGGAAGAGCGCATTCTGCGCACGGTGAACCTGGTGAAGCAGGAGAGACTAAGCCGGGTTGATGCGGAGGAGCGCGCTGCCCAGGCAGAGGCCCAACTCCGCGAGCATGCACCGCTGGTTGAGAAATTGCAAAAGGAAGTGAAGGCGCTGAGCGCCGAGCGGGACCATGTGCGGCAGCGTGTGGAGCGGCTGCTATGGCAACTGGATGCACTGGAGCTATAAGGTACGTCATGGAGGCAGGGCATGGCTGAGGAACAACGCGGCAATGCGACCGGTTACGTGACCGTTGAAATCTACGACCAGACCTATCATCTATTCGGCCAGGACTCGGCGCATATTCACCAGCTGGCTGAGCGTGTGGATGCGACGATGCGTTCCATAGCCGCGCAGGGCCGCACCGTGGACTCGCTGCGTGTGGCCGTGCTGGCCGCTTTGAATCTGGCCGATGAGCTTTCGCGGACCGGCGGAGCAGATCGAAAGCTGGGCCATGCGCGTGCGATGAGTCTGCGGGGACTGCTAGACGAGGTGCTAGAGGAAGAGCGCAGGACGGGATCGTAACTGGCGTCTCCGTTTTGGGCGTTCAGCCCCAAAAACGGCGGCTTGGCAACCTAGCACAATAAACCCCAGTTGCACAAGACTTGCAATTTCTTTCCAGTACCCCTACTATCCGCAATAGAAACCGGCCTGCAAAGCAGGTGGGTGGTCAACGCTGGTTGAACCAACATTCATGAACAGGGGCTCGACTCGACAATCGGTTCTGTGTGCAGTGTCCGCCAGTCCGGAATGCCTAATGAACCGCGGAGAGCTCCACCTTCCTTGGAAGGGTTCACCAGCGCATCGCTCACGGCCCAGTGGGTCGGATTCTACCTTCTTTCGCGATGACGGCGGCAACGGCTGACGGTTGGAATGCCGTATGCTGACTCAGTGGATCCAGTCCTCTTCCATCTCGGTTCAATTCTGATTCCGGCTTATGGGGCCTCGGCGGCCGTAGGCGTGCTGCTGGCACTTTTTCTTGCGCAGCGGACGGCACGCATTGCGGGCTTGAATACCGGGCAGGTGTGGAATCTGTGCGTGGTGGCGCTGTTTGCGGCGCTTGTGGGGCAGAGACTGCTGCTGGTGGCGCTCAATTGGAGTGATCTGCGGCTGCATCCCGCGTGGCTGTTGACGTTGGCCATGATTCATCATCCGCTGTTGGCGGCGGCGGGGGCGTTGGCCGGAACTGGGGCGGCGGTGCTCTATGCGCGCTCGCGGCGGCTGCCTCTTGCGAACACTGCCGACACGCTGGCTGCGCCCGTCGCGCTGGGCCTCGCATTTGAGCAACTGGGAGCGCTGCTGGCGGGGTCAGGATATGGGACTGAAGCCTCCGTTCGCTGGGCTGTGACCTATTCCAATCCATTGGCGGCGCGATGGAGCGGGACTCCGCTGGGTATTCCGCTGCATCCGGTGCAGGGGTATGCGGCACTGGGTTTCTTGACTCTTTCGATTTTGCTGTTGGTTTGGTTGCCGGAGAGACGGCGGCAGCGCGATGTGGCCGGGTTGTGGCTGCTGGGAACTGGGGTAGTGGTTTTTCTCACTGAGTTGTGGCGCGATCCGGAGGGCCGCGGCATGCTGCCTGGGGGTGCGCTGGATGGGCCGCAGGTGGCGGCGATCCTGATGGTGCTGGCTGGAGGGTTGGTGTTGATGGAGCGCGCTAGACCGGTTGGGGACAGTGGTTCCCCACCCATTCCGCAGAAAGAAGCGGAATGGATGGAACACGGAGCTTCTGATGGATCAGAAACGAAAACTGAAAGAGTGGGTGCGAACGGCGAGGCTTTCAATGACTGAATTAAGCACCATCGAAGTGCCAGCGGAGGCGAAAGGGCAGAGGCTCGACCAGTTCCTGGCGACCCAGCTTGAGGGAGTGAGCCGCTCGCGGGTGCAACTGCTGATGGAGCAGGGGGATGTGCTGGTCGACGGGGAGCAGGAAAAGGCATCGATGAAGCTGCGCGGGGGTGAGCGAATCGCGATTACCGGCGAGCCGCATCCTGCACCGCTGAAAGCTACGGCGGAAGACATTCCGCTGGATGTGGTTTTTGAGGATAAGGACCTAGCGGTAGTGAACAAGCCGGCGGGGATGATGGTTCATGCCGGGTCAGGGCAGAATGAGGACGCGCGCAACCGGGGGACACTGGTGAATGCGCTGCTGTTTCGTTTCAACAAACTCTCCACGACCGGCGGCGAGCTGCGCCCCGGTATTGTGCATCGGCTCGACAAGGATACCAGCGGGTTAATTGTGGTAGCCAAGAACGACCGTACGCACGCCGCGCTGGGGGAGATGTTCGCGAGCCGCCAGATGAAGAAGACTTATATCGCTTTGGTGCAGGGCGCAGTGGAGCGACAGAAGGGCACCATCAACGCCGGGGTGGGACGTGATCCGGTGCGGCGGACGCGGATGACCACGAAAACCCTGGGAGACGCGCGCTCGGCGGTTTCGCATTACGAGGTGGTGCGGCGGCTGGAGACGCGATTCGGCAAGTTCACGCTGGTCAGGGTGCGCATTGAGACCGGGCGAACGCACCAGATCAGGGTGCACATGGCCTCGATCGGCCACCCGGTGGTGGGCGATACGCTCTATGGCGGCTCAGGGCAACTGACGGACCAGGTGACCTCGCAGGCGGCGACGTCAAAGGCCGCGCGACGCAAGGCTAATCCTGAAAGGCTGCGGCTGGGGCGGAATTTCTTGCATGCGGCAAGGCTTGAGTTCGCACATCCAAAGACGGGTAAGCTGTTGGAACTGGAGGCTCCGCTGCCGATGGAGCTGGAGAGTTTTCTGGGCCTGCTGGAAGGCGCGGCTGAACCCGTTCCAAGCGGACGGGCCAGAAAGGGTTGAGGCGGATGCGATCGGGCGGGTACGGTTGCTAAAATAGGGAAGACATGACCAGAAAGACAACCTACCTCATGCTTGCCGCGGTTTTACTTTCAGCTGCGTTGGCGGCACAACAACCAGCAACTCCGGCGGCATCGCCGTCTGGGCAGGCCGCGCAGGCTCCGGCGGGTCAGGCTACGCCAACTCCGGCCGTGCAGGCTCCGGCGGCCCCACAAGCGGATGCTCAGACTGCGGAGCAGACCGATGTGAATACGCCCGTCATTCACATCACCGCCAATGAGGTCAACCTCATCTTCACGGTGACGGACAAGCATGGGCGCTACAATCCCAACCTGCAGCAGAGCGACTTTGCGCTGCTTGACGATTCCAAGGCGCCGGCGAAGGTGAACTCATTCCACCAGCAGATCAACCTGCCGCTGCGCGTGGGAATTCTCATTGATACCAGCACCTCGATTCGCTCGCGGTTTCAATTTGAGCAGCAGTCAGCGAATGAGTTTTTTCTTGAGATGCTGAAATCAAAGAGCGACAAGGCTTTCGTGATGGGGTTCGATGTGACGCCCACGGTGACCCAGGACTGGACCAACAACATCGACGGACTGGAGACGGGGGTGAACCGGCTTCGTCCCGGCGGCGGCACCGCGCTGTTTGATGCTGTTTACACTGCCTGCCGAGATAAGCTGCTGGACGTTTCGCGCGGGCAGGAGCCGACTCGCAAGGCCATCGTTCTGCTCTCGGATGGGGAAGACAACCAGAGCCGCGCCTACCTGGACGAGGCAATCAAGGAATGCCAGCGGGCGGAGACCATCATCTATGGGATCAGCACCAACTGGACTCCCAGCCGGGGCAAGGGCGATAAGGTATTGGCGCAGATGGCACAGGATACCGGCGGCCAGGTTTTCTTTCCGCCATCGGTGGAAGAGGTTGCGAACAGCTTCAAAGACATCGAAGAAGAACTTCGCAGCCAGTACGCTCTGACCTATACGCCGGCGGATTTCAAGATGGATGGTGCCTTCCGAACGATTTATCTCTACTGCAACGACAGGCACTACCAAGTTAGAGCGCGCAAAGGATATTTTGCGCCGCGGCAGTAGACTTTAGCTTGCGGCAGCCGAGCCCGGGGGTGCAGAAACTGATTCTGCCACCGGGCTCTTTCATTGCGTGAACCGGGCCGTTTTGTGACCGGCTGGCCTGACCGTACTCATTTTCGAAGCTCTTTTCAATGTGAGACTGGGCGAGTTCCGTTTCGGGATTATTCCGCGGCAACTGTCCATAATCGCCTCACCCACAGATTCTTTGCCTCCCGATTTCAGAAATTTTATTTTCCGCCGATGTAATGGAAGGCGGCGCTCCAAAACTGTTCGATGGGGTTGCTGAGCGGCTTACAAGATGCCGAGTTTGTCTGCTGCATGGGGACAAAAGGGTAAGCCGGAGTCGACTGGGCCGCGGAAAGAATGTGCGGAATGAGGGAGATGCGGTGATCCGGCAGGCGATATCGTGCGACATTTGCGGATCGGAGAAGAAGCTGACGAACCACTGGTTTGTGGCCTATGACCAGGGAGGGGAACTGCGGGTGAGCGGGTGGAACTCTCGCAATAAGCTGCGGCTGGGGTCGAAGCACCTGTGTGGGCAAACGTGCCTGCATAAGCTGGTGGACAATTTCATGGCCCAGGCGCTGTCGGCGCCGGCGCTGCCATCGGAAGAAGTAGTGGAGCAGGCCGCTGGCGCCGATTCCAGCTTGACTTCGAAATATGGAGAGATCGAGTCTTCAGCACGGCAGCTTACCCCGCCCGCGCTGGTTCCGTCGGCGCGTCCTCCTCTTCGGTTGCCGGTGGAGTTGGTTCCGCTGCCGGCCAAAGTCCGCTCCGATCCGGCAGTGGCTCTCGCTGAAGAGATGCCGCGTTATGCATCGCGCAACTGGCGTGCCGAAGCCTGGGACCGGGAGCGGGTGCGTGCATCACAAGCCGGCGAGCGGCGACCGATGCTAACCGCGCTGCGGCGTTCGGGTTCCTGATTGCGGAAGGGGAGTCTGCGCTTCCTATGCGCTTATAGCACTGGCGGATTGCGCAACTATATGCATAAAGTCACTTTCGCCGAGAATGCGAATATGCTGACCCTTTTCAATCAACCGCTCAGCCTTCGTGTGTTTTGAACTCTTCTCGTGGCCAACAAGACGTCTCAAGTCCTGATCGCCCACGACCAGTAAGGTCGTGGGCTTCGTAACGCCGTCATCAACACGGCATCCCGCTGCTGCGGCCAGGTCTGCCGCTTCCTGACGGGGGACCGACAACGATCCGGTAAACACTAGAACATCGCCAAAAAATTCTCCCTCTGGGTTCCCGTCCCTTTTGCAGGTGGTCGGCCATTTGTTGAATGGGTTTTCATGGCTGGAAGTATGGATCGGCTGCTCCACGCGAGTAAGCCACTGCTCGGCGCTCAGACCGGTTTCGGCTATAGCGCGAAGGACCAGCAAACCAGCGCATCGGGCATCCTCAAGCGCATCATGGGCCTGATATTCGATTCCGAAATGGGCTGCCACATTTGAGAGTCCATATCCAGACCTGGAAAATTGCGGCCACGCCATTCGGACCACTCTTGCTGAATCGAGCCAAGTGTATTTGCCTTCTGATAACCCGGAACGGTCGCATGCTCGCGCCAGGGCCACACGATCAAAAGATGTATGGGATACAACAATCTTGTTCTGCAATCGCGAATTGATCTGTGGAAAAGCCCCTTGCCACGTCGGAGCATCCACCACCATATACTCATCTATACCGTGAATGGATACGTTAGCATGACTGAAATAATCCTCAGGGTTAATTAAAGTTTTCCACGCTTCAGCCAATTCGCCATCGCGGAAAGACGCTATGCCAACTTGGCAGATACTCGACAAATTCGCGTTCGCGGTTTCAACATCGATTACGACGAAATCCATTTTCGTGCACTTCCAGGGGGTTGCTGCGTTTTCCCGCAGAGATTTAATTGCAGATGAGTCTGCAGATAATGTAACAGCTTCCTCAGTCTCATTGGATGGGCGGCTAGGGAAATAACATTCCGTCTTTCGTCTCTGGGGTAGGACCGGATTTTAGCAGCGTCAATAGCTCCGACTCATTGAGCACCGGGATATTAAGTTCATGGGCTTTGTCCAACTTGGAGCCGGCCTCCTCGCCAGCCACCACATAGCTGGTGTTCTTGCTCACAGATCCTGATGTCTTGCCACCGGCCGCCTCAATCATCCTCTTTGCTTCATCGCGCGCTAAGGTGGGCAATGTACCCGTAAGCACAAACGTAAGGCCGTTCAGTTGAGTTGACCGTTGTTTCTTCTCGGCCTTCATGTACACGCCGGAATCTTCAAGGCTATCAACAAGAGCCCGATTTGCTGGCTGAGCGAAGAACTCCACAATTGCCTGGGAGATGCGTGGGCCCACTTCTTCCACTCGCTCCAATTCCTCGGGGGATGTTTTGGCTGCCTTTTCGAGTGCCTTTATGTCTCCAAATTCCTCGGCCAGCAGTTCAGCGGTTCGTTCACCGACAAATCGGATGCCCAGGCCTATCAGAACGCGGGCCAAGCCTGCGTGTCTTGAGACCTTAATCTCGTCGAGTAGGGTTTCAGTGGCTTTTGGGCCGAGTAAACGCTCTATTTTCGTCTCATCTAAATGAGTGACCTTGTTTTTGCGGGTGACCTCCTTCTCGAGCGAGAGTAATGCCTTTTCATCGAGCTTGTAGAGATCGGCGACGCTTTGCACCATGTGCTTTTCAAGCAACTGCTGCACCACCGCTTCGCCGAGGCCCTCAATGTTCATCACTCCACGCGAGGCAAAGTGGAGCAGGCTCTCGCGCAGCTTTGCGGGGCAGTCGGCGTTGACGCAGCGGTAGTCGACTTCGCCCTCGACGCGGACGACTTCGCTGTTGCATTCGGGGCAATGAGTGGGGAAGTGGAAGGCCCGCGTTCCCCTGGGATGGTCTGCGTCCTGAATGACTTCGACTACTTTGGGGATCACGTCGCCGCCGCGCTCGACCTTGACCCAGTCGCCGATGAGCAGGCCGAGGCGCTCGATGAAGTCGGCGTTGTGGAGCGTGGCGCGGCTGACGGTGGTGCCGCCGATGAAGGTTGGCGCCAGTTCGGCTACGGGGGTCAGCTTGCCGGTGCGACCTACTTGCACGGTGATACCGAGGACCTGGGTCACGTCTGATTTGGCCGTGAATTTGTAAGCAATGGCCCAGCGGGGAGCGCGGCCGGTGTAGCCGAGGCGCTGCTGGGTGGCATGGGAGTCGACCTTGAGGACTACGCCGTCGATCTCGTAGCCGAGTTTGGCGCGTTCGCTCTCGGCCTTCTCGATGAACTTCATCATGGCTTCGACGGAGCCGACGCGTTCTCGATGCGGGTTCACGCGGAACCCCAAAGTCGTGAGGGTATCAAGCGTAGCCGTCTGCCCGGCGGCAAAGTACTCGCCTTCCACGAGGAGAAAATATGCAAAGAAAACCAGCCGGCGGTTTGCGACGATACTTGGCTCGAGCGTGCGCAATGTTCCGGCGGCCGAGTTGCGGGGATTGACAAAGACCGGCAGCCCTTCGCTCTCGCGTTCCTCGTTCAAGCGCTGGAAGGCGGC
>Ga0181529_10005995_pt1 | contig 12512 bp, 9 predicted proteins | sample PEATcosm2014_Bin_36_FD_119763 | JGI IMG/M metagenome (GOLD analysis project Ga0181529, IMG submission 119763) | Peatland microbial communities from MTU Mesocosm Facility, Houghton, MI, USA - PEATcosm2014_Bin10_30_metaG | ecosystem: Environmental > Terrestrial > Soil > Wetlands > Peat | place... | reverse complement strand
CTATGATAATGCCCCTCGAGCAGCTTATTGAGTACGACGGCAACGTCTACGAGATAACCGTGGCTATAACCCACCGAGCGTACCACCTCGCCATCCTTAAAACCCCCGAGGTGGAGAAGAACAACGGCAAGGTCGTGTCGCTTGCGACCAAGCAGATCTTCTCCAAGCAGGTTCAATACAGGCTCCTCGACTAGCCTTGGGGCCCCCGGGCGCGGCCCTTCGGCGCAGCCACATGGCCTCCGCGATGCCTTCCAGTAATTTCGTCCTCGTTCTCGTCGGCCCCACGGCCTCGGGAAAGACAGCCTTGCTCGACGAGCTCTTCGGCTCTCGGGCCGAGAGGCGGCGCCTGGGGCTGCCCGAGGCCCTCGTGATAAGCGCCGATTCCATGCAGGCCTACAGAGGCATGGACATCGGGACGGCCAAACCCTCGCCGGACCTGCTCGAGCGCCTGCCCCACCGCCTCATCGACATCAGGGACGTCAAGGAGCAGTACACCGTCGGAGATTTCGTCCGCCTAGCCGACGAGGCTTGCGCCGAGGCCGCGGCCTCCGGCCTGCTCCCCATCGTGAGCGGGGGCACGGGCTACTATGTCCGCAACTTCATCTGCGGCCTGCCGAGCGCCCCGGCCGCAGATCCGGAGCTCCGCGCGGCGGTCGCCCGCGACCTGGCCGGGCTCGGCATCGCCGCCATGCGCGCCGAGCTCGCGGCCGCGGACCCGGAGTCGGCGGCCCGCATCCATGAAAACGATCAGTATCGCCTAACGCGCGCGCTGGAGATCGTCCGCGCGACCGGCCGGCCCTTGGGCGACTTCGCCGCGCCCTCGGTGCCGCGTCATGGGTATCGCATGGCGGCTCTCGCCCTCGAGCCGCCGCCGGGCGAGCTCGGCCCCAGGATCGACGCGCGCGTCGACGCGATGATGGCCGCGGGGCTTCCCGCCGAGGTCGAGTCGCTGCTCGAGCGAGGCTGCGGGCCCTCCGACCCAGGCATGAAGGCCATCGGCTACCGCGAGTTCCTCGCCGGGGAGTCGGATCTCGGGGCCGTCGCCCGAGCCATAAAGCGGGACACCCGCAGCTATGCCAAGCGCCAGATGACCTTCTTCCGAGCCCTGCCGGGGGTGGAGTGGATCCCGGCGGGGAGAGCCGAGTCCGCTGAGCGCCTCGCGGCGGTTGCCCGCTCGGGCCTGGCCGGGCTATAGTCGCCGCTCCATGCGAATAGACTACCGGGCCGAGCTCAATCCCGAGCAGTACGAGGCGGTCACCTCCACGCAGGGTCCCCTGCTCATCATCGCGGGCGCGGGCTCGGGCAAGACGAGGGTCATCACCTACCGGATGGCCTATATGCTCGACCAGGGCGTGAGCCAACGCTCGATCCTCGCCCTGACCTTCACGAACAAGGCCGCGCGCGAGATGTCGGGCCGCGTGCGCTCCATCACCGGGAAGAGGCTACGCGACCTCACCGTCTCGACCTTCCACGCCTTCGGCGTCAAGCTGCTGCGAAAGGACATCGAGGTCCTCGGCTACCGTGACAACTTCTCGATCTACGACGAGGCCGACCGCAACCAGCTCATCAAGGACTGCGCGCGGGAGCTGGGCTTCCGCATGGAGTCCTTCGACGCCTACAAGGTCGGCGCGCTGTTCTCCCAGATCCGTTCGGAGCAGCGGCCCTGGTCCAAGGCCGACGACGCCTACCGCGGCCTCTACGACGAGTACCGCCGCTCGCTCAGGATCTACAACGCGGTCGACTTCGACGACCTCATCGTGCTCCCCATCCACATCCTCGAGCTCCGTCCCGAGATAGCCGCGCTCTGGCGGGAGACCTACCGCTACCTGATGGTCGACGAATTCCAGGACACCTCGCTGATGCAGTACCGACTCATGCGCCTCCTCTCCAACAGCAATGTCTGCATCGTCGGCGACGACGACCAGTCCATCTACTCCTGGCGCGGCGCCAACTTCGAGAACTTCGGCCTCTTCGAGCGGGATTTCCCCGACTTTAAGGAGATAAAGCTCGAGCGCAACTACCGCTCCACGGCGACGATCCTCGACGCGGCGAACGCCGTCATCGCCCACAACGAGAACCGCAAGTCCAAGGCCCTCTGGTGCCCGGGCGGGGAGGGCGGAGCGCCCATAGAGCTCTATAGCCCCGAGGACGAGGGCGCCGAGGCCGACTTCATCGCGAGCACCATCAAGGAGCTCCGCCTCAGGGATCGCACCCCTTGGAACCAATTCGGGATCCTCATCCGCACGAACGGCCTCGCGCGCAGGCTCGAAGAGTCCCTCCTCGCCGAGCAGGTGCCCTACCGGATCTCGGGCGGAACTTCCTTCTACGGGCGCAAGGAGATCAAGGACGTCATCTCCTATCTCAGGGTGATCGCCAACCCCGACGACGACGTCCACCTCCTGCGCATCGTCAACACGCCTCGGCGGGGAATAGGCAAGACCACCCTCGAGAAGCTCAACGCGATCGCCCGATCGAGCGGCTCCTCGCTGCGTACGGCGATGGAGTTGGTCCGCGCCGGCAGCGCCGTGGGAGCCGAGGGCGGGGCTGACTCGGTTCGCGCGCGGCCGAGGCCCGAGTCCGGCGGCGCGGAACCGGAGCTGGGCCTCGAGGGCGGGGAGTCGGCCTCGGGCCTGGCGTTTGGCGGGCTCTCGGAAAAGGCGGTCGCCGACATCTCGGCCTTCCTCGACCTCGTCGAGGAGTACCGCGAAGGACTCCTGGGCAAGAAGCGAATAGCGGCCAAGGTCAAGCAGCTCATCGACGCCGTGGACTATTGGGGCTACCTCGTCGAGGAAAACAAGCAGAGCGACAAGGCCGCCAAGTGGAAATTCCGCAACCTCGAGATCCTGATCAAGTCGATTGAGGACTGGGAGAGCGACCCGGACAATCTCTCGCCGGGGCTCTATGAGTGGCTCAATCGGGTCTCGCTCATCACCCGCGACGACATCGACGACGAGGAGGAGGGCGGGGAAGTCAACCTCATGACCATCCACGCGGCCAAGGGCCTCGAGTTCGACGTGGTCTTCATCGCCGGCTGCGAGGAGGGGATCATCCCTCACGCGCGCTCCCTTGAGGAAGGCGAGGGCAGCCTCGAGGAGGAGCGTAGACTCTTCTACGTCGCCCTCACGCGCGCGCGACGCCGTCTCCTGGTCTCATCCTGCCTCAGGCGGCGCAAGCAGGGCCAAACGGTCGATTGCGTGCCCAGCCCCTTCCTGCAGGAGATCCCGAGCGAGCTTATCGTAGCCCGAGAGGGAGAGTCGGAATTCGCCGAGGGCGAGGGCGAGGAGTACTTCGGCAAGCTCAAGGCCATGTTCGCGGACGGGACCGATGGCGAGAGCGCGCGCGGGAGCGGGGACGAAGAGGGCCCGGACGCGCCATGATCTCTCGGATCCCGCGCGCCAGCGCCTATCGGCCCCGCTAGAGGACGAGGGTCTTGGCGGCCAGCTCGCGCACGTAGGCTCTATAGGCCGTCTCTTCCTCTTCGCTGCCAAAGGTGTCGATCCGCACGCCGAATTCGTACGCCCCGTCGCGGGCGGCCGCGTGCATCACCGTGCCTCTCGCGGTCACCCTGAACTCGCCCATGCTGGGATGCACCTTGAAGGCCGCGCGGATGACGCCTCCCGATCCGGCGCAGAGATTTCCTCTGAGGAGGAAGCCTGTCTCGCTCATGTTGAGAATGCAGGGAGGCGCATCCTCCCTCTCGACCTGCTCCGTATATAGGGAGACCGCGTAGCGGGCGTTTGAGCGGCGGTTCGGCTCTTCCATCGCCTGTGGATTATACGCGACGAACGAGTCGCGCGCTATGCCCTGTCCCCTTCGAGATTGATCCAGGTCAGCTCGTGGCGGTTGTGCCAGAGGTGGAAGACCCGTGACCCCGGGATGGCGGCGAAGAGGTCCGTAGTAGCCTTGTCGAATGACCGGCCTTGCATCTTGATCGTGCAGATGAAATTCCGGGCGAGACCGGACTCGAGCCAGGAGGAGACCCAGGCGAAGAGCGCTGGCGGGTAGCAGATCACGTCGGAGCACAGCCAGTCGACGGCCCCGATATCGCCTGGCCCGAGGGTGAATGCGTCGTGGCGCATGTATTTCACTCCGGGGAGGGCGGCGATCCTGGGCTCGAGCGGAGAGCGATCGATGGCCAGGACCTCCGCCCCGAGAGCGGCGAGGGCCCAGGTCCAGCCTCCCGGAGAGGCGCCCGCGTCGACGCACTTCTCGGCCGCCGAGGGCATTTTCCCCGCCAGCACGAGGGCCTCCCAGAGCTTCCGGTAGGCGCGGCTGGGCGGGCCTTCCTTGTCCTCCTCGAATTCGAACTCCCCGTTGGGAAAAGGACTGGAGCAGGAGGCGCTCGCCAGCATCGTGTGCTCGTCGAGGAGAGTGAAGGCGCCCATGGGGACGTCGGGGGGAGAGAAGGGGAAGGCCTTGGGCTTGGAGGGCAGGGCGGGCAGCTTCTCCGAGATCAGCGCGGCCCGCCTGTGGAGGCGGGAGGGCGCGTGGGCCCAGTTCCTCTGAATGGACCGCAGGATTTTGGCGGCCTCCCCAACGGAGCCGAACTCGATGAGGAGGGGAGCCTCCCAGACGTTGCGCGTCCAGTAGACGCGCCGCCTGGGACCGAGAACGGTGACGAGCTCTCCATCGACCCGATCGCGGTCGGGCAGCTCGTCGAGAAGGAGGGGCAGGAATCCTCGCGCTGCATGGTAGCAGGCGGCCTCGAGCTCGCGCACGGCCTATATCAGCTTTCTGGCGCGGGCGGCCCCGATCAGCGCTTCGTTCCAGCGGTTCGTCTCGAGGAAGCCGTCCTTGAGCGAGGTCTCTCCCATGCGCTTCGACCTGAGCTGAAGCGCCTTGAAGGCCTTGCTGAGGGCAGTCGACCCGTCCATGGAGCTGGGCGAGACCCGCTCCAGGATCACGTAGCGATAATAGAGATAGAGATGGGCGGAGGGATGGATGGCGGCGAGCCTGTCCTCCCTCGCGAGGTCGGCCAGCCTCGCCGCGGCGGCCTGGCCCTCCCGCTCGGGGTTTGCCATGCCGGCGGCGTACTCGCGGAAGGCTGCCACCTGGTCCAGAAGGTAGCTCCGTCTCCCGCAGAACCCGACTGCCCGGCCCTCCAGCGAGGCGAAGCCCGAGTCCCACGCGAAGGAATCCGCAGAATGGAAGCGGATAGGGGGCACGAGGGCGAGAGCTCTCTCGGCCAGGGCCAAAGCCCGTCCCGCGTCCCCTTCCCAGGCCTCGAGCTCGGCGAGGAACCAGAGTGCCTCCGCATCGCCCTCTTGGCGCGAGAGGATGGCGCGGGCCCTTTCGCTCTCCCCGGCGAAGGCGGCCGCGCGCCCCGTCCAGATCTCGGCCCGCCTCGAGGCAGCCTCCTGGCCATATACCCTCGCTATCGTCCTCACCCTGCCGAAATGGTCCTCGGCCTCGGAGCAGTGCCCGGTCTCGAGGGCGGCCCGCCCCTCTATGAAGGCGCAGGCCGACTCCCAGTCCGAGCGGAAGGATGCCTCTGCCCAGGATGCCGCGGCCTGGGCGCGGACAGCCGCCCTCCCCAGGTCGCCGAGGGCGAAGTAGGCCGCGGCCTCGGCCGTGCCCGCGAGGATGCACTCGAGGGGGTCGGGCGCGATCGATGCCAGGTCGAAGGCGTTGGCAAGGTAGTCGGCGCCCTCCTGCACCTGCTCCTGTGCCAGTGAACAGAGCCCGAGGATACGATGGGCCCTGGCCTCGAGCTTCTGGGCGCCGAGGGCATGGAGGCTTATCAGCGCGTTCTTAGCGCGGTTGGCCGATTCCTGGACGCGGCCGTCCGCGTATTCGAACGAGGCCTTGGCCAAGGCCACAGCAGCCAGCGCGAGCTCGTCCTTTGAGAGCGTAAAGGAGTCCTCGAGCGCGCGCATGGCCTCGAGGCTCGCGGGCCGGTCCGAGGCCGAATAGGCTCTGAGGAAGGCGACCAAGGGCTCCAGGGGCGAGTCGAGCGCGCTCGCCCCCGAGGTCTCGGAGCTTCCATATATGGTCTCGGCTTGGATGCAGTCGAGGAGGAGAGCCGAGTCCCGATTCGGTCCATCCCGACCGCTAGCCTCGGCGCCGAGCGCCGCCTCGCCGCGGACGCGCCGGTACAGGGACAGTGAGGGCACGAGCTCGCCTCGCTCCCGCATGGCCAGAAGGCGGGCAGAGAATTCGGAAGCGAGGGCGGATCCTCGGTCGGGGAGGGCCTCCCCTGCCCGCTTGGAGGCTGGGCCCGACGCTATCCGCGGCCGCTTCTGCCCCTGCTCGAGGAAGCCGAGATCGGTAAGGCTCTGATAGACGGGGGCGCGGATGCCTGTCACGTAGCCCGAGTCATTGAGGAAGGCCTCCATCGCCTCGTCGGTCAGGATATCTTCCCCCATCCTCAGGGCGAGGAGGAGCTCGGCATATTCGGCGGGGAACGTGGAAAGGACTTGGGCAGCGAGTTCTTCCGTCGGGGCTGAGGCCGGCAGCCTGCGGCCGGCGGCGAGGAGGCGCAGGGCGAATTTGAGCCTCATCGGGTCCCCGCCCGCGGCGAGGGCCAGGGAAGCTGAGGCGTTGGGCGAATACAATGCGTCTGCGCCGCGCAGGGCCGCCCCGGCTATCGTGGCGGGGCTCGGGCCAGGTACTTGGAGGCTGCGCGGCGTCGAGCCCGTCCATCGCCTGGGGAGGTCGGAGCCCTGGGCTAGGATCGCCAGGCCCTCGCTCGAGAGGTTATCGGCCACCACCCCGAGGACGAGCTCGAGGCTGGCCGTCGGCATGCGCTCGACGCGCTCGAGTATCACGAGGGCGGGGAGTCCCTTGGCCCTCATGCGCCGCGAGTAGCCGCTCAGGGCCGCCGAGACGCAGAGCCGCAGACGCACGACGACCTGGGGAGCGAGGCCGGAGCGATACGGCGAGCGGCGGATGAAGTCGAGGAGCGGCGTCAGCTCGTCCAGGAGTCCTCGCTCCGCGGCGGGCGGGGCTGCGCGCGCGCCGGGGCCGCCCGCCGCGGCGAGGCCCGAGAGGGCGGCGGCGAGAGGGCTGTAAGGCGAACTCTCGACCGCGGAGGCCACGATCCTCAGGAAAGAGGAGGACTCCTCGGCATAGAGCCGCTTCAGGGCCGCGTCGACGCAGAGCGAGGGCCCACGGCCCGGGCCGAGCACCGCCAATGCTTCCTGGGCGCCCTCGCCGACCCCGATTTCGCCCAAGGCGTCGACGAGACTCTCGATTGCCTGGGCCGGCGCCTCGTCGAGGCCTTCCCCCTTGGACTCGCCCTTGAGCTGATCCTCGGGGACGGGCAGGGCGGGACGAGCGTAAATCGCGTCGAGTACGGGTACGCAGGCCCTGCCCTCGGCCTCCCAGTCCTTGAGCTCGTCGCCGAGGGCCGACTCGCTCTTGGTCGCCTGTCCGGTAGGGCCGAAGAGGAAGTAGTCCGAGAAATAGGCCTTGGAGCGGGCCGAGACGTAGAGGGAGTCGCTTTGGATGCCGTACCAGAGCCGTTTGCCGAGGCGGAGGGCCTCGTCGGCGTTCGCCGCCCCGGCCTCGAGGATGATCGCCCAGCCATGGAGCCTGGGACCCAGCTCGCCGAGGCGCATGGCCAATCGGCGGGCGGCTTCGGCCACCCTGAGCCTGCAGGGCCGCGAGGACTCGTCGAAGGTAAGCAGGAAGGATTCCTCGGTCTCTTCCCGCCTTGCGGCGAAGGATGAGGCGACTTCCTCGACCGCCGCGTCGAGTTCCGACGCGAGCTTCGGCTCGGCGCTCCTGATCTGGGAGTGGAAAGGTATCTTCATGAAGAGTCCGATCAAGGAGGCCCCCTCTTCCGGCTCATGTCGACTCGTACAATTTTCATTATTATGACGGTTTCGTCCAGCGGTAAAAATCTTGACTCCGAGTTATGCGAATGCTACACTTCCCAACCGGCAAGGCTCGACAGCCACGCTCACAGCTGATATGAGGAATACAAACGGTGTGGGATAGCGTTACTAAAGTGCTGAGCGGGCCTTTGCTCGCTAAGCTGGTCATCGCGGCGGTCCTCTTCGGCGCCTTCCTCAATCTCCGAAGGAAGGACACCGAAGGTGCCATGTCGGGCTTCGCCCTCCTGGCCTGCTTCCTGGCGCTCCGCGACCTGGTGTACGCCTTTTTGCCGAGCGTGGGCCTCTTCTGCGCCACCGACCTGGCCATTCTCATCTATGTGCTCTATCTGGAGCTCAAGCCCTTCAAGCTCGGCTGGCCCTTTTGGGTCTCGAGCTCGGTCGCCCTCGTTGCGCTGGTTCTCGCCCTGGCCGAGTCCCGCGGCGGAGGTCCGGATATACCTCCCGACACCCTCAGGCTCGTGGGACTCGTCCCCATTTTCGCTCTACTGAGCGTTCCGCTCATCTATTCGCCGAGCGCCTCGTCGACAGAAGGCAGCCTTTCGATCAGGACCTGGCTCCCGCTCGCCCTCGGAGCCGCGGTCTACGTAGCCGTGGGAGCCATCCTCGGCGTAGCGGCCCAGGCCTTCCAGCTCCTCATTGAGCCGGCCTTCTGCGGCTACCTCTTCGTCGTGGCCCTGGTCTTCGTCGACGTCCGCCACAGCCAGCTGGTCAGCGCGGTCGACTACTACGAGGAATCCATAGACTCCCTCTACGACCTCCTGCTCTCGACCGGCACCGCCATGCGGAGCGAGACCTTCCTTCAGGACGTCGTCGACAACATGATCAGGGCGGTCGTCGAGCGCACGGGCGCCTCCGGCGGCATACTCCTGCTCTCCGACGAATTCGAGGAGACAGTCTCGGTCCGCGCCCTGTGCGGGACCTATCCGCCTCCCTTCAAGCTGCCCGAGAACCTGCCCAAGGACGCGGAGCGCGTCGAGTCCTTCGTTCGGCATGCGCGATTCAAGCTGGGCGAGGGAATCCTCGGAGAGGTCTCGCGCACAGGCAAGCACGTCTTCATCCCGCAAGCGGGACCGGACTCGGGCCTGCCGGACAATGGCGACGAGCCCTGGCTCAAGGCCGGCGCCTTCATCGCCTCGCCCCTCATCGTGCGAGACAGGATCATCGGCGCGGTATCCGTGGTGAAGTCGGGCGAGGGGACCTTCAGCGAGCGCGACTTCGATCGCTGCAAGATCCTCGCGAACTTCGGCTCGATCGCGGTCGCCAACTCGTTCTCCTTCCTCGAGGCCGCCGAGCGCGGCGACATCGAGCGCGAGGCGGATATCGCCGCGAATCTCCAAGCAGACCTCCTTCCGAAGCGCTTCCCGGATCTCCGGGGCTTCTCCTTCGGCGTCTACTCGAGCTCTGCCCGAGGCGTATGCTCCGATTATTACGACATCATCCCGACGCGCTCCGACCGGGCGGTAGTCGCCGTTGGCGACGTGGCCGGCAAGGGCGTAGCGGCGAGCATCGTCCTCGTGATGGTGCGTTCGATCCTCCAGCTGATCACCGCCTCGACGAAGGACACGGCCACCTTGCTCCAGTGGGTCAACCGGGGGATCACCGGCAAGGTCGACCTCGACCACTACGCGACCCTATGCCTCGCGACGGTCGATTCCCCCTCGGGCTCCGTCGAGCTCTCGAGCGCGGGGCACCTGCCCGCGCTCGTCTGCCGGGCGGCCACAGGGGAGCTCGAGGCCGTGGAGGCCAAGAGCGTGCCTATCGGCGTGGAGCGCGGGACCGTGTACACTCAGACCCGCTTCGCCCTCGGCGAGGGGGACCTGCTCGTCCTCTACACGGACGGCATCGTCGAGACCATGAACGCCCAGGGCAAGCAGTACGGAAGGAAGGGCCTGGGCGAGGCGGTGCAGCGCTCGCGCGAGCTGGGACCCGCCGAGATAGCCGAGCGGATCGGGGAGGAGCTCCTCGACTTCGCCGGGCAGGCGCGGCCCCACGACGACCGGACGGTGCTAGTATTGAAGCGATCGCAGGCAAGATAGCGAAGGAGCTTAAGCGAATGGACCTCAAGATACGCAAGAACGGCGAGAGCTACATCATCGACGTCAACGGCGAGATGGACCTCTACAATTCCTACAAGCTCAAGGAGCTTGTGATGAAGATGCTCGAGAAGAAAGTCGAGCGCTTCATCATCAACCTCGAGAACGTCGACTACATCGACTCGAGCGGGATCGGCGCCCTCATCTACATCTGCTCGACCATCAAGAAGATGGGCTTCAAGCTCGTCATCACCAATATCCACGGCTCCGTCAAGAAGGTCATCGAGCTGACCAAGCTCATGGGGTATTTCCCGATCTCCCCCACGATCGACGAGGCCCTGAAGCGGCTGGAGGCCTGACATGGCTGATCCCAAGGAGATCCGCGTCGACGAGAATTCCCCGCTCTTCGAGAGGACGGGGATGCTGCACAAGGAGTTCCCGTCGGACTTCCGGCAGATCCGCTACTTCACGCTCCTGATCGTCCAGTCGGCCCCGCCCGACATCAAGGAGATAAACCTCCTCGAGCAGCAGATCAGCGAAATCATCAAGAACGCGGTCAAGCACGGAAATAAATGCGACCCCGACAAAAAGGTCCGCGTCTGGTACGATTTCAGCCCCGAGCACGCCCATCTCATCGTCGAGGACGAGGGCCCGGGCTTCCAGGACCTGGAGCGCTGGAACGAGTTCAACCGCCGGCGGCAGGAGCTCCTCGAGGGCAATGACTTCGAGGCCCTCTCCGATTACGTTTCCTTCCGGGGCGAGCGCGCGGACGACAACGACGGGGGCAACGCCCTCTTCGCCGCGCTCGAGTATTGGGACGGCGGATTCGTGTTCAACTCCAAGCGCAACTGCGTCTCCGTGCTCAAGCGGTTCCCCAAGAAGCGCAGGGGCGTCAAGGTGGAGGAGTAGTCCCAAAACTAAGGCAGCACGGAAGACGAAAGGCAGCCACGGAACGAAGTATAGCGAGCGCAGCGAGCGTTTGGCACGGAGAGCCGTCCTTCGGCCGGCCTCACTGAGATCACGGAGAGGATGAGCTAGGGATATGGATTATTACGAAATGACTGTTTAATTTCCAGATGAATCAGATATCAAGTCCGATTTTATTCGCAGGTGGGTCGAATACCCCGCAGCTCGCTGCGGTCCATTATCCGGATATCTGCGGGGTATTCGATCCCACATACAATCAATTACCTTGCAGAACCAACAACCCCGCAGCTCGTTGCGGGGTTGTTGATTAATGAGGCCTCCATATGTTCGACGGGGAGAAGACATACCACCGCATCAAAACCTTCGATCAATGGTCGCCCGACATCTCTCTTTCTCCCTATCGCGAATTGTTGGGTTGAGAGTGGACATAGTACGATATCATACTATACATTATCGAACAGAATGGCATCGACAGGACATAGAAAGGCGCCTACAAGCCGGGAAATCACAAGGACACTCTTGGGTTTCCTACGGCTGTTCAACGAAAAGCTCGTTTCGATCCTTCCTGCCGTAGGAAGAAAGGCTCGACCGCTCACGAAGAGCCAGGTAGCGGTACTTGTTCTTCTGGACACGGTTGACGGCTGTACGGCAACGGATCTGGGTGCCGCGATTAACGTGACGAAGGCAGGGCTCACCAGCATCCTCGATGGCATGGAGCAACAAAGGCTTCTTGCCCGTATGGCAGATGCAGGTGACAGGCGCAAGATCCGACTCGAGCTCACGGATGCCGGCAGGAACGCGGCCGGCGCCGTATTGAGTGAGACCGAAAGGATGGTAGCGGATCGTATTCGCAGCCTCTCCTCGGATGACAGGGAGAATCTCGTCCAACATCTAGCGGGCCTCATCGATATTCTCAACCGGATATAGGAGGAATTTCATTCATGGACAGGACTCGCAATCTCGGTTCCCGTCCCGCGGTGCCCCGGCTCGTCCGCTACGCGCTTCCCTCGATCATCGGGAAGGTGGTAAGCACTGTACAACGTGGTCGACCGCATCTTTATCGGACACGGGAAAGAGCGAAACCGTCCTCCACATCTCCGCTTCTTCACTTTCATCATCCTACTCGGGACGATCCTTATAAAGGATAATGAGGTATATCAGCATGGTCGATGAAATGCATTCAAGTCTCACTGAAAAGCAGCGAACGCTAATTATGTTGCCAATACTGCTAAGCGGCTTTCTCGCTGCTCTGAATGAAACGTTACTGAATGTCGCTTTCCCTCAATTGATGTCCAGTTTGAATATTACGACCAGTACCATCCAATGGCTGTCTACAACATATATGCTGACTATTGGTATTATAGTCCCTGTCGTCGCCTTTCTTCTTCAAAGTATTAAGACCAAACCGCTATTTCTTTCCGCTATGCTCATATTCATCATCGGTACAACTAGCGGGGCTTTATCACAGACATTTTTGGCCTTGCTTATTTCTCGTATCGTACAAGGCATTGGAGCTGGAATATTGCTGACCATGATAATGGCAGTTATAATAGAAATATATCCGGTCGCCAAGCGGGGCGTTGCCATGGGTACCGGAATAATGGTAGTGGTTTTCGCTCCGGCTATTGGCCCCACAGTGTCCGGGATTATTTTACAATACTTGAATTGGCATTGGTTGTTTCTCATGGTTTTACCTTTCGCCATTGTGGCTGCT
>Ga0181529_10005994_pt1 | contig 12512 bp, 5 predicted proteins | sample PEATcosm2014_Bin_36_FD_119763 | JGI IMG/M metagenome (GOLD analysis project Ga0181529, IMG submission 119763) | Peatland microbial communities from MTU Mesocosm Facility, Houghton, MI, USA - PEATcosm2014_Bin10_30_metaG | ecosystem: Environmental > Terrestrial > Soil > Wetlands > Peat | place... | reverse complement strand
TCTCGAAATCCGGCGTCGTGGAGCGCTGGGACGGCGAGCGCGGCCCCGGCAATCTCAACGCCTACGCCTCCATGGCGCGCGCCCTGGAGATCGCGCGGACCAACGGCCTCGGCTGCGTGGCCCTCGCTCACACCAACCACTGGATGCGCGGCGGCACTTACGGATGGCAGGCCGTGGAATCGGGCGCCATCGGAATCTGTTGGACCAATACCCTGCCCAACCTCCCGCCCTGGGGCGCCACAACCCCGCGCGTAGGCAACAACCCCCTGGTGATCGCTGTACCGCGCTCCGATGGACCCGTGGTGCTCGACATGGCGATGTCCCAGTTTTCCTATGGAGCCCTCGCGTCCTACCGTCAGAAAGGCGAGCCGCTGCCCGTCGATGGCGGCTTCGACAGCCAGGGCCATCTCACGCGCGACCCGGCAGCCATCGAGGCCTCGCAGCGCCCGCTGCCCATCGGCTACTGGAAAGGTTCGGGACTCTCGCTGGTCCTCGACATGATCGCCGCCATGCTCTCCGGCGGCGCCGCCACACATCAAATCCCCGCCGACCCCGACCGCGAAACCGGCGTATCGCAGATCTTCCTGGCCATTTCTCTCTCTGCATTCGGCGACACCGCCCCGCTCGCCGACTCCATCGTCGCGTCCCTGGGCGTCCGCTATCCCGGCGAACAGGTCCTCCGCACCCGCGCCGAAAACCTCACCCACGGAATCCCCGTCGACCCCGCCCTCTGGCGCGAAGTGCAAGCCCTCTAAATACCCTGCGCCAATCCTTCGCTGCCCGCCGCGTTTGAATTCCCGTCCGCGAACAATTCGCGCGGATGGCGCCGTCTGGAACCGCGACCGCAGGGAGCGGCCCGACGAAGAGTTGCAGTCTCATCCGTCGGAACAATCGAGAAACAGGGGTTGCCTCATCGAGGCTCGGGCCGCTCCCTGCGGTCGCGGTTCCAGACACCCCGATGCCGACTTTTGGATGCGGCTATGCTGCCTGGTGGGGCAGACTTCAGCCTGCAGCGGGTTGTTAACCCGCCCTTCCGCTACGCAGTTCGCCACCCGATGTCACCGCCCAACCCTCCGCGCCACAAACAAATCCTCCGCCTCCCTGGGATCGTACCCCTGCGCCGTCGGATCCGGATTGTTCCCCCACGGAACATCCGGCGCATGCACCGACTCCGCAGCCCACTGGTACCGCGCCAACTCTCTCCGATACGGCCCCTCGCGCACGAACGCCGCCGACTCGCGGAGCACCACGAACCGCGGCGGCGTCCGCGCATCATCCTCCACGCGAAACGCCGCGATGCCCCCGCGAATCGGATTCGGCAAGTAAAACATTAGCGGCACATCCTCGTAATTGATAAGGATCTCATCCGACGCCTTCGCATTCCGCCGCAGCCATTCGATCACCGTCCGATTCGGATCCGGCAGATGAAGAAAAATGCTGCCGTACAGCTGACCCCACTCCTCGCGGACCCAGAAACTCACCGGCACCACCTCCGGCGCGGGTGCCATCGGACGCACCGGCAGACTGAGCCACGGCGTCGCGACCAAAACCACCAGCCCCAGCCAACCCAGCCGCGGAGCGCGCGCGCCCAACCCCCGCACCAGCAGCCACGCCGTCAACAGCGCCCCCGCTGGAGCCACGATGGTGACATACCGCACAAACGCGTACTCCGAAACTTCCGGGACCCACACCACCATCGCCGCAACCATGGCGCAGCATACCCCGACCAGCCGCCGCTCCATACGGTCGAACTGCTTCCAGCGGCCCGCCAGCAGCGCCACCGCCGCCAGCAGAATCACCACCGGGACCACATACTCGTTCACGTTGAACAAATTGTGCGAAAACTTGCCCGCCATGATCCCGCCGAGGTTCCCGCGCCGCCACAGTTCGTAGTAATAGACAAACGGCGCCAGCGCCGCCGCCAGCACCACCCCCACGCGCAGAGTCCGCCACCAATCGCGGACATTGCCAAGGAATGCGTCCGCAAACAGCACCGCGAACACCGGCCACACCGTCCCGTAGTCCACCTGGAACCAGCACCACGCCGCCGCCACGAAGGCCGCCGCGCCCCAGCGCCGCCCCGTCTGCCAGCGGACATACCCCAGCAGCGTCGCCACCAGGAACAGGCTCGAGAGCGAAGAATAGCGGCACTGCCGCGCATGCAGGATCCAGTACGGATTCAGCGCCAGCAGCAACGCGGCCAGCGACGCCACCAGCGTTCCCCCGCCATATCGCCGCGCCAGGCGAAACAACAGCAGCACCGTGCCCAGACCGGCCAAAGCGAACGGCAGCCGCGCCGCGAAGGTCGTCGGGCCCAGCATCAGGAAACTCGCCGCGGGCGGCACGAATAGTCCCCACGGCTGCCACTTCCACGTAGTGTCCGCCTTGAACGCGTGCGCCCGCCGCAGGTAGTCGATGGCCGCCCGCGGGTCACCGGTGCGCTCATCCATCCCCGGTGCGCTCGCCGCATCCACGTCCAGCGTGATCAGGTTGACGCCGTCGTAAGCCATGGGACGCCCGAAGCGGAGCATGCGCTGCGCCAGCACCGCCGTAGCCGCTTCGTCCTGCCACAGATACCGGTCGCCCAGATTCCAGAACAGCAGCACCGCGGCCAGCCCGCCGATCAGCACCGGCGACCAATGCTCCTTGCGGCGGCCGGTGTCAACGGGGTCCATGTCCAGCCGAGCATAACACGCCGTATCGCGCAAACTTCCTGTCACCGAACGGCCCCGCCGGACGTCATTCTAATCGTGCCTCGACGCCATCTACGACGTGCGTTTTCCTTCATCTTTCTAACCTCTACGCTGCTGACCGGCTTGTCCGCGGCGCCTCCTCGCTCGAACGAGTGGATGGTCGTCCTGGCGGAGCCTCCCGTCGTGGAGCGCTTCCCCGGACGCATTGAGCAGACCCGCACCGCCTCCGAGCCCTACCGGCAGCACCTCCGCGACGCGCAACAGGCCCTCCGCGCCCAGATCGAAACCATGGGCGTCCCCGTGACGGGCGCCGTCCAGCACCTGCTGAACGGCATCTTCGTGCGCGCCACTCCCGACCAGGCGGCTGCCCTCGGAAGCTTGCCCGGCGTCGTGGCCGTGGTCCCCATGCGCCGCTTTCACCTCAACGATCAGCTCACCTTGAGCAACGTGCAGCAGGCCTGGAGCAGTTCCCCCATCGGCGGCCAGAGCAATGCCGGCGCGGGCCTGAAAATCGCCATCATCGATACCGGGATCGACCAGACCCATCCCTCGTTTCAGGACAGCACGCTCGTGCCGCCCGCCGGTTTCCCCAAGTGGGATGTTCCCTCCAACAGCGCCTTTACCAGCAACAAAGTGATCGTCGCGCGTAGTTACGTCAGCACGCTGACCGCCGGCAGCAGCACCACCAATCCCGCCGCCACTTCTCGACCCGACGACCTTTCGGCCCGCGACTACATCGGTCACGGAACCGCCGTCTCCTCGGTTGCCGCGGGCGTGCCGTCCACGGTGTACGGGACGTCGATTTCGGGCGTCGCGCCCAAGGCCTTTCTCGGCAATTACAAGGTCTACGGCTCGCCCGAAGTCAACGACGGCGCGTCGCAGGCCGGACTGATCGAGGCCCTGGACGACGCCGTCACCGATGGCATGGACGTGGTGAATCTGTCCTCTGGCGGGCCCGCCTTCTACGGGCCGCTCGATACCGGCGCCACCTGCGGACTATCTGGCGGCCAGTCCTGCGACCCCATCGCCGCGGCCTATGAAAGCGCCATGAAGAACGGAGAGGTCATCGTCGTGGTCGCCGCTGGAAACGCCGGCGCCGACGGATACCAGGCCTCCACCAACGGCCTCGCCACCTATAGCACGGTCGAGTCGCCCGCCGATACGCCCTCCGTCATCGCCGCTGGCGGCATTCAAAACGATGTCACCTATGTCGACAGCATCACCGTGTCCGGCAGCAACGTTCCCGCCAACCTCGCCACCCTCAACGACACTCCCAGTGGCGACGGCCCCGCGCTCTCCGCGCCTCTGACGGCCCCCCTGATCGATGTCGCCCAGACCGGCGCCGATCCGCTATTGTGCAACCCGCCCGCCGCCGGATCGTTGACCGGCTCCATCGCCCTCATCCTGCGCGGCACCTGCGATTTCTCCGTGAAGGTGGCCAACGCGCAAACCGGCGGCGCCGTGGCCGTCGTCTTTGTCGATACCAGCACCGGCGCTCTCACCGGCTGGGGCGGGCTCGCCGGCACCGCCATTTCCGCCTTCATGATCAGCCAGTCCGACGGCCAGAACCTGCTGAATTTCGTGGATGCCAACCCGGCAACCCAAGCCACTCTCGTCCCCACTCCGCACCAGACGCCGGCCGCGACACTGGGATTCATTGCCAATTCCGTCGCCTATTTCGCATCCCGCGGTCCCGCGCTGGGTACTTACGGTGCCAAGCCCGACCTGGCCGCCGCGGCGACCGATTTTCTGTTGGCCGCCGAAGACGTGGATCCGTACGGCGATCTCTTCGCCGCCAGCCGCTATAGCTTCGCCGCCGGCACCAGCTTCGCCAGCCCCATGACGGCCGGCGCGGCGGCGCTCGTCAAGCAGGCGCAGCCCAAGTTGACGCCGCTGCAGGTGAAGTCCGCATTGGTCAACACCGCGACGCTGACCAACCTGCTGAACCAGGCCGGAACCGGCACGCCCGCCGTTGCCGACGTCGGATCCGGTCTGCTGCAGGCCCAGAACGCCGTGATCTCGCCCGTGCAGTTCGTTCCATCCTCGGTATCGTTCGGCCTCCTGTCCGGCTCGCTCGGCGCGTCGCAGACGCTCACCGTCACCAACAGCACCGCTTCGCCGTTGACGCTCGCCTTCAGCGTGAGCGCCACCACAGCCGCGGCCAACACCAAAGTCCTGGTGAACAACTCCAGCACGCCCACGCTCACGCTCGCCGCCGGCGGCAGTTCGTCCATCGCTGTCAGCCTCTCCGGCTCCGTACCCACCGCCGGCCGCTATGAGGGCGTCATCAACGTGACCGGCGCCCCCATTCCGCTACACATCCCGTACCTCTTCCAGGTGGCCAGCAACACCGTCTACGACGTTATTCCCGTATTGGGCGATGGCTTTGACGGTCCCATCGACCAGGAAATTCCCGCCGAGCTCGGCGGATTCCTCGGCGTTCGTGTCATCGATGCCCATGGCGCTTCGGTGCAGAATGCGCCCGTGCAATGGGCCGCCGTATCGGGCGGCGGCCAGGTGCTCTCCGGCCCGCAATACACCGAAACTACTACCGACGAACACGGTCTGGCGCTCGCCACCGTGGTGCTGGGGTCGACGGTTGGCACGCAGGTCTTCAGCGCCACCGCCGGCGGGCTCCCCGTCCTCTTCACCGGAAATGGGCGATTGACCCCGGCGATTACCCCGCGCGGCATCGTCGACGCCGCCAGCTTCACCACCGGCCGCGCCGTCGCTCCCGGCTCCATCATTTCCATCTTCGGAAGCAACCTCGCCGACGCCCCCGGCTCGGCCTCGCAATTTCCTCTGCCGCTGGGCATCGGCGGCGTCGCTTTCAGCTTCGACGTTCCCTCCGCCGGCATCAGTCTCCCGGCCCATTTTCATTATGTAAGTCCGACACAGATCAACGTGCAGGTTCCCTGGGAGCTGGCTAACTATAGTTCGGCGTCCGTCAAGGTGATTGTCAATTACACCTACAGCTCACTGTACACTTTGAGTCTGGCCGCTTATGCTCCCGCTTTCTTCACCTACCAGTCAAGCGGCCTGACGGAGGCCGCCGCTCTCGATGTCGCCTACAATGCGGTCTCCTCCAGCAATGCGGTGGCGCGGGGCAGCATCGTGCAGTTATTCCTCAATGGCCTCGGACCCGTCAATCATCAGCCCGCCGACGGCTGGCCCGCCAACGACGCTTCCTCGACCACCGTCGCCACTCCCACCATCACCATCGGCGGCCAGCCCGCCACCGTAACCTTCAGTGGATTAGCTCCCGGCTATGCCGACCTATACCAGGTCAACGCCGTAGTCCCCTCCGCCATCGCCACCGGCGCGCAGCCCATCACCTGCACCATCGGCGGCGTTTCCTGTCCCCAAGCCGTCCTCTTCGTCAAGTAATTAGATGTAACTGGTGTACTGCGGCGCAACAACTGCCCGGTATCGGTGCGAGTCGCAAAGCGGGGACTGGGGACGAATTTCGCCGCTCTTGCGAAACTTCGTTGCCTGTACCCGGTTTGCCCCACCCTCGGAATTACTGCGCGCGATTTGCGGCTTGCCGCTATGCGGAGCAGGATGGCATCTGACGGCGTCCTGCGGCCGAGTGGTACTCGGCCTCTCCAAACGCAGATCACAAATCCATTCCACTCCGGAGATCACCCAGCTCTTGTCGGGCAGCCCAGTCCCGTGAACTCGCCGCCCGCATCTGACTCGATTTCCGTCTTACTTCCCCATCACCTTCAAAGCCCCCAGAGCCCTTTGCCGCACCCCCGGATCCGCATCGCTCGCCGCGCGCCTCAGTTGTTCGACGGCGCCCGCCGCATCCCCCGTCTCCGCCAGAGCCACTCCCAAGTCCAACCGTGCGCGCCCGAAATCCGGACGCAGCCGCACCGCTTCCCGATACTCCGCAACTGCCTTGTCCAAGTGCCCTTCGCTCTGCTGCAGATTGCCCAACATCTCATGCGCGTCCGGCAGATTCGCGTCCGTGCGAAGCGCCATTTCCAATTGCTCCATCGCCTCCCGCGGACGATTCAACCGCGCCAGCGCCACCGCGAAATTGCAGCGCGCCGTAGTGTTCTCGGGCTTGGCCTTCAGCGATCGTTCGAAATGGTCGGCCGCCTCCGGCAATCGATCCTCGACCGCCAACAGCATTCCCAGGTTCGCCTGCGCATCGGCGAAGTCCGGCTGCACGCGCAACGCCGACCCGAAGGCCGCCTCCGCATTCTTCACATCGCCCGTCTCCGCCAGCACGCTGCCCAGGTTGTTGAACGCGTCCGGCAGGTCCGGATCCAACTCCGCGGCCTTGCGGAACGCCCGCATCTCCTCATCGCGCCGCCCCGCGTGGGTGTACCATTCGCCCAGCGCATACCAGCCCCGCGCATCCTCCGGCGCCGCCTGAATCGCCCGATTCAACACCTCCGCCGCGCGCGGCCATTGCTGCAGCTTCTCCAGCGATTCCGCCATCCGCCGCAGCGTCCATGCCGACCGCGCATCGCGCGCCACTGCCTGCTCGTACGCCGCCACCGCCTTCGCCGCGTTCCCCTGGTTCCTCCACGCCTCGCCCAGCGCGAAATAGAATTCCGCGCTCCGCGGCTTCTGTTTCTCAATCTCCGCCGTCAGCCGCTCGATGCCCTGGGCCAGGTTGCTGGCGTGTTCTACCTGCGCCACCGCCAGGTACAGCGCGTTCTCGCCCGTCGCCGGCAGCGGCTTCGGATAATACGGAACCACTTCGCCGTGATACGCCGACGCCTCGCTTTCGTGGACCTCGGGAAGCTCCGCCAGCAAATCTCTCGCCGGCTTCCGCCGCTGAATTCGATGATCGGTAATCACCGCGCGCACCACATCGTCGGTCCGCCGTTTCGGCATGTGACAGCTCACGCAATCCGTCGCCGCCGTGTGCCGCGACGCCGCTACCAACTGGTCAAACGCCGCGCCGTGGCACTGGCGGCACACCGCCGCGTAGTGCCGCGTAGCCTCTTCCCCACGCGGAATGCGGTGCGGATCGTGACACGTCAGGCAGGTCAGAGCGCCCCGGCTCTGCAAATAGCATTGCGATTCCCGCAGGCGCACCACCGAGCTCACGATCTCGAATTTCGGCTCCGCCCCAGGCGCCGGCGCGCGGTCGAAAAACAGCAGGTAATCGGAAAGCGGCTGCCCCGCGCGATACGCAAAAGGTCCGCGGTCGAATCGCGCGATGGCTGCCGGCAGCCGCCGGCTGGTGGTTTGCAGGTGGCACTGCATGCACACCTCCATCTGACGATCTCCGCTCAGCCGCGCCGGATTGACGATTGCCGCGCGGATGTCTTCCTTCCGCGCGCCCGCCGTCCCCGCGGCCTGCACATGCCGGCTGCCCGGCCCGTGGCAGCGCTGGCAATCGATGCCTTCCGGCAGCGGATCCGCATACGCCGGCACGCTGTTCGGCCGCTCGTGTCCCGCCGGAATGCGCGGGTACGCATTGTGGCAGAACATGCATTCGTAAGCGATCTTGCGCGGCGCAATGAAGTGGTCGGTATCGTAGCCCGGGTTCATCCCCCAACTGCCGCCCTGTTCCGGATACCACGCCAGCGGCAACTCCACCAGCACCCCGCCGGCGCCGCGATGCAAGTAGGTCCGCACATGGTTGCCCGAGCCCATCACGTAATCGATCTGCCATTCCTGCCGATACTCCGGCTGCCCGTCGCTTCCCAGTTGCCACCGCTGCTGGAAATACTGTCCACCGCGCCGCACCATGGCGTAGTAGGCGCCGGTGGGAGCGTGGTAAGACGGATTCCCCTTGCCGTAATCTTCAATCGTATTAGCGGCGTTCGGCCGGTAGAACGAGCGTCCCATCCCCGTCTGCCGGTACGTCTCAAAGATCGCCGCGTGGCATCCCCGGCAAAGCTTGGCGTCGACGAACTCCTCCTTCGTCTGCGCCGAAGCCGCCGTCACCACCACCACTGCCACCCAGATCCACCGCATCATCGGTATCCCGGTATTCTCTCAAAAAAGTCCCTTGCCTTATCGGTGTTCATCGGTGGCCAATAGTTGCTTCCCCCTCCGCTATACTCGAAATCATGAGCACACGCCCCACAACGACGCTCCTCCTGGCCGCACTGGCCGGTTTCAGCGGGCTGCTCTTCGCCGACGACCCGGCCACGCAGAAAATCCAGGTCACCCACACAGAAACCGTGCCTTTCCCCTCCGCCGGCCGCCTCCGCTTGAAAAACTCCATCGGAGAGTTGACCATCCAGGGATGGGACCGCCCCGATGTCGAAATCACCACCATCAAATCGACTGCCCTAGCCATCGCCCCGGCTAAACGCGACAAGGCAACCCGCGAACTGGACAAGGTGCGCATCGCCGCCGCGACCCAGGGCGAGGACCTCGTCATCGCCACTGAGTTTCCCCGCCACCGCGGCTGGCTTCCCACCTGGCGCCGCCATCCCAATACCGATTTCGATCTGGAGTACCGCATCATGGTCCCGCGCAACGCCCGCATCGACGTCGATCACGTTCGCGGCGAAGTGCACGTCGACAATCTCACGTCCGATGTTCGCGTCACCGACGGCAACGGAACCATCACCCTGCAGGTCCCCGCCGATGGCCAGTACGATGTCGATGCCAGGAGCAAGCTCGGCGCCGTGGACTCCGACCTTCCCGGACACGAGAACCGCGCCCACTGGTTCGGCCATGGATTCGTCCAGGCAACCCCCGCCGCGCACAAGTTGTATCTCCGAGTGGGCTTCGGCGACATCGTCATATTGAAAATGCAGAAGCCCGTTCCCCTGCAGTAATCAGTCCTTGGGACTTTCGCCGCGCAGCGCCGCCAGCATCCGCGGGTCGTGCCGCGCCGCTTCCGTGTCCGCATCTTCCGGCGTCGCGCCGGCGCGCACCAGCAGCGCCACCACTTCATAATAGGATCCGCCCCCCGACACCCCCGCGCCGGCGTGTCTCCACTCGTGCAGCGCCCACGCCAGCGGCGTTCCGTCGAAGGTCTCGTCTTTCCACTCGAGCGGCGATCCTCGTGCAATCAGCAGCCGCACCGTGTCCGCATGCCCGCCGAACGCCGCCCAATGCAGGCCGGTCTGTCCGTAATGCCGCAGCTTGACGTCCACCGTCATGCCTCGTTGCAGCAGAAACTCCACCACGTCCGTTCGCCCGAATTCGCAGGCCCACGCGAATCCGTCTTCCATCTGCTTCCGCGTCGCCGGCGGTTTCAGGCTGCCATCGTCGCTGAAACAGCTCCTGACCAGGTCGAGCCGCCCCACTCCGGCCGCTCCTTCCAGGTCCAGCCGCGCGCCGCGACTCGCCAGAAACACCGCCGCCAGCCCCCGTCCATTGCCCAGACAGTTGTTCACCGCGCTCGGCGCATCCGGCCCGTCGATCGCCGCGCGATGCCCGATCAGCAACTCCATCAGCGCCGTCTGCACGCCGGCAGTCTCCGGATGGCAGCTCGTCGCCGTCAGCCCCAGCGCCGTCGACCGCCCGCCGTACGCATCGGACTCCGCGTTCACGTCCGCCCCGGCCCCCAGCAGCAGCCTGGCGATCTCCACAATGTTCGGCGGCGTTTTCTGCCGGAAGTCCTCCACGCCGTTCGCTGACACGTAATGCAGCAGCGTCGAACGGTGCTCCCGCGTCGAGCGCGCCCGCGCCAGCTCCGGATTCTCGCGCAGCAGCCGTTCCAACCCCGCCGCATCGCCCGCCACGATGGCGTCCACCGCCGCTTCAAATTGCGAGACCGGCGACCGCGCGCGCTTGAGCGCCTCCACGTGCGCGGCAAACTTCGGCCAGCTCGCGAAGCCGTGCGCGCGCGCCAGAAAGAATTGCGCATCGGCCAGCAGACACCGCCCGGCGCGGGGGTGGGTCTCTTGAAATTTCCGCCAGCGCGCGGCCCAGTCGCCTATGGACGCGGCCTCGCCGGACTTGCAGGCGGCCTGCAGATCCTTCGCGATCTTCTTATATTGTTCCAGGTTGGGGCGCGGCGGAAGAGGAACGGCGTCAGACATACGAATCTCCTTTCACGGTACGCCTGGAGTCCGCTCCAGTCAGGCTGAAAGAAGTTTCGTAACACTCACGGTACTGCTGAAGGTGGGCACGGCCCTTTCCGCGGACTGGATGCGCCCTTTCGCGCTTTCGTCACAATATCCCGCCCGCCCCGCCAAAGTCAACCGCTTGACTCCCCCATTTCCCATCCGCTACATTCGATGCTGACGCACATCAGGGTGCCGCCAGCTCGCGGAAAGGGCCAAGCCCGCCTGAACCAGTAACCCGTTTCCCGGACGTACGACTGTCCTTTCAGCCTGACCCTGCGAGCCTCGGGCGCAAGCGGGCCAAAAGCCCATGAAAGGAGGTCGTCATGACCCCGTCGCTACCCCCCAACCCGTCGCTCGAGAACCTCAAGAAGCAGGCCAAAAGCCTGCGCAAAGCCTGGCGCGCCGCCGACCCGCAAGCCCTCGCGCGCATTCGCGCCGCTCACCCGCAATACCGCGCGCTCACCGCCGAACAACTCGGCGCCATCCAGCCGCGCCTCACCGATTGCCAACTGGTGCTGGCGCGCGAATCCGGCTTCGACGCCTGGCCGCAACTGAAAACCGCCGTCGCCGCCGCCAACCGCGAACTGCCCGGCCAGTTCGTAGAGATCGCCTGTCTCTGCCACGACGATCCGCATTACGACCATCGCTCGTTCCACGCCCGCGCCCATGCGCTGCTCCGTGAGAGGCCGTGGCTGTCTAAGGCCACCATCTTCTGCGCCGCAACCGCCGGCGATATCGACGCCCTCCGCGGTTTCCTCGACGCGCAGCCGGACCTCGTCAACCATCCCGGCCCGTACGGTTGGACGCCGCTGTTCTGCGCCTGCTATGCGCGTGTCCAGCCCGTCGATCCGGCCCACTCCACTCTCGCCGCCGCCCGTCTGCTGCTCGATCGCGGCGCCGATCCCAACTCCTTCACCCTCAAAGGCAACGCCGACGAGCGTCTGAACCAGACCCCGCGCCGCTTCAACGCCCTGTCCGGCGTGTTCGGAGGCGGATCCACCGGCCTGGCCAATCAGCCGCCGCATCCGCACTGGCGCGAACTGGCCGAGCTGCTGCTCGCGCACGGAGCCAATCCCGCCGACGAACAGGCGCTGTCCCTCAATCAGGATGCCTGCCTCGAAATCCTGCTCCGCCACGGATTGCAACCCGATGCCGTGGACCGCGGCGGCGTCACGCTGCTGGGGCGCGCCCTGTTTCGCGCCGTTCGCCAGGGCCGCGCCGATCAGGTCCGCTTGCTGCTGGCGCATCGTGCGCGGACCGGCGAGAGGATCGAGGGCAAGCTTCCCTGGGAACTCGCCATGGAGCGCGGCCATCTCGAAATCGCGCGCTGGCTCGAAGAAGCCGGCGCGCCGGTCGCGGAGCTCCACCCGGACGCACGCTTCCTGTCGCTCTGCATGTCGGGCGACGAGCCCGGCGCCCGCGCCCTGCTGCAGAGCGATCCCGCCATCCGCGCGCGCGCCCCCCGCGACATGGTGAACCGCGCCGTCGGCACGAAACGCGCCGAGGCCGTCCGCCTGGTGCTGGCTCTCGGCTTCGATCCCAATTATCAGGAGGACAATCCGGCCATCGCCAATACCGGCGTGATGGCCGAACACCCCGAGATCCTGCGCATTCTCCTCGAGGGCGGAGCCTCTCTGAAACTGCGCGATCCCTGGTACGACAGCACCGGAGTCGGCTGGGCGGACTTTTTCGATCGCCCCGCACTGCGCGACCGCCTGCTCGACGAACCGGGAATCTGCCTGTTCGACGCGCTCGATCATGATCGCCTGGACCGCGTTCCCGGCATCCTGGCGCGCGATCCCGCCGCCCGGGAGCGCCCCTT
>Ga0181529_10005993_pt1 | contig 12514 bp, 8 predicted proteins | sample PEATcosm2014_Bin_36_FD_119763 | JGI IMG/M metagenome (GOLD analysis project Ga0181529, IMG submission 119763) | Peatland microbial communities from MTU Mesocosm Facility, Houghton, MI, USA - PEATcosm2014_Bin10_30_metaG | ecosystem: Environmental > Terrestrial > Soil > Wetlands > Peat | place... | reverse complement strand
GCGGCGCGAACAGGTTGTACAGCATCAGTTTGCCTCCGCCGCGCGGGCGTCGAAGGCCTGCACCACGAGTTTCATCCGGCTGCCCAGGCTGCCCTTGACCAGCACGCCGTCGCCCGGGCGCAGCGCCGCGGCGGCGAGCGGCGCCAGCGCGGCCGCGTCCTCGGCGTGCCCGCCGCGCAGGGCGGGCGGCACCGCCGCGTGCAACCGCGCCATCAACGGGCCGCAGGTGAACAGCAGATCGGCTGAGCGGGCGACCTCGGCAGCCAGCGCCGCGTGCTCCGCCGGGCCGTCCTCGCCGAGTTCCAGCATATCGCCCAGCACGGCGATGCGCCGCGACACCGGTTGCAGGGCCAGCACCGAGAGCGCCGCGCGCATCGACGCACCCGAGGCGTTGTAGCTTTCGTCCAGCAGCAGCACCTCGCCGCCCGGCACCCGCACGCGCCGGCGCGCGCCACGGCCGGCGACCGGCGCGAAGGCGGCCAGCGCCGCGGCACCGCGCGCGGGGTCGGCCCCCAGCGCGGCGGCGGCCAGCAGCGCCGCGGTCGCGTTCATCGCCATGTGCTGTCCCGGCGCGGCCAGCCGGAATTGGTACTCGCGGCCGTCCATTGCCACCGTGACGTCGGTGCCTTCGGCGTCGGCGATCGCCTTCAACAGCCGCCCGTCGGCGGTAGCGGCGGTACCGAAGGTCATGATCCGCGCGGCGCCTGCCTGGGCCCGCAGCCGGTCCAGCAGCGGCGATTCGCCGGGCAACAGCAGCACCGCGCCGGGCAGCAGTCCGGCGCAAATCGACGCCTTCTCGTCGGCGATCGCCTCGATGCTGCCGAGCAGGCCGACGTGCGTCTTTTCGACCGCGGTCACCAGCGCGACATGCGGCCGCGCCAGGCGCGCCAGCGGGGCGATCTCGCCGGCGTGGTTCATGCCGATCTCGACGATGCACCAGGCCGCGCCGGCGGGCAGCCGGGCCAGCGTCAGCGGCACCCCCCAGTGATTGTTGTAGGACGCCTCGGAGGCGTGCGTCGGACCCTGTTCCGCGAGGATGGTGCGCAGCATTTCCTTGGTCGTGGTCTTGCCGACCGAGCCGGTCACCGCCATCAGCCTGCCGCCGAAGCGGGCCCGGGCAAAGCCGCCCAGCCGGCACAGCGCCGCCAGCGTGTCGTCCACCACCAGCAGCCTGTCCGCCCCTGCGGGGCTGCGCGTCACCATCGCCCCGGCCGCGCCGCGTGCCAGCGCGTCGGCCACGAAGGCGTGTCCGTCCCGGGACTCTCCTTGCAGCGCCACGAACAGATCGCCCGGAACCAGCGTCCGCGTGTCGATCGACACGCCCGAGGCGGCGAACAGGGTTGCCATCACCCCGCCGGTCGCCTCGACCAGGTCCCCAGGTTCCCAGAGCATCACGCCACCCCCTCCCCTGGTGGGAAGGGATTGGGGGGAGGGGTCGCACCTCCCACCAGCCGCCGCACTGTCTCGACGTCGTCGAACGGCAGCGTCACCCCGCCGATGGTTTGTCCCTGTTCATGTCCCTTGCCGGCCACCGCCAGCACGTCGCCCGGCCCGAGATCGGCAAGCGCCGAGGCAATCGCCGCCTCGCGCCCGCCGCCATCGCGCCCACCCGGGCAGCCCGCCAGCACGGCGGCGCGGATGGCGGCCGGGTCCTCGCTGCGCGGGTTGTCGTCGGTCACCACCACCACGTCGGCCAGTCGCGAGCAGGCCGCGCCCATCAGCGGGCGCTTGCCCGGGTCGCGGTCGCCGCCGGCGCCGAACACCACGTGCAGGCGGCCGGATGTGTGCGGCCGCAACGCCGTCAGCAGCCGTTCCAGCGCATCCGGCGTGTGGGCGAAATCGACATAGACAGCGGACCCGTTGGCCAGCCGCGCCGCCAGTTCCATCCGCCCGCGCACGCCCGCCAGCCGGTCGAAACAGGCAAACCCATCGGCAACCCCGGTCAGTTCGGCCAGGGCGGCCGCCAGCAGGGCATTGTCGGCCTGGAATCGCCCGGGCAGCGGCAGGAACAGGCTGCGACGGGTGCCGCCGGCCTCGATTTCCAGGTCCTGCCCGTCCGGCCGCGGAGTCGCCCGCAACAGCCGGACCATCGTGCCGCCTTCCCCGACCGTGCGCAGGTCGAGTCGCCGGCGCGCCGCGATGGTGCGCAGCGCGGCCATGCTGGCGGCGTCCAGCGCGGTGCTGGCCAGTGCCGGTGCGCCGGCCGGCAGCAGCGTGTCGAACAGCCGCAGTTTCGCGGCGCGGTAGCGCTCCATCGTCACGTGGTAGTCCAGGTGGTCCCGCGTCAGGTTGGTGAACGCCGCCGCGGTCAGCCGCACGCCATCCAGCCGGAACTGGTCCAGCCCGTGCGACGACGCCTCCATGGCGGCGTGCTGAACCCCGGCGCGGGCGAGTTGGGCGAAGGTCGTCGCCAGTGCCTCCGGGTCGGGCGTGGTCAGGCCGGGGCCGGGAGCAAAACCGGGCGCATGCAGCCCCAGCGTGCCCAGGCCAGCCGCCGGATAGCCGGCCAGCGTCCAGATCTGGCGCAGGAACTCCACCGTGCTGGTCTTGCCGTTGGTGCCGGTCACCGCCACCACGGTGGCGGGCTGCGCGCCGGCCAGCGCGGCGGCGATCTGCGCCAGTCTCCGCCGCGGCTCGCCGTCGTGGATGAGCGGCCGCGCCGGCACGCCGGGCGGCCACACCGTGCCCTCGGGGGCCAGCACGGCGGCGGCGCCGCGCGCCACCGCATCGGCAATGAAATGCCGCCCGTCCGCCCGTGTTCCGGGCAAGGCAGCGAACAGGAATCCGGGTTGCATGCGACGGCTGTCGGCGCTCACGCCGACGAAGTCCACCCCGGCGACGGCATACCAGCCCGTGGCGCCGCCTTCGGCGTCCACCGCGCGAATGTCGGGAATCGCCTGCATGAGGTCAGCGCCCAGCAACGGGGGCACCGGATGCGAGGGCAGTGGGGGTCACAAAGCTGGCCTCGTGCCGCAGGTCGCGCGGGGAGGTCGGCAACGGCCGGGCCGCCGGTTGCGAGGCGGCCGGCACGGCGGGGTGCGGCGCCGCGGCCAGCGGCGGCGCGGCCTTGGCCTGCGCCGTCACCGGCGGCTTGGCGCCGGGGGGCCGGCCAGGCTCCAAGGGCTGCGCGAGTTGGGCGGTGATCGTGGCGACGTTCTCGGTCTCGGGCAGCAGGCCGAGCATCGGCCCGATCCGCGCGATCACCCTTCCCGCCGCCGGCGCGCTCACCCAGCCGGCCGTCACATAGCCGTAGGTCGCCTTGGTGGCGTGCGGCTCGTCGAGCATCATGTAGACCGCGTAATGCGGCGCGTTCATCGGAAACACGCCGATGAAGGCGGAGACGTTGGCGTGCTTCTCGTAGCCCTTGTGGGCGACCTTCTCCGCCGTGCCGGTCTTGCCGCCGACGAAGTATCCGGGCACCTCGGCGGACTTGCCGAAGCCGTCGGTCACCACCAGGCGCATCAGCCGGCGCATGATGTCCGAGGTGGCCTGCTGCATCACCCTGGTGCCTTCGCGCGGTTTGCCGGGGTCCACCGCCAGCACGGTCGGGCGCATCCAGTTGCCGCCATTGGCCACCGCCGCGGTGCCGGTCACCACATGCAGCGGCGACACCGCGATGCCGTGGCCGAAGCCGATGGTGAGGGTGGCGATTTCCTTCCAGTTGATCGCCGCCGGCGCCAGTGGCGTACCGGCCTCGGGCAGCTCGACGGGCAGCCGCTTCAGCATGCCCATCTTCTCCATCCAGGCCCGCTGCATCGCCGGTCCGGACGCCTCGGCCATCTTCGCGGCCCCGATGTTGGACGAGTAGGCGAGGATCTCGGGCAAATAAAGCCAGCGGTGCTTGCCCTGGAAATCGTTGATGGTGAAACGGCCGATCCGGATCGGATTGGTGGCGTCGAAGCCGTCCCAGAGGTGGACCACGCCGTTGTCGAGCGCCATCGACGCGGTCTGCAGCTTGAACGTGCTGCCCGGCTCGTACATGCCGGTGACGCAGCGGTTGAAGCGGTCGTCCGGCGCGGTCTGGCCGAACTGGTTGGCGTCGTAGTCGGGCAGGCTGGTCAGCGCCAACACCTCGCCGGTGCGCACGTCCATGACGATGCCGCAGGCGCCGATGGCGCTGAACTCCTCCATCGCCTTCGACAACTCGTCGCGCACCACCGCCTGCACGCGCACGTCGACCGACAGCCGCAGCGGTCCGGCATCCTCGCGCAGGCGCTGGTCGAAGAAGCGTTCCACGCCGGCGACGCCCTGGCCGTCCACGTCGACGCCGCCGAGCACCTGGGCGGCGGTCCGGCCGAGCGGGTAGCGGCGGCGTTCGGTCGATTCGAAATAGATGCCCGGAATGCCCAGCGCGTTGATCTTCAGTTGTTCGCGCGGGGTGATCTGGCGGGCCAGATAGACGAACTGCTTGTCGGCGGCCAACCGCTGCGCCGCCACCGCCGCGTCCAGTTCCGGCAGCACCGACTTGAGCTTTTGGGCCGCGTCGGCCGGATCGATCATTTCGCGCGGGTTGGCATAGACGGAAGCGGTCGGCAGCGAGATCGCCAGGATTTCGCCGTTGCGGTCGGTGATCATGGCGCGTTTCGCGCGCAGCAGCGGCTCGGCGGGGGCACTTTGGCCATCCGGCGGCGGTTCGGGCGGGTACACCCTGGCCAGCGGCAAATTCGGCAGCTTGGGATCGATGATGGTGGCGTCCACCAACTTCAGGGCCAATGCGGCGAACAGCACGGCGAAGCCGGCCGCCGCCATCACCAGCCGCGCCCGCGTGCGTGCCAGCGTGGCGCGGCGCTGCAGGTCCGGCGCGGTGACCCGCACCGTCTCCATGCGCGGCACCGAGGCTTCGCGCGGCGCGCCGAAGCGGCGGGCCGGGCTGGACGGGGAGGGGGCGTCCGAGGTGCCGCTCATTGGTCCCTCGCCGCGGGCTGCCAGACGGTCGCCGCGCTGGCCGGGGTGACCGTCGGCGGCGTCATCGAGCGCGCCATGCCGAGCGCGGAGGCCACCGCCGGCATGGCGGGATCGATCGGCCCGCCGCGGGCGATGCGCGCCACCGCCTCGGTGGTGCCGCCGCTGGGCGGCGCGGGGTGGGCGGCCGGCGCGCTCACGGCCGCTGGGCGGGGCGTCGCCGGACGCGCCGGCACTGCCGGCTGCGGCTGCGGCGAGGCGGACGACAACTGCTCCGTCAGCGACACCGGCGTCGGCGCCGGGCGCTGGGCGGGCTGGGTGGCCTGTGCCGGGGCGGGCCGCGGCGTGGCCGCGGGCTCTCGACCGGGGGGTTGGGCCGGCCGGGCAACGGACGCGACGAGCGGCCGGGTCGCCTCGGGTTTTGCCTCGGGTTTTGCATCCGGCGTGACCGACACCGCAGGCGGAGCCGTGGGCTCGGGCAGTTTCGCGCCCGGCGCCTCCGGCTCCAGCGGCGGCGCATCCACCACCGGCGCGCCCACCGACGGCAGGCGCTTCTCGAATTCGGCCCAGTTGGTGAACTGAGTCGGCGCGGTGGTTTTCAGCGACGCCAGGTGCTGGCTGGCCAGCTCCGACAGCCGCGACGGGTCGTTCAGCAGCGCGTATTCGGCCTGCAGCACGCCGGCACGCGCGCGCGCCACGTCGGTCAGCTTCATCGTGTGGGCGATCTCACGGTCCAGCATCTGCGACTGGTGCTTGGTCTGGTAGAGATACAGGCCGGACCCGCCGGCCAGCAGCATGCAGACGCAGGTGAACGGGCGGATCATCGGCCGGACCCTCCGGGGACGACCGCGACCCGCTCGATGGCGCGCAGACGCGCACTGCGGGCGCGCGGATTGGCCTGGGTCTCGCTGTCCTGCGGGCGCAGCGCGCGCGGGGTCAGCAGGCGGAATGCCGGCACGCCGCGCGGTGCCAGGCCGCGCGGATCGTGGCGCGACGGCGAGGGCGCGCGACCCGAGGCCGTGGTCATGAACTGCTTCACCAGCCGGTCTTCCAGCGAGTGGAACGCCACCACCACCAGGCGTCCGCCTTCGCCCAGCAACGCCGCCGCCGCGCGCAGCGCCCGCTCGATCTCGCCCAACTCGTCGTTGACGCGCAGCCGCAGCGCCTGGAAGCTGCGCGTCGCCGGATCGAGGCCGGACCGCTCGGGCGGCACCACCGAGCGGATCAGCGCGGCCAACCGGGCGGTGGTGACGATCGGGGCGGTGGCACGGGCGGCGACGATGGCCTTGGCGATGCGGCGCGACAGCCGCTCCTCGCCGAGGCGGTACAGCGTATCGGCCAGTTCCTGCTCGGGCAGTCCGTTCACCAGGTCGGCGGCGGTCGGACCCTCGCATTCCATCCGCATGTCGAGCGGCCCATCGAAGCGGAATGAAAAGCCGCGGGAAGGGTCGTCGATCTGATGGGACGAAACGCCCAGGTCCAGCACCACGCCGTCGAGGGTGGCAACGCCGCGCTCCCGCAGCAGGGAAACCATGTCGCCGAACCGGCCCTGCATCAGGTGCAGCCGGCCCGGGTAGCGGGCGGCCAGGGCGGCACCGCGCTCGATCGCCTGCGGATCGCGGTCGATCGCCCACAGCGTGCACGCGGCGCGGCCGAGGATGGCACCGGCATAACCGCCGCCGCCGAAGGTTCCGTCCAGGTACTGGCCACCGTCGCGCGGGGCGAGCGCGTCCAACGCTTCGCGCAGCATCACCGGGACATGCCCGCTCATGCCGCCCTCCCGGGCAGCGTCAGCTTGCGCGCCTGCACCCGCGCGCGGACCTCGGCGAGGTGGCGCTCGCCGGCCTCCGGTTCCCAGATCTCGAAGGTCCGGCCGAGCCCGATGAAGGTCACGCCCGCGACCAACCCGGCGTGCTGCTTGAGGAGTTCGGGCAGGACGATCCGCCCCTCCTTGTCGCTTTCCAGCGGGAAGGCGTAGGCGAACAGCATGGCGGCCAGGTCGTCCTGTTCCTCGCTGAAGGTGTCGAGCGTTTCCAGCGGGGCGGAAAGCGCCTCGAACATGGCGGGCGGCCAGGCTTCGATGCAGGGACGTTTGTGCGAGGGGCGCAGCACCAGCTTCGCGATTCCATCGCCGCTCTTCAGCAGGTTCCGGAAGGGCGCGGGAATCGAAACGCGGCCCTTGGCGTCCAGCCGGTTCTGATGGGTGCCCACGAACTGGGTCATCCGGCCGTTCCGCCCTTCCCGCGTAGGTCTACCTGCCCAAATGAAGCGACACTGATGCGTTCCCAGGGCCGTACCTCGGCGCGCCCTTGGGAAACCATGGGATATCACGGGCTCATGTGGGCGTCAAAGGTATTTACTGGGCCGAACCGAAGTCGCTGTGGATATTGCGGTGGCCGTTCAAGGCATTAGCGGGTGGGGGGCGTCTGGGCTGCCGGTGGTGGTCTCCTTTCGCGCTTTGTTCTGGCCGGGGTGTGGCCAATTGGTGACGAAGGCAAGGCGCCAGACGGTCTGTAAGCCGGGTTCTGTCCAGTCTTGCGACTGGGACGGCCATTCCTCTGGGACGCGCCTCGCGGCGCGCCTCACGCGACCAACCCGGGCGGCGGGGCGGGAATGCCCTTGCGGCACGGCCTTTCGGCCGCCCGCCGGTCGCCCCTATTCGGTCTTGCTCCCGGTGGGGTTTGCCGTGCCGCCCCCGTTACCGGGGGTGCGGGGCGCTCTTACCGCTCCGTTTCACCCTTGCCCGCGGGGAGTTGCCTCCTGGCGCGGGCGGTCTGTTTTCTGTGGCACTTTCCCTGGGGTCGCCCCCGCCGGCAGTTAGCCGGCACCGTATTCCCGTGGAGCCCGGACTTTCCTCCACCGGGGTTTCCCCCGGCAGCGGCCGTCCGACCGTCTGGCCGGATTCAGATGCGCGCGCCGCGGTGCCGCGTCAACGCCCGTCGCACAGGCGGGCGACCGCCAGCAGCCGGGCGAGCGTGCCGGCATCGGCCTGGCCGGTCACCGCCTCGCCTCGCCAGTGCCGCTGGAAAGCGCGCAGCACGGTGGCGAGCGCCGGGTCGAGCGGCCCCTCCGGTGCCACCTCGTAGCCGATTTTCGCCAGTGCCGCCCGCACGTCGCCGAGCGCCGCCGCGTCGCGCACCGCGCCGCCGGTGCCGAGGTCGGGCACCCCCTCGGGCCACAGGCCGACGCCGTTGCGGGCCAGCCCCTCCCAGTCGAATTTTTCGCCCGGGTCTTCCTTGCGGTCGGGAGCGACGTCGCTGTGGGCGACAAAATTGCGTGCCGGCACCGGGTGGCGCGACATTATTTCCAGGCACAGGTCGCACACCGAAACGAGCTGGAACACCGGAAAATCGCGGTAGCCGAATTCGTGGCCGGGATTGACGATCTCGATGCCGATCGAGCGCCCGTTCAGCGCCCGCTGGCCGCGCCAGTACGACACCCCGGCGTGGAACGCCCGCCGCGCCTCCGGCACCAGCCGCAGCACGCTGCCGTCCTCGTCCACCACGTAGTGCGAGGACACTTTCGCCGCCGGATCGCGCAGCCGGTCGATCGCCTCGCGCGCGGTCCTCATGCCGGTGTAATGCAATATAACCATATCGATTGGGCAACCGTCCGGCCGGTCGTCCTGGTTCGGGCTCGGCATCTCCTTGATCGGCAGGGTCACAGGCCGCGCTCCCGTTTGATGCGGTCCCAGGCGGCATTGATGCGGGCCACCTTGTCGCTGGCGGCGGCGATGAACTCGGGCGGCACGCCGCGGCCGGCCAGGCCGTCCGGATGGTTCTCGCGCATCAGTTGCCGCCAGGTGGCGCGCACCTGCTCGTCGCCGGCGCTGCGTTCCAGCCCAAGAATCGCATAGGGGTCCTCCTCGGTCTGGCCGACCGGGCCGCGGGCGCGGCTGCCGCTGGCGCGCTCCCACGACGAATTGTCGAGGCCGAATGCCGCATGCACGCCGCGCAGGAAGGTCTGTTCGCTGACGGTGAGCGGCTTGTCGGCCCGCGCGATCAGGAACAGCGCCGCCAGCACCTCCTCCAGCATGCCGCGATTGTCGGCGAAACTCTCCCCCATCTGACGCGCGTATGCTTCATAACCATCGACGCTGGCGCGGGCCTGGTCGAACAGGCGCCCGACGTGGGCAGCCGCTTCGGGGGGGATGCGAAAGCTGCGCTTGAAGGCGTCGATCTCGGCGCGGTTCACCGGCCCGTCGCATTTCGCCAGTTTCGCCGACAGCACCACCGAGGCGACGGCGAAATACTGCTCGCGCTGACCGAGCTGCGCGGCCAGTCGCGCCGCGCTGAACTGGCTCGCGCCGGGCAGGCCGAATCGCATCTGGGCAAAGCCGCCGTTCTCCGCGGCATGGCCGAGCGCCGCCCCGACCACCGCCCCCAACGGGCCGCCCATGGCGAAACCGGCCATCGCACCGATGATCTTGCCCCACACGGGCCCTTGCACCCTCCGCAAAACGCAATGCCTCTATCATGCGGGTATTACCGGGAGCAAAAGACGGTTGCCCATCCGGGCCGACCCGGCCATCCTCCGGGCAATAAGGCATTGACGGAAAAGATGATGACAGCCTGGCAGTTCTGGATCGACCGTGGTGGCACCTTCACCGACATCGTTGCCCGCGACCCGCAGGGGCATCTTTCCACCCACAAGCTGCTGTCGGAGAATCCCGGCCGTTACCGCGATGCGGCATTGGCCGGCATCCGCACCGTGCTCGGCCTTTCCTTCGACGCGCCGATCCCGTCCGGGCTCATCGAGGCGGTGAAGATGGGCACGACGGTCGCCACCAACGCTCTGTTGGAGCGCAAGGGCGAACGTACCCTGCTGGTGGTCAACCGCGGCTTCGCCGATGCGCTGCGCATCGGCAACCAGGCGCGGCCGCGCCTGTTCGACCTCGCCCTCACCTTGCCCTCTCTGCTCTATGAGGAAGTGGTGGAGATCGGCGGGCGCGTCGACGTGAACGGCACCGAACTGGAGCCGCTCGATGAGGATGCCGCCCGCGCAGCCTTCGCCGCCACCCGGGCGAGGGGCATCGACGCGGTCGCGATCGTGCTGATGCACGCCTGGAAATTCCCCGACCATGAACGCCGCCTGGCCACCCTGGCGCGCGCGGCGGGGTTCTCGCAGGTCTCGGCCAGCTATGCCGTCAGCCCCCTGCTGCGCCTGGTGCCGCGCGGCGACACCACGGTGGTGGACGCCTATCTCTCGCCGATCCTGCGCCGCTACGTCGATCAGGTGGCTTCCGAGCTTCAGGGCGTGCGGCTCTATTTCATGCAGAGCAACGGCGGGCTGGCCGAGGCGCAACGCTTCCAGGGCAAGGACGCCATCCTGTCCGGCCCGGCCGGCGGCATCGTCGGCGCCGTCCGCACCGCCGCCATGGCGGGGCTCGACCGCATCATCGGCTTCGACATGGGCGGCACCTCGACCGATGTCGCGCTCTATGCCGGCAGCTTCGAACGCGCCTTTGAAACCGAGGTGGCCGGGGTGCGCATGCGCGCGCCGATGATGGCCATCAAGACGGTCGCCGCCGGCGGCGGTTCGATTCTCCACTTCGACGGCGCGCGCTTCCGGGTCGGGCCGGACAGCGCCGGCGCCAATCCCGGCCCGGCCTGCTACCGCCGCGGCGGGCCGCTGACGGTGACCGACGCCAATGTCTGTGTCGGCAAGATTCAGCCGGCGCATTTCCCCGCCATCTTCGGACCCGCCGGGAATGAGTCGCTGGACGCCGACATCGTCACGGCGAAATTCGCCGCCCTGGCCGACGAGATCGCCGCCGCCACCGGCGAACGGCGCGACCCTCGCGACGTGGCCGAAGGCTTCCTGCGCATCGCGGTCGCCAACATGGCGAACGCGATCAAGGCGGTCTCGGTGCAGAAGGGCCACGACGCCACCCGTTTCGCCCTGCAATGCTTCGGCGGCGCCGGCGGGCAGCACGCCTGCCTGGTGGCCGACGAACTCAGCATGAGCACCGTCTTCATCCATCCCTACGCCGGCGTGCTCTCGGCCTATGGCATGGGCCTGGCCGACCAGAGCGCGATGCGCGAGCAGGCGGTGGAGGTGCCGCTTTCCGCCGCCGCGCTGCCCGGGTTGGAAGCGCTGGCCGACCGGCTGGCGGGCAAGGCGGTGGAGGCCCTGCGCGAACAGGGCGCCGATCTGTCCCGGCTCGCCGTCGCCCGGCTTCTGCATGTGCGCTACGCCGGCACCGACGCGGCCCTGCCGGTCACGCTCGGCCCGGTCGACGCGGTGCGCGAGGAATTCACCGCGGCGCATCGTGCCCGTTTCGGCTTCGCCACCCCCAGCCGCGCGCTGATCGTCGAGGCGGTGGCCATCGAGGCGACCGCCGCCGGCGAGCAGGTCATCGAATCGCGCATCCCGGCGCGCGACAGCGGCGCCCCCGCCGTCATCGACACCGTGCGGATGTGGAGTGGCGGCGCCGAGCACACCACGCCGGTGTTCGAGCGCACCGCGCTGCTCGCCGGCGACGTCGTCGAAGGTCCGGCCCTGATCCGCGAGGCCAACGCCACGACCGTGGTCGAGCCGGGCTGGAGCGCCGAAGTGACCGAGCTGGACCACATGCTGCTGCGCCGGACCAAGGCGCGCGAGATCAGGGTGGCCCTGGGAACGCAACGGGCCGACCCGGTGCTGCTGGAGCTGTTCAACAACCTGTTCATGAACGTCGCCGAGCAGACCGGCGCCGTGCTGCAGAACACCTCGCAGAGCGTGAACATCAAGGAGCGCCTGGACTTTTCCTGCGCCATCTTCGACGCCGACGGCGGGCTGGTGGCGAACGCGCAGCACATCCCGGTGCATCTGGGCGCCATGGGCGAGAGCGTGCGCACGGTGATCGATCGCCGCGGCGCCACCCTGCGGCCGGGCGACGTGGTGGCCCTGAACAACCCCTACAACGGCGGCACCCACCTGCCCGACATCACCGTGATCACGCCGGTGTTCGAGGGTGAGAAGATTCTGTTCTTCGTCGGCAACCGGGGGCACCACGCCGATATCGGCGGCATTACCCCGGGCTCCACGCCGCCGATGTCGCATACGCTGGAAGAGGAAGGCGTCGTCATCGACGACTTCCTGTTGGTCGAGCAGGGGCACTTCCGCGAGGCCGAGCTTCGCCTGTTGCTTGGCTCGGCACGCTACCCGGCGCGCAGCCCCGATGTGAACGTCGCCGACATCAAGGCGCAGGTGGCGGCCAACGAAAAGGGCGTGCAGGAACTCCGCCGCGTCGTCGCGCAGTACGGCTGGGACGTGGTGCAGGCCTACATGCACCACGTCATGGACAACGCCGAGGAGAGCGTGCGGCGGGTGATCGAGCGCATCGGCGACGGTCACTTCGACTACACCATGGACAACGGCGCGAAGCTCAGCGTGCGGGTGTCGGTGGACCGCGTCGGGCGCACCGCGCTGGTGGACTTCACCGGCACCGGGCCGCAGAACGAAGGCAACTTCAACGCGCCCCCGGCGGTGACGCGGGCCGGTGTGTTGTACGTCTTCCGCTGCCTGGTCGGCGACGACATCCCGCTGAACGACGGCTGCCTGAAGCCGATCACCATCCGCATCCCGCCCGGCACCTTCCTCTCGCCGGTGCTGGGGGCGGCGGTGGTGG
>Ga0181529_10005992_pt1 | contig 12514 bp, 11 predicted proteins | sample PEATcosm2014_Bin_36_FD_119763 | JGI IMG/M metagenome (GOLD analysis project Ga0181529, IMG submission 119763) | Peatland microbial communities from MTU Mesocosm Facility, Houghton, MI, USA - PEATcosm2014_Bin10_30_metaG | ecosystem: Environmental > Terrestrial > Soil > Wetlands > Peat | place... | reverse complement strand
TGGCGGCCCGCCGGCCGCGCGCACGGCGGCGCCCGATAGCGGGATCCAGGTGGGCCATGAGCGCTGAGTTCGACCGTTATGCCGGCCACTACGAGGATCTGCTCCGCGATCCGATACGCGACAGGTTTGCGGCCAGCGCGGAGTTTTTTCATCTTCGAAAGTGGCTGTTGATCCAGGACTTTTTCCGGCGCCGCTCGATTCGCTCGAAGGATCTGAGCTGGTTGGATATCGGGTGCGGAAAAGGGGAACTGCTGCGCCTGGGGAAAGCGCATTTTCGAACGGCCATGGGGTGCGATCCGTCCGCCGAAATGCTGCGCCAATGCGGCGGCCTCTCCGTCAGCCACCAGCCGCAACCCGCCAGGTTGCCTTTCGACGGCCAGAGCTTCGATTTCATCACCGCCGCCTGTGTCTATCACCATTTGGGGCCGGCTGAGCGGCCGGCTTTGCCGTGTCCTGTGCCAGCGCCACCGCCGGCGCTCCCGCCATGGCGGCTAGAATCGCGGCCGTCGCCAGGGTTCTGAAGTTCGTCCGAAGAATGTACACCGATGCCTCCTACCCGTTTTCCGTTATGTCGTCGTCAAAAATGATTTGGTTCCGAATTCGCAACCGCGGCCACCCGCAAAGGCGGAATCACCCAACCACAGCGCCGTTGCCCGTGGCATCACCCAATTTGGACTCCGCAGACGTCCGCCAGGTTCCGAATCACAAATCATAGCAGATCAACGCTATGCTGGAAGATCCCTGTTCCAATGCGCTATTTCGATCTGGCGGTCATCCTCGCGTACCTGGCCGGCATTACGTGGTTCGGTGCGCGCTTCCGCAAAGGCCAGCAGAGCCTTCGCGACTATTTCCTGGGCGGACGAAACGCTCCGTGGTGGGCGATCAGCCTGTCCATTGTCTCGGCCGAGACCAGCACTCTCACCATCATCAGCACGCCCGCCCTGGCGTTCGGCGGAAACCTGGGCTTCCTGCAACTGGTGCTCGGTTACCTGGTGGCCCGCATCGTGATCTGCCTGGTCTTTCTGCCGCAATATTTCCGCGGCGAGATGTTCACGGCGTACGAACTGATGCGCCGCCGTTTCGGCGAACGTATCCGCAAGCTGACGGCCGGCGTCTTCCTGGTGACGCGCGCACTGGCGGAAGGCGTACGCGTGTTCGCCATCTCGCTGGTGATTTCCATCGTGCTGGGCACCGGCGAAATTCAGTCCATCGCGCTGATCGTGATCCTCACGCTGTTCTACACCTTCGAGGGAGGAATGACCGCGGTGATCTGGACCGACGTGGTGCAGATGACGCTCTACGTGGTAGGCGCCGGCCTCAGTTTCGCCGCGCTGCTGGGGCAGATTCCGGGCGGGTGGCCGCACTTGGCGGCGGTGGCCGGCGCCGCTCACAAGTTCACGCTCTTCGACTTCAGATTCTCTCTCGACATGGCCTTCTTCTCGCGCCCCTACACCTTTTGGGCGGGCCTGCTGGGCGGATGCTTCCTCACCACCGCCAGCCACGGCACCGACCAACTCATGGTGCAGCGCCTGCTGAGCGCGCGCGACCAGAGCCAGAGCCGCACCGCGCTGCTGGCCAGTTGGGGCGTGATTCTGATTCAGTTCACGCTGTTCCTCTTTATCGGCCTGGGCCTGTATGTCCTTTACGGCGACAGCCACTTCGCGCCGCCCGGCCGGTTGGACCGCCTGTATCCCGAGTTCATCTGGAATAGCCTGCCGCACGGGCTTTCGGGGCTGTTGATCGCCGCCATCCTGGCCGCCGCCATGGCCAACCTCAGCGCCGCACTGAATTCGCTTTCGTCCACCGTGGTGGTGGATTTCTTCCATGCGCGGGCCAAGGGGATCAGCGAGCGGAAATCGCTGAAACTGGCGCGGCTGGCGACCATTTTCTGGGGCGTGGTGCTGCTCGGGATCGCCATCGTCGCGCGGTACTCGAGGAAATCGGTTCTGGAGACGGGCCTGACCATCGGTTCGATTCCCTCGGGCGCGCTGCTGGGCGTGCTGACTCGCAAACCGCGCGAGTTTGCGGCGATGGCGGGCATGGCGGCGGGTCTGGCGGCAGTGGGCTTTGTCGCCCTGGGGACCGGCGTGGCCTGGACATGGTACGTGCTGATCGGCACGGTTGTAACGTTTTCGGTGGCGCTCGTAGTATCTTTATTCGAACGGCCGGCCACGACGCCGGACGGAAAGCTTACCCCGTAGAGCAGTACCTGAGCGGCAGACCACGCCCGGCGGGGAGCCTCCGGAGCGGCGGGTGTAGGCCGGGCATCGCGACCAGTCGCAACGCGGCGCGCAGGAGTGCGCACGCCACCGGCGCAACGACTTTAGAGCTGTAAGTGGAGACGGAGTCCGCATGGAACAGCCCGTGAGGAATGAACTGAAACGCGACCTGGGCCCATGGGCCGCGGCGTCGATTGTGGTGGGGACCGTAATCGGCAGCGGTATCTTTCTGGTGCCGCACGATATGGTGGCCCGCGTCGGATCGACGGGAATGGTGTTTTTCGTTTTCGTCTTCGGCGGGATGCTGTCGCTGGCCGGCGCGCTCAGCTATGCCGAACTGGCCGCGGCGCTACCCGAGGCGGGCGCCGAATATGCCTATCTTCGCGAGGCTTACGGCCCGATGTGGGGATTCTTGTATAGCTGGGCGCAAACCTGGGTGGGAAAAGGCGGTTCCATCGCGACTTTGGCCACGGGATTCTTTTATTATTTAGCGACCTTTTTTCCCGGTTTGGATGCGGTGTTCTATTCGGTTCCCCTGCCGCTCGGACCCGACGGCGGACCACTCGAATTTCGCTACGGCCAATTATTGGCCATGGCGCTTATCCTATCATTGGCGTGGCTGAACTATTACGGCGTCAAACTTGGCGGCGAAGTACAAGTTACAGTCACTGCCGTCAAACTGGGACTGATAGCCTTTGTGGTAGTCGCCGGATTGGGATTCGGACATGCGCACGCGCCCACTGTTGCAACCACCGCACCGGTAACCGTGGCCGGCTTCTTCGCCGCGTTGGTAGCGGCGCTGTGGGCCTATGACGGCTGGAACAACGTAGCCATGGTGGCCTCGGAAGTGCGCAACCCGCAGCGCAATTTACCGCGCGCGCTGATCGGCGGGACTGTCGCAGTAATTGCGATTTACTTACTGGTAAACATTGCGTACTTTCGGGTCCTAAGCGCAGCCGAAGTAGGAAACAGCCCGCGTGTAGCGGGTGAAATGATGCGCCGGGTTCTGGACGGGCCGGGCGCCGCGGTGGTGGCGATCGCCGCCATGATCAGTATCTTCGCGGCCCTCAACGGCTCCATTCTTACGGGATCGCGGGTGCCCTACGCAGCCGCGCGCGATGGTTATTTCTTCGGCCCGGTGGCGGGTGTTAATCCGAAATACCGCACTCCCGGCGTGGCCATTATGTTGCTGAGCGTTTGGTCCGCATTACTTGTCCTTACCGGCGGATTCCGCCAACTATTCACATACGTCATGTTTGCCAGTTGGATTATCTATGGAATGACTACCGCGGCAGTCATCGTCCTGCGCATCAAACGTCCCGATCTGCCGCGTCCGTACCGGACCATCGGCTATCCTTGGGTCCCCATCCTGTTCGTACTGGTGGCATTTCTTCTGGTACTTTCCACTCTTCACGACTCCCCACGTGAGTCACTTATGGGAATCGGCATGATCGTACTAGGACTTCCGTTCTATTTTTATTGGAAGAGCCGGTTGAATCGGCCCCGGTCGTAGGTCTTTGTACTATCGCGCACCGCAAGGTACCGCTAGGAAGCAATTAATGGCCGAGTTCGCCCAAATGGCTTGAAAATTCCGTTCAATTGGGAGGAAAATCAGAATGTATCCGGGAATTGGCAAAAAACGATTCCCGGTGATTTTGTTCGCGGATTTATCCGTGAACCCGGGGAGGCGTAAGAAAGTGGATGTTACCCAGATCCTCGCCGATTTGAAGGCGGAACGGGAGCAACTCGATAATGCCATTGTCACGCTGGAACGTTTGGCGCGTGGCCAAGGCAAGCGCCGCGGCAGGCCGCCGGCCTGGATGGCGGCGGACAAACCGGACGCTGCGCCCGTAGCCAAGCGGCGCGGCAGGCCGCCGGGCAGTAAGAACAAGACGCGCCCACGGGAGACCGGCGAACCCGACATCGACATAAAAGGCACCGCCGTAGCGTGAGGCCTTGCGGATGAACCGCGCGGCGCGGCCGCAGGTGGGACAGACCATCGCCTTTTGTGATCTGTCACGCCTTGGCAGCCGGAGCTCGGCAGACGACAAAAAACGATCGTCTGTCCCACCCGACGGCTACATCTGCTGCGGCGCCTCGCCCAGCTTCACTTTGATCTCCACGTTGTGACCGTTGCGGTAAACCGTCAACGCCAGAGCATCGCCGCTGCGTTTCCTGTTCATGGCGCGCCGTAGCGTATCGGCGGTATCCACAGGCTGGCCTTCCACCGCGACAATCAAGTCTCCGTCGATATTCAGCGGATAGGTGCCGCCCACCATCACCTGGCGGCGCGGCCCGCGCAGTCCGGCGTCTTCGGCAGGCGATCCGTTCTCGACCTCCTGGATCAACAGGCCGCCCTTCGCCGGCAAATTCAGCATCTCGGCGAGGTCCCCCGACACCCATACTTCGCGGACACCCAGCCAGGGCACGGACACGCGGCCGCGCGCCTGGAACTCGGTCAGCATCACCTTGGCGCGGTTGATGGGCATGGCGAAACCGATGCCCATGTTGCCCTGCCCATAGATCGCCGTGTTGATGCCGATCACGTTGCCATGGGAATCCAGCAGCGGCCCACCGCTGTTGCCCGGATTGATGGCCGCGTCGGTTTGAATCATCCCCTCGAGCTTTTCGTCTTCGGTCTGAATGTCGCGGCCCAGCGAGCTGACGATGCCGGTGGTCAGCGTACCATCGAAACCGAACGGGTTGCCGATGGCCTCCACTTTCTGGCCCACCACCAGCGCGTCGGAATCGCCCAGGCGCAGGGTGGGCAGTTTGCGGCCGGCCTCGATTTTGATCAGCGCCAGATCGTGGCTGGTATCCGTCCCCAGCACTTTGGCTTTGTAGACCTTCTGATCGGTCAGCTTGACGGTCAACTGCGCGGCGCCCTTCACCACGTGATAATTGGTGAGGATTTCGCCGTCTGCATTGATCAGGAATCCCGAGCCGGTGCCCTTCTCCGGATAGACCTGGAAAAACCAGTTCTGGCGGTACACCTGCGACGTAATATTGACGGTGGCCTCGCGTGCGCTCCGGTAGATGTCGATGTTGTTCTGTTCCTCGGCGGAGTATCCGGATGCGGCCGCCGCCGGTTCGGTCCAGACGCCCCGTGGATCGCCGCCAGGCAGCAGATGACCGACGTTGTAGCGTCCGATGATATAGACGGTGACCAATAGAGTGGCCAAAAGAAACAGCCGCAGTGCTCTCATGATGCGATTCTCCGTAATGTTTCGTAGACGGCCCGGGTTTGCCGCACGGTGTCTTCTTTTTCCCCGGATGTATCTATGACGAATTGCGCGTATTTTCGTTTCTCTTCAAGCGGCATCTGCCGGCTAAGGCGCGCGCGCACGTCCGCCTCGGTGGACCCTTCGCGCCGCATCGCCCGTTCCACCTGCTGCTCCTCCCTGCAGGTCACCAGGACGATGCGGTCGAAGCGTTTGTAATTGCCGGTCTCGATCAGAATCGCCGCCTCCATCACGACAATTCCATGGGGATCGCGCGCCGCGAATTCGGCGGCCAGCCTTTCCACGCGGCGCCAAACCGCGGGATGCACCAGCGCATTCAGACGCGCCAGCCGCTCGGGTGCGCCAAAAACACGCTGGGCGAGCAGGGCGCGGTCGATCTGCCCCTCGCCGTTCAGAATGTCGCGCCCGAATTCCCCAATCACAGCGTCATAGGCCTCTCCGGCGGGAGTCAGCACCGCATGTCCCAGATCGTCGGCATGGATGAGCGAACATCCCCACTCGGCCAGCCGTTCTCCCACGAAGCTCTTACCGCAAGCCAAGCCGCCGGTCAGCCCTATTTTTAGCATATGCCGGTCCGCGCGTTGACGGTATTGACCATAAGCATGGCGATGGTCAGCGGGCCCACTCCTCCCGGCACGGGACTGTACGCCGAAGCTTTCTCCACCACGTCGAACGGGTCCACGTCGCCCACCAGCACGCTGCCCTTGGCATCGAAGGCCGCCAGTTTTTCGGGCGAGTTGCGGAAGATGCGCGCGACATCCTGGCGCTTGTCGAGACGATTCATCCCCACGTCGATCGCGACGACGCCGGGCTTCAGATAATCCGCGGTAATCATAGCGGCACGCCCGATGGCGGCTACTAGAATATCGGCTTCCCGGCAGACCGCCGATAGGTCGCGGGTGCGGGAATGGCAGATGGTGACGGTGGCGTGCTGGTGCAGCAGCAGCATAGCCACGGGTTTGCCGACGATGTCGCTGCGGCCCACCACCACGGCGCGGCGTCCGGCGATGGGGATGCGGTACCGCTTGAGCATTTCGATAATACCCGCCGGGGTACAGGCGCGCGGCCCCGGCAGGCCGGCCACCAGATTGCCCACGTTGACGGGGTGGATGCCATCGACGTCTTTCCGGGGCGAGACCGCCAGCAGAACGCGCTTGGTATCCAAGTGCGGCGGCAGGGGGAGTTGCACCAGGACGCCATCGATCTCCGGCCGCGCGTTCAATTGGTGAACCAGAGCGACCAATTCGTCGGTGGTTATGCCGTCGGGCGGGGTGATGGTTTCCGAGTAGATCCCCAGGTCGGCACAGGCCTTCATTTTGTTGCGAACGTAAATTTCGGAACCGGGGTCATGGCCCACCAGGACGACGGCCAGTCCCGGAGGGCGGCCCTGGGCCGTCAACTGTTCCACGCGCGGCTTCAACTCCGCCTTGATCTCATCGCGAACGCGATTGCCATTCAGGATTTCGGGCATCCATAGTCCATTCTAACGTGTGCGACTGCGCGGCCACATCTTGGCTGGCGCGCATGTCGCCGCCAAGTGATAATGTCCTAATCGTGCCAAGTAGAAATGTCCGGTTGACAGGGTCAGGCTTGAGAGGTGGATCCAGGGACATTTCTCATGACGCAACGAGACCGCGACCGGCGTTCCACTTTTCCCGTTCGTACTGATGGCGCAGGAGGGTCGGGTACCCGGAGCGTCCGGGCATGCTGTGTTCAACAGCGGGGGCCCGCGCAGAATTTGACTCGCTCTTCGCCGTCAGGGCGATGCGGGCCTCTGCCGCAATCCACCGCAAGTTTTCGCTACACCCGCAAACGAGGGTACCGCCCATACCCTCAAAATGGACGCAACGATTGAGGCAATAAACTTCCACCGCACGATACACTTTCTATACGACCCTGAGATTCGCCAGCCCTTACAAAATTGTCGATGCGACCCGCTAGACCGGCGGCGCGGTCCGCAAGCGTTCTCTCTTCCCGGATTACGAGGTCTGGTACGATAGCTGCTTGGCCTCTCGAGGCCACCGGAGGCTCGAATGTTGACACGCGATACCTTTCCGGCAGTGATGGTGGTCGATGACCATGCGGCGCTGCGACGTCTCGTCGTCCGGTATCTAAGGTCCGACGGCATCGAGGCCTTCCATGTCGGCACTGCGGCCCCAGCCCTTTCCATGGCTCGCCAGCATGCCGGTCTAGTACAGCTAGCCATTATCGACATGAACTTGCCCGACATGAATGGTTTCGACCTGGCCGCCCTCCTCGGCCGCGAATACCCCGCCCTCAAGTTCTTGTATATCTCGGGATACGTCGATAGCATGGCCATGCAAGGCGCCGCTCGGGTCTCTCCCCACGTCGTGCTCTTCAAGCCCTTCACCGGTCGGGCACTGCTGGATAAGGTACACATGCTGCTGGATATGCCGCAAAAGCTCGGGCCCGCTCGTGCCGCACAGGAATGCCCGTCTTCGAGCCGCACCGGCACACAGGGCTGATTGTCGCCATATGTCGTTGTACTGTTCCGAAGCCGGAGTCGAGACTTCTCATGAGCGAGAGCCGCTGTCGGGCGGCACGCCCAGATCGGTTTGGTTCAGGATGCCGACGCCGTATCAAGTGAGAACCGTCCTTCCGGCGCTCCGGGCTGTGGATTTCGGCGTTAGGCTGGGCATTGGGCAAGCCTGTCTCGTCCTCGGATGGTGCGTTCCGGCATGGGTGCCGAAGCAACCGCCCAGCAGCGCCGCAGAGGGATAACGATGAGCGCAGAGCCACTGAATTTATTGGTTGTAGACGACTCGACGGCGATTCGGAAGATCCTGATGAGAGTGCTGAGCCAGACAGGTCTTCCGCTCGGCAAGGTACTGGAAGCGGGCGACGGCAGGGAGGCGCTGAAACTGATCGAGTCCAACGACATTGCCTTGATCCTCTCCGACATCAACATGCCCAACATGGATGGACTCGAACTGTTGCGTGCGCTTCGCGCGTCGGAAAAGTGGCACGATGTGCCGGTAGTGCTGATCACAACCGAGGGTGCCCAGGAGAAGGTCGAAGAGGCCGTGGCTCTGGGAGCGGCATCGTATGTCCGCAAACCGTTCAGCGCCGACTTACTGCGCGACAAATTGGCCGCGCTGCTAACAAAATGACACCTCAAGCTACCCGAATAGGGATTCCCATCGAGAACGCCGAACTGGCGAAAATGCTCTTCGACGCCGCACAGGAAGTGTTCACCTCCATGCTCGGTTCCGAGGTTCATCGGCTACCCGATCCACCCGCCGACCAACCCTCGCCGTTCGACGGCGTCCTTTCGCTGATCGGTCTGGCGGGCGCGGCGATCGGAAATGGCACGGTAGTATGCACGCCGGAGGCCGCGTGCAAGATGTCGTCGCTCCTGCTGATGAGCGAATATCCCAACGTAGACGACCAGGTACTGGACGCGCTCGGCGAGATCGCCAACATGATAATCGGCGGATTCAAGCACCTGTTGGAGCCCCATCTCGGCCGGCTGCAAATGAGCATCCCGTCGGTGATTTACGGAAAGAACATCGCCACGCGAAACTCGAAGGTTCCACTGGCGCTGGCGGTGGGTTGCGGCTTCCCCGGAGGCGAGTGCGAAGTGCGAATTCGCCTGGCGGCGGCCCGGGAGTGATACATGACTGTCGTCCGCGTGCGGAGTTCCGCCAGTTCAGCGGCCCGGTGCCGCCAACTCCGCCGCCCCGGCGATGGTTCCATCGGTTTATCGAACGCACGCACAAGGGGCGAGCGGCACTGCGGTCGCTCGCCCCTTGGCGCGGTTTTCAGAACTTCAGTTTGAGCGACACCTGAAGCTGGCGGGACGTGCCGAAGTCTCCCGCCGGAAAGCGCGTACCGCCCGTGATCAGGCCCAGCGTGGAAGACCCCACGGTCGAAATCGGCTGGGTAAAGTTGGTTTGGTTGAATAGGTCGAAGGCCTCGGCGCGAATGACGAAATTCACGCGGCCCGACTCGTTCAGGGCGATGGTCTTAGTCACCGCCAAATCCGTATCCATCAACCCCGGTCCGATGACCACGTTGCGGCCCAAGGTGCCGAATCCGAGGACCGTGCCGGGTGTGGTGCCCTGATTGACGAGCACCAAGGGATTCTGAATGTAGGCGACAGAAGTGGCGCTCCCGTTGCTGCCCGGAGTGAATCCGGTCATCACCGGTCCCGTCACGTCGGGCCGCAGCACCGCCGCGCCGACGAACGACGAGTTACTCAGATGGAAGTTGATCGGGTTGCCGCTTTGGATGGTATCGATGATCGAAAACGCCCATCCGTCCTTCAGGCGGTTTCCGTGGAACGGCAGTTGGTAAATGCCGCTGAGAACGAAATGGTTCCGGGCGTCGAAATCCGACAGGCCGCGATCGCCGCGCAGGTTGTAGCTGTCCTGAACGGTGAGCCCCTGCACGTTGCGGGAATTGTCGTCGATGGATTTCGAGTAGGTGTAGGACGTACTGAACAGCAGTCCCTTGCTCAGATGCTTTTCCACCTTGATCCACAGCGCTTGGTACGAGGAGTTGCCGACGCTCTCGTAAACCAGAATGTTGGAGAGCGGCTTGCCGGGGTCGATCGGGCTGTTGGCCGAAAGAGCGGCAAAGGGACGCAGGCCGTTAATCGGCTGGTTGTAATTGCGCTCGATGTTGAGATGGGAGCCCTTAGTACCGAAATAGCCGGCCATTACGCCGTAGTTGTTCCCCAGCGAACGCTCTACATTCACGTTCCACTCCGAGACGTAGGCGTCTTTGTAGCCGTGCGCGATCGAGGTCGGCGCCACGCTGCCGCCGGCGGCCGAGTAGGCGTTGCCCAGGGTCACGAACGGAGTCGCCGTGCTGGGTGCGAAGGAAATCGGAAAGGCATACGGAGGGTTCGCCGCCAGGCCGGTGACCAGGCCCAGGGTCGGCTGGTCGGTCATGATGGCGTACGCGGCGCGGACCACGGTCTTGCCATCCTTGAACGGACTCCACGCCAGGCCCAGGCGCGGTTCGAAGTTCAGCGAGCTCTGGTTGTAAGCCAGGCTGGGGCCGCCGGTCTGGCCGACGTTCTGCAGGCTGTCGGTGGCTGGATCAAACACTACGAAGCGGTTCTCGGCCTCCGTCGGCGTGCCGTACCAATCGTAGCGGAGGCCGAGTGAGAGCGACAGCGTCCGCGTAACTTTCCACGTGTCGGTGATAAATGCGCCCAGCGAATTCCCGTAAGTACGGTTGGAGCGGTCCGAGGTATTGGCCGTAAAACCGGTAGCCTGGTCGGCCAGGAAGGCATTGATGCTGGCGAAGGTGAAGGTGCCCGGCGTATAGGAGAAGTTATCCGAATTCTGTCGGCGCAACTCGCCGCCCGCTTTAATCGAGTGACTGCCGTGGACCCAGGAAAGACTGTCGGAAAGCACCTCGACATTGTCGCCACGGCCCTGGGGGAAGCCGCTGATGCCGCCGAATTCAAAGTTGCCCGACACCGTGATCTGCGGCAGTCCGATGGCCGCGGTCACGCCGCTATTGATTCCGTAAGCCGCGGCGCTGAGAGTGTTGTCGGGGGCGAAAATGATGTGGATGCGATTGAACCCCAGGCGCGCTTCGTTGACCAGCGTGGGGCGGAGTACCCAGGAGTCGTTCACCGTGAGTAACTGGCGATTGCCGTTTCTCTGGTCGCCGCCGCCCGGAAAGCTATTGGTGTCGGTGGTTGGCGGCTCATTGCGCTCGTCGCGCTGGATGGCGTAATAGACGTTGACACGCTGCTTTTCGGAAAAGACCTGGCTGAAATTCGCCGTCCCCTGTTCGATATTCACGGGTGCGACGGCGGAAGAGACGTACTGGTTGGTGCCGGAATTGGCCGCGGGAATCAGCGGCAGCAGGCTCCGGATGAGCGGATCGCTAGTGGCCTGCGCCTGGGTAACTTGTGCGGCCGATAGTGTAGTGGCCGAAAGCGGTACGGCTTGGCGCTGGCGCAGCCCCTCGAAGGTCAGAAAGGCGAAAGTCTTGTCCTTGACGACCGCCCCGCCGGCATCGCCGCCAAATTGGTTGCGCTTGAATGGCGACTGCGGATTTGACGCCAGCGTGGCGCCGGAACCGACGAACGTGGGGTTGGAGAAGTTACGTGCGTCCAGATCGTTGTTCCGCAGGAACTCATAGGCCTCGCCGTGCCAGGTATCGACGCCGGCGCGGGTGGCGATATTCACGATCGAGCCTGAGTTACGGCCGTACTCGGCGCTAAACGTCGAGTTATCCACCTTGAACTCATCGACGGTGTTGATGGTCGGCTGGAAGGTGATCTGGTTCTGGTTCGGGTCGCTCAGATTGACGCCGTTGATCATGAAGTTGACGCTATCTTCGCGCGCTCCGGCGGAGTTGAACGAAAACGAGCCCTGGCCGCGCAAAGGAGCCGTGAGAAAGCCATTAGCCGGTGGCACCACCGAACCGGGAATCAATAGCGCGAGGTCCACAAAGTGACGCCCGTTCAGCGGAATTTCCTGCACTGTGGTCTGATTGACGACGGCGCCGGCGGAAACCGAGTTAGTGTCGATGAGCGGCGGCGCGGCCGACACCTCAACCGTCTCGCTGGTGGCGGCGACCTTCAGCGAAAAGTCCTGTTGGACGGTGCTTCCGACCGACACCTCGACGGCGTTTGCCGTCATCGGCGCCATGCCGGGAGCCTTCACCGAAACGCGATACGCGCCCACCGAAAGCGATGGCACCAGGTAGATGCCCCGGGAATCGGTGGCGGTGGCGCGCTGTTCGCCAGTGCGTTGGTTGTTGACGGCGATGGGAGCATTGGGCACGGCCGCGCCGCTGGTGTCGGTGACCGTTCCTTGAATTGTCCCGGTAGACTGCGAGAAAGCGATACTCGTGAATACAAACAATGCCGCTAAGAGACCGGGTACACCGGTCTGGCGGTTACCGTAGCTGAGTGACATATTTCCCCTCGGAAAAAGCTGAATTCAGATCTCCTGATCTCGCCCCGTGATTTTTGCCGGGCCAGTGAAAACGGAATGATCCCAGTTGTGCTTGCGGAGCGGGGGGCCGCTGGGGTATGAGAGAAGAATGCCGCAGCTTCAACTG
>Ga0181529_10005991_pt1 | contig 12516 bp, 7 predicted proteins | sample PEATcosm2014_Bin_36_FD_119763 | JGI IMG/M metagenome (GOLD analysis project Ga0181529, IMG submission 119763) | Peatland microbial communities from MTU Mesocosm Facility, Houghton, MI, USA - PEATcosm2014_Bin10_30_metaG | ecosystem: Environmental > Terrestrial > Soil > Wetlands > Peat | place... | reverse complement strand
ATCCGTGGCGGCAATCGACAGCGGCGATAATGGACGACCCTTCAGCATCGGAGTTCCTCCCACTCTATCCGATGCTCGAATCATCCATATTTATGCTAATTATTTTAGAGACAGGACACTAGGGTGTGTTTCGGGTTCAAAGCGTTCTATTCTCGTCGCCGGTTTTCTTCTTGGTGGTTTGATTCCTCTCACAGTTCCCGGGCGATCGAGCGCGCAAATCGTCGAGGGCAAGCTGCCTATTGTGTTTGAGCCTGCTCCAGGTGGTCAGGACGGTTCAATTGCCATGATCGGCCGGGTGGCTGGCGGAACAGTGGGGTTGCGGTCCGCGGCGATCGATATTTACACGGGCAAGGAGTCCGGCAGCCTGGCAATCAGTTTCGACAGCGCTCAACCGGCGGCTCCAACGGGTGTCGATCTCGCGCAAAGCCAGACCAATTACCTGCTCGGAAGCGATCCGGCGCTATGGCGTACCCATGTTTCGAATTACTCCAAGGTCCTCTATTCCGGTTTGTACAGAGGAATTGCCGCCGTCTTTTATGGCAATGGAGATCGTCTCGAGCACGACTTCATCGTGAAGCCCGGTGCGGATTACCAACAGATCCGGATGCGATTCCTCGTGAGATGTCTTCCCGCTCGGCCAGCGTGAGCGTTCGCGGTGAACGCCTGCGAGCCGCAGGAACGATACCGCCGCGCTGCATCAGCAAGAACCGAATGGAACCATGACCCTTGCCGAAGGCGCGTCCGATCTCATGCAACGACTCTCCCGCCTCCCAGCGGCACCACATGTCGGTCCGCTGCTCCGAGGAGAGCCCATCCCGCTTTCCTTGCGCCATAAACACCACCTTTAGAAAAATCATTCCTATGAGATGGTGTTGCATCGACCGGTTGAGCCGGCAATGTTTAAGGGCTACTTCCGTCCTACAGTCCGCTCCAGCTCGGCGCGGGCTGTGCTTCGCTCCATCTCCGCCTGAAAAAGCCCGGCCTCGGCCTCGGCGAGTTGCCCTTCGGCTTCTTTGAGCGCGGAGGGATTGGCCGTGCCAGCCGCTACCTGATTGGCTGTGATCCGCCGCATCTCGGCCCGCGCAGCCACACTCTCCCGCGCCGCTTCCAGGCCAGTCTCCGCGCGCCGCACCTTGCGAACTTCCTTTTCTATATCCACGCGCACGCGATTCTCAACCTGCCGGAGATTCTCTTCGGCCTCGGCCACCTGCGCCTGGCGCTCATGCACCTGCCCGCTGCGCTTGCCGAACTCAAGTAGCGTCCAGTCCATTTTGAGACCCAGCAGGCCGTTGTTCTCCGTCAGCAACGGCACGCCATCCTGATGGACGTATTGCGCAAACGCTCCGATCTCGGGAATATACTGCGCATGCGCCGCGCTGAGGCCCGCGCGCGCTTTCTTTAGAGTCTCTTTCGCGGCTGCAACCTCTGGGTTGTGAGACAGCGCCTCGGTCTCCAAATCGCCGGCGGTTGCATCCGAGGTTTCCGGTTCGGGAGCGACCAGTTCTACTTCGCAGTCCAGGGGAAGGTCGGTCATATTGTTGAACTCCACCTTCATATCGGAGATGGCGTCTTCCAACGATCCCAGCCCATGACGCGCCTCGGCGATCTGCGCCTCGCCTTCCAGCACCTTTAGTTGCAGCACCGCCCCAGCCTCAACTCCATTGCGGGCCTCGCTCAGGAGCTCTTCACCGGCCTGGATGCGTAGCTCCGCAGCCTGCTTTCTGCGTTCCGCAGTCAAGAGGCCGTAATAAAGCTGTTTCATCTTCAAGGCAACCTCGTTCTCCGCCCGCTGGGCATCGTCCTGCGCGATGCCGGCATCGGCTTGCGCTGCTTCGACCCCGGCATGGATCTTGAAGAACTGCGTCAGCGGCTGGGCCACCGTGGTTGTACTCAGAATGAAATTATGGTGCCCGAGCGGGAGCGAATCGTTTTGCCCTGGGACGGGTCCGATGACTGGGTACGCTCCCAAAGCTCCCATCGGGATGAGCATGTGTTCAATGTTCTGGAGGTGCGCGCTGTCGGTTTCGTTGCTCAGCACCGGAAAGTAATTGGCGCGCGCCTCGCCTACGCGGGCCTGCATCTCGTTTTGCTTCAAGTGCGCCAGCTTGACCGTCGAGTTCTGCTTTGTGGCCAGGGCGACTGCCTCATCCAGAGTGATGCGCCGCGCCTGGGCGTGCGCAATGCCGCCACAGACAAACAGCAGCAGCGCGACGCCCGCAATCGTAGCCGGCGCTATCGCCACCGGGTGCCTGCGATGCACCACTACAAACAGAACCGGTATGGCCACCAGGGTGAAGACCATCGATCCCAGCAGACCGAAGGCAATCACGCTGGCCAGCGGCGACCACAGGCTGGATCCGGAGAGAATCATTGGAACCACGCCCACCGCTGCCGCCGCCGAAGTGAGGAAGATGGGCCGCAACCTGCGTTCTCCGGCCTCCAGCGCCGCCTGCTCCAGTGCCACGCCGTTCTGCATTCTGTCGTGGATGTAATCGATCAAAATGATGGAGTTTCTGACCACTAAACCTCCCACGCTGATGATCCCGATGAACGCAGTAAAGCCGAAGGTGTTGTGAGTAATCAACAGGCCCAGGGCCGCTCCCGGCAGCGCCAGCGGAAATGCCACCATCACGATCAGCGGATCGACCAGGGTGCGGAACTGGAAGAGCAGGATGAGGAAGATCAGCACGAGGCTAATGAGCAGCGCATTGCGCAACTCGCCGGAGACCTCCTGCTGGTTCTCATACTCGCCGCCGTATTCGATGTGGTAGCCCTGCGGCAGGGGCATTTTGTCCAGTTGCTTGCGCGCATGGCCCAGGATTTCGCTGGCCAGCCAGTGGTCGGCGGGGAAGGCGCGTACAGTCAGCGTGCGGACGCCGTCCCGGCGCACGATCCTGCCCGGCTGCCACTCGGATGTGAGCGACGCCACCGCCTGTAGTGGTACCTTGGCCCCGGTCACGGGAGACATAACATAGGTGTCGGAGACATCCTTGAAACTTTGCCGGTCCTGGGGATCGAGCCGCAGCACGACATCCACTCCGCGGTCGCCCTCCCAGAATGTGGTCACCGGCGCGCCTTCAAAGCCCGCGGCCAGTTGCTGGGCAATGACGCCGTTGGTCAACCCCATGCGGTTGGCCACTTCCTCGCGCACGTTCACGCCTACCTGCCAGGCATCTTCGTGCCAGTCGGTATGGATGTAGGTGGCGCCCGGCGTATGCCGCAAAACATCCTCCACCTGGTTGCCCAGCGTTTCCAGCGTGGCAATGTCGTCTCCGGAAATCCGTACCTCGACCGGAGCCTCCATCACCTGTCCCTGCTGCAGCTCCTTCACAAAGACCTTTGCCTCGGGAGCCACCTCGGGCAGTTGTTGACGCAGCTTCTCCACCAATTGCGGTGTATCCTTCACGCTTTTTGTGTTCACCAGAATTTGCGCGTAGTTCGCCGCCGGGGTCTGGGGGTTCACGTTGTAGTAGAAGCGCGGCGCGCTCTCGCCCAGGAAGCTGGTATAGGTTTTGACCTGGTCTTCCTTGCTCAACACCGTTTCAATGTGGCGCACGGCTGCATCCGTGGCCTCGATCTTCGTGCCTTCCGGCAGCCACACGTCCATCACAAACTGGTTCCGCTCGGCCAGGGGGAAGAAGAGTTGCGGAACCAGGCTCAGAATCGCCAGGCCTGCGACAAAGGCCAGCACGCTCAATGCCAGGACTAGCCGCTTGTTGAGCATGGCCCAGGTAATGACGTGGTTGTAACCCTTCTGCATGTGGTCCAGCGGCGTGAGCTTGCGCGGCTCGCTGGAATCCGCCGCATGGTCCACCAGGCCCTGGCGGATGAAGAAGCGGGCCATCAGCGGCGTCAGCAGCATGGCAACAAAGAACGAAGTGCCCAGTGAGATGGCCACGGCGATGGGCAACGCGCGAATAAACTCGCCCACGGCGCCGGTCAGCAGCGCCAGCGGGGCAAAGGCCGCGATGATGGCAAGCGTTGCGGTCAGCACGGGAACCGCCATCTCCGTTGCGCACCGCTCCGCCGCCTCGTCGATGGGCACCTTGCGGTCCAGCAGTCCCACATAGTTGTCGACAATCACGATGGCATTGTCCACCACCATGCCCAGCACCACGATCAGCGCCGAGATCGATACCTGCTGCAACTCGATTCCACAGGCATTCAACATGCCGAAGGTCATGGATACCGACACCGGAATGGCGATGGCCGACACCAGAGCCACCCGCATCGGCAGCAGCAGCATGGTGACCAGGATGACGGCGACAATGGCAATGCCGAACTCGCGGAAAAAGTCGTTGATGCGCTCGGAGACCACCTTGGGCTGGTCCGCCACCAGGTCCAGTTTCACGTCCCGGGGCAGCGTCGCCTGCACCTGCTTTAGCGTGGCGCGCATGGTGTTGCCGAAGTCCACAATGTTGTTGCCCTCGTGCATCTCCACGGCCAGCAGAATGGTCTGCTCGCCGCCGATGCGGGCATACTCGGTGGGGTCCTTGTAGACGCGGTCCACGGTGGCCAGATCGCCAATGGTCACCGCCTGGCCGGTGGGCGAAACATCCACCATCGCCTGGCGTATCTGGTCTTCGGCTTGGAAGCGCCCACCGGAATTCAGCGGCACCTTGCTCTGCCCGGCCGGCACGCGTCCGGCAAACTGCGGGGTGTTGCGCCCTTGCAGCGCCTGCATGATGCGCAGCGGATTCACGGCATACTGCGAGAGCCGCTCCGACGATGTGCTGATGTCGATCTCTTCCTTCTGGTCCCCTATGCGCTTGATCTTCGATACCGCGGGAATCGCACGTAGCGCCGACTCCACGGTTTGCGCGTAGCCCTTCAGCTCACGGGGGCCATAGTTGCCGCCATGCACGGCAATCAACGCCGCAACTGTGTCGCCGAAGTCGGAGTCCACCACCGGACCCATCACGCCAGTTGGCAGTTCGGTGGCCTTCAGTTGCGCCATGTCCAGGCGCAACTTCGACCAGAACTCGTCCGCGTCTTTTACGGACTTATTGAGTTCGACATTGACGATCACCATCCCGTTGCTGGTGGTGGAGAAAGTCTTGTCGCGGCGGATTTCCTCGAAACGGAAAAGGTGTTCCTCGATCTTGCGCGTGACCTGGTCTTCCACCTCCTGGGAGGTTGCACCGGGATAAACGGCAGCCACAATGCCGGTGCGGATGGTGATCTTGGGGTCCTCGCGGCGCGGCATGGTGAGCAGCGCATACAAACCCGCGACGAACAGGATGCCCGACAGTACCAGAGTCACCTGCGGATAGCGCAGAGCCGCGCGGACTGGGTTCACTGGCCGCCTCCCACAATGCGGGCCGGTGAGCCTTCACGCACATTCTGCTGGCCGGCTACTACCACCTGCTCATTGCCCGTGAGACCGCTGAGAATCTCCACTTCATCTCCAATCGGTCCGCCCACGTCCACCCTTCGCGCATAAACGCGCTGCCGCTCGGGCGAGTACACGTACACCTGCGCCACGCCTTGCGGATCGTGGACAATCGCCCCGCCAGGCACGGTGATGGCGTCGGTCATGGCCGGCGAGAAGACCCGCGCCTCGCTCACCATCCCCGCCCGCAGCAGGCGCGCCGGGTTTGGGACGGCAATTTTTGCGCTGTAAGTACGCGAGGCGGGGTCCGCCGCAACCCCCACCGATTCCACCTTCCCCTCAAACTGCTTTTGATCGAGCGACGGAATCGTCACGGTCGCTCGCTCTCCGATTTGCACCTTGCCAATCTCGGATTCAGGAATGGCCACGCGTACTTTCACCGGATTCAGGTCCAGCACGGAGATTACCGGCATCCCGGCTGCCACCGTGTCTCCCACATCGATGTGCCTCATGCCCACGAAGCCCGAGATCGGTGCCCGCAGCCGCGTGTCTCCGAGCCGCTTTTGCGCCTCATGCAGTTGGGCCGCCGCAGCGTGAGACTGCCCGGATGCGGCCGTTTTGTCCTCTGCCCGCGTGCCTTGCCTCGCCATGTCATAGCGCTGCTGCGCCGCCTGGTAACCGGCCTCGATCTTCTTGAAGTCGTTGGCCGGCAAACTCTTGTGGTCGTAGAGGAACTTCATGCGGGTGTATTGGTCTAGCCACTGTTCATAGTCGATGCGAGCTTGCGCCAGCTCCTGCGAGCGCGGGCCTTGCTTCGCCTTGTCGTCCACCGCTCGCGCCGCCTCAGCCTGCCCCTGCGCCGCATCGTACGCGTTGCCGTAGTCGGTTGAGTCCAGTTCCGCCAGCACCTGGCCCTTGCTCACCGCCTGTCCTTCTTCGGCAAAAACCTTCGCCACCCGTCCGGCGATCTGGAATGCGCCCTGGGCCGACACATTGGCCTCCACCGTTCCACTGACAGCCACGGAAACAGGCTGCCGGACGCGATTGGGTACCCGCACGCGCACCGGAACTGGCTGGTCGGCAGCTACCTGGGCTTTGGGGCCACAGCCTGCCAGGGGTAATAAAACCAGCAAAAGGAATGCGGGGAGGAAGGCGCTTCTCATTGATAATGTATGGCTTATGGACTGGATGGGGGTGCAACCTGCTGCGAGTGGCGTCTCCCGGGTAGCCGGTAGCGCCGTTCTGACTGTATTTGTTCGCATGAATGTATTCCCTCTTGACAAGAATAGAATGACGCGTCATTCTATTCTTGTCAAGAGGCATTAGGAGAAAAAATGGCCTACCGCAAAACCCCCGCGACAGAAGCCCGCAAGGATGCCCGGCGAAAGACAATTCTGGACGCCGCAACCCGTCTCTTTGGCGCCCACGGATACCACTCCACTACCGTTCCCATGATCGTGGCTGAGTCGGATAGCTCGGTGGGCAGCTTTTACACGCACTTTCACAACAAGGAAGACGCCTTTGCGGCGGTCCTCGATGTGCTTGGGCAGAAGGTAACGGAGGTGATGGATCGGGCCAGGGCCTCCCAGCCCGACGCGCTGCTTGGGATTCGATGCGCAGTCGAGTCGCTATTTCTGTTTCTGGCCGACAATCCGGGAGATGCGCGGATTCTCATCGTTGAATCCTCGGGTCTGAGCCCCCGCCTGGAACGGGTGCGCCGCACCATCCTGAGGCAGCACGCCGAGCAGGTGTGCCAGACGCTGGAGTCTGCCCCAGGCGCATTTTCTGTTCCCGAATCGGCGATCGCCGCCCGCTGCCTGGTGGGTGCCGTCTTCGAGTCCCTTTATGGCTGGCTGGAAGAGAGCCCCAACGACCGCCAGTCAGCCGTGGAAGTTGCTCGTGCCGTGGCCGATTACAACTCCCGGGCCATACGGCGCTGAGGTAGAAACAAATTGCCATTGTAGGGGAAACAGGTACCCGGGAGTCGGCATGGCGACTGGGATCTTATGTCCTCCTACCGAGTTGTGGTCGAGGAGGCTCCCGGAGCCTGCGGCGTTTGAACTAAGCCGCATGCACCACACGACGCCCCCACCTGATGCGATTTGCCCTAGCAATGCACTGTCTGTGTTTTGAGGGAAATTGCAAAAAACGGACCTTCGATGATCCAATCAGAGAAAAGGCCATATTGCGAGCTTGATTCTGTTGACTGGAGAAATTCTCTGGTGGAAAAAACACGCAGAAACGGCCCGAAACGCGGGTCTGATCTCGATGTAATTTATTTATAAAAAACAACTTAGACTACATGGCGGTGGATGGAATCTCGAGCGAACCGCTCTCCAGGCCAAATTCCCTGCTAACAGGAAATTCTACTGGGAATTTCACGATTATTGGCCTCGAAATTTTCGCAAACTCTCTCTGCAGCGCTGAATCTAAGCGAGTTCCTGCGTAAATCATATTATTTACGCACAATTCCGAACAGGGAATTAACACCCAAATATCAGGGAATATCAATTCCCTGATACACGGATTCGGATCGACTTCTTGATAGCCTTCTCGCCCAGTCCACTAAGATTACCGATCGGTCGCTGCGCCTGCCATAATGGAGCGCGGCGCATTCAAGAACGGCATCTGGATCATGCAACGCCGCGCCAACGGCGACGATATCATGGGTCGCGGCTACGACGTCTCCGCCGCAGCCAACAACAACCTGCCCGGCTCCCAGATACCGCTGGGCGCCCAAGGCAGAGGCGGCCGTGACACCGCAGCGGGCGACACCACACCCCAGCCGCCGACCGTGATGCGCGTTACGTTCTATCAATATCGCTAAGGAACCGCTGCATGCAGAGGATCGTAGGCGAACCGTCCTAAATCTTGAAGAGCAAGTGTTCTAATACTGGACCGAGCGCCAGCACAGGAAGGTAGCTCAATGCCGTCACGATGATCAAGAAGGCCGTGAGCAGAGCGCCGAAGGAAAGGCAGTCGGTTGGCAGCGTTCCGCGGGATCGAGGTATTGCCCTTTGCTGCGCGAACAGACCGGCAAAGGTGAGCGCTGGAATGGCCAGGCCAAATCGCCCTGCCATCATAGCGATTGCCGTCAGGACGTTGTAGAAGGGCGTGTTGGCGCTAAGGCTGGCAAAGGCCTGGCCGTTGTTGGCAAAGCAGGAGGCAAACGCAAAGAGGATCTCCGTGAGTCCGTGTGGCCCTTGGTTGGTGGTGAGGGCGGCGAGTCCGGCTTTGGTCGAGATGGCAATCGCCGTCAGAGCCAGGATCGTCACCGGACCGGCAAGCGCATAGAGCGCGACCATCTTGGTTTCAATCGGCCCGATCTTCTTGCCCAGATATTCGGGCGTGCGTCCGATCATAAGTCCTGCCAGAAACACGGCAATAGCAGCCGTCATGATCATGCTGAATATCCCCGTGCCAAGGCCGCCGAAGAGAACCTCTCCCAAGAGGAGATTGATGAGCAGAACAAGACCGCCGAGCGAAGTAAAACTGTCATCCGCTGCATTCGCCGATCCTGTGGCGCCGTTGGAGGTGACAACGCCGGCGAGCGCCGAGCCAGCGATCCCGAACCGCACCTCCTTTCCCTCCATGTTGCCTCCGGCCTGAAGCTCACTCGGCCGGGAATCGACGCCATGGATCAGCGGATCCGCTCGCTGCTCGCTGTAGTGCAGAGCAACCAGCCCTCCGCTGAACAGAAGCAGCATCACCCAGTACAGGAGCCAGCCTTGACGCAGTTGGCGAACCATTCTGCCAAAGGTGTTAGTCAGGGCCGCGGGGAGCAGAACGATGGAGAGCAGCTCCAGAAAATTGGTCAGCGGTGTGGGGTTTTCGTAGGGATGAGCGCCATTGGCATTGAAAAATCCTCCGCCATTGGTGCCTAGGTTTTTGATGATCTCCAGCGCTGCAACCGGGCCCTGCGGGATGACCTGCGATTTTCCTTCCGGCGTAAAGGCGACCGCATAATGGTGGAAGTTCATAGGAACTCCCTGCCAAACGAGCAGCAGCGATCCAAGCAGCGCACCGGGCAGCAGAACCCAAAGCAGGCTGCGGGTGAGATCAACCCAGAAATTTCCGAGTGTTGCGCAGGATTCCCGTGCAAGGCCCCGTATAAAGGCAATGCCCACTGCCAGCCCCGCGGCCCCGGCAAGGAAGTTTTGGACACAGAGACCCACCATCTGGCTGAAATAGCTCATGGTGTTTTCGCCGGCATAGGCCTGCCATGTGCTGGTGGTTGAGAAACTGATTGCGGTATTGAAGGAGAGGTCAGGAGAGAGAGGCGTCGTCTGGTATTGCGGGAAGTACCACGGAAGAAAGTGTTGCAACCGAAGGATGGCGTATAGGAAGAGAGTGCAGATCAGGCCAAAGACGACGAAACAAATTGCGTACTGCGCGGCATTCATCTCGACTGAGGGGTCGATCCCGCTGAGGCGATAGATCAATCGTTCCGCTGGACCGCATAAGCGATCCAGCACAGTTCTTTGCCGGGTAAAGACCCCGTGCATATATCCGCCCAGAGGTTTGACTAGAGCGGTGACGGCGACCACAAACAGGAGATACTGAGCTGCACTATATCCATCCATCGCGATGCCGGTTGGCAAGCTTTCTTCAAAGCTGAACCGAATGGAGTATTTCACAACAGATGTAAAGAAACTGTAGGATGTTTAGTAAGAGGTTGTAGGGCAGGAGAATCGAATTTACGGGGACATCGGACCGAAATAGAACTACTTCAACCGTGTGAGAATCTCCACAAGCTGCCGCAATGAGCGCTCCAACCCGTCGCTCACCCGAGTGATTGGCTGTTTGGAAGTTTACACGGTCGACGAAAATCGGACATGTGAACTACCAAGATAAACTGGGAGGAGCTATTGAATGACCGCTTCGGGCATCTGTTGACTGGCTTGTCCAATCTTCTCGACAGTTGGATCGTTAGTTGAAGGGCAGAAGGATGGTCGTAGCTACAACTTCTCTGCAAAGCGATAGCCAACGTGAGCTTCCGTGAGCAGGTACTTGGGGTTCGCAGGATCGTCTTCCAGCTTCTTGCGCAGTTGACGCATGAAGGTGCGGAGATACTCCAGTTCGTTGCCGTATCCTTCTCCCCACACAGTACTCAGCAGGCGGCTATGCTGGATGGGCCTGCCTGCATGGGTCATCAGGTGGTGCGTCAACTCAAACTCCTTGGGGGTGAGGTGAATGAGCTGGCCGGCCTTCTTCACGGTGTGTCGCGCGGGGTCGAGTTCAATCTCGTTAATGCGCAGCACAGCTGCTTCCAGCGTGTCCGGCATCTTGGACCAACGCATCGCGGCCCGCATTCTGGCAGTCAGTTCGCGCAACTGGAAGGGTTTGGTGATGTAATCGTCCGCGCCCGCATCCAGCGCCTCCACCTTATCGTCTTCGCTGTCGCGCACGGTGAGCATCAGGATGGGAATGCGCGGAAAACGGCTGCGCATGATCTTGCAGGCGTCGATGCCGCTCATGCCCGGCATATTGATGTCGAGCAGCACCGCGTCAAAGATGTTTGTGCGCAACAGCGAGAGCGCCTCCTCGCCACGCGCCGCCTCCACCGTTTTGAACCCCAGATTGCTGAGGGTTGTATGCAGCGCGCGCCGGATGGACAACTCGTCATCCACAATCAGAATCAGTCCGGATTCCATGGCTAGTACCCTCCCATCTGTATCTTCGGAATCGATAAAAAGAAAGTTGTGCCGTCTTGTTCGGCGCTGGTCACCCATACATGGCCGTGGTACGCTTCGGCCGCCTTCTTGACGATGGACAGGCCAACTCCGGCGCCGGGTGCGCGTTCCTTGGCGTCGGAGCTGCGATAGAAGCGCTCAAAGATGCGCTCGCGGTCCTGCATCTGGATCAGCGATCCCTGGTTGTGCACCGAGAGCAGCAGCTCGGAGTTGCTCTCGCGCACCGCGATGTCTATTGGGGCGTCAGGCGCGGAGTACTTGGCTGCGTTGTCCAGATACTGCGTCAGAATCATCGTCAGCAGCTCCCGGTCGCCCTGCAGCGGCGTCTCCTGCTCCTCGATGGAGAGTTCGATCGGGTGTTGCTTGAGCGCTCCCGACAGCTCCGCTACTACATCCTTCACCAACCTCGATACGATCACCGGTTCTGTGCGCAGGGATACGCTGGAGGCTTCAAGCTTCGCGGTTTGCAGCAGGCGGGTACAGAGCTGATTGAGATTGATCGACTCTTCATTAATCAGATCCGCCAACTCGGACTCGGTCTTGTCCAGTGTGCCCATCTCCAACAGGCCGGAGCTGGCGGTGCAAATTGCAGTCAGCGGCGTCTTGAACGCGTGCGCAAGCGCATCCAGTACGGCCACGCGGAGTTGTTCAGCCTGCTTCGCGTTCTCAGCGCTCGCCTCTTTTTCATACGAGCGCTGACGTTCAAAGGCGATTGCGGCAAGCGAAGCGATGGAGTTGGCAATCAGCGGATCAACCTCTCCGCGAATGGCCATCGCGCCGATGGACTTGTTCCCAATACGAATCACACGCTGCGTGGTGCTCGTGTCATGGTCGTCCTCATTGTGATCGGTAAGGTAGGTTGTCTTGGCAATCTGCTGCTCCTCCGTCGACCAAGTCCCCTCGTGATTGAGCAGGACAGTATTTGCATCGAAGATGGCAACATCGTTGGCCTGAAAGATGCGCCGGATCAACTGCACCAACTGCGATCCCGGCGGCTGGTGCAGATCAAAGAGCAGAGTGCCGCGGCTCAGCTCATAGAGCTTCTTCATCTGCAGTCGCTGGTAGTTGGCGTCGCGCGCCATCCTTTGCTCCCGGGAGGAGATACGGCTCACCAGGAGCGCGCAGACCTGAAACGAGATCAGTGCAATCCAGTCCCGATCGTCTGAAACGGTAAACGACCAAATCGGAGGAATAAAAAAGTAGTTGAGGCAGGTGACCGCGAACAGCGAGATGAAGGTCGCCTGCCAGATTCCATAAGAAATAGACGTAATAACCACCACAAGCAGATAGATAAAACCTGCGGTAGCGACTGGAAAATGCAACTGGTACGCAACAAAGGTCAAAGCCGCAATGGCAGCGCAGCCAATTGCGCACTGCTTTAGCAGCTGCATCCACGAGCGCTTCTCCGTCAACGGAATGACCATTGTAAGTCGTGAGGTCATTGGACAAATCCCATCTCAATGGTAGTGAACGAAGTTGTAACGAAGGGAT